>JADMIO011875265.1_pt1 | contig 15643 bp, 6 predicted proteins | sample 8958161 | NCBI WGS metagenome assembly JADMIO01 (sample SAMN16585339, study PRJNA669376) | soil metagenome | isolation source: Crop rotation soil | place: USA: Cullars Rotation, Alabama | collected 2011
CTTTCCCCGGAAAAAGAAGAGAAGTAGATCGGCGCCAACAGCCAGGAAAAAATGTGTCGTGAGCTTATCGATCATCGTCGGCTGGCTTGCCGCGGTTCTGTTCCTTTTGCCGGTCCCGTCCTTCGCCGCTCAAACTCTTCTTCGGTTTGTAACTTGGCAACCCGAAGTTCCGCGCGTGTGGGACGACGCAATTGCCGAGTTCGAGCGGAGTAACCCGGGGGTCCGCGTCGTGCGCGAGATCGGGCCGCAATCGTCGACGCAGCTCCACGATCTGATCAGTCAGAAACTCAAAAACCGCGACAGCAGTGTTGACGTGGTCGTCATGGACGTCATCTGGCCCGCGGAGTTCGCATCCGCAGGTTGGGTTTTACCTCTGGACTCCTTCTTCACCGCGAATGAACAGCAACACTTCCTTCGCGCCCCGATAACGGCCAATCGTTATAGCGGACGCATCTTCGGGGTGCCGCTGTTCATCGATGCCGGAGTGCTTTACTACCGCCGCGACCTGCTGGAAAAGAACTCCTTTGCCGCGCCGCGTTTCTGGCCCGAACTGGTGCAGCAGGCGAAGGCGATCCTGAGAAGCGAGCGCGACCCGCAGCTCGCCGGGTTTTCTGCTCAGTTCAAACAGTACGAAGGTCTCGTCTGCAATATAATGGAGTTCATCGTCAGCAACGGCGGCGCCCTTTGGGATGAGACGCGAATGAAAGGCGCAATCGATGAAAAGCCGGCCCTCGATGCAATCCGCTTCGTGCGGGATGAGATCGTCGGCCAGATTTCGAGTAGGGGCTTGCTCGCTTACGAGGAGCCGGAATCTCTGGCGCTCTTCACCGAAGGACGCGCGATTTTTCACCGCAACTGGCCCTATGCCGGAGTGATCGCGAACGACAGCCGTCAGTCCAAAGTAGCGGGACGCGTCGGAATGGCGCCGCTGCCGTCTTTTCCGGGACATCCCGGCGCTTCTGCGCTGGGCGGATGGCAGCTCGCGATCAGCCGGTTCTCGCGCCAGCCGGAACTCGCCTGGCGCTTTGTTTCGTTCATCTCCGGAGAAGCAATGCAGAAACGCATTGCCGTCGAGATTGGAAAAGCTCCTACGCGAATGTCGCTTTACAAAGATCGCGACGTGCTTGCCGCTGTTCCGCATTTGAAAACATTGCAGCAGATCTTCGAGCAAGCGGTGCCCCGTCCCGTGACGCCGGTTTACACACCGCTTTCAAATATCCTGCAGAGGTATTTCAGCTCCGTCCTGACGCTGCCCGACGCCGACCTCCTGCGAAGGTCCGGCTCGGCCGCCCGCGATATGAACCGGGTTCTTGACCTGCTTGGCGCGAGAAATTGACGGTGAGAGTTTCGCAGCGATTCGCCTTTCTGTTGATCGCGCCCAGTCTCATTTTCGTCGGCCTATTCACCCTGTTTCCGATCGTCGAGTCCTTTCGACTGAGTTTTTACCGGCTCATCCTGGCGATGCCGTGGCTCGGTGAAAAGATGATCGGCCTGGAAAACTATACCGATCTGTTGACGGATCCGGTCGCAATGGAGTCCTTAAAAACGACGAGCGTCTTTGTCGTTGCGAGCGTGGCACTCGAGCTTCTGATCGGCCTCGCGATCGCCCTGATGATGAATGAGGCTCTGCGCGGCCGGAGTTTACTCCGGGCAATCGTGCTGATCCCGTGGGCAATGCCGACGGTCGTGTCGGCACAGATGTGGCGGTTTCTTTTCAACGACCGCTACGGCCTGATCACGTTCCTGGCATTCGGCAGCGGCAGCGGACAGTATCCCGCCGTATTGGCCGATCCGTCACTGGCCTTCCTCGCGGTTGTCATTGCCGAGGTGTGGAAAACAGCGCCGTTTGCCGGTTTGATTCTCCTTGCCGGCCTCCAGGTGATTCCTGACGATCTTTATGAAGCGGGAACAGCAGATGGTGCGACTGGGTGGCAGATGTTCCGCGGAATCACACTACCGCTGCTCAAACCGGCCCTGCTTCTGGCGCTCTTGTTTCGGACAATCGATGCCTTGCGCGTGTTCGATCTCGTGTTTGTGATGACGCAGGGAGGTCCTGCGGATGCGACAAACTTTCTGCAATTCTACGGCTACAAGAAAACGTTTGCCGAGGGGATGATCGGCTACGGCTCGGCCATTGCGGTTACGGTTTTTCTCTTGTCCGCCGTTCTCTCGCTGGCGTACCTGCGGCTGCTCACAAGAGCCGGGTCGGGACCACGCTGACGATGAAGCGCGCGCTGCTGCTGACCGGTTTTGCTGCGGTGGTTGTGTATTGTTTGTTCCCGTTTCTGTGGTTCGTGCTGACGTCGCTGAAAACACAAGGTGAGCTTACGGCGATTCCGCCGAAGCTGATTCCCGGCTTCCAGTTGGATTTTTATCGATCCGCGCTCGGCGAGCATCACCTGCTCCGGTATATCGCCAACAGCCTGATTGTCGCTGTGAGCACCACGGCCATTACGATTGTTGTCGGATCTCTGGCCGCATTCGCGGTAGCGCGGCTTCAACTCAGGTGGAGCAACGCGTATCTCTCGCTGCTCCTTGCTTGTTCGATGTTTCCGCAAATTGCGATTGCGGGCCCGGTGTGGGCGATTCTCGATCGCGCTGGAATGCTGAATACCTATGAGGGCTTGATCGCAGCGTACATTGCGGTTTCGCTGCCCCTCGGCACCTGGATCCTGGCAGTATTTTTTCGCGAAGTGCCGCGGGAGGTGGAAGAGGCGGCGCTGGTGGACGGCTGCAGCCGGATGGCGGCGCTGTTTAAAATCGTCTTACCCTTGGCTGCGCCGGGAATCGCCACCGCGGCGCTGCTGGTTTTCATCCAGGCATGGAATGAATTCTTCCTGGCGCTGATTATTCTGACGAATCCCGAGCTTCAGACGCTTCCGGTCGGGATCGCTCTGTTTCCCGGCGAATATACGATGCCCTGGGGAGAGATCGCCGCGGCATCCACACTGGCGACACTCCCGCTGATTTTCCTGACGCTGCTCTTTCAACGCGGCATCGTCCGCGGACTTTCAGCGGGAGCCGTGAAGGGATGATCGGGTGATCGCCCGTTGTCTCATTGATTTTAAATTTACGCGATGTACGAATCGGCCGTTCCACAGCCGTAGCTATTCTCTCGTCCCGCGCCTTGTAAAATTAACTGTTACGATTTTTCAAAACTTCCTTCTACAGGCACTCCGTCGGTTTAACGCCGAGCCAGCGCGCCCAGCGTTTCGGCCATCCGTACCAGCCGCACGAATTCCGCCCGATAACCTTCGGAATCTTTCCCGCGGGCGTCGTTGGCGAGCTCGGCAATCTTTGAATAACCATATTCGTCCAGAGAAGATTCACCGCGGAGCTTCTGCCCGAACGCTGCAACGGCAATAGCAAAGCGTTGCTCGCTGGAAGCCGAGACGATGTTTTGAAGGGCATCGACACTTCGGACCGGCTGTTCAATCAGCCGGCTCGTCTGCTCGCCGGGAAGTTTGTACCGCATTTTAATGAAGGCAAGCTCGCCCGTGCCTGTGTTCGGCTGCGTCGCTTTTTCCTGCTCCCGTTGATAGCGAAGAGCTTCCAATTGCCGGCTCTTCGCGCCGACGGGCGTCAGCTCGTAGATCGCCGTGACGGTGTGCCCTGCGCCGATGTCGCCGGCATCGACCTTGTCGTCATTGAAGTCTTCGCGCCGCAGCATGCGCGTTTCGTAACCTATGAGGCGGTACTGGGCTACGTGTGCGGGGTTGAATTCGATCTGAATCTTGACGTCATCGGCGATCGGAAAGAGAGTCGAAGAAAGCTCTTCGCTCATGACTTTGCGCGCTTCGAGCAGAGAATCGATATGAGCCGCATTGCCGTTACCCGCCTGCGCGAGCCGCTGCATCAGGGCGTCGTTGAGGTTGTCCGTTCCAACCCCGAAGATCGAAAGATAAATGCCCTTCTTGCGCTTTGCGACAACGAAGCGTTCCAGCTCCTTGGGATTCGTAATCCCGACGTTGAAGTCGCCGTCCGTTGCAAGGATCACACGGTTCACGCGTTCCTTGTCGAAGTGCCGTTCGGCGAGGCCGTAAGCACGTTGAAGTCCTTCGCCTCCCGCGGTCGAACCGCCAGCCTGGAGGCTCTCGATAATGTCGATAATTTTCTGCTTCTCTTTTCCCGCCGTCGGCTCTAGTGCCGTTTGCGCCTGCCCGGCATAAGTGACGATTGCGACACGATCATCGTCTCTCAGCTGTTCGGCCAGCAGACGAAAGCCGCGTTGCAGGAGCGGCAAGCGATCTTCCGGCGCCATCGATCCCGAAGTGTCGATCAGCAGTACGACATTGAGCCGCGGACGTTCGGAGCGGCGAATGTCGTAGCCGCGAATCGCAATGTGAAGAAGCTCGTTGTTTGTGTTCCACGGACTCGGTAGCACCGTCGTTGTCACGCGAAACGGCCGGGCACGATCCTCCGCAGCTGGATACGCGTAAGGGAAATAGTTGATCATCTCTTCGACGCGTACCGATTCCGCCGGAGGCATCTGACCCTTCAGCAGGTTGCGGCGAACGAATGCATAGGACGCGGTATCGACGTCGATGCTGAATGTCGAGACCGGATGTTCGGCAACGCTCAGTACGCCGTTCGGCTCTTTGTCGGGAAAGCGAGCCGTGCTCGGAAAGATCACCGCCGGATAAGGGTAGAAGGGTTGGCCCGTGCGCATCTTTGGCGCAGCCATTGATGGATCAACCCGATAGGCCTGAGCCCCCGTCGAGTTATTCGCCATTGGCAGAACCGCTCGTTCTTCGGGTCGAGCGATGCCGGTAGACGCTGGCGATTGGGAGGTGGCCGTGTCGCGGTCAGCGGTTGGTGAACATGCGGTTATGAGTAAGAGGAGCGTGAGGTTGAGAAAAACTGTGAGCCGGTTTCGCTTGCGACCGACGCGATTGGTCATATGCTCCTCCTCTTGCGGCTGGTTAATGTGTCAAAATACCCGTTAGACGCGCAGAGGCCTGTTTTGTTCCACACAGTTCGGTCACGTGATCCGTGGAATCACGTTCGAGTGCTGGAAACTGTAAGGAGCCGGACATAGCCATAACGATTCAAGACCTGAATCGGTCCTGTTCGTGACAGGCTACCGTTGCAACGCGAGCGGCTCGGCCAGGAGACTCCGGCTAGAGCGTGTTGCTCGTCTGCGAAAGGTGACCTTTTAACCGAGCGCGGCGCAGCAGAACTAAAAATTCTTGAGCCAGCCGTGAGAGAGGCTTGTCTTTACGGTAGGTAATATACGTATGACCTTCTAACTTCAGGCCATGTCCGGTAAGGACTTTGAATTCACCCGTTTCCACATCTCTTCGTATGCTGTCGAGGAAACTGAGTCCGACACCCATCTTCTGTTTAACTGCTGCCTTCACCGCGAACGGCACGTCGAAGCGAGCGCCGATTTTGAATTGCAGACCCTGTTGACGAAGATTCTTTAGTATCCCACTGCTTGTATCAGATCCCCCGATTGCTCCGCGAAGAATCAGTGGCTCTTCGATTAACTCGTCCACCGTCACACGACGGCGTCTGGCCAACCGATGACCAGGCGCGACGAACAGCACGACATTTTCACGCCGGAACGGTTCACAGATTAATTCCGGCGTGCGCACGACGTGAGTCGTGACAGCAATCTCCACCGATGAACTTTTAACCAGACTTTCAATCCGGCGTGGGTGTCGCGTTCGCAACTCGATCTGAGCGTTGGGATGCAGTCTTTGAAAACGTGCGATGAGCGCAGGCAACACGATTGTCGAGGGCGCATGCGAGCCGCCGATTTTCAAAAACTCTCGTGATGGGCGGTCTCGTATCGCACCATTGGCAAAGAATTTTTCGAGATCATCGCTCTGTTCGACGATTGGTTTAACTTTTTCCAGTAAAAGCTGGCCCGCTTCGGTCAATTGAATACCTTTAGTCTTGCGCACGTAAAACCGCGTGCGAAATTCCTCTTCCAACGATTTTAGATGATGGGAGATTGAGGGTTGGCTTACGTGCAACTCGCGCGAGGCCTTGCTCAGGCTAAGGTGTTTGGCGACGGCTACAAATGATCGGAATTGATGGAGTAACATCGACGTTCTGGTCGCTGGCTTATTCCGATCAGTTTACATCTGCATTTCTTTTAATCTCCAAGGCAAGATCGGGTTAACCAATTACTGTAGATCAATCATAAAACGCAAGCCAAAGACATATAACTTTCGATATATAGAGCCGCCCGGTAGGCGTAAACTCGCGACCTATAAATCCGGCTGATAACAACGCTTATTCAAAAAATTGATTAGACACGCGACGGCCGGGCTGCTACAAGCCGACCGATGTACTCTGTTTCGGGAGACTCCATCAACGTTCGCTGCAAGCCCTGAACGTGCGTAGTATTGCGCCGGCCATAAACGTTAGCCGCGCTTATCTGCCCCTTGCCACCTCCAACGCAGATCTAGGAGCATAGAATGAAGCCACAACACCGCCAGACACCATCTATCGTGATCGCAATCGCGGTTATCGTAAATCTCTTAACTCTGTTCTTCGACGGCAGATCAGCGAGCGCCGATGCGTTGTTTTCCACCGCACCAATGAGTACCGCGCGTACTGATCATACGGCGACTCGGCTGCTCGATGGACGGCTGTTAGTCACGGGCGGATTCAATGGTAGCGACGAGATTAATACTGCTGAGATTTACGATCCCGGGACCGATAGTTGGTCGAGTGAAATGCATATGATCACTGCCCGCGATGCTCACACGGCAACACGCTTGGACGACGGAAGGGTTTTAGTGATTGGCGGTTACAACGGTGCCTACCTCAATAGCACCGAGATTTACGATCCGGCGAACCACACGTGGACGCCTAAGGCTCCAATGAGTGTGGCGCGTGCTTTTCACACGGCGACGCTTCTGGACGACGGCAGCGGCAGGGTTCTCGTCACCGGTGGAACCAACACGGTTGTACTTAATAGCGCCCAGCTTTACGATCCGGTGCATGATATCTGGTCTACTACGCCAACAACTATGAACGTGGCCCGGAAATGGCATACGGCAACATTATTATCTGATCACCGCGTTTTGGTAGCAGGTGGTCATAATGGCAGTGTTTATCTATCCAGCATACAAATATTTAATCCGGCAAACGGCACATGGTCGACGACGTCACTGCATGCGATGCTTAACGCTCGGGGTGCGCACACTGCCACGAGAATGCCCAATGGCAATGTTCTCGTGACCGGTGGAATTTCGCCCAGCACTTTGAACACTGCCGAGATTTATGCTCCCGGGGCGGATGCCTGGACGGCCACTGGCGTCATGAACGCAGACCGGGCTTTTCACCAGGCGACGCAGCTCAACGACGGTAAGGTCCTCGTAACAGGGGGGTACGGTACCGATACCGGGACGACTCTTTCCACACCGACCGCGCAGATTTTCGATCCATCGACGAGTACCTGGTCATCCGTTGGTTCGATGAGCACGGCTCGACATCAGTTCACTGCGACGCTGTTGTCGAATGGCAATGTATTGTTGACCGGAGGCGAGAACGCGGATGCGGGCGGCACGAATTATTTGTCCAGTGCCGAGCTCTACGATCCCACCGCTATGAACGATTGGATGTCGGTTTCTGGAATGCAAACGGCCCGGCACGATCATACCGCGACGTCGTTGTCGGACCGTCGAGTGCTGGTAGCAGGGGGAGAAAGTCATCGGGGCAATACAAGCGCCGCATTATCCAGCGCTGAAGTCTACGACCCGTCGAACCATAGCTGGACTCCAACCCTCAATAACATGAGTCCAGCCCGCGAGTACCATGCGGCATCGTTGTTACCCGACGGCACAGTCTTGGTTACAGGCGGTTACACAGGAACTACCGGCGGTACTTACATAGATAACCCGTTGCTTTATGATCCGGCCAGCAATAGTTGGTCGGCTGCCGCGGCGAGCGGTGTCCCACGCTTTTCTCACACATCGACTTCATTATGCACCCCTTCATCATGCAGCGTTTCCGTTTGCAGCCAAACCCCTTCACTGTGCAACGGGAAAGTGCTGGTGGCGGGAGGTATCAATAGTGTTGTTCTAAACACCGCACAGCTCTACGATCCAGCTGCAGTTGTGAATAAGTGGTCGTCGGCTAACACTTTCAGTTTTGCCCGCCGTTTCCACACTGCGACGTTATTAAAGAACGGTAAGGTCCTCCTCGTCGGCGGGAATTCCACGGCGGCGCCTTACATAACAAGCGCGCAGCTCTATGATCCTTCCAACAACACTTGGTCGTCGACGGCCAACGACTTGACTACTGGTCGCTACAGCCATAGCGCGACTCTGCTCGGCGACGGTCGGGTGTTAGTCGCCGGCGGATTCGGCGCGAGCGGTATCTTAAAAAGCGCGGAGATTTACGATCCGACTACGAATCGTTGGTCTGCGGCGCCATCCATGGGCGACGCGCGTTATCTGCACGCGGCGGCCGAATTGCCGGACGGCACAGTGGTCGTCACAGGCGGTATCGTCAATAGCTATACTGGCAATAGCTCGGCCTCCGGGACGGAGGTTTACGACCCAGTGACCAATGCATGGTATTTCGCAAGCAATATGGGGGACGTGAGATATGACCATCGAGCCACACGTCTGGCGAATGGTTCGGTTTTAATATCCGGAGGAGAAAACGATAACGTAACTAATGGCATAAGTGGAGGTGCGAGGAACGCATTGAATAGCGCCGAGGTCTTCGTCAACGATCAGGATCAAACGATTACCTTCGATGCCATTCCCGATACGACCTATGGCGACCCACCGTTCGCCGTAAACGCATCGGCGTCATCCGGCTTGGCGGTGACGTTTACCGCCGCAGGTAATTGTTCCGTCTCCGGCAACACCGTTACGATCCTTCAGGCAGGTACCTGCACGATCACCGCCTCGCAGGCTGGCGATGTTTATTACTTAGCCGCACCCTCTGTTGCACGCAGCTTCAATATTCAAAAGGCGACACCAGCGATCAGGTGGAACAATCCCGCGGATATCACCTACGGCACCGCGCTGAGTGAAACACAACTCAACGCCAGTGCGAATGTTCCGGGAAGTTTTGCCTACACGCCCGCATCCGGGGCGCTGTTGAACACCGGCAACGGACATACACTGTCGGTCACATTTACGCCGAACGATACGACCAACTACAACAGTGCGAATGCTACCGTGTTAATCAACGTGCTGAAGGTTACGCCGGTGATCACGTGGAGCAATCCCGCGGATATTGCCTATGGCACGACGCTGAGCGCGACGCACTTAAATGCGGCGGCGACGGCGGGAGGAAATTCCGTCCCTGGCACATTCACGTACACGCCGACCGCTGGCACGGTGCTCAACGCTGGCAACAATCAGACGCTGCATGTGGATTTCGTGCCGACCGACACGACTAACTACACCAATGCCTCAAAAGACGTAACGATAAATGTGCTGAAGGCCACGCCCGTGATCACATGGGCGAATCCGGCGGATATTACATATCCGACGGCGCTGAGTTCGACGCAGTTGAACGCGGCCGCTGCGGTTGGAGGCAACTCCGTTTCCGGCACGTTCACGTATACGCCGACATCGGGCACGGTGCTGAATGCTGGAAACAATCAGACGCTGCATGTGGATTTCGTGCCGACGAACACAACAAATTATGCGACTGCGTCCAAAGACGTAACGATCAACGTGCTGAAGGCCATGCCCGTGATTACCTGGGCGAATCCGTCGGATATTACATATCCGACGGCGCTGAGTTCGACGCAGTTGAACGCCGCCGCTGCGGTTGGAGCCAACTCTGTTTCTGGCACATTCACGTACACACCCGCCTCGGGCACGGTGTTGAACGCTGGAAAGAATCAGACGCTGCATGTGGATTTCGTGCCGACGGACACAACGAATTATGCCAATGCGTCGAAAGACGTAACAATCAACGTGCTGAAGGCGACGCCCGTGATTACGTGGGCGAATCCGACGGATATTACATATCCGACCGCGCTGAGTTCGACGCAGTTGAACGCGGCGGTTGCGGTTGGAGGCAACTCTGTTTCCGGCACATTAACGTACACGCCCGCCTCTGGCGCGGTGCTGAACGCCGGTAACAGTCAGACGCTGCATGTGGATTTCGCACCGACGGACACAACGAACTACGCCAATGCGTCCAAAGACGTAACGATCAATGTGCTGAAGGCCACTCCGGTGATCGCATGGAATAACCCTGCGGATATCACCTACCCCACAGCGCTAAGTGCTGCTCAATTGAACGCCGCCGCGGCGGTTGGAGGCAACTCGGTTTCTGGCACGTTCACTTACACACCGGCCTCTGGCACGGTACTGAACGCCGGAAATAACCAGACGCTGCATGTGGATTTCGCACCGACGGACACAACAAATTATGCCAATGCCTCAAAAGACGTAACGATCAACGTGCTCAAAGCGACCGCGATGTTGGCCTTGAGTAACTTGACGCCGACTTATGACGGCACACCAAAATCAGCAACGGTCACAACGAATCCTCAAGGATTGGCCGTCGTAAGTGTCACGTACAACGGGAGCACAACTCCGCCGACTAACGCTGCCAGCTATGCCGTAATCGCGTCTCTCAGTAACGCGAACTACACCGCGAACAATGCCACCGGCACACTTGTGATCAGTCAGGCCACACCGACAGTAAGCGTGACCGGCGGGACATTTGAGTTCGACGGCAATCCAAAGCCCGGGAGCGGTTTTGCGTACGGCGTGGGCGGAGTCACGGATGTAATAACCCCCGCGGTCGCTTTTAGCTATGCTGGAACAGGAAGCACGACCTACGGCCCTACCCAAGTCGCGCCATCAACTCTCGGCACATACAGCGTCACCGCGACCTACGTCGGGAATACGAATTATCTTAACGGGACGAGCAGCGCTGCTCTTGTCATTAGGGACGCGACTGCTCCGACCGTAATGATCACGACAGAACCGTCGAATCCAAGTAATAGCGCGAGCGCTACATTTGCTTTCAGTGCGACGGAATCCAGCACTTTTACCTGCAGTTTAGATGGTGGAGCGTTCCTGACATGCACAAACCCAATCACATACAACGGATTGGGCAGTGGTGGTCATACTTTCGCGGTGAAAGCGACCGATCCGTCGAACAATATAAGTGCGGCAGCGGGATATGGTTGGACGATTAATGTACAGAAGACCGCTCCGGCAATCACATGGAGCAATCCATCGGATATTACCTACGGGACGGCCTTAAGCTTGGTGCAGTTGAATGCCGTAGCCAACGTGCAAGGGAGCTTTACATATACACCGCCGTCCGGCACGGTGTTAAACGCTGGTAATGGACAGACGCTGTCGGCCGTTTTCACGCCAATTGACACGGTCAATTACACCACTGCATCAAAGAGCGTAATCATCAACGTGCTCAAGGCGAATGCAGTGCTGGCTTTGAGTAATCTCGCACAAAGTTATGACGGGCAACCGAAGGTGGTGCCAGTGACGACAACGCCCCTGGGGTTAAGTGGAGTGACCGTGACTTATAACGGTTCGTCGAACCCGCCCACCACAGCTGGCACCTACGCGGTCGTAGCGACGCTGGCGAACAGTAACTACACGGCTCCAAGCGCGACCGGGACGTTGACAGTCAACCGAGCTACCCCGTCATTTAGTGTAAACAGCGGCCCCTTTGAGTTTGACGGGAATCCAAAGCCAGCTAGTGGCTTTGCATATGGCGTCGGGGGAGTTGGGGATGTCTTAACTCCGGCACTGACGTTTAGTTATAGCTCGCTCGGCGGTTCTTTACCAGGTGCACCTTCCGCTCGTGGCTCGTGGTTTGTAACAGCCAGTTTCGCGGGAAACGCGAACTATCTGAGCGCGACAAAGACCGCCCCGCTCATCATCCAGGACACAACGAAGCCGATCGTGACGATTGCATCTTCGGTTTCAACACCGACCAATAGCACGAGTATTACCTTTACCTTTACGGCCAATGAAAGCAGCTTGTTTAGCTGCGCGCTGGATACAGGTTCATTCGGGAATTGCGGCTCTGCTACCCAGGCCTTAATTGGTACAAAAACTTATAATGTCATGCCCGGTTCGCATACTTTTTACGTAAGAGCAACTGACGTCTCAAGTAACACGGGCGACGCTCCACCGTACGCGTGGGTTGTTGATCGCACGCCACCCACCATTAGCATTAAAACACCTGTCAACAAGGCAACATATACCTTGCGCTCCACAGTGCCAGCAGACTTCTCTTGCAGCGACACGTCTGGTTTAGTGCCCTCCTGCGACGGCTCTGCGGCTAATGGTAATCCGATCGATACGATGCTCATTGGCACGAAAACGTTCACCGTGAATTCTGTGGACGCGGCAGGTAATTCAAGCACGGCATCGGTAACTTATTCAGTCACGGACGTAAATCTTCGGGCGACTAGTGTTACGACTGCGCGAAACACCTTTGGCCTGGGCGATACTTTTACCGTGGGCGACATAGTCTATAACGCAGGAAAAACCGCGGCGCCTGCGTCCAAGACCCAATACTACTTTGTATCGCCAAGCAACGATTTCTTTCCACTAAAAGGGTCTCGGTCGGTTGGTGGGCTGGCTGGCGGTACCAGTTCTCAAGGATCGGCAACCGTCACCGTTCCAGATGGTTCAGACCCTGCGATCTCCGCAATGCCGGTGGGTAACTACAACCTGGCTGCATGCGCGGATGGCCCCAACGACATCATCGAAACCGAGTACGGAGATAACTGTTACGTTAATTTGACGTTCCCTATTGCGGTTACTCTACCGAACCTGCGGGAGGAGCTCGGTAAAAATACGCTATCGACATTCATAGTCAAGGTTGGCGATAGTTTTACCGTCTTTGATACTGTTACGAACGTGGGACTTGTATCTGCGACAGTGTCAACGACAGCATATTATCTGCAACTGCAACAAGCGCCAAACTTGCCGCTTATTAAGCTTAATGGAAATCGTGCGGTGGGCGCGCTTAACTCGGGTGCAAGCTCAGCGGGGTCAGCGACCGTTACGGTTAAGGACACGACAGACACTGGTTACTACTCGGTGCTTGCATGCGCGGATGACTCGAACGCTGTGAAAGAGACGACTAAGGCAGACAACTGTTTTTCGCTAGGGACAATAGAGGTGGCTCTACCAGACTTGTCGATACTAGATAACTCTGTCAGCGATCCTCCTATATTGGCTAAAACTGGGACAAGTTTTAGCGTTAAGGATACAACCACAAATCAAGGGCATGTGCCTTCAGATCCTTCCAAGACCCTATATTATTTATCTTTGGTTTCGCAGAACACCAAGAACGGAGCGCTGCCTCTGACGGGAAGTCGTAACGTCCCAGGACTTACTTCCTTTGGAGGGAGAAGCACCGGGACCGCGACAGTCACGATTCCGAATGATACGCCATCTGGTTCTTATTATCTGCTCGCCTGTGCGGACGGTCCGGATGCCATAGATGAGATTGACGATGACCATAATTGTGCAGCATCTCAGAATAAGGTGGAGGCGACTCAACCAGACCTCCTCGAGACCAGCGTCAGTGAGCCTCCGCAAAAGACCGTCGTTGGTACTACGTTTACGGTCCAAGATACGGTAAAGAACAACAGCAACTCGGTTTCCGCCGGTCAGTCCAAAACGCAATACTACTTGTCTGCTGTTCAGCAGCAGACGAACGATGGAGCGGTGCTTCTGTTTGGAAGTCGTAACGTTCCGGGGCTCAATCCCCAAGTGTCCAGTAGCGGCACCACGACAGTCGGGATTGTTGCTGGTACGAGTGCGGGGTACTACTATTTGCTCGCTTGTGCGGATGATTTGAATGTTGTGACGGAAACGATCGATCCGTCTGCAGGAGCCGTCGGGGAGAACAATAACTGTCGTTCCTCCTCGATGCAGGTGCAAGTAAGCGGACCAGACTTGGTCGAGAGTTCATTTGGTTTTGATGATACGCTAATTCCCACGAAGTCTGTGGTTAACGTCATTGATCTTGTTACGAATCAAGGAACCGTTGCGGCGGCGCAGTCGACAACACGATATTATTTTGTTCCATTGGATCAAACGACGAATACGTTCAATACGAATAAGAAAACGCTACTGGGAAGCCGTTCTGTGTCCAACCTTCCACCGGGCAGTACACTCGCAGGTTCCGTAAATTTAAATCTACCTGGTACTGCGAAAACGGGCGACGGGGTGTGGGCATGTGCGGATGATTTGCATGTTGTAGCTGAAACTAGCGAGGATAACAATTGCTATATGTTTTCAATTTTCTTCTTTTTGTCGCCATAATTCCCTTTGATTCATCAATACTAACGGTTCAAGCGACGGACTTAACCTTAACCCGACAATAATTTGAGTTGTCAAGCGGCGGCTTTGAGCTTCTGCTCGATCGATTCGATCAGTTTCTTGGCTGCTGGAGCCACCGAGAAACGTAAAACCGAGTCACTGAGTCAACTGGGGTCAAACCGTGACTTCTGTGCTTGGCAATCTGTTATAAGGGGAGCTATGGCACGCCCGTTAAGGATCTCGTCCCGAATGAATTTATCACGTGAGTTGCCGAGGCAACGACGGGTGCGTCATTTTTCGTGCCTAGCACAGATGGTGCTCGGGGACCGGAATTTTGTCGAGAAGCTAAAAGGAATGAAGATCAAAGGGAGCGCTAAAGACCAGCCATCGTATCGGATGATCCAAAGCATCGATGCTGAAATGCTAATCAAGCAGGCGGCGGATTATTTCCGGTTAAGCGAAAAGGACCTTACAGAGAAGCGGCGGCGGCATCGGCAAGAACGAGCGGTAGTGATAGAGTTGTTGCATCGATATAGTGGGCTCAAGCAGCGGATGATCGGTGAGCGATTCGGGACGGGATCGAGGCAGAGCCGAAGATCCGAAAGTGCTTCCGGGATCTCGCGCTGGTAAGGCCTGAAGTCAAGATTTGATCCCTGCTCGTTGACTTTCCCATGTTTCTCCCGGTGAACGCGCGGAATATTCTAGTCTGCCATCCCGATGAGCGTCGCCACATGTTAGAAAGAAGAGATGGAAGGACCGTCAATCCATCTTGCGGCCGAGCAGCTTCGGCCGTTTGTGGGCCGGAGAGTCAGACGGGTCGGCGGTAACAGTCGGATCGGCATCGAACGATTTCGCGGCAAGACACTCAAGGACATCTTCGCCTGGGGCAAGCATCTCGTTTTTCAATTTGACACGTTCGCGCTGCGCGTCCACTTCATGCTGTGGGGGACGTTTGCCGCCACGGTGAAAGGCATGTCCGTCACAGGTGACTATCGCCGGAGCGGCCCTCCCCGGCTGGTGCTGGACTTCGCCAACGGCGAAATCACCATCTGGAGCGCCTCGCTGAAATTTATCGAAAACGCGGACGCGCGGTGCGACTACGACTTCACCGCCGACATCATGTCTGGCCAGTGGGATCCCGAGGCGGCCTTTCGGAAGGTCCGTGCCTTTCCGCGTGAGGAAATCGCCGATGTCCTGCTGGATCAGACGATCTTCGCCGGCGTGGGCAACATCATCAAGAACGAAGTGCTCTTCCGCACCAGGACGAGCCCGTTTCAACGCGCCGGACGAATTTCGGATCGGCAGCTGCGCGCGATTGTCGCTGACGCCCGCGTATTTTCGATGCGCTTTCTGGAGCTTAGAAGAGTCTTCGCGCTGCGGAAGAATCTGGA
>JADMIO011057183.1_pt1 | contig 15642 bp, 14 predicted proteins | sample 8958161 | NCBI WGS metagenome assembly JADMIO01 (sample SAMN16585339, study PRJNA669376) | soil metagenome | isolation source: Crop rotation soil | place: USA: Cullars Rotation, Alabama | collected 2011
AAAAGGAAATCAAAAGAAATCAAATAGTGTGGATCATCGAAATCAAGTCCAAAATGAATCTAAAGATTGGGAATCTCTAATTACTCAAAGTAGAACTAGCATTAAACAACTATCGCCCGATAAGAATCAACTTTCTCCGAACAAGGGTTCTCCCGACACTCGAAAGCCTGGATATGATGATCACAAGCCGAGGGTAAATTCATCACAGAATAGTGGGTACTCTTCACCTGAAAAATATGGTGGGTATGGAATGCCCAATGATATGAATAAGAATCAATATTCTCCACCAAAAATGAATCCAATGAACGTAGGCGGCAGATCTCCAAATCAAGTAAATCCACATCGTCATGTCAAAAATTTAGCTCCTCTAAACGAATCGTATCAAAAATCAAATTATTCAAGGCAAGAGTCGTTTCAAAGTGCCCAAGAACAATACAACAAGCAAGCAAATTATAATCCTAACATGGTGAGAGAGCAATACCCTTCACAACAATCAAATCCAGGTTATGGAGGGAACCCTGAAAATTATACCGAAGAAATAGATGACAATGGGGAAAATTACAATCAACAAAATAATTTGCAAGGAAACAATTTATATAATAAAAATCAGCCTGAGAACCAAAATTTAGCTCATCGTGACCCAGAATATGCAGAATTTGAAGCGTATGAAACTCACGAGGAAAACCGATCCCAAAATTATTCTCGATCAGGAAATGAACAGCAACGCAGATCCATGCCAGAGGAAGACGATCAAGATGAATACGCTGAAGGAGATGAAGGGCATCAAATACGCGGCTCACAAAAGGGACATGGATCGCAAGCAGGATATGGGCAGCAGGGAGAATATGGTTCACAACAAGATCACGGCTCTCAAAAGGAATATGACTCACAGCAAGATCGAGGTTCGCAAATGGAATATGACTCTAAACAAGATCGCAACTCTCAAGTTGATAATGGCTCGCCTGGCGAATATGACTCTCAAGAAGGAGGAGAAGAAGAAGAAGAAGAGTCTCAACAACGCACTGGCTCACAAAGAGGAAATAATAGTCAAGTTGCAACTAGCAAGCAAAAGAATTCTCAAAAAAATTCTGCTATTATTCAGCCGACAGAGCCCAACAAACCTGCCTCAGAGAGAGGCGGCAGGCCTATAAGAAAATCTCCTGACTTTAGGGTAAGAAGACAGCTCCAATCTAGTTTGGAAGAAGGTATTGATACGATGGCACTCATGCATAAGAAAATTCCATTAAACAAAGAAGAGGGGCAACAGCGATTAAAAGATATTCAAGATGATCAGATCACAACCTTTGCTCCAGCTTTAAATTTCGCTCGATCAGGAAACCAGAAGATGATGGAACAGTCCTCTCCAGAAGAAAAAGTATCGATCAAACAGAATGAAAAAGCTCCAATTTCATCGGTTGAAATCTTTCCTCATACGGTGAATCAAGATCAGTTGACACAGAAATTTGCTACTGATGCCTTGACGAGACACAAGGCTTTAATGCAACAAGGAGTGCTTATGCATCAAGAAGGACAAAAGAAAGTTTCTGACGAAAAAAATATTTTTGAGTCTCAAATGAAAAACCAATACTTCAAACTTAGTAAGTAACAAAAAGAGAATTGGCCCTGTACTCTTGAGCGTTATGATAGGAAGAAATGTTTAGTTTCAAGTAGATCCTTAGACCTATCCTCTTCTCGAAATTCTGCTTTGTAATCCGCTTTATCAGCCGAAAAATATTTCTTCATAGTTTTAACTAACGTTTTGGGTATCTTTAAACATCAAATCAATGCTTCTGAAATCAAAAAAAAGCTTGTAAACAATAGTTTTTTTCTCTCTATACCGGGCTTATGTATTCTAAGAGCCCTAAAAATTAAAATCTCAGAGGATAGTTTCAACCTATCACTTCTTAAATATCCATATACTACTATATTTTAAACTAATAGTGGTTCTTAAGAGACAGTCATTAGTTTTTGAAACTTAAAAACTATGAAGAGTTCCAATTCTTTGTTCTAATAGACACGTAAATTGCAGATTTCAATTAATGTATAGCATGTATATAGATATATAGATACTAGTAAAACGAAATGGTATATAAAAAACAAAGAACCATTCATTTTAGATCACTACCTCAGGAATTTTATGAAAGACATGTAACAAAAAATAACGAAAGAATTTTTAGTCAAAGGGACTGAAGTCCTCAAAAAGATCCAAATTTGCCAAAATTCTTTGGTTGTCATAACCAAATACATCCGGAATATCACGTTTCTGAGACGTGTGGTCAGTATCTTCATAATCCTGTTGACTATTGATTCCGTGCAAGCGGACAGTGAGTGTATCATAGTCAAGCTCATTAGGAATTAATGGCACGTTATAGTTGGAATCAAATTGTATCATCCGATCACAGAGCCTTTCAAGCTCAGCCTTTCCATCTTCCTCTTCTGCATCTATTGATAGGGGATTCCTTGGTGAAAATTCCCTATCAAAATCTTCTTCCAAATTTGCGAAAGACACAAGAGAGATAGAACCTTCGTGAGGATCCGAGGATATTTCATTTTGAACTGACACACTTTGGTCTTGAAGTGCGTTATGACTCAGTTCTCCTATTTAAAAAAATCAAGCATTATAACCAAGAAAGATCAGGGAACTTACTATTTAAATCCTGTTGAGGGTCTTGATTTAGAACCTCTATAGGACTGATATTTTGGCTAGAGGAAGGGTTCGAACCAGCATAGCCAAGGTGAGAATAGCTGAGGTTAAGTTGCTGAATTAGTGTCTCAGCAGAATAAACTCGTCGTAAATTCTTTGGATTTTGAAGCCTTGACAGCAGTATTAAGGCGGAATCAGAATCCCCCGCAATCACCAATTTCTTCTCGGGACTCGAACCCTCGAGAAATGTGGTGGATTCGTACAAACTACGGCTCGGTTTGTAAGAAATTTGGGGGATCTGCCCTAAATAATCATTAGAGTGAGCGCTTCCTTCTCGCTCATGATTTTTTAGGTGCTTATTGAGACTGCTTTGATAAAGATAAAGCTTTTTGCATTTTGAGCACTCAAATTTAGCACGTTGTAGCTCATTTTCATGGGTTTTCATGTGTTGTCTCAAATTAGAGAGCGCTGAGAATGGCTTAGAGCAAATATTGCATTCATGCGGTTTCAGACCTGCATGTAGCCTCTCATGGCGTCTCAAATTCGAAACCTAATGAAATGTTGAGAAAATCGAGTATCTAATGTAAGATTTACCTGGGTGAATGCGATACCGCACTCAGAACATTGGTAAGGTCGTTCTCCACGATGAATTCTCTCATGCTTTTGAAGCGAAGAGAACTGTCCAAATTGCTTCCCACAGGTGTCAAGAAAGCTTTTTAATTCGAAATTGAGTTAAGATGAAGTTAAATAGATAAAAATATTGATACCATGTGTATGGCCTGCTTCCATCATGGATTCGATAGTGGTCTTCAAGAGCTGTCTTTGTTTTAAAAGCTCTTCCACATCTTACGTACACGCACTTGAATGGCCTCGATTGGCCAAAATAAGTCTCTTCAGCGGCAAGTTCCATTTGTATCGTGCTTTTTTCGGTAAATTTTTATGTTTAAGTTTGAATTATATTAAATACGGTAATTTTGAGTCAAGAGGTGAGGGCCTAATTACGTATCAAGACTCTTTCAAATATATTAATACGTAATATTATAAATAAGTCATATTTAAAAGGCAGCTGACGTAATATCAGATTAAATTAAATTTTAGATATACTACAGCAAAAGAAAATGGGCTATAGAATTTAGAGAGTACTGAGGCTTATAAAACTGAAAGAAACCTCTTTGTCCTTGGAATTCTTTCAGCCAGGTCTCTTTGGAAAATGTTGTATAGTAAGCCCTTGTACATACTATAAGGAAGTTTTCCTTTGTAATCCTCTTGATATATTCGTTTTTTTCCAAGCAAGATGGAGACTTGTCTCCTCCTATTTGTATTCTAACTCTTAATTGATCTTAAATTTCTTGAATAATTTGTAAACCCATCAACTTTAGCAAAATAATTGTCCTTAACCATCTTTTATATTCCTACTAATATATGAATAATTTCTGGCCTTAATCTCTAGGAACCTCAGTTGCATAAACAATTGCATAACTAATTTTTCACAAATTTATCTCTAGTGTTTTAGAGTCAATTTGTTGCTTTTAATGAAGTGTAAAATCTTAAAAACCATTCTTGATATATAAGCAATGTTTTTACTTAAAGTTTCCGGCAATTTTTCTTTTAATTATCTCATCTTCAGAATCGGAGTCGAATTCATACTTTATGACCGTAACGCTCTTTTCACGATCTTCAATAACCAACCATTTTTTCTCAGGACAGATCTCCAAAGCCCCGTTCCAAACTAAAAAATTAATTTTTTAAGGCGTTAAATAATATTCCAACTGAATTTTTTTTACCGGTATGGATGATGTTTTTAAATGCTTTGAGTTGCTCACCTGAATAAATATTCCAAAACTTGACGGATTTATCCTCTCTCGCAGAGTTTGAGATTAAGATTCTTTCCTGTGTGAAAAATCTGACGGAAAATACAGCATCTATTCGAATGTAAATATATTTGGCCAGAGAAATTCGTTACCTTCGTGAGCTTTATCGATATTTCTCATTAATCTTTGTGTAGGTAAGAACCAAATTGTGATAGATTTATCTCTACTCGCGGCTCCGAGGAGCTTCTCCTTTGGCGATATTGTGATAGAGTTTATATCCACTATTCATTTGGATTAATTGAATAAAGGGGGCTTTCTCAAGTAATTTACATCGAGAAACAGCATTGATGATTTTTAGTTGCCTTTTCTTACCGAGATCCCAAAATCTCACTGTTTCGTCTGCTGAAGAAGTGATCAGCATTTTGCCTTGGTTTGCAAAGATGGTGCTGAAAATTGACTCTAAGAAAGTACTAAGCGACCGTATCAAATACTAAACCTACCTCTATGAGCGTCCGGAATAATAGCATAAAGAGTGAAATCCGTAGTTCGCCACACCTTTAGTGTTGGATCCTTAGAGGCTGAGCATAGAAAAGCGCCTTTTGGTGGAAATTTAACGCAGAGAACGGTGGCTTTGTTCATAAGTATTTAGAATGGAAAGTGGAGAATTATACTATCATGGGCGTCTTCAATCCTATAAATCGTGGATTTTTCGTTAACATTCCTTACACAGATAGCTTTATCCGCTCCTCCTGACGCGATTGATTCACTATCAGCTGAAAAACTTAACGTGTTTATAAATCCTTGCAATTGTTTTGATAAAATATTTGGTGTTTTTTATCCTCATTACCTGCATGAGCTTCTTCTACTCTCCAGAACCTGGTCTCGTATCTCAGCCAAATTTCAAGGACGCCATTACGCGATCCAGCTGCTATATACTGACCATTAGGTGATACACTAACCGACCTTATCGTTTCTATATAATTAGTTTGATTCTTTTGATGTTGTAATACCTGATTCCTCAAAAAAATTTGGTATCGATACAATCGTAGGAGTGCACGTTTTGATTAGATCCACAAATCCAGAGTCAACTATAGCCTAAAAAAAAGAGCATGAAGAACCCAGTAGGTTATCACTGATCTTACCTTTACTTGTAGTTTATTCAAAAAGGACCGAATTTTGTCGACTTCCTGTTGTATCATTGTAAACGGAATGCTTAAACTGTGCAATAACTCTTTAGTTTGACTCTTGAAATCGAAATCCCTCAAAGAACAAAAGTCCTCAATATACGCTTCTAAAGTTCCGTCAACTTCCTTCGGAAAGTTAGTCGTATTTAGAAGGGTGTCTCGGTGCTTTCGTACATGAAGCAGTTTTTGCTCAAGAGATGTATTCAGCTTCTTTGATGTTCGTTCGAGCAAAGACGCGTAAAATTCGGATCTATTAGTTTGAAGATCTTCCAATACTGATACAAGATTGAGCAGTTGTGATTTTAGGCTGACAATTTCTTCATCAAAGGCCTTTCGAGACCTCTGAGAAACTTGGCCTAATATATTTGGTCTGATTATTTGAATAATATGTTCAAAAGTGTTGTCTGAAAAGAGTGCATCCATTGAAAAAATTTTTGGGAGTTGGTCTGGTTGTTGTTCTTCGTTGTACATGGGATCAGTAATATATGAGAATTTCTTGTGATCTACAAGATTTATTGCCGAAATAGGCTCTCTATTAAATGTAAATGAGCTTCCTTGGCTTTCGATATCCATCATTTCACTTTATTATATTGTTAAGGTGTTATAATGGTAGTTCAGATATATACCGAGCTAGATACTTTTGAATAGTAAAAGTTCGGTCAGCTTTGGGTTCAAAAATTAACTAAATTCTGCAAGATTAAGGTCAGACTCTGAGATTTATTACTATTTAGTAATTTGTGTGTGCTCAACTCCTCTCGCCATATTCTGGTAGACTTTATAATCCTCCATCTTCTTTTAAATTTTGGAGATTTGCAGATACTCGTTGAGAGTATTGCGTGTGATAAATACTAAATTCATGAATCCTGGTTTTTCTTTAGAGTCAATTTGTATTTTTAAAAAGACAGTTTGCCAATGCTAGCGATAAAAGTCAGATCTAATAGTCATGGTATTTGTAATTTATTTATGATTTTCATAATTTGACGTAAAAGTTCTATCGAAAAATTCAATTTAATTAAACACTGCATTTCAATTATTTTCATGTATGTTCACCTAAACTATAATACCGTGAGGTTACAATACTTTTATAAGTTTGTGTTACACGACGAATGGAGTACCTTTTAACCAGTTTGTGCATTTTTAATATCTGTAGTTTTTCGTTTGCTACCATGAATAATTAACAAGATCCCTCTATTGGCATCATAAATTTACACGATACAATTCATTGATTCCATTTACATTTTAAAAAATATTTCTCATTCTACAGTTACTTAGCATGATAGACTATTACTCTTACTTGAGCCTTCAATGTTGAGTACACTTTTGTGTGAAACTGTAGCCAGATCAAAATAAATTGATTAAATTTTTCATTACAGAAAAATTATTATAAAATACCTTGAGAAAGTTTAAATCTTAATTTGTGCCTGCTTATCAATTTTCTAAAATTCAATTAGCAAGACCAAATTTTATTACTCCTAATTCTCAAAATATTTTTGCTTGCCTGCCTGATTAGATGGTTAGAGGATCGATGCTAACGAATAAAAAATAGTTGTTTTCAATATATACATATATATTTTCAATACTTGAATTTGATATGAATGGCAAGAGTCACTGAACCACTCAAAGAGTTCCAATACTACTCACAATCTCAATAAAGTGGTTATATTCGCAAGATATACTTTGTTATAAATTTTTCAACTGCTTTCTTTTAAAAGTTATAAGGTTTCTCAATGATTTTAATACAATAATAGCTAGATGTGAATATCGACTTCCATTCTTGAGAAAGTCTTTTCAACGTTTAAGTTTGACTTTATCATGCTCTATTCGACTTCGCTGCATTTGGGAGAGATCCATTTGATTAATTAATGAATTCATAGTATAATATAAGATATAGCTACTGATAATTTTGCCTTTGGGGGTTGAGGTTGTTCGAACAAAGCTTTCACTTCAGAAGGGTTCTCCTGCCTCCTGCACAGACTGCTGATATTAAGTCGAATTATCAATTTGAAATTTACAATTTGTTATTCCTGCTCGAGTGCTTGGAAACAAAGAAGTTTTTTCGTTAAATTTCTTTGTCCATTTAGAAACTTATTGCTCAAACATTCTTGGTTTCATTGTTTATCAGATTCGTCTTCCATGATTGGGTTTGTTCGATACTATTCTGGAGGATCTACTATCATCTTAAGTTGGCGCTTATTGAATTCATCCATGCAAGCGGATGCTTTCTGCTTAATAATTCTTTAAACAAAAGTTTTCTCTCTGAGACAACTCTGTATTAAACTCCCTGATTCCGGTTTTTTTCTCTGGAACGTCATATGTACCAACCCAAAGCATTGATCAATAATAGCAAGGTTTGCTTAAAAAAAATTACCAAAAATTCAATGAACCATCTTGATAGATCATGAAAATTTAGTCCTTTGGCATAAAGTTTTTACAACAAAATTTATACAAGCGTGTTTAAATAGCTGAATGAAGACTATTATAACGCATCTCATCAAGTTTGGATTTACAAATTTTGTAGATGAATCACTGAATTGTGTGTATTATGAATTGAAGAGTCACTCCACTCTAAAAGGGGTAATTTTACATTCAACATAATTAGAATCTTTAAAATTGCAAATTAAATATACTGAACATGGAAGGCGGAACAGAAAAGAAGATCGTTCCAAAGAATGCTAACGAAGAATGTCCTGGCGTAAATAGTGAAAAGGCTGGACAAGGCGAAGGATGCGCTGGCTGTCCAAATCAGAAAATTTGTGCTTCTGGTGAAGGCAAGTCTCTTATTGATGAATGTAATTCTAATTCTTCTATCACTTCAAAAAAACTTTATGGCAAGCAAAATTAGAGGTTTCCGAAAAACTTAAAAACGTTAAACACAAGATTCTTGTGTTATCAGGCAAAGGCGGAGTTGGCAAAAGCACTGTTGCATCGCAACTCGCGTTTTACCTTGCAAGTCTCGGAAAAGACGTATGTCAACTGAATTATCCCTTGTAATATATGCAAAAGGTCGGTTTACTGGACATTGATATCTGTGGTCCAAGCATTCCCAGAATGTTGGGCTTAGAAGGAAACGAAGTTCATAAAAGTAATTCTGGATGGTCACCAGTATATGTCAATGAGAACCTTGCTGTGATGTCAATTGGGTTTTTGCTTCCAAACGCTGATGATGCAATCATCTGGAGAGGACCAAGGAAAAATGGTCTTATCAAACAATTTCTGATTGATGTTGCTTGGGAAGATCTTGATTACCTTATCATTGACAGTAAATTTTTGTCGTCTAATTCTCTCTGAATTTGAATACGGAATAGCACCTCCTGGGACTTCTGATGAACATATCTCTATCGTTCAATTCTTAGACATCGGACCTGGAGACGGTGCTGTTATTGTCACCACACCTCAGGTAACCTGCTAAATGGACTATTATAGCTGACTTTAAATTAAGGAAGTAGCCCTTTCTGATGTTAGAAAAGAGGTATCATTTTGTCTGAAGACTAACGTTGGAATTTTGGGGGTTGTTGAAAATATGAGTGGCTTTGTTTGCCCGCATTGCAAAGTAATAATTCCAATTTTGTCATCTGAGACTTAAATTAAATCGTCAGAACTGCACTGACATATTTAATGCAACAACTGGAGGAGCAAAGGGAATGTGCGACAAATATGGTTTAAAGCATTTGGGAAAGATACCTCTTGATCCTTCAGTAGGCGCAAGCTCTGATAAAGGAGCTTCTATAGCTGAAATATACCCAGAAAGTCCAGCTTCAATTGCTTACGTCGATATCGTCAACCGTAAATGCCTTTCTTATAATGTGTTTTCTAATAATGAATATTTAATTAAGAAATTTTGAAGATGTTAAAGGACGAGCCAATGGACATTGAAAGGAAAACAAATGACGTCAAAAAAGAAGAGACTCCCAAAGAACAACCAGCTGAGAAAAAAGATATTGCTGTTGAAGAAAAGCAACCATAGTGTGTGATAATATATGTGAATAAAATAGGATTCTAGATCTCGTATTTCAAAATAGAATCGAATGGTGTTTGTTTTATAATATCATAACTCGTTAATCAGGAATTCATACATTTATTCGCAGTCTAAAAGAGCTAATGATATTTTGTTGGGCGAAAATGTTCTAATAAAATACAAAAAATATAGCTATCCCTGTGTGAAAAGGATGTTAGAGTGAATAAAATTCGGTGATAAGAAAGACAATTACCGGTAAATGTGAGAATATTTATCTCATTCAATACCATTGATGATGAAATTCTAATAATCTGACCTGAAAATTTTAGGAAAAGTCAGTTTAAAATTCTGCATTAACTTTTTTGTGTCCTAATTTTATTCAATGACTCGATAGAATGAAAGGTATTGCTTTGTTAACAAAGATTTGGATTCATTTGATTTTTTGTCCTCCTGAATTTTTTAATGAAGCAAGATTTAATCTCTCAGATGAACAAAATATTTCACTCTTATTTGAGGTGTACTTGAGGTGACTAATTGATCTCGAAAATATTTCATTCGTACTGAAGAAATTCCTTAGAAAAAAATCTTACTCGAGCTGCTGGATTTTATGACACAATATAAAGACTTATAATCAAGCTGTCTCTCTCAGACAGCTGATGACTCAAAAAAAAAAGAGATATAGGAAACTTTAACAAACTCCATCATCAAGGAATTGTTTTTTGATTCTATTTTATAAGAAGTAACTATTGAGAAAAAAAAAATTACATCAAGTATGTTGGATTATCTTAAATTATGCATTTATCCCCCTAGCTACAATATTGCTTAGAGCAAAATCAGAGAAGCCATTCTGAAAAAAATGCTATAGATATTCTACAAAATATAAGTTATTTGAGGTGAAAGCTTAAAATCAAAGTAATAGCAAAGATGTAGCAATTTCTATTGTAAATTGATATTTACATATCGAGAGGGGGATCATAACCATCTTGTATTGGTTGTATGCTTTGATAGTGCTGCTTACAATTCGGGCAAGTTTGGTTTTTTTGTATCCAGTAACTCAAACAAGGTTGATGAAATACATGTTTACAAATCGGCCAATATGTTACGAGTTGTTCAGACTCAAAACCTTCAATACAAATTGAGCAAACTTCTCCCTCAATGAAAGATTTCCTGTGTTTGCTAGGATCAAAATGTTCTTCCTCAAGTATTATCTTCAGAGGATGGTCAAGTGGATGATAAGAATTTAGCATTGGATCATTTGCAGGTGCAAAAAAAGATTCCAATATTGAGTTCAGATAGGTCGGACATAGAATTCTAAAAATCAAATAGATGAAGAGCACAATAATTCCCAGGATAAGTCCCAAAACCAACAAACTGAAGGTGAGTGTTCCTGGAAATAGAGAACAGAAAGTGACAGAATATGTGAAAAATATCATCACGGTTCCATCAATACCTAGGTGATCCATATTCAAATAAATCTTGTAAAGCGAACGGATTGTCCAGTATGTAAAAAACGGTGAGTAGATTAGAATATAGATTGCTGCAGAAAGTTTAGCCCAGTTAGGAAATGAACCTCCTTTCGTAAACCCACATACAATTACCAGCCAAAGGAAAACGAAAAAGATCAAACCTGATAGGGAGATCAATAAATTCAATCTCACAGGGGAATTGTCAGAGATAGTATTGAGAATAGAGACTGCACAAACGCCTACAGCCAGAGACAATAAGCAAGCATAAATGATGGTGGTATATTTTCCTGATCGTGTAAATGTTATGTATGATTCAATAAGATGCAGCGTGCTTAAAAATAAAGTGAACATCGAGAAGCATAACCCAGCGGATGTCAAAATGATTATGTAGATAATCTTACCGACATATTGAGTCTCTTGCAATATCATAAATGAATTGAGCAAGCCAGTTATTGAAAATTCTCCGATGATTGTGAGTAAAATTGAAGAGGTAAATACAAATATGTCCATTTTTGTCAAGTTAGTAATAGTAAAAAACAGTAGTACAATCCACATTGGGAGATGCAAGCTCAGAGCTCCACATGTCAAATATATCCAAAACTTCACAGGACTTGTTTTCCCATCAAATAGAGTGAATATACTTGGCCAATTGATAATTAATGCGAAGCAAAAGACAAACAGTACAACAGTCAGGTCAAATTTTACGTTTAGCATACTTCAAGAGAGGTCTTTAGCACTAGAAATTTTAATTCTGATCTTTTTAATAGCATTGAGACTTTATCTTGAATACTGTTAATTTAAATACTCTTCCTTAGAAAGCCTTAAGACTCTGAAAATTAACATAAGCGATGAATATCTGAGGATAAACTACTTGATACCAATGGAATGAATAGCAATATTTTAGTTGAATATATAGTTCGTCCCTAAAACTCTATGATATTCCTTGCAAATAACTTACTTCATTTTAACCTGATGTCATCAGCTCGTAATCTTTACCCAAGTAGTTGGAGCAGTTTTGCAATGTTAAATGATTCAACATAAGGAAACAGGATTCAAGTTAACCCAACATCCTGGCATACCTAGAGTTCAATAACTGATTAATAAATTGCCGAGTTGGTGAGCTGCTTGAAAAGGAATTTTTTGGAGTAAACTTTTGTTTATTACCCAACAATGTGGCTGGATTTTGGGTTTCGGGGTCTTGGAGTTTAGGGATTTTGGAGCTTTAAGATTGATCTTCCCCTTCCTATCTCTTCAACACAGTCGAAATCCTACTCACAGACATGAATTTATATTAAGAGTTGAAGATTGTCATTTTTCCTTTCAGTATTCAATGTTGTTTTCAGTTTCAATTGATTCAATTAAAGATGGAAATCGAGAAGTGTATTTTCCTAAATTTACTTCAAACATTAAATTTGCCACAATTTCAGGTTCACAAATTTTGGATAGCTTAATGTCTATTTTTTCCATGGTATTCACTCCAAATCTGTTTCTTATCAATTGTATGAAAATATCTGTTCCAAGTTTTTTCATTAGAATTTTAATCATTCAACTGATCAATTCTGTTTTGAAGAAAAATTCGTATTAGTTTTATGGAAAGAATTCTCTCTTGCAGAGGCATTGTCTCAATTCTATCCTGAAATTATTATGATCAGATTATAAACTAAAATTTTAATTTGCTGAAATAAAAAGAGAGAGAACAATCTAACCATTCCAAATATTTTGCACTTGCTAAAAAATTGACTGTTCAGGTAATCAAAAAATAATTGAAAATTGTTTTGGGAAGAAAAGCAACCTCAATTTTTCTCAGGAACATTAGTCTAGTGCAAGTAATATTCGCTCTTGGACTTGAACCAAAATCATAATGGGGACTTCATACTATCAGAAAAACTGATAAAATTGAAATAAACAGCCAGAATAAGACTCTTCAAACAGAACACAGAGCCGGGTTGAGAGCAACTAATTCTCGGTTGAGAGCAACTAATTCTCAATTGAAGAGAAATGAGAAAGCACATAATAATTGTGATTAGACATAAGTAACCTTAATGTATATGAAAATACAAGCCAAACAAAAAAATAAACACTTACGCTGCTAGTTCTGATGAAGAGTTCTATAACGATAAATTTGGATCAGCTGATTTTTGAAAGTAATTTAATACAATAATGCTCATGGAACCAAGCACTAAACAAGAAAAACAAAAAAAAGCTATCCAAGAGGAAACATTGTCAATGATACAACTCATGACTTCGAGTATAAAAGTTATAACTCAACATCAAAGAGCAACAATGCCAAAAAATATCAGTATTGCAAACTTGAACGAGCAGAAAGGACTTGAATTGAGAAGTTAGAATAAAACACCAGTGTCTAATGGAAAACAGGCAATGCGGTGAGAAGAAATTCTGAATTATGAAGAAGTCAAGAAATTACTCGCTATGAGTAATATGACCAGGGTTGGAAAATCTCAACAACAAAAAAAATCGGCCCGGCCGACTAAATTTTCTCTGAGGGCCGACATGTAAAAATAAATGAGCGCTAGGGCCTTGAAGGCCCCTCGCAATGGGCCAAACCCCCTTTTGAAAAATTTTGATGAGCAAAAAAAAAAAAAAGGTCTCTGATTCTAATAATTCTCAAATTCTCAAGTCAAGTCAAACTCTGACCCTAATGATAATCATTAAAAAAAAGTTCTGTTAAAAGCGCTAAAAAATTTTTTTTACCAAGGGGGATTGGGATTTCGCGGCCGACCAATTTTTAGAAAAAGGCCGACTGCCGACCCTCTCAAAAAATCTGCCGGTCTTTTTGCTAAAAAGGCCGAAAAGGCCGGAAAGGCCGACAGATTTTCCATCTCTGGTCACTAATATCCCACAGATAAATCCCATTAGTTTGTTTATTTGTTTATAATTCACTAAAGAGTGACATGAAGCGAACAGTTTTTATGAACTACGAATAGGATGCTAAGACCGCCTGTCTGCTTAACACAGTCGTTGAGATTGCTTCAAGAAAAAAATGAAATGGAAAAAGAAAAAATAAAATTTGGTCATTCTCAATATTAATGTAATCACTCAGAATTAAATTTTATTTCATCTTTGGTTTATTGTCCAGAGCGTTGCTTTCTGAATGGCTTCACTACTTGATGTCTTTTTTCCTGTAACTTTACGCAGTAAAGTGCTTCGATATAATGGAAAGGCCTCAATCAGCTCTTCCAAACGAGGTTTGAGGGCCCCCGCTTCCCTTTTTTCCCCCATTTTGGACTCATACCTAAGTCTGAAATCAGGTTCCCAGCCCAACTTTACGACCAGATCACTTATATGGTCTGCCAATTCCCGTCCGGCTTCGAGAATTGTGTCACTGTAGGAACTCCTGTTGATTCCAGTTTCCATTTCAAGAGTCCTTTCCATAATATGCTCGTAGTTTAGATCAATCATTTCAGCAAATATACGCTCTATTTCTGAGTAGATTTTCCATTCCTTTTGAGACATTGGAAGTTTGAGCTCAATAGATATATCCGGACCAACGCATGCATCGATTTTGCTCGAGATCAATACTGGCTCGGAAACGGGTATTTGAATTTGAATTTTTGGCGGCTCCTGCCTCACCAGAGCCGAGGCCTCAAACGATCCTGAACTTGCAATCTTCCCCTTCTTAACCTTGGAGACAAGCGCCCTATGCTTCTTTTTGAGAGCCTTGTGCCTCCGAACCAATTCCTCGTGCCTTCTTGAGAGTTCGACAAGTTTATGATCCATTACTTTTCCAAGTCTCGATAACTCTAACTCATAGCCGCTCTTAGGAGCATTTGACTCCACTTCACTTATAGCACAGGTGGAAGAACGTAGATTATCTGAACTAGAGGAGAAAAGATTCTTAGAATCCATTTCAAAGGAAATACCCTTTTAAATTTTAAATTAAAAAATTTTTTTTTTCTGATTATAAATCCCATTAGTAACCAGAAAGAAGAAAGCTTTCTAAAGGTCCAGAAATGGAGGGCAGACAAAGAAACAAGGAGAGATAACGTGACAGAAAGCCAACATCAAGGTTTAATTGACTTATAGTTGTTAAAGATAAATGGACAAGCACAAATCGCTCCACAGGGCATTGGGAAGAATGGCAGTAGGTATCCAGGATCTCATGCTCATGAGCCTGATGATGAAGATGGTGTCGTTAAATTTGATCAACACTAGTAAAAGTTATAAATTGAAACCAGATTGTTGGAATTAAGACTCAAAATGAAAAGAAGGAGAGAACTTCTTCTTCGAAAATAACCCCTTCTTGTCATAAAACCTAAATGGCCCTCTTTTAAATCAAATGATTTTCTCAATGATGAAGTATGATCTTCAGAAGGAAGCACATTTTGAAGAAACTCTGGCTTTTTAAAATGAGTTGAATTTTCGTTTATGAGGTTTTGAAGCTGAAATCTTTGAGCACTTTGATCGGATCTAGAAATCGCAGTGGTTTGACAGATAAATAGAAATCAAATAAGAAAATTGATGAAGATTGGCTTTGGAAATAATACCCTACTCTTATCTCTTCCTCGATCAGCCCAATTTAATAATAATATTGGCACTCTCATTGAGATTTTGTGTCAAGGGT
>JADMIO010690484.1_pt1 | contig 15640 bp, 18 predicted proteins | sample 8958161 | NCBI WGS metagenome assembly JADMIO01 (sample SAMN16585339, study PRJNA669376) | soil metagenome | isolation source: Crop rotation soil | place: USA: Cullars Rotation, Alabama | collected 2011
ATTCGAGCGGGCAGTGAGCTTCGTCCGCCTCGCCATCCGCGAAGCGCCCGGTCTCGGCGGGGGCAACGGGCCGCTGGGCCAGCAGTTCGTGACCGACTTCCAGTGGGGCGAGGCGGACGACGACTGACCGTCCCCGTCGGCCTAACGATGCTGGTCGAAGAGGATCGGATTGCCGTCCGGATCGGTGACCGCGAAATGGGCGGGCCCGCTGGCGCTCTCGATCGCCGCGCCGGTGTCGAGCCCGGCCTCCCGCAGCCGACGCTGGAGCGCGCGGACATCTTCGAAGCCTTCCACATTCTGTCCGTTCGAGTCCCAGCCCGGATTGAAAGTCAGCGCATTGCGTTCGAACATCCCCTGGAACAGGCCGATATTGGTGCTGCCGTTCTTCATGATCAGCCAGCGCTGCGCAGCGTCGCCGCCGATCTGCCGGAAGCCGAGCTTTTCGTAAAAGGCCTTCGACGCATTGATGTCGCGGACCGCGAGGCTCACCGAGAAATTGCCGAGCTGCATGGCAGTGCTCCTTGCTGGTTGTCGGGCCTGCGTCGCCGCGGCGAGCAGCAGTCCGGACAGGACGATATGTGCGAATTTCATGGATTGCCCCTCCGCTGTTCAGAAGATCAATCTAACCCGGTCCGCGGTCGTCCGTATATCGCCCGAACGGGTGATTTGGGACGCTTCCGAACTATCCACAGGAAAAGAAATGGGGGATTCCAGCTTTCACTGGAACGACGCGGCGTGGGTTTCTACCCTGCGCGCCGATGGCGCGGCCCTGCTTCAAGCTCGAGAAAGTGCATCCCGATCCGGTCGCCGGAGTGGACGAGGCGGGCTGTGCGCCGCTGGCGGGGCCGGTCGTCGCCGCGGCCGTCATTCTCGATCGCGAGAAATTCCCCCGCGGGATCGACGACAGCAAGGCCATTCCCAGGGCGCTGCGCGAGGCGATCTTCACGCGGCTCCACAAGGTTGCGGTGATCGGCGTCGGCATGTGCAGCGTCGAGGAGATCGACAGCCTCAACATCTTCTGGGCGCGGATGCTGGCGATGCAACGGGCGGTGGACGCGCTCGGCGTCGATCCCGCGATGGTGCTGGTTGATGGCAATCGTTGCCCGAAATGGGAGCGGCCCTCGGTGGCGATCGTCGGTGGCGATGCGAAGTGCCGTTCGATCGCGGCCGCCTCGATCATCGCCAAGGTCACGCGCGACCGGATCATGACCGAGCATGCCCGCGAATGGCCCGGCTATGGCTGGGAACGCAATGTCGGCTATCCGACGCCGGAGCATCAGCGAGCGCTGCGTGAGCTTGGCCCCACGCCGTTGCACCGGCGGAGCTTCGCGCCGGTCCGCCAGCTTTCCCTCAGCCTTTGAGTCTTTCGCGCCACACCACTTCAGATTGAGTCTTAAGAGCGTCGCGCACCACCAGATGTAGCGGAGACTCCTTTCGTTCCCGCGCGGCCTCCACGGCCTGTTAACCATATTCTGCAACTCTCTGACTTGACCGGAGAGTCCGGCTGACTCAGCATGTGGATAACTTTTGCCGGGGGCGGACTGAATGAGCGTGATGGGGAAACTGGGCGCGGCCGTGCGGCCGAAAAAGGGGCTTGAGCCCACGCCCGAGCTGCCGCTCAACCAGATCCTGCAGGACGATTGCGTCGCCGCGATGCGCCGGCTGCCGGACGCCTGCGTCGACATGGTCTTCGCCGACCCGCCCTACAATCTCCAGCTTGGCGGCGAGCTGTTCCGGCCCGAGGGCGGGCGCGTCGACGCCTGCGACGACGACTGGGACAAGTTCGACACCTTCGAGGCCTATGACAATTTCACCAAGGCCTGGCTCGCCGAGGCGCGGCGCATCCTGAAGCCGAATGGCACGCTCTGGGTGATCGGCTCCTACCACAACATCTACCGGGTCGGCGCGAAGATGCAGGACCTCGGCTACTGGATCCTCAACGACATCATCTGGCGCAAGTCCAACCCGATGCCGAACTTCCGCGGCACCCGGTTCACCAACGCGCACGAGACCCTGATCTGGGCGTCGCGCAGCGAGGACAGCCGCTACACCTTCAATTACCGCGCGATGAAGGCGCTGAACGACGAATTGCAAATGCGCTCCGACTGGGTGCTGCCGATCTGCGCCGGACAGGAACGGGTGAAGGACGGCGGCGCCAAGGCGCATCCGACCCAGAAGCCGGAAGCTTTGCTCTACCGGGTGCTGCTCGCCTGCACGAACAAGGGCGATGTCGTCCTCGACCCCTTCTTCGGCACCGGCACGACCGGCGCGGTGGCGCGGCGTCTCGGCCGGCAATGGATCGGGATCGAGCGGGAGACCCGCTACATCCGCGTCGCCCGCGAGCGGATCGATTCCACGCTCGAGCTGGACGAGAGCGCGATGAAGGTCATGGCCTCGCGCGCCTCGCAGCCGAAATTGCCGTTCGGTACGCTGGTGGAAAGCGGGATCATCGTGCCGGGCAGTCTGATCACCGACACCAAACGCCGCTGGAGCGCCCAGGTGCTGGCGGATGCCTCGATCGCCCATGGCGGTCATCAGGGCTCGATCCACAAGATCGGGGCGACGGTGCAAGGCGCGCCGGCCTGCAATGGCTGGACCTTCTGGCACGTGGAGCGGGACGGAGTCCTGGTGCCGCTCGATACGCTGCGGCAGGCTTATCTCGCCCAGCAGGCCTGACTTCCCCAAGAGGGACGCATGACCGGAAAAACCTATCTCCGCCCCACCGGCTTCGTCGATGCGCCATTCGGCCATGACGGCAAGGTCGCGCGGCTGGCCGGCGGGCTGCAATTCTTCGCGAGCGTGGAGATCATTGGCGACGACGGCACGGCGCTCGTGCCGGTCGAGGGGATCGAGACCCGGCTGGATGCGGACCAGAAACGTGCCTGGGACCGGCTGACCTCGCCCCGCGCGCCGCTCACGCTTGGCGAGCGGGTGGTGCGGCTGGACCAGCCGCAGGTCGTCGGCATCGTCAACATCACTCCCGACAGCTTCTCCGATGCCGGCGTCAATGCCGATCCCGAGGCTGCCATTGCGGCGGGGCATGACATGGCGTCCGCCGGCGCGGCGGTCGTCGATGTCGGCGGCGAATCCACCCGGCCGGGCGCGAAGCCGGTCTGGGAAGGCGACGAAGCGGCGCGGATCCTGCCGGTGATCCGGCGGCTCGCCGTGGCGGGGACGGCGGTCTCCGTCGACACCCGCAAGGCGCTGGTGATGGAGCAGGCGCTGGCCTCCGGGGCCGGGATGATCAACGACGTCTCAGCGCTGACTTGGGACCCGCGGGCGCTCGAGGTGGTCGCAAAGGCCTCCTGCCCGGTTGTGCTGATGCATCACAAGGGCGCGCCCGAGACGATGCAGGACGATCCGCGCTACGACCGGCCGGTCATCCTCGAAATCCATGACTGGCTGGACGCGCGGATCGCGGCCTGCGAGGCGGCGGGAATCGCGCGGGAGCGGATTGTGGTCGATCCCGGCTTCGGCTTCGGCAAGACGGTGACGCACAACCTTCAGCTGATGAACAACCTGGCCCTGCTGCACAGCCTCGGCTGCCCGATCATGCTCGGCGCGAGCCGGAAGCGGACGATCGGGGCGCTGGCCGGCGAGGCGCCGGCGGACCGGCGTCTGCCCGGCTCGCTGGCCTTCGCCCTGCAGGCGGCCGGGCAGGGCGCGCAGTTGCTGCGCGTCCATGACGTACCGGAGACGGTGCAAGCGCTGCGCGTGTGGCGGGGCTTGCGCGATGCGGCGCTGACGCCGCCGCAGGCCTAGGCGCCGCGCGGGGCGCGCCCGGGTCGCGGCGATAGGTGTCTGGCTGGAAGACGATGCCGTCGCCGGTCGGCAACACGGTCAGATAGGTGATGTAGACCGGGACCGGCACCGGCAGGTCGACCTGCTGCTCCGGCGTCCCGTTCCCCGCCGGCATATTGCCCTCGAACAGCCAGCGGCCGAGGCGCTGGGCGTCCTCCAGCCTGACGCAGCCCGAGCTTTCGCGCCGGTCGGTGCGGGCGAACAGCTCGCGGTGCGGCGTATCGTGCAGATAGACGCCGAGATCGTTGGGCAGCATGAACTTCACCCGGCCCATCATATTCTGCGGGCCAGGGAGCTGGCGGACGTTGACGAGCAGGCGGCCGGCGGCAACCGCGCTCCAGTTGACCCGCCGGGCATCCAGCGGGCGCGCCTCGTCGCTCCAGTCGGAAAGCACTTCCAGCCGCTCGTCGGTGATCACGCGCGCGCCATGGGCGACGGCGTTGCGGGCGCGCTTGCGGATCAGGTCCGGCGGCAGGTTCCAATAGGGGTTGAGCGCGGCATAGCGGATCAGGCCGGCCATTTCCGGCGTCGGCATGGCGCTCTTGCCGACGATGACGCGCATCGTGTCGCGGATGCGTCCGTTCTCGACCATCCACAGCCGGGCCGAGGCGGTGTCGACCAAGACATAGCGGCCCTGGACCGCCGGGATCGCCCGTGCCCGTTCGATATTGGCGAGGATCAGCCGCTCATAATAAGCCGCGCCGCGATTCAGCGCGGCGATGGTGGCGGGGTCGGCGCGGCCGGTGACGGCGAGACCGTGGACCTGCTGGAAGCTGCGGAGCAAAGGCGCGGGATCGGCGCTTGCGGCGAGGCCGAGGCGCTGGCGCAGCTGCTCCGGGCGATTGGCCGCCACCTGCAGCTGCGGCAGTCGGGACCAGCGGGCGCGATAGGCGGCGAGGCCACGGACGAGGCCGTCATAGGCCGGATTGCGCGACAAGGCGGCGCGGGCGAAATCTGCCGGCGAGGGCGCGGCGGCGAGCGCATAAAGCAGAGCATTCGCGTCCGGCGCGGCGGGGGCGAGACCGGCGTCGATATAGCGCATGGCGTTGCGCTGCGGGGGGCGGGCGCTGTCGCCGGCGGCGTCGAGGAAGGCCTGACTCAGCATCATGTCGGCGCGCAGCCTGGCGCGGCGGTCGCCGGGGCGGATCGCGTTCAGCGCATCCACCACGTCCGGCCGGGCGGGCAGCAGGTCGAGCAGGGCCTGGTCCGCGCCGTCGGTCCAGACCGGCTGGAAATCCCGTTCGGCGTAGAAGGAGGCGAGCGCCGCGGCCGGCTCGAAAGTGGCCGCGCCAGTCGCAGCCGCCCGCGCCCGTGCGGGCGCCGGTTGCGGCGGGGCGCCGTAGGCCGCGACCGCCCAGAAGGCGAACGCGAGGCCGGCGGCACTCAGGAGGCGGGCCAGAGAAGCCATGGCGGTGAAATAAGCCAGCCGGGCGGTCAGGTCCAACCGCAGGGCGGGCGGGGTGGGGCGCTGTCCCGGACTGACGCAGCGCGGCTGGAGACCGTTTCATTCGGCCCCCGGCCCGCGTGATGGACCGTCCCGCGCGGCGGATGCTATGGGAGCGGGGCAAAGAGGGGGGAAGCCGATGAAATATCTGGCCCTGATCGTCGCCTTGCTGTTCGCCATGCCCGCGGCTGCAGCGCCCGGCCCCGAATATTACAGCCGCAGCGGTCGCGCCGACGCCTGGAGCGGCGGCGTCCGGATGATACCGATCACCACGCCGGCCGGAAATTTCCGGGTCTGGACGCAGCGGATCGGCAACAATCCCCGCATCAAGGTCCTGCTGCTCCATGGCGGCCCCGCCGCGACGCACGAATATTTCGAGGCGTTCCAGAGCTTTTTCCCCGGCGAAGGCATCGAATTCTATTACTATGACCAGCTTGGCTCGGCATATTCAGACCAGCCCAATGACGACCGGCTGTGGACGATTCCGCGCTTCGTCGACGAGGTCGAGCAGGTCCGCGTCGCGCTCGGCCTCGACCGCAGCAATTTCTGCCTGCTCGGGCACAGCTGGGGCGGCATCCTCGCGATAGAATATGCGCTGGCCCATCAGGACAATCTGAAATGCCTGATCATCTCCAACATGATGGATTCGATCCCAGCCTATAATGACTATGCGCGCCGGGTGCTGATGCCCGCCATGAACCAGACGCAGCTCGCCGAGGTGCAGCGCATGGAGGCGGCAGGACAGACCGAGGATCCGCACTTCATGGAGCTGCTGATGCCGATGCATTACGAGCAGCACATCCTGCGCCGCCCCGCAGAACAGTGGCCCGAGCCGGTCATCCGCGCCTTCACCCGCCTGAACCGTCATGTCTACACGCTGATGCAGGGGCCGAGCGAGCTTGGCGCCAGCGGGCTGCTGGTCGACTGGAACCGCAGCGCCGACCTGCACCGGATCACCGTCCCGACCCTGGTGATCGGCGCGCGCTACGATACGATGGACCCGGCGTGGATGCGGGCCATGGCGGGGCGGCTGCCGCACGGCCAGTTCCTCTATCTGCCCAATGGCAGCCACATGGCCTTTTACGACGACCAGGACGCCTATTTCACCGGGTTGATCCGCTTCCTCCACGGGGTGGAGCGGCCCGCGCGGCGCTGAGGATTCAGGCAGGCCCCGGGATCTTGTGGGCGCCGTCGAACTTGTTGATCTTGAGGCTGTCGAGGTCGATGTCCTCGGCGCAGCGCAGGTTGATTTCCACCATCGGCCCGTTGGGACCCTGGCCCTCGGCGAAGGGCGCGCAGCCGCATGCCTTGCAGAAGTGGAGCGCGAGATTCTGCTTGTTCCACTTGTAGGTGGTCAAAGCGTCGCGCGACGTCTTCAGGTCGAATTTGTCCGGCGTCGTGAAATGGTGGAGCGCGCCGCGCCGGCGGCAGATCGAGCAATTGCACTCCATCGCCTCGGTCGGCGCATCCTCGGCCACTTCGTAGGCGATCAGGCCGCAATGGCAGCTTCCGGTGAACGGCATCATCGTCTCCCTTCACGTTCGAAAATCGCCACCAGCGGCCCAAGTTCCGCATTGGTCTCACGACGGCCCGCCGGCCGGTCCCACAGGCTGGAGACCGAGCCGTCCAGATAGAGCGCGTTCGGGCAATGGAGGACATCGCGGAAGAAGCGCGCCATCCGGCCGAAGGAAACGGCGTCTTCGGAAATGACGAACCAAGCCGTGTCAGGGCTGTCGATGCCGACGCCGTTGCGGACGTGGAGCGACGGGCCATTGTCCTGGATGGCGGGATGGAGCCGGCCGTCGATCACCAGCATCGGGCCGGACTGGGTCGCCCAGCGGGGCGCGCTGGCGGGATCATATTCGGTCGAGGTCAGGACGGCGACTTTGCCATCGGCGGCGACCGCAAAGACGCCGTTGGGGAGCATGTGGAAATTGCCGGGGCCGGGCTGGCGGTTGACCGGATGGCGCTGCCGGCCATTCTCCACATAGAGGCCGATCGGATTGCGGGCCTCGTCATACATGCCGCCGTTCATCGCGAAGCGCAGCTGCTGCGCGCGCGGCCCGAGCTGTTGTTCCAGCGCGCCGAAGCTCTTCAGCGGGCCATTCGGGCCGTCGAGGAACAAGGCGATCTCGTCGCGGCGCCGGTCGTAGCGGCAGGCGGTGAAGGTCGATCCTTCGAATTCCCGCGACGTGCAGGCGGATGCGCCGGCGGAGGAGGCGGGGGGAGGCGCGTTGCCGGGCTGGTCCCCGCATGCCGCCAAGGCCAGAAAGGCGGCGAGAACGAGGCGGGGGACGCGACCGGACATGCCCGAGTCGTATCAGCCGCTTTCCAACATTGGGAGAGTGAGGCGGTTCAGGCGGCGATGTCGCCGATGCCGAGCTCGCCCAGCTTGCGGTAGAGCGTCGAGCGGCCGATCCCGAGGCGTCGGGCGACCTCGGTCATCCGGCCGCGATAATGGCCGATGGCGAGGCGGATGACGTCGGCCTCGATCTCCTCGAGCGGCCGCAAATTGCCATCCGCGGAATAGAGGGTGACGCCTGGACCGTGGGCCATGGCCGAGGTCTGCGACTGCCCGTTGAGCGGCTTGGCGTGATAATCGTCGGAGCGCCTGCCCCAGGTCGCCTCATTGGCGATATGCGGGAAATCAGCCGACGTGAGCGCGTCGCTGTCGCAAAGCACAGCGGCGCGGAACAGGGCGTTCTGGAGCTGGCGGACATTGCCGGGCCAGCCGTAGGACAGCAGGACCGCGAGGCCGTCATCGGTGATCGAGAGGTGGCGCATGCCGGGCTGGTCCGCGATCCGCGACAGCAGATGGCGGGCAAGCGTCGGGATGTCGCTCTGCCGGTCGCGCAGCGGCGGGATCGGCACATGGACCACGTTCAGCCGGTAATAGAGGTCTTCGCGGAAGCGTCCGGCGGCGACCTCCTCGGCCAGATGCCGGTTGGTGGCGGCGATGATGCGCACGTCCACCATCTGGGTGATCCGGCTGCCCACGCGCTGGACCTCGCCGGTCTCCAGCACCCGCAACAATTTCACCTGGGTGTCGAGGGGCAGTTCGCCGACCTCGTCGAGAAAGATGGTCGAGCCTTCGGCATCTTCGAAGCGGCCGATGTGGCGGTCGAACGCGCCGGTGAAGGCGCCTTTCTCATGGCCGAACAGGACGGATTCGACGAGATTCTCCGGGATCGCCCCGCAATTGACGATGTGGAGCTGCTTCTTGCCGCGGGGGGAGGCGGCGTGGATCGCCTGGGCGATGATTTCCTTGCCTGAGCCGCTCTCGCCTTCGATCAGGACCGAGACGCGGGCGCGGGCGGCCTTGGCCGCAACCGCAAGCGCCGCCCGGAATTTCGGCGCCGAGCCGACGATCTCCTCGAAGCCCAGCGCCTTGCTGATCTTCTCGGACAACGGGCGAAGCTCGCCTGAAGCCTTGCGGCGGTCGGTAGCGGTGTTGAGCGCCGCGAGCAGCCGGTCCGGCGCGAGCGGCTTCACGACGAAATCGCTGGCCCCGGCGCGCATCGCGTCGACCGCGACATGGACGTCGTTCTGGGCGGTGAGGATCAGCAGCGGAATTTCCGGCCGGAAGGCGCGGATGCGGCGGATGAGGTCGGTGCCTTCGTCGCCCGGCAGCCAGTGGTCGAGCAGGATCGCGTCGAAGGCGGGCTCCTGCGGATCCTCGAGCATCAGCTGGGCCGCTTCGAAATCGGGCGCGCCGCGCACCCACCAGCCGGCGCGCGCGCCAATGGCGCTGACGAGGCGCCGCTGTGCGGGCTCATCGTCGATCAGCAACAGGCAACGATTGGGATCCGCCCGCATTCTCGTCTCTCTCGTTTCGGGACATGCGGGATAACGGAGATGGGTAAAGGCGGGCTTAAGGCGGTGGCCGTCGCCGCACAATTTGCCGCATGTAGTTGACTTATGTCGCGAAACATTGCGCATTTCAGCGGGGCCAAGAAACGAGAGAGGGGGACTCGTGACTGATGACCGTAATGGCGGGGCTACGCCCCCGCCTTCCGAACCTGCCGCGCCGCCGCCGCTCGCCGCCGCGCCGCCGGCAGTTGCACCGACCCAGCCGCCGACGCCGCCGCCGGTTCCGGCGCCTTATTATCCGCCGGTCTCGTCGGGGGGCGGTAACGGCAAGTGGATTCTCCTCATCATCTTCGCCTTCGCCGCCGGCGTCGGGCTCACTATCCTGACGCTCTGGCTGACGGGCAATCTGTGGAACGACCGGTCGAGCTCCTACTCGCCCTCCAGCTACGGCAGCAGTTCGGGCAGCGGGACAAGTTCCTATGGGAGCACATCGAGCAGCTTCAGCTCCGTGCCGACCGATGTCACCATTATCGGAACCTGGGGCACGCGCTGCCCAAGCTCGATAAGTGACGCCGTGACCTTTGCCTCGGGCAACAGGGTTTCCAGCGATGGCGACAGCGGCACCTTCTCCGTCTCCGGTAACTACGTGACCGTGAACACGACTCGACAGACTCTCAATTTCTATTGGGAGATGATCGACGCGAACACGGCCCGCGTGCGGCGGTCGGGCGACAGCCAGACGCGCATGATCTACCGCTGCACCTGAGGGCCGAGGGGGTGAGGCTTTTCCCGCCTTGCCCCCCGCATGCCCGCCTTGCTAGGGAGCCTTCCGAACAGGAGGAATACGGCGCATGGCCAGTGACGAAACCGCCAAGGAGTTCCGGGCGCACGAAGGGAGCTACCGCCGGTTCACCTTCATGATGAAATGGGGGACGGTGCTTAGCCTGATCACCGGCTTCATCGTCATCCTGATCATCGCAAAATAGAGGGGGGATCCGGGGGGTGAAGATCGCGGTCCTGAAAGAAACCGAAGCGGGGGAGCTTCGGGTTTCCGCCACCCCCGAGACGGTCAAGAAATATGTCGGCCTCGGCGCCAGCGTCGCGGTCGAGAAAGGCGCCGGCGCCGGCGCCTCGATTTCCGACGCGGATTACGAGGCGGCGGGCGCGACCGTCGCCGCCACCCGCAAGGACGTTCTGAAGGACGCGGACGCGGTCCTCGCCATCCAGGGCCCCGACCCGAAATCGCTCGCCGGCATGAAGAAGGGCGCCTGGCTGATCGCCTCGCTCAATCCGTTCGGCAAGCGCGACCGCGTCGACGATTATGCGAAGGCGGGCATCGAGGCGCTGGCCATGGAGTTCGTGCCGCGCATCACCCGCGCGCAGAGCATGGACATCCTTTCCAGCCAGGCGAACCTCGCCGGCTACAAGGCCGTGCTCGACGCCGCCGCCGAATATGGCCGCGCCTTCCCGATGATGATGACCGCGGCCGGCACCGTCTCCGCCGCCAAGGTTTTCGTGATGGGCGTCGGCGTCGCCGGCCTCCAGGCGATCGCGACCGCGCGGCGGCTCGGCGGCCAGGTCTCGGCGACCGACGTCCGGTCGGCGACCAAGGAGCAGATCAATTCGCTCGGCGCGAAGGCGATCTTCGTCGAGAATGTCGCGGGCATCGAGGGCGAGGGCGCCGGCGGCTATGCGACCGAGATGTCGGACGAATATAAGGCCGCGCAGGCCGAGCTCGTCTCCAGCCACATCGCCAAGCAGGATATCGTCATCACCACCGCGCTCATCCCGGGCCGGCCGGCGCCGCGCCTGATCTCCGATGCGCAGCTCAAGACGATGAAGCCGGGCAGCGTGATCGTCGATCTCGCGGTCGAGCAGGGCGGCAATGTCGAGGGTGCCGTGGCGGGCGAGGTCGTGGTCAAGCATGGCGTCAAGATCGTCGGTCACAGGAACGTGCCGAGCCGGCTCGCCGCCGACACCTCGGCGCTGTTCGCCCGCAACATCTTCAACTTCCTCTCTGCCTTCTGGGACGCGGAGAAGAAGGCCCCGGTCTTCCCCGACGATGACGAGATCGTCCTGGGTGTCCGCCTGACCAAAGGCGGCGAGGTCGTCAGCGAACGGCTGAAGGGATGAGGAAAGCGGCGGCGACGGCGGGGATGCTGTCGGCGGCGATCCTGCTGGCGCCCGGCTGCGAGCGCCGGCCCGAGCCGAGGAATTCGAAAGAAGAGCCGGTGCGGCGGGCGGCCTATCTCGCAGTGCTGGCGCGCGACCTTCTGGACTCATGCCCCGCGGGCGGCGCCCCGGCGGGCGAGGCGTCCCGCTATGGCGAGCTGAAGCGCCTCGCCGTGCTGGGCGGCGCGGGTCATGCGATCTGGCTCGGCGAGAATGACGCCGCCGCGGTCAACCGCGTGAGCCCGGCGACGCGCTGTGGACCGGGCGATGCCGCCCGCCAGACGGCGCTGATCGCCTACGGCCGCTCGCTCGACACGCTGGCGGGCCGGATTGCGGAGTATCGGCCGTGAGGCGCGCGCTCCCCGTCCTCGCCTGTGCCGCGCTCGGCGCCTGCTCCACCGCGCCGGGCACCGGCTGGAGCCGCTCGAACGATCTCTCCACATATGGCGCGATGCAGGTCTTCGCCCGCGCGGCGATCGACCAGGAAGCCTATTGCTTCGGCCGCGACCCCACCCGCATCCGCGCCGACTGGCAGCGGGATTTCTCCGCCCGGCAGGAGGCGGTGACGCGGGTGCTGGTCGGCCGCTACGGCGCCGACAAGCTCGACGAGGCGCGGGCGACCTATGCCCCGCGCGTGGCCTGCGGCGACGTCTATGATCCGCAATGGCGCATCCGCTACACGCGCCTGCTCAGGCTGCTGGAAGCCCGATTCCGGCTGCAGGCAGAGGGGGAAAGCTGATGGACTTCTTTTCGATCGGCATGAGGCGCGCCGCCGCCGCGACTCTGGGCGCTCTCGTGCTGACCGGCTGCGGCAGCGCGGAGCCGGCACGGGGTCAGCCGCTTCGGGTCGAGGAGTGCAAGGCCCTGATCCGCTCCGAGCTGGCTCGGCCGGACACGTTCCAGTTTCGATCCGCCATCGACGATGCGGAGTCCCGCCGGCGGCAAACGCGCATCGTCTTCGCCGCCAACGCGCCAAACGCGCCCGGCGACCATGTGTACGTGGCCAATTGCGAGGCGGTTTGCCGTATCACGGATGATGGGCAATTGGAGCCGAGACTGGCAGGGGTCATGGACGTAAATGGCCGCGACCGCTGCCTTGCCGTCCCGCCGCCGCCGCCGGCCGGGACATCCGCGCCGACCAATCAAGGGGGATAAGACGTTGGATTTCATCTCGATTCTGTCGATCTTCGTGCTGGCGTGCTTCGTCGGCTATTTCGTGGTCTGGTCGGTCACGCCGGCGCTGCACACGCCGCTCATGGCGGTGACCAACGCCATTTCCTCGGTGATCATCGTCGGCGCGCTGATCGCCGGCGCGGCCTCGGGGGCGCCGCTCGCGAAATGGCTGGGGCTCGCCGCGGTGGCGATGGCCAGCGTCAACATCTTCGGGGGCTTCGCGGTCACGCAGCGCATGCTCGCCATGTACAAGAAGAAGGAGCGCTAAGGTGGCCGTTCAGGGGGGACATACGACCTTGGCCGAGGCGGCGGCGGCGACGCCGGCCTGGGTGCTGCTCGCTTATCTGGTCGCGGGCGTCTGCTTCATTCTGGCCCTGAGAGGCCTCTCCAGCCCGGTAAGCTCGCGGCGCGGCAACCGCTTCGGCATGTTCGGCATGGCGCTGGCGCTGGTGACGACGCTCGTCCACTACCGGCCGTTCCTGCCGGGCGGGCCGGGCGCCGGCATGCTCGAGAATATCGACTGGGCGGTCGCCGGGCAGATTCTCGGCGCGATCGCGGTCGGCGCGGTCATCGGCATCGTCACCGCGCGCAGGATCGCGATGACCGCAATGCCGCAGCTGGTTGCGGCCTTCCACAGCCTCGTCGGTCTCGCCGCGGTGCTGGTCGGCGCCGGGGCATTCCTGAACCCGCTCGCCTTCGGCATCGCCGATCCTGACGGGCTCATCCACATCAACAGCCGGATCGAGATGGGGCTCGGCGTCGCGATCGGCGCGATCACCTTCTCGGGCTCCGTGATCGCCTTCCTGAAGCTCAACGGCAATATGTCGGGCAAGCCGATCATGCTGCCGCTCCGGCACGTGATCAATCTCGGCACCCTGCTCGGGATTCTCGGCCTGATCGGCTATTTCACGCAGGACCAGGCCCCCTGGATCTTCTGGACGGTCATGGCGCTCAGCTTCGCGATCGGCTTCCTGCTGATCATCCCGATCGGCGGCGCGGACATGCCGGTCGTGGTCTCGATGCTCAACTCCTATTCGGGCTGGGCGGCGGCGGCGATGGGCTTCACCCTGCACAACAGCGCGATGATCATCACCGGCGCCCTGGTCGGCAGCTCGGGCGCGATCCTGTCCTACATCATGTGCAAGGCGATGAACCGCAGCTTCATCTCGGTGATTGCGGGCGGCTTCGGCGGCGACGCCGTCGCGGCTGGCGGCGCAGCCGCGACCGACCGGCCGTGGAAGCGCGGCTCGGCCGAGGATGCGGCCTTCCTGATGAAGCAGGCGGAGCTGGTCATCATTGCCCCCGGTTACGGCATGGCCGTCGCCCAGGCCCAGCATGCGGTGCGCGAGATGGCGGATATGCTGAAGGCGGAGGGCGTCGAGGTCAAATATGCGATCCACCCGGTGGCGGGCCGCATGCCGGGCCACATGAACGTGCTGCTCGCCGAGGCGAACGTGCCCTATGACGAGGTGTTCGAGCTCGAGGACATCAACGCCGAATTCTCCAGAGCCGACGTCGCCTTCGTGATCGGCGCCAACGACGTGACCAACCCGGCGGCGAAGACCGACAAGAGCTCGCCCATCTACGGCATGCCGGTGCTCGACGTGGAGAAGGCGAAGACCGTGCTCTTCGTGAAGCGCTCGATGGGCGGCGTCGGCTATGCCGGCGTCGACAACGAGCTCTTCTATCGCGACAACACGATGATGCTCCTCGCCGACGCCAAGAAGATGGTCGAGGAAATCGTGAAGGCCCTGGGCCATTGATCGCGTGGCGATAGCATGGGCGTGACCGTCGGTTCACTGCTGCAGGGCGGCTTCCGGCTGATCCGGGAGCGGCCGGGCGCCATGCTGATCTGGACGCTGGTCCAGCTCGCCGCGGCGATCGCCGTGAGCTTCGCGATGGCGGCGGTCTTCCAGGCAGGCCAGGATCCGCAACTGGCCGGAGCGTCGGCGGAATCCGCGGCTGCGGGCCAGGCCTTGTGGGCGGGCCTGCTCAGCGTGGCGCAGATCGCCGTCGGCACTGTCCTGTCCGTGGCGGCGCAGCGCGCCATCCTGTATCCTGCCGAAGGCGGCCCCGGCTGGCTGAAGCTCGGGATGGACGAGGTCCGCCAGTTCCTGCTGATCGTCCTTTACATCCTCATTTTCGGTCTCTCGCTCGTCATTGTCGCCGTGGTCCTCGGCCAATTCTTTGCCGGCGGGAGCGAGGCGGGCCTGCAGGCTTTTGCGATCCTGATCATCGCGATCTGCGTCGTCGTCTCTGCCTTTTTTGGCACACGGCTCTCGCTCACCTTTCCGCTGACCCTGAAGCGCAGGGCCTATGCGATGAGCGAGGGTTGGGCCCTGACCAAGGGCCGGTTCTGGACCCTGTTCGCCACCTTCCTGATCATCTTTGTGATCACCGTGCTTCTCAGCCTGGTGAATATGATCGCGACGGAGCAGGAATATCTTTCAGCTATTGCGCGTCATGGTTTCACGTCGCCTGAAGCCGAGCAGGCGTCGATGCGCCAATATCAGCTGCTCATGGCCGGAACAGTGAATGTCCAGATCATCGTCAACTGGCTGCTGGCGGCCGTTCAAAATGCGATTATGTGCGCCCTTTCTGCCGGCGCGGCCGCCACGGCGGTGCAGCAACTGACCGCCGACGAAGCGGGGCTTGCCGAGACCTTTTCCTGAGCAGCCAATAACTGGCAGCAATGATCGAGTTCAGGCATGATGCCGACATGGTCGACCATGCGAACCATCCGGCCGCCCACATCTTTGCCGATACGGATGCGGCGCTTGCGCGCATGCGCCGCACGGCTGAGGCGGCCGGGTGCCGGGTGATTTCTGCGTTGCCGGCCGAGGGCGCGGACGCGGCTTCCGTCACGGGCCCCGCCGCCCTGATCCTCGTCGAGCTCGAGCATGAAAGCGCGGGCGAGGCAGCGTTTCCCCTGCTCGACTGGCTGCGCCGCGACGCCCGCCGAGCCGTCATCTCGGCGCCGCCTGGGCTGATCGACCTTGTCGCGGCTGTGGCCGGCCATGCCGGGCTCGAGCATCTTTGCGGGGCCGATGAGGATGAACGGATCGCTGCGATCGTCCGGGCCGGTCTTCCGGCCGCCTCGCGGCTGCGCGACGATGGCATTGCGGGCGGTGCCCGGCTTCTGCAGCGGTCGCTCGATTATGCGCCCGACCCGGCCGGCCCGGCCGACCTCCCCTTCATCCGGGCGATGATCCGCGCCCGGCGGCTGCGGGACGAACGCTG
>JADMIO010796630.1_pt1 | contig 15640 bp, 13 predicted proteins | sample 8958161 | NCBI WGS metagenome assembly JADMIO01 (sample SAMN16585339, study PRJNA669376) | soil metagenome | isolation source: Crop rotation soil | place: USA: Cullars Rotation, Alabama | collected 2011
CTTTCCCCGCGGTGACCGCGTCCTGCTGCTCGTCCCCAACCGCCTCGACGCACCCCCGTCGCGCTCGCAGGCGCTCATCGCCTGGGGCCGGCCGGCGCTGTGCGGGCCGGCCCTGCTCGACGAGGTCAGCCACGTGGAGCGGTTGCTCGTGACCGCCCGCTCCGAGGGTCACGAGACCGGTTCCTTCGGGCCCGACGACCTGCTCGTCGAGCAGCTGCTGCTCGGCAACGAGCGGGTTGCCGGTTCCCTGCGTCGGCAGGTCGCCGACGTGCTGGCGGCGCGTGACAACGACGGTGTGCTCGCCGGCACCCTGCGGGTCTACCTGGCCACCGGCTCGGTGCCCGAGACCGCGCGCCGCGAGGTCGTGCACGCCAACACGGTGTCCTACCGGCTCGGTCGCGTCCGGGAGCTCACCGGGCTCGACGCCCGCGTCCCGCGCGACGCCGCGCTGCTCGTCCTCGGCCTCGGGCTGCCGCCCGAGCGGCCCTGGGAGGGGTGACGTGCAGGGACTGATGGGGCAGCAGCCCCTCACCGTCGGCGCCATCTTCGACCGGATGCGCACGGTCTACGCGAGCACCGAGGTCGTCGACGCGCTCCCGACCGGCTCGCTGCGCACGACGTACGGCGAGCTGGCCGACCGCGTCCTCCGGCTCGTCACGGTTCTGCGCGACCTCGGGGTCGGTCCCGGCGACCGGGTGGCGACCTTCGCGAACAACAGCAGCCGACACCTGGAGCTCTACTACGCCGTCCCGCTGCTCGGCGCGGTGCTGCACATGGTCAACATCCGGCTGCACGACGACCAGCTCGCCTTCGTGGTCGCCGACGCGGGCGACAGCGTCCTGTTCGTCGACGACGACCTCGTGCCGCGGCTCGGCGAGGTCGCGGCCACGATGCCCTCGGTGCGGGCTTTCGTCCGGCTGGGCAAGGGATCCGCGGACGGCATCCCCGGCCTGCTCGAGGGCGAGGAGCTGCTCGCCGCCGCCGCGCCGGCGCAGGACCTGCCGGTGCTCGACGAGTCCTCGGCAGCTGGCATCTGCCACACCAGCGGCACGACAGGCATGCCGAAGGCCGTCGTCTACAGCCACCGCTCGACCTACCTGCACGCCATGGCCGCCTGCATGGTCGACCACCTCGCGCTGTCCGAGCGGGAGACGGTGCTGCCCGTCGTCCCGCTCTTCCACGCCTGCGGCTGGGGACTGCCCTACGCCGCCCCGTTCACCGGGGCGCAGCTCGTCTTCGCGGGCGCCGACACGTCTCCCGCCAACCTGGCGCGGATCATCGCGACGGAGCAGGTGACGTGGGCCGCCGGCGTGCCGACCATCTGGACCGGTCTGCTGCCGCTCGCGGCGGATCGCGACCTCGCGTCGTTGCGGACCATCGGCATCGGAGGGTCGGCGACACCGAGGTCGCTGCTCGAGAGCTACGACGCCCTCGGTGTGACCATCCTGCAGATCTGGGGGATGACGGAGACCTCTCCCGTCGCGGCGGTCTCGCGGCCGCGACGCCGGCACCGCGGCCTGTCGGAGGCCGCGCTGCTCGACGTACGTGCCCGCACCGGCACCATCTTCTCGGGACTCGAGGCGCGGATCTGCGACCCCGAGTCGGGAGCCGAGCTGCCGTGGGACGGCGAGTCCGTGGGGGAGCTGGAGTGCCGCGGTCCGTGGGTCGCGACCGACTACCTCGGCGGGGCGCCGGAGAAGTTCCACGACGGCTGGCTGCGCACCGGGGACATGGCGGTGATGGAGCCGGACGGGTACTTCCGGATCGTCGACCGCAGCAAGGACCTCGTGAAGAGCGGCGGCGAGTGGATCAGCAGCGTCGAGCTCGAGGGGCACGTGCTCGCCCACCCCGCTGTCCGCGAGGCCGCAGTGGTCGGGGTCGCGTCCGCGAAGTGGGACGAGCGGCCGGTCGTCGTCGCGGCCGTCAACGAGGAGCTCGACCTGGAGGAGCTGCGCGCCTTCCTGTCGGACCGGGTCGCCCGCTGGTGGCTGCCCGACGACCTGGTCGTCGTCGACGAGGTGGCGAAGACGAGCGTCGGCAAGTACGACAAGAAGGTGCTGCGCGCGATGCTGGCCGACAGGGTCCTGCCCTGATGGTTCGCGTCCTCGACGACCTGGCACAGCGCTGTCCGGACGAGAGCGGCCTGCGCGACGAGCGGGTGGACCTGCCCTGGGCAGAGCTCAACCGGCTCCTCAACCGGGCCGTCCACGCCTTCACCGGCCACGAGGGCCGGGTCGCGGTCCTCGCCGACAACTGCGCCGAGTCGCTGATGGCGCACACCGCCCTCATGCTCGCGGGCGTCTCGGCGGTGCCGGTCAACGCGCACCTCACAGCGCACGAGGCGGCGTACCTCCTCGAGGTCGGCGGGGCCACGCTCGTCCTCGCCGGACCGAGCACCCTCGACGTGGCCCGCGAGGCAGCCGCTGCCGTGGGTGCTGGGGTGATCGCGTGGCGCAGCGACGGTTCGTGGGAGTCGATGCTGGCCGCGGCGTCCGACACCGAGCCGGACTGCGCCGCGCCTCCCGTGCCGCCGCTGATGTTCACGTCGGGGACGACGGGCCGGCCGAAGGCGACCGAGATCCCGCCGACGATGTTCCCCGCCGTCGGGACTGTCGCGGAGCTGCTCGAGCAGATCGCCCTGCACCCGCTGCACGGGCACGGCCGGCACCTCGTCGTCGGGCCGCTGCACCACACCGGGCCGCTCACCGCGTCCCGGCTGCTCGCGGTCGGCAACCCGGTCACCGTCCTCGGGAGGTTCGACGCGTCGCGGCTGCTGGAGGTGGCTGCGTCCGATCAGGTGGCGACGTCGGTGATGGTGCCGACCCACTTCGTGCGGCTGCTCGCGCTGCCGGAGGAGGAGCGTGCGCGGTTCGACCCGCGGTCGCTGGTGGCCGTGGCGCAGACCGGCGCCGCCTGCCCGGTGGACGTGAAGCGCCGGATGATCGACTGGTGGGGACCGGTCTTCACCGAGTCCTACGGCGCCACCGAGGTCGGCGTCGTCGCCAGCATCGACTCCACCGACTGGCTCGCGCACCCCGGGTCGGTGGGCAAGGTGGTGCCGCCGTTCGAGGTCATGGTCCTGGACGAGGCCGGCGAGCCGTGCCCGGCCGGAACCTCCGGCGAGCTGTGGTTCCGCGACACCACCGGCAGGGGTGTCGTCTACGCCCACCTGCCGGAGGGTGCGGCAGCCCCGACGCGCGACGACGGCGTCTTCAGCCTCGGGGAGGTGGGGCACGTCGACGGCGACGGCTACCTCTACATCACCGACCGCGTCTCCGACATGGTCGTGTCCGGTGGGGTCAACGTGTACCCCGCCGAGGTCGAGAACCTGCTCGCCGACCACCCCGGCGTGCAGGACGCCGGCGGGATCGGCCTGCCCGACCCTGACCTCGGCGAGCGGCTCGTCGTCCTGGTGCAGCTGGCGGACCCGACGGTCACCGCGGCGGACCTCATGGTCTGGTGCCGGGACCGGCTGGCCCACTACAAGTGCCCGCGCGAGATCGTCGTCGTACCGGAGCTGCCCAGGACCGCCATGGGCAAGCTGGACAAGCGGGCCCTGCGGCGCAGCCACCTGGCGAGCGCCTGATGGACCTTGCCCTGAGCCCCGAGCAGCTGGACCTGCAGCAGACCCTGCGGCGGGCCCTGACCGAGCAGCTGCCGTCGGCGCGGCTGCGCCAGGCGATCGCGGGTGAGCACGACCCGTGGGAGCTGACCGCGACCCAGCTGGGGGTGCACGGCCTTGCGGTGCCGGTGAGCGCCGGTGGCTCGGGAGCCGGTGAGCTCGAGCAGGTCCTGCTGCTGGAGGAGGCCGGCCGTGCGCTGGTCCCAGGCGGCTTCTTCGCCACCACCCTGCTGGCTGGGAGCTTGCTCCGCGCAGCCGGCGACACGACCCTGCTGCCCGGGCTCGCCGACGGCAGCCTGCGGGCCGCTTTCGCCTGGTGCGCAAGCGATCGCCCCCTGTTGCCCGTCGACGTCGACTCCGGTACCGCGGTCGCCGTGCTCGACGCGGAGCACGCTGAGCTGCTCCTCGTCGTCGGCGCGGACGGTCAGCTGCTGGCCGTCGAGCGCGATCAGCCAGGCGTCGTCCTGGAGCCGCTGACCACGCTCGACCTCACCCGTCCCGCGGCGACGGTGCGCTTCGAGCAGGCCCGGGCAACTGTCGTGTCGGAGGACGCCCGGCTGGACCGTGCGGTGCAGCTCATGCGGCTCGGCCTGGCGGCCGAGCAGGTCGGCGGTGCTGACCGGTGCCTGCAGCTGTCGGTGGACTACGCCCTGGTGCGCCAGCAGTTCGGGCGGCAGATCGGCTCGTTCCAGGCCGTGAAGCACAAGCTCGCCGACATGCGGGTCCGCGTCGACCTCGCCCGCTCCCTCACCTGGTACGCCGCGCTCCACGTCGACGAGCCGCAGTGGACGCTCGCCGCCGCCTCGGCCGCCGCGGAGGCCTACCTGAAGGTCGCGACCGACGCGATCCAGGTGCACGGCGGCATCGGCTTCACCTGGGAGCACGACCTGCACCTGCACTTCCGCCGGGCCCGCGCCGACCACGCCCTGCTGGGGAGTCCCCGGCAGCTGCGGGCCGAGCTCGCCGAACGGCTCTCGGCATGAGAGACCTCCGTGGCGCCGAGCTGGCCGCCGCCGTCGAGGCCTGGGTCGACGCGCACCCGGTCGGCGGCCCCGACTACTTCCCCGAGCTCGGCGCCGCCGGCCTCAGCGTCCCGACCTGGCCGGAGCATTTCGGCGGCCTGGGGCTGAGCGGCGAGCAGGCCGCCGTCGTCGAGCAGGTGCTCCGGGAGCGAGGCGGCGCACGGTCCACCGACGACTTCGTGGGACTGGTGCTGGTCGGCCCGGTGCTGCAGCGCTTCGGCACGCCGGAGCAGCAGGCCCGGTACCTCCCACCCCTCGTCAGGGCGCAGGAGTTCTGGTGCCAGCTGTTCAGCGAGCCGGGCGCGGGTTCGGACCTCGCCGGTCTCAGCACCCGCGCCGAGCGGCTGCCCGACGGGCGCTGGCGCGTGAACGGGCAGAAGGTCTGGAGCTCGCTCGCGCACCACGCCGACTTCGGGCTGCTGCTGGCCCGCACCGACACGACCGTCGCGAAGCACGCCGGCATCACGGCCTTCGTCGTCGACATGCGGCTGCCGGGTGTCGAGTGCCGGCCGCTGGTGCAGATGACCGGCGAGGACGAGTTCGACGAGGTCTTCTTCACCGACGTGGTGCTGGACGACGACGCGCGGGTGGGGGAGGTCGGTCAGGGTTGGACGGTGGCGGTCAGCACCCTGTCCGCGGAGCGCAGCGGACTCGGTGGCCGGCCGGCGGTCGGCGGTGGCCTGTCGACCGAGCTGGTACGACGGGCGATCCGCACCGGTGCGTGGGAGGACCCGCTCCTGCGCGACGACCTGGTCGCCGCCTGGATCGAGGAGCGGGCGGTGGAGGCCACGAACCTGCGTGCCTACTCCGAGGGCGCCCACGGCGCGGCCGGCTCGATCACCAAGCTGGCTCAGTCCGAGCTCCTGCAGCGACTTGCCCTGCTCCGCACCGAGGTCGAGCCGACCAAGGCGCTGGCCTGGACGACCGACGACCAGGACAGCAGCGATGCGGCCCGCGCGTTCCTCTACGCCCGCGCCTACACCATCGCCGGTGGCACGTCGGAGATCCAGCGCAACATCATCGGGGAACGGGTGCTGGGGCTGCCCCGCGAGCCGAAGGGCTGACCTACGGCTTCGGGTGGGCGACGAACCACGCCCAGGCGAGCGAGGTCGCGTCCGGCCCGGACGGGTCGGTGTAGGAACCGCACGAGCAGCCGCCGCTCCACGCGTGGCCCATGCCGGTGACGAGGGTCTTCTCCAGCACCGACGCACCGGTCGAGTCCTTGTACGTGTAGCGCGTCCAGGAGCGCCCGCCCGGCACGGTGCCGGTGGTCGTCGCGTCGGCGACGTCGTCGATGTTGTTGTTGTCGAGACCGTCCGACGCGCGGTCGTCGGTCTGCGCCCACTGCGAGATGACCTGCGCGCCGTTGATCGGCGGCACGACGTTGTCGGCGGTCCCGTGGAACACCTGCATCGGCACCGACCGGGCATAGCTGCCCATGGCGCTGTAGGCCTCGTTCCCGGAGGTGGTGGGGCTCTGCCCGCCTGCGGTCCCGCAGGGGTAGCCGTCGTACTCGCAGCCGGCGCTGACGCTGCCGGAGGCGAACAGGTCGGGGTAGGTGGCGGCCATGATGGTCGTCATCGCACCCCCCGCGGAGATGCCGGTGACGTGCGTGCGCTTCGGGTCGATCGTGTAGCTGCCGCGGACCGTGTTCGTGATGCCGGCGATGAGCGACGGCTCGCCCTGCCCGCGGAACTGGTTGTTCCACGTCGACCAGTTCCAGCACAGCGCGCTGTTCAGGTAGTAGTTCTGCTGGGGGTACACGACGATGAAGCCCTGGGCCTCGGCCAGCGCGTTCCACCTCGTGCCGGCCGCGAACGTGCCGGTGGTCTGCGTGCACCCGTGCAGGGCCACGACGAGCGGCACCGCCGTACCCGCGTGGTAGGAGGTCGGGACGTACCCCTCGTAGTAGAGCGTGCCGTAGGCGTTCGTGTAGTAGCCGCTGAAGGTGGTCGCGGCGTGCGCCGGCTGACCCGGCGCGGTGAAGGCCGCGGCGAGGAGGACGACGAGGGCGAGTCGGACGCGGTACCGCACGGTGCCTCCAGAGGGTCGACAGGCGGACCCTAGGGACGAACCGGACACCAGGGAACGGTTCGCCGACGTTTCTTCGGGATCTCACAACCGAGGCGCTGTGCTTGGTGCTTTCCCCTGACCGGCCGGGGTCGGACAGGAGATGCGGTGGCCGTGTCGAAACCTGGGAGCACGCCCACCCAGGAGGCAGCAGTGCCGCAGCGTCGTGTCGTGCTCGCGGTCCTCGCGCTGCTCGCGGGCCTGCTCACCGCCCACCCGGGAGCGGCTGACCCGCCCGTGGCGCTCGAGGACACCCTCGCGCCCAGCGAGCCGACCGCGCGCGACTTCCCCACCGACTTCCTGCCGCGCCTCCCGCTCGACGCCCAGGAGCAGCGGGCGTCGGTGAAGGACTGGAAGGACCCGCGCGTCGGCGGCTGGGGAGGCACGCTCACGGGCGGCCCGAGCTGCAAGGGCTGGTACGCGCAGCACCCCGGCGCCCGCCGGCCGGTGGTGTTCGTGCACGGCAACACCTCGGACGCCGAGTTCTGGCGGGGCTCCGACTCGGGGGAGGGGACGACCGAGAACGTCCGTGACCGCTTCCTCGCCGCCGGCTACCAGCCCTGCCAGCTCTGGGCGGTCTCCTACGACGGCGCCTCCGGCAGCTACTTCACCTACAACGACATCAACGCGGAGGAGGTCTACGCCTTCCTCTACCAGGTGAGGTACTACCTCGGGGCCTCCTCGATCGACGTGGTGAGCCACTCGCTCGGCGTCACCGTCGTCCGCAAGGCGGGTCTGCTGCACCCGGGCCTCTACGAGTGGCTCGGGTCCTTCGTCGGGCTTGCCGGAGCGAACCACGGCACCACCACCTGCCGCGGACGTGGCGACGGGGGTACGGCGGACAGCAGCGTCTGCCTGGAGACCGAGCCGGGCAGTGCGTGGCTGGCGGAGCTCAACGCCGGCCCGCACCACAAGGGCGAGGCGCCTCCTGGCCCGCGCTACCTGACGATGTACGACGGGAGCGGGCTCGTCGACGACTTCTACCTCGGCCCGGACGCCCAGAGCCCGGCGCTGTCCGGCAGGCGGGTGTGCAACCACGCGATGCCCTACACCGCGCACAACTCCTTCGCGATCGCGCGCAGCGCCATCGACTACTACCTCGCTTTCCTGCAGACGGGGGTGTGCCGGTCGTGAGGCGGACCCTCCTCGTTGCGGGGCTGGTCCTGGCACTGGCCGGGACCTCGCTGGCGGAGCCCCAGCGCAGCAGGCCGCAGGGGCCGGCGGCGTGGAAGTTCGCCCACGACGTGCCGGTGATCCTGGACTCCGAGTGGCACTGGAAGGTCGGCGGCTTCGGGGGCATCCGTCGCGGCTACCCCCTCAAGCACGTGCCCGTCGTCTTCGTGCACGGCAACAACGTCGACGCCGCCGACTGGTACCCCGTCCGCGACGACTTCCTCAAGGCGGGCTGGACGAGGCAGGAGCTCTGGGGCCTGTCGTACGGCGGGCTCGGCGGGGCCAACGGGACGGCGCTCAACAGGACCAACCCCGAGCGCGACGCGGAGCACAGCGCCCAGGGCGACGACCACACGACGTACATCACGAACAACGAGGTGAACGTCCCGGACCTCTACCGGTTCCTCAAGGTCGTCCAGGCCTACACCGGGTCGCGCCGCTTCGTCCTGGTGACGCACTCGCTCGGGGTGACGCTGGCGCGCGAGACGCTGCGGGTGCATCGCGAGCTGCGCAAGGACCTGGTCGCGTTCGTCGGCATCGCCGGAGCCAACCAGGGCACGACGTTCTGCCCGCCGGGCTCGGAGACCGAGGTCGTCTCCTGCGACGAGATCGCCGCCGGCACCTCGTGGCTGGCGCGGCTGAACGCGGCCGGGCAGACCTACGGCCCGGCGCACTGGATGACCGTCTACGACGGCTCCGGGTCCGGCGATCCCGCGTACGTCGGGCCGACCTACGCCCAGTCGCCGGCGCTCGCGGGCGCTGTCAACGTCCAGTACCCGCACATGTACCACAACGACCTCCGCATCGACGCCGACGTCGTGGCGAGGTACCGCGCGTGGATCGAGCGGTACGCGACGCTGCGGCGTTGAGCGGGGGTTCGTCGTGCGGCACGAACGGGCACGACGCTCTTGTGCGTCCACGCACACCCGAGGGCGTGAGGGAACGGCGGACAATACGGACATGATCAGGCGAGCAGTCGGCGCGTTCGGTGTGGCCCTGGCCCTCTCTGCCTGCGGCAGCACGGTCCAGGTGAGCTCCTCCACCTTGCAGGGTGACGGCGTGGGGCCCACGGCCGGCGACCAGGGGCTCGGTGGCACGTCCGGCGGGACAGGGACCGCGGGCACCGGCGGCACGTCCCTGGGCGGTACGTCCTCCGGGGGCACGACCGGCGGGACCGGGGGCGGGGGCACGTCCGGCTCCGGCGGCAGCGCGACAGGGACGGCGGGACCGGCGGTGCCCGAGCCGCTGCCGACCGCGGCCTCGACGGGGATCGGCGTCACGGCGAAGACGATCAGCATCGGCATCGGCTACGCACCCGACGGCGACGCGGCGAACGCCGCGATCGGTGCTGCCGGCCTGACCACGGGCGACGAGAAGGCGAACTCGCAGGCGCTCGTCGACGAGGTGAACGCGCACGGGGGCATCGCCGGCCGAAAGGTCGTGCCGGTGTTCCACGCCTACCACGTGACGTCCGCCAGCTCCGGCGCGTCGCAGGACCAGGAGGCGTGTCAGGACTGGACGGTCGACCACAAGGTCATCGCCGTGTTCAGCAGCAGCCTCACCGAGAACCTCGTGGCCTGCCTGAAGAAGAAGGGCGTCGCCTACGTCAAGGGTGGGCAGATCGTCGACTCCGACGCCACCTTCCTCCGGCAGTACAGCAACGAGATCCTCACCGCCACGATGACGCAGGACCGCATCTTCAAGGACCAGGTGCAGACGCTGGTGCGGAAGAAGTGGTTCGGCGGCTGGAACACCATCAACGGGACGCCCGCCGCCACGAAGGCGAAGGTCGGGGTGCTGACCTACGACACGGACAGCTTCGACCGGACGCTGCACCACGTGCTGCTGCCCGCGCTCGCAGCGGCCGGTCACGCGCCCGCGGCCGACGACGTCATCCAGGTCCACAAGGTGCAGCAGCAGGCCGATGCCGCTCAGACCTCGGCGCAGATCAAGAGCGCGGTCCTCAAGCTGCAGTCGGACGGTGTGACGCACATCGTGCTCGGTGACGCGAGCGGGTTCATCCTCGAGATCTACGGCAGCAACGCGCAGTCGCAGGGCTACTACCCGCGGCTCGGTGTCACGTCCGGTGCGGCACCCCAGGCGATCTACGACGCCGGGCTCATCACCTCGCAGCAGCTCAACGGCATGGCCGGCAACGGCTGGTTGCCGACGCTGGACATCCCGGCCGGTGACGGCGGCCGCTACGCGAGCCCCGCGCAGAAGCGCTGCCTCGAGATCATGAAGCGCCGGACCGGCCAGACCTACTCGAGCAGCAACGCGGCGACCATCGCGCTCGGCGACTGCGACGGCATGTTCCTGTTCCAGCAGGGGATGGCGGCGGCGACGTCCCTGTCGCCGGCCGGCCTCATCGCCGGCATCGAGACGCTCGGCGGCGCGTACGACTCACCGGTGGTCGGACCGACGTACATGTCGTCCCGTCAGCACGACACGGCCGTCCGTGCCTGGGACCTGAACTGGGTCTCGTCCTGCAGCTGCGTCCGGTACTCCGGCGAGCGCCGCGTCCCGCCCGTCTAGCGGCGGAACCCGCTGCGTCGCTCTAGCGGCGGAAGCCGCTGCGGCCGCCGACGGTCACGACCCTGCCGAGGGCCTGCTCGCGCAGCTCGGGTGTCACCCGCCGGGACAGGTGCGTCCACCCCACGCAGAGGGCGTTCACCCGCCGGCCGCGACGGGCCGCCAGCTCCAGCTCGGACCGCGTGATGACCTGCACGCCGAGGCGCAGCATCAGCTCTGCCGCTGCATGTGCCGGCCACCGAAGTTGATGCCGTCCACGAGCCCGTCGTCGCCGCGGCTGAAGTAGCCCTTCATGCCCTTGGCCTCGCCCTCGGCGACGACGTAGCGGTCGCCTCCCTCGGTGGTCAGCGCCAGCAGCACGTCGGGCTGCTCGGCCTTCTCGCCCTCGGTGATGAAGCTGTCGTCCGTGATGCGCACCTTGGCCACCAGCCGCCCGGGGGCCACGACGATGCGCAGCTCCGCGGCCGAGGTGACGTAGAGGCCCTCGTACTCGGACAGCGCGGCCTCATCGAGCTCGGCCAGCTCCGGCTCCTTGGTCGTCAGGCCGAGGTGCGTCTCGAGCGCCCAGGTCCGCAGCTTGTGGTGCAGCTCGGCGCCGTTGGGTCCGCAGTTGGTCATGCAGACGAACGCGAAGTCGCGGTCGGGCACCATGACGAAGTCCGAGTGCTGGCCGTGCGTCGTCCCGCCGTGACCGACGAGCAGCGCACCGTCGAGCTCGGCGAGCAGCCACGAGATGCCGACGGCGTCACCGAGTGCCGAGCCCGCCATGTCGGCCGTCGGCTGGTGCATCTTCAGCCGGGACTCCTTGCTCAGCACCTCGTCGCCGTACTGCCCGAGGTGGAACTTCGCCCACTGGAGCTGGTCGCCGATGGTCGCCGTCCAGCCGCCGGCGGGGGTCGCCGATCGCGGGATCGCCCACGGGCGCGTGACCGCGACGGTGCCGTCCTCGTGGCGGTTGTGCCCGCTGGCGAAGCGCATCGTCATGATGTCCTTCGGGAAGGCGTAGGTGCGGTTCAGTCCCAGCGGCTCGAGCACCAGCTCGCGGATCGCCTGCTCGTACGTCGTGCCGTGCAGGGTCGCGATGAGGTGGCCGGCGAGGCTCAGCGACGCGTTGTTGTAGCTGACGCTGGCACCGAGCGGCGACACCTGGGGGAGCGTGGCCATGTGCGCGACGTACTTCGCCAGCGCGTCATCGCCGTCGCCGGTGTCCTCGAAGACGTCGCCCATCCAGCCGGCGGTGTGGTTGAGCAGCTGCAGGACGGTGACCTTCGCCGCGACGTCCTCGTCGGTGAGCTTCAGGTCGGGGAGGTAGGTCCGCACCGTGGCGTCGAGGTCGACGAGACCCTTGTCCGCGAGCACCATCAGCGCCGTCGCGGTCAGTGTCTTGCCGGTCGAGCCGAACTGGAACAGCGTCTCCTCGTCGACGGTGAGCGGGTGGTCGACGTTCGTGACGCCGTGCACCGCGGTCTCGGTCCTGTCGCCGACGACGATGCCGGCGACGACGCCGGGGACGTTCAGCTCGGTGGCGAGCTCCGTGAGCTTCTCCTGCAGGGACACCATGACCCCACCTCCTTACGTTGTAAGAGAGTCTTACGTCGTAAGGCGATTGTCAAGAGGTGAGGCCGCGCACCAGCCCGTCCGTCAGGGTCTGCCAGAAGTCGTCGAGCGTCGTCTCCGCCTCCGGGACCTGCCGCAGCAGCGGGAACTCCGCCGCCGGCAGGTGGACGACGCTGGTCTCGGCCGGCGAGTCGCCCGCCAGAGCGGCGTTGGACTCGAGCTGCGTCATCGACAGCAGCGCAAGGGCGACGGCCTGCACTGCGGCGAAGGCCTGCGCCAGGTCGCGGCCCTCGCGGACGAACGCCCCCAGGCCGGCCTCGAACGGGCGGGCCGACTCCGGGTCGTCGAGGGGGACCGACCGCGAGTTCAGCAGGTCGACGAGCCGCGGGTGCTGCTGAGCGAGCGACCTGAGGCCGTCCGCCGTACCTCTGATCCACTGCTCCGCCGTCACCTCGCCCGTGGGCAGGGCGGCCACCTGGATGAGGAGGTCGACGAGGCCGTTGAGCATCGCCTTCTTGCTCGGCACGTGGTGGTAGAGCGACATCGCCTCGACGTTCAGCCGCGCGGCGACGCTGCGCATCGTGACCGCCTCGAGCCCGCGCTTGTCCGCGATGGCGAAGGCGGCCTTGAGGATCCGGTCGCGGGACAGCGGCCGTGCTGCGCTCACTGGTCCTCCATGGCCCCGCAGTCTGGCAGAGCGTGGCGGCGACCCGAATCGGTTGGAACGTGGTCCGCTGATGCCTGACACCGAACCGGATCGGGCGGCCCGGCGCCTGGTGACACCGGACGTGGTCATCCGGGCAGGTGGAAGCCGCCCTCGGGCGGAGGTGGCGGGGGCTCGGCGGCCGGTGGTGGGACCGGAGCCGAGACGTGGGCGACCGGAGCAGCGGGTACGACGGACAGCTCGGCTCTGCGTCGACGCTCGGCCAGCACGGCGGTGAGGTAGGCCCAGCCGGGAGTGCCCGGTGGGGGAGGCGGGGTCGTGACCGAGCCGACCGCGGTGGCCAGCCTGTGACCGAGGTCGGCCCGGGAGGCCTCGCTCATCTGGGGGGCGCGGGACAGGAAGCTGCGGATCGACAGCGCGAGGTCGTCCGGCAGCCGCGACAGGTCGAGGGTCTGCGCCCAGGCGGCGAGGGGCGGCGGCATGACGGCGTGGAAGGTGTGCGACCCGGAGACCCGTTCCTGGATGACGAACGTCCCGGCGGCGAGGTCGCCGAGGCGCTTGCCCTTGCTGTTGAGCAGCGAGGTGATGACCCCTGCGCTGTAGAAGGTGAGGCCCGGCCGCTCGACGAAGAAGCCGAGCAGCCCACGCACGAAGGCGTGCCGGAAGCTGATCGGGCCGGCGTCGTCGCGCACGACCCGCAGGCCGAGCGCCGCCTTGCCGAGCGTCTTGCCCTTCCAGAGGGTCTCGAGCATCACCGGGTAGACGAGGCCGACGCCGACGAGGATCAGGATGATCTCTGCGGCGGCCGCCGCGTCGTTGGACGCGCCCGCGACCGAGAAGATGAACATCAGCAGCATCAGGAGGGCGAACTGCACGAGCCCGTCGAGGAAGGCGGCGAGCAGCCGGGACGGGAGGGCCGCCTCACGCAGGTCGAGCGCGACCGCTTCACCGGTCACCAGCTGCGACACGACCGACCCCTCTCCTGGTTGAGCACCTAGTCTGCCCTCTCGTGGACCTCGACGTGTTCGTCGCGCAGCACAGCCGCGAGTGGACGCGCCTCGAGCAGCTCATCCGGCGCGCGTCGTCCCCGAGGAGCATGTCCGGCACGGAGATCGACGAGCTGGTCGAGCTCTACCAGCGGACGGCGACGCACCTGTCCGTGGCCCAGGGCAGCGGCGGCGACCCGGTGCTCGTGGGTCGGTTGTCGTCGCTGGTGGCCCGCGGCCGCAGCGCGGTCACGGGCACACGCAAGGGCGCGCTCCGCGACGTCGCCCGCTTCCTGACGGTCGACTTCCCGGCGGTGCTCTACCGGGCCCGGTGGTGGTGGATCGCGACGACCGTGTTCTTCCTCGTGGTCGCGGTCGCGTGGACGGCGTTCCTGCTGACCCACCCCGACCAGCGCAACCAGATCGCGGCGCCCGAGGAGGTGAAGCAGCTCGTCGAGCACGACTTCAAGGACTACTACTCGCAGGCACCCGCACATGACTTCGCGGCGAAGGTCTTCACCAACAACGCCTTCATCGCCGGGCTCACGATCGGCAGCGGCCTGCTTCTCGGCGTACCCGTGGTCTTCCTGCTCTACCAGAACGCCCTCAACGTCGCCGTCTCGGCGGCGTTCCTCATCGCCGCCCACCGGACCGGCCTGTTCTTCGGCCTGATCCTGCCGCACGGCCTGCTGGAGCTGACGACGATCTTCGTGTCCGCCGGGCTCGGCCTCAAGCTCGGCTGGACCGTCATCGACCCCGGCCTGCGCACCCGCGCGCAGGCGCTGGCGGAGGAGGGCCGGGCCACGGTGATCGGCGCCGTCGGCACCACGCTGATGCTGCTGGTGAGCGGGATCCTGGAGGCCTTCGTCACCCCGAGCGGGCTGCCGACCTGGGCGCGGATCGGGATCGGCGTCACCGCCGAGCTCGGCTTCCTGTGGGTCGTGTTCGTCCTCGGCCGCCGGGCCGTGCAGGCGGGGGTCACCGGCGACCTCGACCTCGAGCGCCGCGGCGACTACCTCCCTACCTCCGGCTGATCACCACGGGATCGCAAGGCCGACGCGCCGCGTGTCGGCCGACGCGCCGCGTGTCGCCCGTGCGATGGCCTGGTGATCACGAGCAGGGCGCGGGCGGCAGGGCGCGGGCGGCAGGGCGCGGGCCGAGGCGTCAGAGGCGGCCGGCGGCCTTCAGGGAGAGGTAGGCGTCGGCGACGTGGGAGGCGAACACGTCCGGGCTCGCGTCGATGACCTCCACCCCGCGGCGGCGCAGCTCGGCGGTCAGGGCCCGCCGGTCGCCTTGGGCCTTCTCGGCGGCTGCGGCGGCGTAGACCGCGTCGACGTCGGACCGTCCCGCGGCCAGCTCGTCGAGCCGGTTGTCGCCGACGCTCGCCAGCACCACGGTGTGGCGGGCGGTCAGCGACGACAGCACCGGCAGCAGTCCCTCGCGCAGCGGCGCCGCCTCGAGGGCGGTGAAGAGCACGACCAGGGACCGGCGACGGCTGCGCCGCAGCACCTCCGACACCATGCGCCGGCTGTCGGTCTCGACCAGCGCGGGCTCGAGGACAGCGAGGGTGTCGACCATCCGGGCGAGCAGCTCCTCGCGGCCGGCGCCCTCGACGCTGCCGCGCACCTCGCGGTCCACGGCGAGCACGTCGACCCGGTCGCCGGCCCGCGAGGCCAGAGCGCCGAGCAGGAGGGCGGCGTCGAGGGCGAGGTCGAGCCGCGGCACGTCGCCGATGCGGGCGGCCGAGGTGCGTCCGGTGTCGAGGACCACGAGCAGCCGGCGGTCGCGCTCCGGCCGCCAGGTGCGCACGACCACGTCCGCCTTGCGCGCGGTCGCCCGCCAGTCGATGGAGCGGACGTCGTCACCGACGACGTACTCCCGCAGCGAGTCGAACTCGGTGCCCTGCCCGCGGGTGCGCGTCGCGAGCGCCCCGTCGAGCCGGCGCAGCTTGTCGAGCTTCTCGGGCAGGAACTTGCGCGACGTGAACGGCGGCTGCACCCGCACCCGGGGAAAG
>JADMIO012727112.1_pt1 | contig 15640 bp, 19 predicted proteins | sample 8958161 | NCBI WGS metagenome assembly JADMIO01 (sample SAMN16585339, study PRJNA669376) | soil metagenome | isolation source: Crop rotation soil | place: USA: Cullars Rotation, Alabama | collected 2011
CTTTCCCCCCGAAGATGGTGAGCGCGATCAGCATCTCGACCAGGGTGAAGCCGGGCCGCTTCATGACGGCGCCCGCCGGAAGACGGTCAAGGCGGCGCGGCCCGGCCCGCCCTCCTCGGGCGCGACCGCGACCTCGATCTGCTGGATCCGCGCCTCGGGCGAACGCGCGACGCTGCGGCTCCAGCGCCAGCGTCGGCCGCCGTCGACGACGATCCCGCCGGTCGTGCCGAAGGGGGGCGGCTCGGGGTCGGTCAGCGTTTCGACGGAGATGTTGCGCGCGACGATCTGCGCCATCGCCTGGCTGTCGAGCCGGGCGCTGTTGGTCGCGGTCGCGCCGCCAAGCCGCAGCAAGGCCAGCGCGGCGAGGCTGAAGATGGCGAGCGCCACCAGCATCTCGATCAGGGTGAAGCCTTCGTCCCCTCCAAGAGCCTGCACCCTACCGCGCCAGCTGGACATTGCCGTCGCCCCCGATCTCGACCGCGACCGCGCGGCCGCCCCGGCGCAACACCAGCTCGGCAGGGTCGGCGAGGCCGGTGGCGGTGAAGCGGATGCGTCCCTCGCTGCCGCCGCTGAGCGCGGGCTCGGTGCCGGGCACCCAGTCGTAATGCGATTCCTCGCCGCGCCGCGTCACCACATAGCCCGCCGGCCCGATCGCGATCGTCGCCGCGCGCGAATCGAGGATGGCATTATCGTGGGCCGCCTTGGCCCGCGCGGCGAAGCGCTCCGCTTCGGAGGTCAGCCTGCCGCCGCGCCCGGGTAGGGTCAGGATCACGGCGGCCGAAACCAGGCCGACGATGACGAGCACCACCATCAGCTCGACCAGGGTGAAGCCGTTCGGCTCATCCCGTACATGGTCCGGCGCGCCGCGCATCGTCCCGCCTTTCACACTCTGGTGACTTTCTCCCGCAGAAGGATAGAGCGGTTCGCGCCCATTGGGGAGATCAAGATGTCGCCACGCAAGCCCGTCGGCGCGATCCTGGGGATCGCGGGCCTGGCTTTCGTCGGCCTGCTCGCTTTGCTGATCTTCCACCATGGTTCGCGCGCGCCCGAAATCCGGCCCGGCAACGATTTCGACCCCGCCGATTTCGTCCGCGGCCGGCCGCAGCTCGACGTTCCCTATGTCGCCTCCGACCTGCAGGTCGTCGACGCCATGCTCGGCCTCGCCCAGGTAAAGCCCGACGATTATCTCATCGACCTCGGCTCGGGGGATGGCCGCATCCTCATTTCCGCCGCGCGCAGCATCGGCGCGCACGGGCTCGGCGTCGACATCGATCCGGCGCGCGTCCGCGAAGCCACCGCGAACGCGCTGGCGGCGGGCGTCGCCCAGCGCGTCACCTTCCGCGAGCAGGACCTGTTCGAGACCCCGCTGCACGGCGCCGACGTGCTCGCCCTCTATCTGTCGCCCGAGGTCGATCTGCGCTTGAGGCCGCGCATTCTTGCGCAGATGCGGCCGGGAGCGCGGGTGGTCAGCCACGATTTCGATATGGGCGACTGGCATTGGGACCAGCGCCAGCGCATCGGCAATGCGACCATCTATCTGTGGATCGTTCCAGCCCAGGTCGCCGGCGCCTGGACGCTGTCGGTCGGCGGCCGCACCTGGCCGCTGCAGCTCGAGCAGAGCTTTCAGCAATTCTACGGCACCGCCGGCGACGGGCGCATCGAGCAGGGCCACCTGATCGGCGACCATATCCGCTTCCTCGCCAATTTCGGCGAAGGCCGCCGCGTCTTCGAAGGGCGGGTGGACGGCGACCGCATTTACCCGATCCCCGACAGCGCGGGCTGGCACGCCGAACGGACGCACTGAGGCGTCGCCGAAGCGGCGCGTTGACTCTTCGATATTTCGGGTATAGTCGAACGATTCATCAGGAGGATATCGATGAAGCGCTTGCACCTGCATGTCAGCGTCGACGATCTGGCGGCGTCGATCCGCTTCTACGAGACCTTGTTCGACGCCGCCCCGACCGTCCTGAAGCATGATTACGCCAAATGGATGCTGGACGATCCGCGGGTGAACTTCGCGATCTCGGCGCGCGCTCGCGCCGCCGGCATCGACCATCTCGGCCTCCAGACCGAGAGCGCCGAAGAGCTCGGGGCGCTTGCCATGCGCCTCAAGGCGGCCGGCAGCGAGACGTTCGACCAAACGGCCACGACCTGCTGCTACGCGAAATCGGACAAGAGCTGGGTGCGCGATCCTTCGGGCATTCGTTGGGAGACCTTCTACAGCTTCGGCGACGCCACCAGCTACGGCGAGGACGAGCAGCTCCCCGCGCCGGACGCGACCGCCGGCTGCGCCCCGGCGGACGACCCTCCGCCCGCCCGGGCCTGCTGCTGATGGAGCTCGAGGCCTCGGTCCGGATCCTGTCGGCGCTGGCCCATGCCAGCCGCCTGAGCGTGTTCCGCCTGCTCGTGCAGGCCGGGGATGCCGGCCTCCCGGCGGGCGAGATCGCCCGGCTGACCGCGATCGTGCCCAGCACCTTGTCCACGCACCTCGGCGTACTGACCCAGGCCGGGCTGATCCTCGCACGCCGGGACGGCCGCCTGATCATCTACACCGCCGATTATGCGCGAATGCGCGAGCTGCTCGGCTTCCTGCTCGAGGATTGCTGCGCGGGCGCGCCGGAGGTCTGCGCGCCGCTGGCGGAGATCGCCGCGCGCACCGCCTGCTGCCCCGCCGGATGAGCAGGATGGGCGCGCCGGTCGGGACGGTATGACGATCGCGCGCCGCCTGGCCGCCGAAGCGCTCGGCACGGCGCTGCTGCTCGCGACAATCGTGGGCTCGGGGATCATGGGCGAGCGCCTCGCCGGCGGGAATGTCGCGATCGCGCTGCTCGCCAACACGCTCGCGACGGGGGCCGGGCTCATCGTCCTGATCAATATCTTCGCGCCGATTTCGGGCGCGCATTTCAACCCGGCAGTGACCCTTGTCTTCGCGCTGCGCCGGGAAATCTCCTGGCCTCACGCCCTCCTCTATGCGGCGATTCAGGTTCCAGCCGCGGTCGCCGGCGTGTGGCTGGCGCATGCGATGTTCGCGGCGCCGGTGCTGGAAATCTCGCAGAAGCTGCGCGAGGGTACAGGCCAGGGCATCTCGGAAGCGGTCGCCACCTTTGGCCTGATCGCCACCATCCTCGGCACCGCCGGCCGCCGCCCCGATACGACCCCGCTCCTGGTCGGCCTTTACATCAGTGCGGCCTATTGGTTCACCGCCTCCACCTCCTTCGCCAATCCCGCCGTCACCGTGGCGCGCAGCCTCTCCGACAGCTTCGCCGGCATCGCGCCCTCCTCCGTACCGCTCTTCATCGTTGCGCAGCTCGCCGGCGCCCTCGGCGCCCTGCTCCTGTTCGGCTGGCTGCTCGGCGGGATGCGCGCCCCGGCGGACGAGATTAGCGCTCCGCAATAATCGCTGCTCGCGACAGGCGGGACCATTTCGGTCAGGTCCGGCGAAACACGACCGACAAATTGTTCGCCGGCATCGGAACCGCTTCGTCGAGCCGCAGCCCGTTCTTCTCCGCTTCCGCAACCACCTCCTCGAGATCGCGCACGCCCCAGGCCGGATCGCGCGCCCTGAGGCTTTCGTCGAACGCCTCGTTGCTGGGGGCCGTCTCGACCCCGGCCTGCCGGTAGGCGCCGTAGAGGTAGAGCGGCGCGCTCTGCGCGAGCAGGCGCCCGGCGCCGCGCATCAGGCCCTGGGTCGCCGACCATGGGCTGATATGGACCATGTTGATGCAGAGGATCGCATCCGCTGCGGCCACCGGCCATTCCGCGGCGCGCGCATCCAGCGCGACCGGCGGCAGCAGGTTGAACAGGCCCTCCTCCGTTCGCCACGCCTCGATCGAGCGCAGGGCTGCGGGCTCGGGATCGCTGGGCTGGAACAGCAGCTTCGGGAACTCGCGCGCGAAGTGGAGTGCATGCTCGCCGCTGCCGCTGGCGATCTCGAGCACCAGCCCGCGCGCGGGCAGGATCCTGTGCAGCACCTCCGCGATCGGCCCGGCATTGCGCGCGACGTGCGGGGCCGAGCGGCGGGCGTCGCTCACCCGCTCACTCCGCCGCTTCGGCCCGCTCCGGCTCGCGATAGACCAGGACCGGCTTGCGCGCCGCCAGCGTCTCGTCGAGCCGCCGCCGCGGCGCGTAGATCGGCGCGGCCTTCAGGGACTCGTCGCCCGCCTTGGCGCGCTCGGCAACGCTCCTGAGCGCGCCGATGAACTGGTCCAGCGCCGCCTTGCTCTCGGTCTCGGTCGGCTCGACCAGCATCGCGCCGTGCACGACGAGCGGGAAATACATGGTCATCGGGTGATAGCCCTCGTCGATCAGGCCCTTGGCGAGATCGAGCGTGGAGAGGCCGCCGGCGAAGCCCTTGTCGCTGAACAGGGCCTCGTGCATGCACGGCCCGCTGGCCCCAAACGGCGCGTCGAGCACGTCCTCGAGGCTGCGCAGCACGTAATTGGCGTTGAGCACCGCGTCCTCGGCGACTTGTCGAAGGCCGTCCGCGCCATGGCTGAGGATGTAGCTCAGCGCGCGGGTGAACATGCCCATCTGGCCGTGGAAGGCGGTCATCCGGCCGAAGCTGCGGCCATGATGCTCGCCGACATTCTCCTCTTCGACCAGGACGTAGGAATCGCCCTGCTTCTCGACGAACGGCAAGGGCGCGAAGGGCGAAAGCGCCGCCGAGAAGACCACCGGCCCCGCCCCCGGCCCGCCGCCGCCATGCGGGGTGGAGAAGGTCTTGTGGAGGTTGATGTGCATCGCGTCGATGCCGAGGTCGCCGGGGCGGACCCGGCCGACGATCGCGTTGAAATTGGCGCCGTCGCAATAGACCAGGCCGCCCGCCTCGTGGACGGCCCTGGAGATCGCGATCATCTCGGGCTCGAACAGGCCGCACGTATTGGGGTTGGTGATCATCACCCCGGCGACGTCGGGGCCCAGCCGCGACGTCAAGGCGTCGAGATCGACCCGGCCGGCCGCGGTCGCCGGGATGTTCTCAACCCGGTAGCCGGCGAAGGCGGCGGTGGCGGGGTTGGTGCCGTGCGCGCTTTCGGGGACGAGGATCACTTCGCGCGCATCGCCCCGCGCCTCCAGCGCCGAGCGGATCGCGAGCAGGCCGCAGAGCTCGCCGTGCGCGCCCGCCTTGGGGCTCATCGCGACCGAGTGCATGCCGGTGAGCGCGATCAGCCAGGAGGCGAGCCGGTGGATCAGTGCATAGGCGCCCTGCACCGTGTCCGCGGGCTGGAGCGGGTGGATGTCGGCGAAGCCGGGCATCCGCGCCACCTTCTCGTTGAGCCGCGGATTGTGCTTCATCGTGCACGAGCCCAATGGGAACAGGCCGAGGTCGATCGCATAATTCTGGCGGCTGAGCCGCGTATAATGGCGCACCGTCTCCGGCTCGGTGAGGCCAGCGAGACCAATCGGGCGGCTCCGCGCGAGGCCGGCGAGGCGATCGACGCCGCCGGTCTCCTCGAAATCCACCCCGGTCGTCTCGGTGTCGCCGATCTCGAACAGCAGCGGCTCCTCGAGCATCAGGGCGCGATTGCCGGTCCAGGTCTCGGGGCGCCCCTCGGCATCCTCGGGCCGAGTAGGCCGCCCTTCGCGGTTCATGCTCATGCCAGCACTCCTTCCAGGGCCTTGGCGAAGGCTTCGACGTCGTCCGCGTCCGCGGTCTCGGTGACCGCGACGACGAGGCCGTTGGCGAGCCCCTCCTCGCCCGGATAGAGCCGGCCGAGCGAGACCCCGCCGAGCACGCCATGCTCGGCCATGGCGCGCACCGCCGGCCGCGCCTCCTTCGGCAGGCGCAGGGTGAATTCGTTGAAGAAGCTCTCGTTGACGAGGGAGACGCCGGGCACCCGCGCCAGCCGCTCCGCCGCCGCCATCGCCTTGCGATGGTTCACCATGGCCAGCTGGCGCAGCCCCTTCTCGCCGAGCAAGGTCATATGGATCGTGAAGGCCAACGCACAAAGCCCTGAATTCGTGCAGATATTGCTGGTCGCCTTTTCGCGGCGGATATGCTGTTCCCGAGTCGACAGGGTGAGGACGAAGCCTCTTTTGCCTTCGGCATCGACTGTCTCGCCGGCGAGCCGCCCCGGCATCTGGCGGACATACTTCTCACGGGTTGCGAAGAGTCCGACATAAGGCCCTCCGAAATTGAGCCCGACGCCGATCGACTGGCCCTCGCCGACGACGATGTCCGCGCCCATCTCCCCCGGCGCCTTGATCGCGCCGAGCGCCACCGGCTCGGTCACCACCGCGACCAGCAGGGCGCCCGCCGCTTGGCATTTCGCGGCGAGGCCCGAGAGGTCGGCGATCCGGCCGAGGATGTCGGGATATTGGACGACGACGCAGCTCGTCTCGGCGTCGATCTCGATGGCGTCGATATCGGTCTCGGGCGACAGGGTCGGTGCCGCATGGCTGAGCGCGTCGCCGGTGAAGCGCGCCATCGTCTTCGCCACCGAGACGTAGTGCGGGTGCAGCCCGCTCGACAGGATCGCCTTGCCGCGCCGCGTGATCCGCCGCGCCATCACGATCGCCTCCCAGCAGGCGGTCGAGCCGTCGTACATGCTCGCGTTGGCGACCTCGCAGCCGTAGAGCCGCGCGACCTGGGTCTGGAACTCGAACAGGGCCTGGAGCGTGCCCTGGGCGATTTCCGGCTGGTAGGGCGTGTAGCTGGTCAGGAACTCGCCGCGCTGGATGAGATGGTCGACGCTCGCCGGGATATGGTGGCGATAGGCGCCGCAGCCGAGGAAGAACGGCACGTCGCCGGCGACCATGTTCTCGCGCGCCAACGCGCCGAGCTCGCGCTCGACGCTGAGCTCGCTGGCATGATCGGGCAACCCCTCGATCGTCCCCGCGAGCCGCGCGGCCTCGGGCACGTCGACGAACAGATCGTCGATCGACTTGGCGCCGATCACCGAGAGCATCTGCTGCCGGTCGGCGGCAGAAAGTGGCAGATACCGCATTTCAAAACTCCATCCACGCCGCTCATCCTGAGTAGGGACTGAGCTTGGCGAAGGCCCGTATCGAAGGACCTCTAAAGCTGCGCGTCCTTCGATACGCCGGTTCGACAGGCTCACCGGCTACTCAGGATGAGCGGAGACCTACATGCCCGGCTTCCGCATCGAGAAGCGCAGGCGCACATAATCGGCGCAGTAGCGCCCGTCGGGCAGGCGCAGCGCCGGCGCGACCCGCGCCTCGACCGCCGCGGCGATCTCGTCGCGCTCCCATTCGGGCACCATCGCCACGTCCATCACCCCGGCGCGAAAGGTCTTCACCCAGTCCGCCGCGCCGCCCGGCAGCGGCGTCGGCCGCGGGATCAATTCGGCGCGCACCTCGCAGAAGCCGGCGATGCAATAGAGGCGGGTGAAGGCCTCGACGCTCGCATACCAGGCCGGATCCTGTTCCGGCATCTGGTAGCCGCGCTCGGTGAGCACGTCGCGCAGGCCCTGGCGAAGGGTGGCGAGATTGCCCTCCCCGCCCATCTCGCCGACGAAGCGGCCGCCATCCTTCAGCCCCTTGAAGATGCCGGTCGCGACCGCGTCCGGATCGAGCATCCAGTGCAGGGCCGCGTTGGAGAAGACCGCGTCGAACTGGCCGAACCGCTGCAGGTCCATCGTCTCGGCGTCGGCAACGAAGGCGTCGATCCCTCGCGCCCGCGCCGCCTCGACCATCTCGGGCGAGCTGTCGAGGCCGATCACCCGCGCGCCCGCGGCGGCGATCCGCTCGGTCAGCGCCCCGTCGCCGCAGCCGACGTCGAGGACCAGCTCGCCGGGCTGCGGGGCGAGCAATTGCAGCACTGCGTCGCCGAGCGCGGGGACGAAGGCGGCATGTTTCGCATAATCGGCGGGCGACCAGCGGGAGGCGATATTCACCATGGAACGCAATCCTTTAAGCCTCTTCCCCGGGTGGAGGAGCCGACAACGACCGAATGCAATGAAATGGCCCGCATCAGTCTCACAGCGTCTCGCAATAGGCCTTATATTGTTCTTCGTTCATCAGCCCGCTCAGCTCGTGATTGTCGCTGAGCGTCAGCTTGAAGAACCAGCCCTCGCCTTCCGGATCGCTATTGACCAGGCTCGGCTCGTCGACCACCGCCTGGTTGCCCTCGGTGACGGTGCCGCTGACCGGCGCATAGACGTCGCTCGCCGCCTTGACCGATTCGACCACCGCGGCCTCGCCGCCCTGGCTCAGTGCGCGGCCGGCCTCGGGCACCTCGACGAAGACCACGTCGCCGAGCTGGCCCTGCGCGAAATCGGTGACGCCGACGGTCGCCTCGTCGCCGTCGACGCGGACCCACTCATGCTCCTTGGTGTAATAGACGCTCATTGCGGGGCTCCCTTGCGGTGATAGCGGTGGGGAACGAACGGCATCGGCGTCACGGTCCCGGTGAAGAGCTTGCCGCGCGCGGCGAGCGATATCTTGGTCCCCGGCGCGGCCGAAGCGAGCGGCACATAGGCCATGGCGATCGGCGCCTCGAGGCTCGGCGAGAAGCCGCCCGAAGTGACCTTGCCGACCTCATTGCCCTCGCCATCGACGACCATCGCGCCCTCGCGCACCGGCTGGCGGCCTTCGATCATCAGCCCGACGCGCTTGCGGATCGGTCCGTCCGCCAGCTCCTGCATGATCCGGTGCCAGCCCGCGAAACCGCCGCCCGCACGCCGCACCTTCGACACCGCGAAGGCGAGGCCCGCCTCGATCGGGGTCGTCCCGGTGTCGAGATCGTGGCCGTAGAGCGGCAGCCCTGCTTCCAGCCGAAGCGAATCGCGCGCGCCGAGGCCGATCGGCTTCACCTCGGGCTGCTCGGCGAGCAGGTTCGCCACCGTCTCGGCGTCGCGCGCGGGGATCGAGATTTCGAAGCCGTCCTCGCCGGTATAGCCCGAGCGGCTGATCCAGGCGCGCACGCCGCCGAGCGTGAAGCCGCCGCCGGTCATGAAGCCGAGCGCCTCGACCCCCGGCGCCAGCCGCGCCAGCGCCTCCACCGCCTTGGGGCCCTGCAAGGCGAGCAAGGCCTGCTCGCGCATATGATCGAGCACCACGTTTTTGGGCAATTTGTCCTGCAGATAGTCGATGTCGCCATGCTTGGTGGCGCCGTTCACGACCATGTAGAAATGGCCGCCGCGGCGGGTGACCATCAGATCGTCGACGATCCCGCCGTCGACGTTGAGCAGCAGCGAGTAGCGCAGCCGGCCCTCCTCCAGGCTGGAAAGATCGGCGGGCAGCAGGCTTTCGAGCCCCTTTTCGGCCTCGGACCCGGCGATCAGCAGCTGGCCCATATGGCTGACGTCGAACAGGCCCGCCGACGCGCGCGTCCAGAGATGCTCGGCCATGATCCCTTCATATTGGACGGGCATCGCATAGCCGGCGAAGGGCACCATCCGGCCGCCATGGGCGCGGTGCCAGGAGTCGAGGGGGAGGGTCTGTTCGGTATCGCTCATCGCCAGCTCCAGAACCAAGCACCGCGGCTTGCGCTCCATCGCGCCAGCTCGCGGCACCCCCTCTGTCACCGGGACCTGAGAGCTTTCCCCCCCGAAGCCCGCCAGGGCGAAGGTGGGTTACCCCTTCGGTGGCCCGCCGCAGCCGAAGCCAAGCGGACGCTTTCCAGAGTGTCCTTGCGCGCGCGGTCCTTCTGCCTGAGAGATTCCGGGGCGGTTGCTCCTTCGGCGGCGGCGGTCGCCCGCCACGCTCTCCCGCGCACCCACGACGGCAAGCCGCCTGGACGCGGATGCTGTGGAGGGATGGCGAAGAGGAGTCAACCGCAAGCCTCCCCTCCCTTCGCGCAGACGCCTGAAATGCGGCGCAGAGTTTCGCGAGGAAGGGGGGCTGGGGGTGGGTGGTGCCCGCCGCCTTGCCGACGCAGGGGATCGACCCCACCCCCGCCCCTCCCTCTCTTGCGCCTGCGATTTATCGACGCCGGCTAGGCGAAGGGAGGGGTGCTTCCGCGCAGTGCCTACCGCGTCGCGTTGTAGCGGAGCTGGTCCGGGTCGAGCTGGAAGCCGAGCAGCACCTCGAAGCGGGCGCGGTCGACCGCGGCGCGGACCGCCGGATCGGCCATCGGGTCGACCGCGGCGTTGGGATCGCCGGCGCGGCGCTCGCGGGTGATCTGGCGGCGGATGTCCTCGGGCAGGGTCGCGGCCGAGCGCAGCACCTGGCTGGTGCCGGCGGCATTGGTGCTGGTGCGCAGCTGGCCGTCGGCGAAATGCAGGCCCACCCGGCTCACGCGCTTGGCGACGACGTTCGTGTTGCCCTGCACGACGGTGACGAAATAGGGCAGCACGACGTCGCGCGCGCCGCGGGCGTCGCGGCGGCGCGCCTGCACGTCGAAGGTGATCTGGCTGACGATATACTCGCCGGTCTGGTCGCAGGTGCTGCGGACGTTGGTGATGTTGGCGACGACGTCGATCGCGCTGGCGTCGCGGCTGTTGGCGGGATCGAACAGGGTCACGTCGCCGGCCGGGGCGGCGACCGCCACCGGCGGGCAGGCGGTGTAGGAGGTGAGGATGCCGCTCTCCATGATGTCGCCTTCGTGGCGGCAGCCGAACAGGCCGAGGGCAAGCAGGGCGGCGGCGGCCGCTTTGGACGGAAACAGGCGCAAGGCGAAATCCTCAATGATGCGGTGACGGCTCCTAATGCCGGAAGGGTATCGTGCAGGCAAGCAATCCGGTAGAGCCCGCGCCAAGTGAACTCAGCATGACCGCCAAGCCCTCCCTCACCCTGCTGATCGCGGCGCCGCGCGGCTTCTGCGCGGGCGTCGATCGGGCGATCCGGATCGTCGAGCTCGCGCTCGAGCGCTATGGCGCGCCGGTCTATGTCCGCCATGAGATCGTCCACAACAAGTTCGTGGTCGACGGGCTCAAGGCCAAGGGCGCGATCTTCGTCCGCGAGCTGGACGAGGTGCCCGACGGGGTGCCGGTGGTGTTCTCGGCGCACGGCGTGCCCAAGGCGGTGCCGGAGAAAGCGGCCGAGCGTGGTCTCAACTATCTCGACGCGACCTGTCCCCTCGTCTCCAAGGTCCATCGCCAGGCCGAGCGGCTGATCGATCGCGGCCGCCACATCCTCTTCGTCGGCCATGCCGGCCACCCCGAGGTGGTCGGCACGTTCGGCCAGGTTCCCGAGGGGCGGATGACCCTGATCGAGACCGCCGCCGATGCCGAGCGCGTCTCGCCGGCCGATCCGGACAGCCTCGCCTTCCTCACCCAGACCACCTTGTCGGTCGACGACACGGCGGAGATCGTCGCCATCCTCCGCCGCCGCTTCCCGAAGATCGAGGGGCCGCGCAGCGAGGACATCTGCTACGCGACCTCGAACCGCCAGGCGGCGGTGAAGGCGATCGCGGGACGCTGCGACGCGCTGCTGGTGATCGGCGCGCCCAACAGCTCCAACTCGCTGCGCCTGGTCGAGGTCGCGGAGCGCGAGGGCACGAAGGCGCGGCTGGTCGGGCGCGGCGCGGACGTCGATTTCGCCTGGCTCGAGGGCGTGCGCACGCTCGGCATCACCGCCGGCGCCTCGGCCCCGGAATTGCTGGTGCGCGAGGTGGTGGACCGGCTCGCCGAGCGGTTCAAGATCCGCGAGGAGCCGGTCGAAGGGGTCGAGGAACGGATGATCTTCAAGCTGCCGGCGGGCCTCGAAGCCGCGTGAGCGCAGAGCTTTCCGAAGTCGAGATGTTCACCGACGGCGCCTGCAAGGGCAATCCGGGGCCGGGGGGCTGGGGCGTCGTCATTCGCGCGGGCGCGCGCGAGAAGGAGCTGTCCGGCGGCGAGAGTCCGACCACGAACAACCGGATGGAATTGCTTGCCGCGATCCAGGGGCTGAAGGCGCTGACCCGCCCCTGCCGCGTCCGGCTCTACACGGACAGCATCTACGTGCGGGACGGCATCACCCGCTGGGTCCATGGCTGGCAGAGGAATGGCTGGCGCACCGCCGACCGGAAGCCGGTCAAGAATGCCGAGCTCTGGCAGGAACTGATCGACGCCGCCGCGCCGCATCGCGTCGAATGGCATTGGGTGAAGGGCCATAGCGGCCATGCCGAGAATGACCGCGCCGACGCGCTCGCCTGCGCCGCGGCCAATCAGGCGGCGAAGCGCAAGGGGGAATAAGGCGCGGGATCGAGCGCGGGCGCGCCGCCGAGCAGCAGGGCAGCGCCCAGGACCGCCGCGGCGGGTGCGGTCTGGATGCCGAAGCCGCCCTGGCCCGCGAACCAGAAGAAACCCTTCTGACCGGGCGCGTAGCCGTAGACGGGCAGCCGGTCCGGCGCGAAGCTTCGCAGGCCCGCCCATTTGCGCTCGACCGCCTCGATCCGCCAATCGACCACGCGCTCGAGCCGGTCGATCGCGCGCGCGACATCGATCTCCTCGGGCGCGCAATCGCAGGGCGCGCTCGCGGTCTCGTCGTGCGGGCTGAGCCAGAGCCGCCCGCCTGGCTCGGGCTTGAAGTAGAAGCGGCCGGCGGCGTCGATGATCAAGGGTAGGTTTGCGGGCACGGGCGGAGCGACGCGCAGCTGGACGATGGTGCGGCGATAGGGCTGGATGCCGAGCGGCGCCACGCCGCAGCGCTGCGCGACCTCGTCGGCCCAGGCGCCGGCGGCATTGACGATATGGTCCGCCTCGAAGGACCCGGCCCTGGTCTCGATCCGCCAGCGGCCGCCGCTGCGCTCGGCCCGCAGGAGCCGCGCGTCGGTGACGAGCCGCGCCCCGTTCGCGTGCGCGCGCTTGAGAGAAAAGGCGTGGAGGCCGGCGACGTCGATGTCGGCGCAGGTCGGCTCGCCGAGGCCATGGTCCCAGCCCGGCTTCAGCCCGGGGATCGCTGCCTCGAGCGCGGCCCTGTCGAGCGGCTCCAGCGGCACGGTTCCGAACGCCGCCCGCAACGCCGCCAGCGCCGTCTCTCCCCCGGCGTCGGCGAGGTGGATCGCGCCCCTCGGCTTGAGGAAGCCTTCCGCCGCAAGGATCGGCCCGGAGGCGCTGGTCAGCGGCTGGATCAGGGGTCCGCCATAGCTTTCCGACCAGAAGGCCGCCGAACGGCCGGTGGCGTGATAGCCGGGCTGGGACTCGGCTTCCAGGAGCAGGACCCGCGCCGCGCCGGCAAGCTCGGCGGCAAGGCTGGCGCCGGCCATGCCCGCGCCGACGATGGCGACGTCCGTCATCGCGCGTGCGCGTCCAGGAAGGCGTCGATCCGGGCCAGGGCGGCGAGGCGGATGGGATCGGCCTCGCGCAATATCTCGTGCGCCGCCTCGGGGAAGGTCTCGAGCTCGGCGTGGGGCAGCAGCCGCGCCGCGCGCGCGATCCCCGCAGCACTGACCAGCCGGTCGCGGCCCGCTTCGAGCAGCAGCACGGGCAGCTCGACGCGCGCCAGTTTCTTCGCGGTGAAACCGATCGCTGCGGAACGGAAGGCGGCGCACATCCAGGCCCAGCTGGGCGGGCCCAGATTCCAGCCCGGCTCGCGCGCCCACCACCAGCCTTCGTCCTCGTAGCGCTCGGTCGAGCCAGTGAGGTTGCGCTGCCGCTGCCCGCCCGGCTGCTCCATGCCTGGCGGCGTCTTCCACATCGGCGCCGCGCCCCGGCCGAGCCGGCACATCGTCCTGGCGATGGCGGGGGCGAGCCGGGCGGGGATGGGCGCGCTGTTCACACCGATCATCGGCGCGACCAGCACCGCCGCGGCGAGCGCGGGCCGGCGCTCGGCGAGGGTGCGCAGCAGCAAATGCCCGCCCATCGAATGGCCGATCGCGACATGGGGCGCCGGCACGCCGCCGCGCCAGTCGGCGAGCAGGGCGGCGAGATCGCCGATCAAGGGATCGAAGCTCTCATAGCCGAAGCCCGGCCCTCGCGAACCACCTTGGCCGCGCCAGTCGAACGCGGTGACGTTCCAGCCGCGCGCGTGCCAATGGCCATAGGCTTCGAGATATTTCTCGATGAAGTCGCCGCGGCCATTGGCGAAGATGAGGCTGCCGCGCCCCTTGCCCTGCTCCGCTTGCGGCCAGTCCATCCGCCGCAGCGCCCAGCCGTCGGGCGCGCGCCAGCTCCCGAAGACGGCGCCCGGCGGGTGCGCCCGCCTGGAATAAGCAGCTTTTTCCACAAGCTCCGGTTACGGTTTCGAAAGGAGGCCCGTCTAGAGCCTCGACGCATGGGAAATGCGATCTCAACGATTTTGCTGGTCGCGCTGGCGGGGATGCTGCTGGCAGCGTGCTGGTGCGACCTCAAGGCGCGCACCATTCCCAATCTTCTCAACCTCGCAGTGGCCTTGCTCGCCATCCCCTTCTGGTGGTCGCTCGGGCTCGCGCTCTGGCCGGACGTCGCGCTCCAGCTCGGCGTCGCCGCCCTGGTCTTCTGCCTGTTCGCGATCGCCTTCGCGTTCGGCGCGATGGGCGGCGGCGACGTCAAGCTGGTCGCGGCGATCGCGCTCTGGCTGCCTGCGGGCTCGGTGATCGCCCTGCTCTTCATCATGTCGGTCGCGGGCGGCGCGCTGACCCTTGCGATGCTGATCCGCCACCGGCTCGCGCGCCGGGCGGGACAGCTCGAAATCCCCTATGGCGTGGCGATCGCGTTCGGGGGTTTGTGGTTGATTAGCGAACGTTTTCTTAACCAGTTTGGTTGATGGATAGGGCTGAAACTTTCTCAGTCCCCGAGGGGAGGCGATAGGCGCCATGGACGTCAAGAAAATCGTGCTGCTGGTCGGCGCACTCCTGATCGCGGCCGTCACCGCCGTCATGGCCAAGAACATGTTTTCGGGCGCTTCGGCCCCCGAAGCGAAGGCCGGACCGGTGGTTCCCGCAGGCCCCGAAGTCCTCGTCGCCACCCGCACGCTCCCCGTCGGCACGATGATCGACGCCGAGGCGTTCCGCTACCAGCCCTGGCCCGAGGGTCTCGTCCAGCCCGCTTATTTCACGCGCGGCGGACCGGGCGGCGATCCGCAGACCCTGATCGGCACCGTCGTCCGCAACGAGATCAGTGCCGGCCAGCCGCTGACCCAGGGCGCCCTCGTCCGTCCCGGCCAGCGCGGCTTCCTCGCCGCGGCTCTGGGCCCCGGCATGCGCGCGGTCACCGTGGGCGTCTCCGCGACCAGCGGCGTCGCCGGCTTCGTCTTCCCGGGCGACCGGGTCGACCTCGTCCTCACCCAGGAGGTGACCGGCGGCGACGACGGCCCGCCGCTGCGCGCCTCCGAGACCATCGTCCGCAACATCCGCGTGCTCGCCGTCGACCAGACCCTCGATTCGCGCAACGAGGCGGGCAACCAGGTCGCCCATCCATCCGCGACCATCACCTTCGAGGCGACTCCCAAGATCGCCGAGAAGATCGCGGTCGCGCAGACGATCGGGCAGCTTTCCCTGTCGCTGCGCTCGATCGCCGACAACAATGCCGAGCTGGAGCGCGCGATCGCGGCCGGCGAGGTGCAGGTGCCGCACAATGCCGACCCGCACGCCGAACGGCAGATGCTGCTCGCCATTTCGAGCCAGCCCAACGACACCAACACGACCTATACGGTCGGCGCCGAAGTGTCCCGCTTCCAGCGTTCGACGGTGCCCGCGCGGCATCATAGCGATGCCGGCAACAACACCCCGCGTCCGGCCGCGCCGGCCGCCGCCCAGGCCATGCAGCCGGTCGGCCCGGTCGTCCGCGTCGCCCGCGGCAACAACGTCACGCTCGTTCCGGTGGGAGCCAGATAATGATCA
>JADMIO012713223.1_pt1 | contig 15639 bp, 15 predicted proteins | sample 8958161 | NCBI WGS metagenome assembly JADMIO01 (sample SAMN16585339, study PRJNA669376) | soil metagenome | isolation source: Crop rotation soil | place: USA: Cullars Rotation, Alabama | collected 2011
CTTTCCCAATGTGGTGGGGCCAGACACAGAAATCGTCGGGAACGTAAGTGTTGAAAGTATCAAAGGTGTGGAAACAGTGTAACAACCATTGAAGGCGATAACGGTATAATTGCCTGCTCCGTACGCACTATAAGTTGGGTTTGTTGCACCCGGTATGTCAACGCCGTTAAATTGCCATTGAAATGCTGCGCCAGGATCGTTCGAATTAGCATACAGTGTTTTGTACCCGCCGGCGCAGAGCATTTTTGACCCTACGTTTGTTGCAATTGAAGTTGCTGCGCTGCACCGTTTATCTGCAACTGCACGGGGCTTGATGTCGTAGTGCAGCCATAGCTATTCATGCTTGTAACGGTGTATTGGCCGGAAACGGACGCAACAAAGAAGCTATCGTTAGCACCAACGAGATTGATGCCGTTGTTTGACCATTGATAAGTTAGTCCGGAGCCGGCCTGAGTTGTGAACAGCTGGTTACTGCCTGTGCAGAGGCGCACAGCACCTGAGCTGCCGCTTGGACTGATTACTGGGCTCGGCGCCGGGTAATTACTTACAGTATCCAATCTGGAATATGAAGGACAAACGTTAGTATATATTACCCTATACACTCCTGGAGAATGGGCCACATACGTCTGGTTTATTGCATTGAAGATCGGCGTGCCATTCAGTGTCCATTGGTTGCCTGTAGAGGCACTTGAGGTGAGCGTAACGCTATCACCGGGACAGAAAGTGGTAGCTCCTGAATTGTAAATAATAGGAAGTGAATTTACAGTCAACGTTGCTGTATCTGAAAATGTTCCCGTACCGCTGCAGGCGGAATTGGAGACGAGTACACTATACCCACCACCCATCGTACTATCAATATTCGATATCAAAAGCGATTTTGCGTTGGCTCCGGAGATTGGCTGGCCGTTAAATAACCATTGATATGTCAGGTTCGTCCCGATTGCGCCAACAGTGAATGTATCCGATCCGCCGGCACATCGGGCAGTACTTATTGGTTGCAGATTTATATAAGGATCACAACTGGCATTTGTGATATGCACTATATAGTCATGATAGTCGCCTTCAAAATACCAGCCACTGGTGCACATGCGTGTAATATCCGGCAAATCATCAGGGCTCCAGACACGCATATGGTAATATCCGTCTGGAACATACGCCGGGATGGCAATGTTGAAGCTATAGGTTTGAACAGTGCTGAAGTTAAGATCAGTATACAATTCTTCACCTGCGTCAGCATAACTGCCATTGCTGTTAAAATCAATATATACACCAACACCTAAAATGTCAAAAGAACCACCATCGACACTTACAGACATGCTGTTGGAGCTTCCCGCCACCGCTACAGCCGTATCGCCTACGGTTGTCGTGAAGTTTGTCGTGCCGCACGACGTTTGCGAGTTATTTAGCGGACCAAGCGTTACATTTGAAATGTAAACTCCAAAAAAGGAGCACGGGAACGAATAGGTAATTGCACAATATTGTGCCTTTACATCAACACATAAAAAAAGGAGCACACCCAATAATGCCCCGAGTTTAGACCGTAGGATTGTTTTCATCGTTAATTGTTTTGTTATTCTATGGTAATACGATAAAGCAATATACCCAATATCGATCTTAAAAAAAGCAGATATGTTTTGATAATGCCTTTACTATTGTAAATCAATCAACATTAAAACCAAATTATTGACTACTATATGTGTTCACCATATAAAACAAAAAGACCACCCGATAGGTGGTCTTTAAAAAAGTATTAATAATAGTTACTTAGTTCTTGATCAATTTTTCGGTTTTCAACACCTGGCCGGCCTTGTCACACACTTTAATAAAATAAATACCACTGGCCAAAGAGCTTATATTAACGTCTGCCGCGTCATTCTGTTGCATTATAGTTCTGCCGTCTACGCCTGATAAAGTCAAATTAACTTTCACAGGCGAACTAACGTGTAATACAGCACTCGCAGGGTTGGGATATATTTTGATCAGATCGCCGGCAATAACAGGATTAATGCCGGTTGTGTTTGTTACCACGTTTACAAATATAGGTGTCGATGTAGCATTACAGTTATTGTTGTCCGCTACTTTAACGCTATAGAATCCCGTTGTAATCACATCAAAATTATACAGGTTGGCACCGGTTACCGCAGCCATATTGGCAAGAGAAGTACCCCAATACCATTGATAGCTTGTATAATACAATGTGGTATTCAAAGTATATCCGTTTGGACCCGTAGTGAGAATTATAGGTTGTGGAGCCGGCAGCACGTTAACAGTTTCAATGCCCGACGTAGTGGTACAAGCGCTGTCGATAACTAAAAGCAATTGATACGTTCCGGAATCGGTAGCAGTGTAAGTAGTGCTGTTTGCAGCATTAATGCTAACACCGTCATGTAACCACTGGTAGTGTATTCCTGCAGTATCTGTAATACTTGAGTTCAGCACCACGTTACCACCGAAGCAGAAGGATGTTGGTCCGCTTGTTGTCAAGGTAGGGAAGGTAAGCGTTGAAAGCGTTGTTGGGTTTGATGTCACATAGCAACCGTTGAAAGATATTACTGTATAGACGCCCGGATTATATGCTGTATAAATAGAGTTGGTGGCATTGGGGATGTCATTCCCGTTTAATCTCCACTGGAATGTAGAACCGGGATCGCTGCTGTTTGCATAAAGCATTTTATAGCGGGAAAGGTAGTTACCGGATGTAGTGACTGTATAAGATGCGCCATTCGCACCGGTTATTGTGTTGCCATTATTTTTCCATTGATAAGTCAGGTTGGGTGCAGTATTTGTTGTGATAACTTGCGTGCTCCCGAAGCAAATTCGCAATACTCCGGAGTTTCCGGACGGACTTATGACTGGACTTGGCGCGGGATAATTTGCTATTGTGTCCGGTCTTGAAGGTGACGGACAGTTATTCGTATAAATTACCGTGTAAATCCCCGGGGCGTTGGCAACATAAGTTTGGTTGGTCGCGTTAAATATCGGTGATCCGTTCAATGTCCACTGGTTGCCACTAGTAGCGCTCGAGGTTAGCGTTACATTGCTGCCGGGGCAAAAAGTTGTTGGACCTCCATTATAAATAACAGGCCTGGTATTTACAGTAAGTACTGCCGCATTAGTGAGCGTGCCTCCTTGATTGCAAATAGTGCTGGAAACAAGACATGTATATGAACCTGCATTGGGGGTATCTATGTTATTAAAAATAAGCTTCGAACTGGTAGCGTTGGGAATATCAACCCCGTTAAATTTCCATTGGTATATAAAATTGCTGCCTAACGCATCTATTGTCATCGTATCCCCTCCTCCAATACATCGTGTTGCAGGCAACGGTTGGGTCGTTATACCCGGATTGCAAGTCGAACCTACAACGTGTACTGTATAATCAAACCATGATCCATAGGTTGTTCCCTGGTTATAGCAAGCATAAGTGCTTGCTGTATTTGGGTCTGCGAACCATACGCCTATTACTCTCATCCTGTAGTAACCTGTTGGTAGGTTAGACGGAGGTGTAATATTGAAACTATAAACATAATTGCTTAAAGACTGATAATCGTGGTATAAATATTCACCTGCATCATAGAAGTTTCCATTCGAATTAAAGTCCATCATAACGGCAACACCGATATAGTTTATTGTGCCTATATTCATAGCAGCAGCTACACCAGACGAAAGTTCTATTGTGTCGCCCACTGTTGTTGTAAGGTTATGTACACCTGTGCACGTACTCCAATAGTCGTGGGAAAGATATAAGTACCTGGCGTAAACCAACACGCTATATTAGGAGTGCATTGCGCATTCACATTTTTGAAACCAAAAGAGGCAACGATGAACAACATCAAAAACCTGAGCGTAAAATTTCTTTTCATAAAAATATGAGCATTAATAAAAAGTAATGTCCTAAGTATTAAAAATAGGATAGCAATATAACTCATTATTTTAAAAATGCCAAAGGGTAATCAAAAAATAAATTGTAAATAATTGATATTTGTTCAGCCTACTTAAGCCTTTGAGTCCATTTGGATAAATATCGTAGCCCACATATACGTTTTAAACAATGCAATTTTTTGGATTAATTTGCATAAATATTAATGTCATCCATTCTATGTATATAAAAAATCAATTTTTTAAGGATGAGGACACCCTTGCGGAGGTTTTGTTTGATTTTTATCTGGGAGAACCTGCCGCACCGACAAAAAAGCTCATGCAGGCGATTGAAAAGGACCTTGCAGAAAATACCGAATACAACAAATACCTGGCTTCTCTCAATGACCCCGATGATAAAAAGGAGTTGGAAGAGGAAGAACGCAGCCTCAGGCTTGCCGAAAAATTGGGGAAAGATTGATGGAGCAGTTCACGTCATTCGAGGTAAATAGTTCCAGGCTCTTTGGAATTAAAGGAGATATAAAAACCTTGTTATACGAAATTGACCTCTATTAGAAAGTAAATCTGAACGTGGGCACAGGGAAAAACCCCTGTTGGTAATTGTTAACCAGTCTGTTTCTTGCTTCATCATAGGTCTGGTTAAAAATATTTTTGTGGTTGGTAATGTTCTCCAGGTCCAACGAAAATTCCATGGTACTTTTTTTATACTCTTTTTTATAGGATAGTTTCAGGTCGGTTCTGAAATAGTCATCCTGTTTTACGGAGTAGGCCAAAGACTCTTCATAAACGCTTTTTGCCTGTAACTGCGATGCTGCGAAATTAAGTGGTGTTAGGTATCTGCCGCCTATCAATGAAGTTTTAATATTAACCGCCAGCGAAGATCCTTTGTGACCCAACTTTATTTCCTTACCTGCCAGGAAATTCATCATATAGCCAGTGTTATAAGCGGTATTCCTTTCTATCCCATCGCTGCCTTTATATTTTGAAGTGATGGCAGAGGTCGTAAAGAGGCAATAGAATCCGTTATTAAGAAAATGCTCCACTGTTATCTCGATCCCGTAATTATGCCCCGTGCCATTATTTACCAGGCTATCGGTGCTGGGAGGCGCAAAACTGATACCCTCATTAAGAGCACTGTAAGATGATGGGGCCGATGTAACCGGCACACGATCAAGATACTGATAATAACCCTCGGCTTTAATACGCATGTGCTTGCTGATGTTCAGGTCATACGATGCGATAAAGTGCTGGCTCTTCGTGAAATCAAGATTTCTGTTGGTGTATTGCACACCTGCAGGAGTAGCTGTTTGTACGAAATATGCGTAAATGCTTTGTTCCTGGTCATGAATACCATAACCCAACCCCATTGAGCTACGTGTATTAATGGCATAGCGCAGGCTCACGCGAGGCTCAATAGCTGTGCTCGTGTTCAGGTCAAGGTATTGGCCATGCAAACCGGTTACCAGCGAAAGGTCATTGTTGAACCTGTGTTTCCACTGCACGTAAGCTTGTGTTAAACCCATGTTTCCTTCCTGGTTTACGAAGGTTTTCATTGGGGCACTTGCAAAAGCTTCGGTATTCACAAGGTTGAATGCCGTATTATCGTATTGCACTCCGGTTTGTATGTTGTTTTTTGAATTGAACTTGTGCAATAGAGACACTTTTAGCGTTGCCTTCCCTGTTTTGAATGTCGCATCAAATTTCGGGTGAAGGGACTCATCCATATAACTGATCGAATCTGTGTGAAAGTTTTCATAGGTGCTGCAATATCCTCCCAGAACCGTTGCTGATGTGCGCTCAGATAGCTGATAGTCATAAACAAGTCCTGTGATGGTAGTAGCATAGTTTGCTCGTTGGTCTTCGTAAGGATTGCCGCCGCTATAAAGATCAGGTTTCGACGTGTCTACATCCTTGCCTAAAAAAACCACTTTACTATTGCCTGCAATACCAAACAGCCGAATCTTACTCTTGCTATTTATCTGATAAGTGAATTTATAATTTACATCCTGGTACACAGGAACTGATGTCCCGGTACCCAAATTCAACCCCAAAGCCTTAAAAATACCCAGGGTGCTGTACCTGTAATTGATAAGATAAGAGGCCTTTTGTTTCCCTCCGAATGGACCTTCCGCTCCACCCTCAAAACCATTGAAACCAACCTGGACTACATATTCTGGTTTATTCATATTTCCATCGCGCAAACGCATGTCGAATACGCCTGCTATGGCATTGCCGTATTGAGCAGGGAAAGCACCGGTCATAAAATCCGACTTATCAATATTGTTACTGTTCAGCATGCTTACGGGGCCACCCGTTGTACTTAATGCGCCAAAGTGATTGGGGTTGGGAGTGCTCAAACCTTCTATCTGCCATAACATTCCCGTTGGGGAATTGCCTCGCACCACAATATCATTTCTGCTGTCATTGCCGGCAACTATCCCGGCAAAGTTTGCCGCCATTCTGGACGGGTCGCCCAGTGCGCCTGCATATTGTTTTGTCTCGTCCACATTAAAAGACCGGGCGCTTATCATGGCCATATCATTAATAGTGCGATTTTTGTCCTTACCGCGGTCATAGCTCACCGCCACTTCATTAAGTTTGTGTACAGCCTCAGCCATGTCTATATTGAGGTTCACTTGTTTCCCCGCAGTCAACTCAATGTCAGCAAGGTAGCGGTCCTCATAACCCATATATGATATTTTGATGCTGTGGCGCCCTAATGCTATACCATCTATTCTGAAATAACCTTTGTTATCTGTAGTGGCTCCTTTGCCGGGATTACTATTGACTATAACTACCATGGCACCTATGATAGGCGACCTTGATGCTTCATCATATACATTGCCTGTAATAGTTTGTGTTTGCCCAAAGGCAATTGCTGATAAGAAAAGGCAGAAAAAAGAAAACAGGTACTGTTTCATGGTAATCATTTTTGTTGTGCAAAAATGAACCCTTAAAATAAATTGAACATTGACCTCGATCAATATTGTCATTAAGCGGTGCAGATATTGATTCAGATCAATATACTACTTCCTCAACCTTTTTAGACTTGTTCATACGCGCCTTTGTGCGGCTCAGGGCTTCAGGCGTTACATTCAGGTAGGATGCGATCATGTTCATGTATTGAGGCACTTTTTGCAATAGCCAGGGTTGCTCGTCAATAAGTCTGCGGTAGCGTTGCTCAATGGTCTCCTTCGATGTAAGTATGTTTATCTCATTAATACGGATGAACATTTCCTCCGCTATCAATCTGCCGATCAAATTAGCCTCAGGTACTTCCCTATACAATCTTTGCAGGCTGTCATAATCTGTGGATACCACTTCTGTGTCCTCCAGCGCCTGTATGTATTGAAACGAAGGCTGGCGGGTAAGGAAGCTGGTATAATCGCTTACGTACATACCGTCGTTCATAAAACAAATGGTCTTCTCCCTTCCTTCTTCGGCTATATAGTAAAAGCGCACCAGGCCCTTAGTTATGAAGGAAACATGATCGCAAACCTCGCCGTCGCGCATCAAAAAATCTCCCTTTCTGTAAACTTTTACTTCAGATACCTGTTCACAAATACTCCAGCCCTCATCGCTCAATGAAGGGAGAAGGTTTCGGTAATAAGCCTTGAGTTGAGAAAAGCTATCGGAGCCCATAAATAACTAATATACCGGCAAATCTACTAAAAAACCTAAATATGAATTTCCGCCTTTGGTTACAAAAAGGGTGAAATGATGAAAAGTCGATTGTAATGATGGATATTTAGATAATTTAGCGAACCTTTTTACAAGTGATAAAAATTTAAGATGAAAAAACTACTACTGTTGTTGGCATGCGCAATGCCTCTTATCTCCGCGGCACAGGACGACCTGGTGAAAAAACTTGACGCTAACAAAAGCGACAGCGCCAAAAAGAAGTTTGTATTCAAAAAAGTAATAAACCTGGAAACTACCTCTGTAAAGAACCAGGCAAGTTCAGGCACATGCTGGAGTTACTCAACTAACTCATTCCTGGAAAGCGAAATGTTGAGAATGGGTAAGAAACCTGTTGAACTCTCTCAGATATTCAGTGCACGCAACGAGTATATGGATAAGGCCGACACTTATGTGCGCCTGCACGGGGGACTGAGTTGGGGAGATGGCGGTGAGTGCCATGATGTAATTAATATGTATGCTAAATATGGTGCAGTGCCTCAAAATGTTTACACGGGTTTGCATTACGGTACATCAAAAAACAAATTTGGCGAGATGCAGGCTGTGCTGAAAGGTATGCTGGACGCGATCGTGAAGAACCCTAACGGTAAACTTACCCCTGTATGGAAAAAGGCTTTCCAGGCGGTACTGGATACCTACCTGGGCGAGATACCAGAAACTTTTACTTATGAAGGCAGGGAAAGTACAGCTATTATTGATAACGCGCTCAAAAACGGGTTTACTGTTGCATGGGCCGCTGACGTGAGCGAAAAATCTTTCAGCTGGAAGAATGGAGTGGCATACATACCGGAAAAGGAATGGGACGAAATGGATGATACAGACAAAAAGTACATGTTCGATGGTCCCAAGGCTGAGCGTAAAATAACTCCCGAAATACGTCAGGCTTCATATGACAACTATGAAACGACTGATGACCACGGCATGCATATAGTAGGGCTTGCTAAAGACCAGACTGGCAGAGAATATTACATAGTTAAAAACTCATGGGGTGAGAAAAATGACTATAAGGGCTATATCTACGTAACCAAGACATACGTATTGTATAAAACAACAGCCATTTTATTGCACAAAGATGGTATCCCTAAGGACCTTAGGAATAAAATGAGTATTTACTAGATACCTCATTCTGTTAAAAAATATAAAAATAAGTACGGCATCCATTGATAGAAATCAGGGAAAATTAAATTTGCGTCAGTACGTCTGGATTTATGCTCAGGTTTCAACACATGCCCCATCTTTTTGCTCTGGCTTTGCTGCCATTGCTTATCGTCCTTTTCATTTGGATGATATACTGGCGTAGGCAGAAGCTTAAGAAACTGGGTGACGAAAATTTGGTAAGGGAGCAGTTGCGCGGTTTTATTCCGGGCAGGAACACGTTTAAGTTTGTGCTCCTTGCGCTCGCGTTTTTCTTTATTGTAACGGGCTGGGCAAACCTGCAGTCAGCAGACAAAACCGAAAAGGTTCAGCGCAAAGGCGTGGATGTGGTATTTGCTTTAGACGTCAGTAAGAGTATGCTGGCCAAGGATGTGCAGCCGGACAGGCTTACCCGTGCAAAGCAGCTTATTACCCACATGATGGATAAGATGCATAGCGATCGCGTGGCGCTGGTAGTGTTCGCGGGTCGTGCGTATATGCAGGTGCCTCTTACTGTAGACTACAGCGCCATGAAAATGATGCTGCAAAATGCAGGCCCCGACATGGTGCCAACACAGGGCACGGTTATTGGCGATGCGATAGATATGGCGCTTAACTCTTTTTCAAAGCAAGAGAGGAAGTACAAATCGCTGGTCGTTATTTCCGATGGTGAAGACCATGATGAGCAGGCTTTACAAAAAGCTAAGGAAGCCGCAGAAACGGGAGTTACTATCCACACGATAGGTGTAGGCTCGCCCCAGGGCGCAAGCTTGTTTGATCCTATGACCAAATCTGCAAAGCTGGACGAAAATGGCAACCCGGTAATTACCAAACTGAATGAAGAAGAAATGAAATTACTGGCTAACGCCGGGCATGGTACATACAACTTACTCACCAATACAGATGATGTGGCGAATAAACTGATGAGTGAATTGGATGGCATGGAGCAAAAGAGTTTAGGCTCTGTAGTGTTTACAGACTACACCAGCTATTTTCAGTATTTTCTTATTGTGGGTTTAATAGCTCTGCTAATGGAGTGGATATTACCGGGTGCTAAGATGAAAGCAAAAACAGCATGAGGAAGACAATAGCTTTAATGATCATATTGGTTTGCTTTGTTGCCGGGGCGCAGGGGCAATCTAATCTGCTTATTGACCAGGGTAACAAACTATATGAACAGCATAAGTATAACGAAGCATCTTCTCTATACCAGAAAGCCCTGACAAAAACCCCCAATTTCACACCGGGTCTGTTCAACCTCGGTAACTCACTCTATCAACAAAAGAAGTTTGAAGCGTCAAGGCAGGTTATGACCGCTACCGAAAAATCGGCGCTGGATAAAAATGCCAAAGCCGCCGCCAGTTATAATATTGGTAACACTTACATGGAGGAAAAGAAATGGGAAGACGCGGTAAAGTCGTACAAACAAACTTTGCGCAATAACCCACAGGATGCTGACGCTAAGTACAATTTGTCGTACGCACAGGAGATGTTGAAAAAACAACAAGGTGGTGGCGGTAAGAACAACCAGCAGGATAAAGACAAAAAGCAAGACCAGAAACAAGATCAGAAACAGCAGAACAACGACGATAAAAAGCAAGACCAGCAGAATAAAGACAACCAGGATCAGAATAAGGATCAGCAGAAACAAGACCAGCAAAAACAGCAACAATCACAACCTAGCAAACTCAATCAACAACAGGCAGACCAATTATTGAACGCTTTGCAGCAAGAAGAAAAAAAGCTGCACGATAAAAACAAAAAGGAAAAAGGCATACCGGTGAAAATGGAAAAAGATTGGTAGCAGCTAACTAAGCACTATCTCTTTTGCTCCATTTTTACGCTCCACAGTTGTTCACATTTTTTCAACACAACAAAAAAAAGTCGAAGATTTTTTTTTAGTAGTGAATTTTCTTTTTAATATTGTGTAAGGATTGTGGGAAAGTTTATAAGAGTCCGGCAGTTCACAACACTCGCCGGACTTTTTTTATTTCTTTGTGAAAGCCTTGCTCCATGCAGGTTTGCGTCATTCATTTTTGCTGCTATGTTTGAGTACTATCTTTTTTACAAACCTTTTAATGTGCTTTGCCAGTTTTCGCCGGAGGGCGAAAAAATGACTTTAGCGCACCATTTATCTCATTTGGCAAAAGATATTTACCCGGTTGGCCGCCTTGATTTTGACAGCGAAGGACTTCTTTTACTCACAAATGATAAGCAACTCAATCACCAATTATTGAACCCCGATGCAAAGCACAGTAAAACATATTGGGTGCAGGTTGACGGATTAATAACTCAGGAAGCTCTGAATGAACTGCAACGAGGCGTAATGATAAATGTGAATGGAAGGCTGCATAAAACAAAACATGCGGTTGCGAAAATTCTTGACGATGATGAACTCGTGGTGCCTGAGAGAGAGCCGCCCATACGATATCGTAAATCAATACCCACATCCTGGATTTCACTTACTATAACGGAAGGAAAAAACAGGCAGGTGCGTCGCATGACCGCAGCGGTTGGCTATCCTACTTTACGTCTCATCAGGCACAGTATTGGCAACGTGAGTATTGAGAACATGTTGCCGGGCGAGTATAAAATGGTTGGCGCAGTCATAAAAAAGCTGCTATTCAGCATTTAATATGTAAACTTGTGTTATAATAATATAATATTGTCCTCGATTTCGTGGCATTACCATATGGATGGTTATTTTTGTGCCGTTAAAAATTATTTTTTCTGATTATGTTCAATTTGATCTTGTTTGGCCCTCCGGGAAGTGGTAAGGGTACACAGTCATTAAATATTGCCAACGCCTATAAACTCCAGCATATTTCTACAGGTGATCTGTTACGCGATGAAGTAGGTCGCGAGACCGCGTTAGGACTGGAAGCAAAAAAATATATGGATCAGGGCCTTTTGGTACCTGATGAAGTGGTAATTGGTATGATCAGCTCTAAGATTGATGAGTCAACTGAAGCGCGCGGATTTATTTTTGACGGTTTTCCTCGCACAAAGGCACAGGCCGAAGCTTTGGATAAATTACTTGAGTTTAAGAATACACAGATACAGTTAGTGTTGGCCCTTGAAGTGCCTGAAAAGGAACTGATCACGCGTCTTGTAGGTCGTGGTCTTAATTCAGGACGCAGTGACGACAATGAAGAAGTGATAACAAAACGTATCAAGGAATATCACGCCAAGACAGAACCTGTAGCATCATACTACCAGGCCGAAGATAAACTGGAGCGTATAAAAGGCGATCACAGCATACAAGAGACATTTGGCCTGCTTGCCAATCATATAGATAAATACCTGCTGCCTGAATAGTGGAAGGGAGAAACTTTGTAGATTATATACGTATATTTTGCCGCTCGGGTAACGGGGGGCGTGGCAGTTCGCATTTCGCCCGCACTAAGTTTAACCCCATGGCCGGCCCTGATGGCGGCGATGGTGGTAGAGGTGGCCATATTATTCTGCGCGGCAATTCCCAATTATGGACATTGTTGCATCTGCGCTATCATAAAAATGTATTGGCCGAGGATGGTGAACATGGAAGCAAAAGTAACTGTACCGGTCGCGAAGGCAAGGACATTATAATAGAAGTACCCCTGGGCACAATAGCCAAAGACGAAGAAACAGACGAACAGGAAGCCGAAATACTGGAAGATGGCCAGGAAGTAATTTGGGTGAGAGGCGGTCGTGGTGGTCTCGGTAACAGCAACTTTGCAACTGCTACTAATCAGGCGCCGGAATATGCGCAACCGGGAGAATCTGGCAGCGAGGGCTACAAATATCTTGAGCTTAAAATACTTGCCGATGTGGGCCTTGTAGGTTTCCCCAATGCAGGCAAATCTACATTGCTATCCGTTGTCAGCGCTGCAAAGCCCAAAATTGCCGACTACGCTTTCACTACATTGATCCCTCAATTAGGTATAGTATCTTATCGCGGGGAAAGGAGGGCGCTGCTGAGGGTAAGGGATTGGGCCACCGGTTTCTGAGACATATAGAACGTAATTCCGTGCTATTGTTTTTGATACCTGCTGATAGCAATGATCATGCGAAGGAGTTTAATATCCTTCTAAATGAACTGGAACAATTCAACCCCGAACTGCTGCACAAAAAGATTATTATTGCAATAAGCAAAAGTGATATGCTTGATGACGAACTGAAAGAGGCGATAGCAGAAACCTTACCAGAAGACGTACCACACCTTTTTATTTCATCTGCAGCTCAGCAAGGCATACAGCAATTAAAGGATGAACTATGGAAGGCGTTGACGGAGAGCAATGTCGCAGAAAGCGAAGAGTGAGACGCGACCGATTGATTTTATTTTTATATTGCAGTCTTTCGAACCATAAAACCTATAGTAGTTCCTTGTAAAAAGAGTTGGAGAGCTGATTTTTATACTCCGTTTCTGGTGCAGAGAACCGCAGGCATTTGCAATGAAGAATCCCCTCGCGCGGAAGATCACTTATGTGACGTTTTTACTCCTGGTAATTGCGTCAGCTATTTTTCTATATTTTTTTTCCTTACAGATAGACCGTAGGTATACAGTTTTGCTCAATTCTGAGATTCGAATCAGCAGGGATATTTACAAAATTGTCAACAATCGAAGCAAAAACCTGCACAAACTTTCGAATGCTCTTTATACCACACAGGCAGATTCAATAAAAAAAATTGAGCAGGAATGGCGAACAAATGTTGAAAAGGAGAAGGCTATTTTCGGCGAGTTCTCCAGGGAGGTGTTTCTTGACTCCACTAACAAAAAGCCACTTGCGGAGATAACAGAATCGGAAACGGAATTAGTGACACTTTGCAACACATTTTTCGATATCAGGTATCACCAATCAGCCGATTCGGCCCGTACTTTCTGGCGACAAAATATAAGCCCAAGTTATTCCCGCTACCGCGATAAGTTAGAATCATTGCTGGAAACAAGTAACAATAAACTGCAAAAAATAGGCGATGGGCTGACTCAGGAACATAGTCGTAAAGGTCTGCTCTATCTGAGCATGGGGGCCACACCTTTGATATTTTTCAGCTTTTACCTTGTCTTTGGCCTGGGCTTGCTCATTTATCTTTCGTTTCTCATTTTCCGCCGGGACAGGTCCTAAAGTTTATCGGAAACAGTATCTTTAGATACTGAACAATGGATTCTCTTACGCATATTGTTGTAGGTGCCTGTGTGGGCGAACTGCTTGCAGGCAGGCAGCTGGGCAAGAAGGCTATGCTGTGGGGAGCCGTTGCAAACAGCCTGCCGGATATCGATATTGTTGCGCAGCCTTTTATGAGCACTGCTGCTGATCTGTTGGCGCACAGGGGTTTTACTCATTCTATCCTGTTTATCTTTCTGTTCAGTCCTCTGTTAGGTACGGTATTCAGCTGGATCTTTTCCAGGCAGGATATGTCCGCAGGTAAATGGACTTTGTTTTGGGGCATCCAGATGTTTCTGCATATTTTTATTGATTCATTCAATGCTTATGGCACAGGGTGGTTTGAGCCCTTTAGCCACTACCGCGTGTCTTTCAATACGCTCTTTGTCGCAGACCCGCTTATTACTTTATGGCCATTCATTGGCTTTATTATTTTGCTGCTGCTTAAGAAAGACAACTCCAAAAGGAGGAGGGGAAAGGGGCAACCTTGGCCCTCTCAATGAGTTGCTTGTATTTTATGTGTTGTGTTGCCTTCAAACTTTATATAGATAATAAGGTACGTACTGCAATAAAAAATCAGGGCGTGTCCGCAAATAGATATTTCAGCACTCCCACTCCACTTAATAGCCTGTTATGGTTTGTGGTAGTAGAAAGTGACTCTGGCTATAATACAGGCTATAGATCTGTTTTCGATGCTAAAGAGGGAATACGTTTCAACTATGTTCCTCGTAATGAAGTACTCCTGAAGCCGCTGGCCGGGAATAGAGAGTTGCAACAACTTGAGCGCTTTTCAAAGGGATTTTATACAGCTGAAATGTGGCACGACACACTCGTCTTTAATGATTTGCGCTTTGGAGATATGGGTGGCTGGTTATATCCAGATGCGAAATTTGCTTTCCACTTCTACCTTATGCGGGAAAAATGATATGGTGGTACAAAGAGGTCGTTTCTCAATCGGCGACAGAGAAGTGGTCAGCGCACTACTAAAGAGGATAAAAGGCAACTGACCTGCTATTTGTCTTGCCTGAAATAAAAAGTAAATAGCCTGAATATGAGGTGTACCACCCAGTAGGCCACGGTTTGTTTTACACGTTGCAAAAAATTGTAGTCATGGTCGTAGTTAACTGATGTTATCTCTACACAATGTTTGCTGATAATTGTGTCAAGATCTTCCCTTACTTCCTTTGCGAAAATGCCATTCTTTACATCAAGGTTTAGTTCTATGCTTGCGAAAGCACTGATGTTGTTTACATTGTATGAGCCGATACTTACTAATTTATCGTCGCAAACAGCAACCTTACCATGCAGAACATTGTCACCGTACTCATATATCTCAATATTGTTCCTCAGCAACCAGCGATACATATAACGTTCGGCGTGCTTTGCTACATGCACATCCGAGTGCCCTGCAAGAATCACTTTGATCTTCACGCCACGTTTTGCCGCCGCTGCCATTTTTTTTAATAAACGTTTAGCAGGCCAGAAATACCCGGACATAATGGTCACATAACTATGCGCGTGCCGGAACATCTCCCTGTAGTTTTTGGTTATTTCCGTCCTTCTTTTTGTCCAGTCGTTGCGGCGCACACGTATATGGCATTCCTCCTTTACACTGTTTCCTGCCCAGGGTTGTCTTACAGGCTTATACCTTGAGCGGAGCAGGGAATTGTTCCACATGCTTACACATTCCTTGTGCAGCACTTCGGCTATTTCGCCTTCTGCATAAATGGCCCTGTCCAACCAGGCGGGTATATTATTAATGTCATTGTAGCGGTTGGGAAAG
>JADMIO010607263.1_pt1 | contig 15638 bp, 10 predicted proteins | sample 8958161 | NCBI WGS metagenome assembly JADMIO01 (sample SAMN16585339, study PRJNA669376) | soil metagenome | isolation source: Crop rotation soil | place: USA: Cullars Rotation, Alabama | collected 2011
GGCTGGGTCTCCTCAATTGACGAGGACGCACAGTTTAGTATCTTTTGCCAAACTCTACAATGCTTTGATTGGACCAGCCCGTTTTGGGCCAAAGGTCAGGTCACTGGCAGCATAGTTTGAATTGTGGAGATTTCCCGGTGAATTCTATTTAGTCTCGTCGTGCAAAGTGGTCAGGCGCTTGATCTCGAATCTCCTTGACCCCGCGGGCGTGGTCACCGTGACCTCGTCGCCTTCTTCCTTGCCCATCAGGCTGCGGCCCACCGGCGAGACAGTCGAAATCAAACCGGCCGACGGATCGGTCTCTTCAGGTGTCACCAGGCGGTAAGTCACCTCTTCTTCGCGCTCGCCGTCGTAAAGCACGACCGTCGAACCGTAACCGACCTTGCCGCGCGGAATTTTTGAGAGATCGATGGAAGCGACTTCGCTCATGCGCTGGCGCAATTCACGAATGCGTGCTTTGACCATTGTCTGGCGCTGCAGTGCCGTCTGATATTCCGAGTTCTCCCGCAGATCGCCAAACTCGCGCGCGCGCTTGATCTCTTTGGGCAGGTGCACGCGCAGCTCGCTTTCCAGCTCGTCCAGTTCCTTCTGAAGTTTCAGCTTTACGTCAGTACTCATAGGCTTTCCTAAAAAATAAAACCACCTGCCGGCGCAGGTGGTTATCATGACCTGCTATTTTTTCTATGCCTTGCCCTTGTCGCTAAGCGCTTCTTCGACGGCCTGTCGCATCAGCGCCGGGGTCGACAAAGGATTGAAGCCCTGGAAGTGCTTCACGATGCGGCCATCGCGCGCGATCACAAAGCTTTGCGGGATAACGCTCCGGCCACCGACGACCTGCACCAGCGGCTGGGCCAACGTGCCGTCGTCCCAGAGAATTTGGTAGTCGACTTTTTGGGTCTTGATGAATTCCTTCACATGGACCGGATCGTTTCGCTCGTTGTAAGAAGTAGCCAGGCCAAGCACGATCAGACCGCGCGACTTGTATTCCTTATTCAGCTTGACGAGGTCAGGCATCTCCAGCTTGCATGGCCCACACCAAGTTGCCCAGATGTTGAGCACCACCACCTTCTGATCATAGTCGGACAGTTTCAACGAACCGCCATCAAGTGTCTTGACTTGTGCATCGCGAAGATCCGATGGCAGGGAAACGGGCATCACCGTCGGGGGCCTTGGCGGATTGCCTGGCTTCACAACTAACGACGAATTCGCGGGCCGCTCGTTGGCGTTCACCGCCGTCCCGTTCTGATCGTTTGAATTACAACTAGTCAGCCAGACTGCGAGTCCCAGTCCAATCACCCCAAAGGTGGCTACAATTCTTGTTGGCGTTAGAAACTTCTTCGGCGAGCTCTCAGGCGGCGGCGAAGACTCAGCGGATGATGGCATTAACTATAGATCTCCAGTCACTTCAGCGCACTGTCTCGTTAGCGACACGAAAAGTTGCGATGCGCGTCAAATCATCGCCAATAATCGCATATTCACCGGGCACAAGCGAGGTGCGCGGGCGCAATTCCATAAATGCCTGGTCGCCCAGCGTGGCAATCACGCGAATAGTGGGCTTAACGATTTGGTCAGAGGAAATGGCCAGCCCCGCCAATCCGGCCTGCGCTACCGCGGTGGCCCGCCGCGACCCATGGACCGGAGCGAGCCAAACCAGGAAAGGCGGATGGGAACCTTGGCGATTCGGAGTAAAGAGAAACAGTCTCGGCATTCCACCCAAACTTACGGCCGCATGTTCGCCAGTCACCTCGACATAACTTGTCTTCGTATTCCGTGCGATTTTGTTGGGATTCAGAGGCGTTTTCACTTGCTCAAACGGAAGCGGCTTCAGGTTATTTTGGCTGTCGAGGATGTAAATCGAAGCCTGATCGGATGGCGGCGAGGGAAAGAATTCCTGGCCCGCGCCCACGGAAATGGCCAGCACGAAAACCAACGTCAACCAAAAGCCTGCCCGGATACGTATTTCCGAATGAATGCGCATCGCCGATATTAAATGTCGCGTCCCCGGCAAACGCAAGCCGCGCCTTGCGGATACTAAAGCTTGTCGATGGGGCTGGCTCACAGTAGACTTTTCCGTGAGTCGGCCCGCAAGTTTCCCTGGTTCGTAACGTTCGGGAGTTGAGAAGATGAAGGCATTGACCTATTTGCGCGTGTCTGCGTTGTCCCTGTCGCTGGTGTCCGCCGTGGCTCCGTGCGCCCCCTTGTTTGCTCAGGACATTACCGGTGGGTCGAGCGCTGAACTCGCCCGGAACAGCGAAGTGGAAGGTAATTCGGGACGCGGCGTCTTCACCCACCCCAAAGAAGCCGCTCACCACGCAAGGAAAGTTGAAAAGAAAACTGTCGCGCGCGTCAACACTCAATCCAGACAAACTGGAGGCGGTGGTGGTGGCACCTCGCGAACCGACGGCGGCACTTCGCGCACCGATGGTGGCAGTGGCACGTCAACCGACCAGGGTACCGGACTCGGCACCAAACCTTTGGGTGACGGCCCTCGCCGGGTTGCGGGCGCCGACGATCTGAAGAAGCAGGGTGACGATCTCTTTGACGCCGGCCAGTACGACAAGGCGGTTGAGATCTACAAGAAAGCGATCAGCCAGAAAGCTAATTTTCCTGAAGCCTATGTCACTCTCAGCGAAGCCTACTTCAACCTGGGCCGTTTTGATGACGCGGTCGCGGCTGCCAGGCAAGCAATCGCCCAGGGCGGATGGGCCGACGCATACCTCGCCCTGGGTAATGCATATCTCAAACTGGATCGATCGCAGGACGCGCTCGAACCGTTGAAGAAAGCGCAATCACTCGATCCGCAAAACGCGGAAGTGAAAGCGGCGCTCAGCCTGCTCTACTACGATCAAGGTGTAGACGCTTATAACGCCAACAAGTATGACGACGCGATTGCTTCTTACCAGCAGGCGATCGCCATCAAGTATGACTACGCCGAAGCCCATAACAATCTTGGTGACGCCTATCGCCGCCAGGAAAAATTTGCCGAGGCAGCGGAAGCCTACAAACAGGCTATCCGTTACAAGGCTAATTTCGGCGAAGCTTACGGAAATCTTGCGTGGATGTTGGACAAGCTGGCCAAGTACCCTGAGGCTGTCGAAGCTTATCGCCAGGCGATCAGGCTTAAGCCCGATGATGCCGAAGCGAATAACAACATGGGTTACGACATGGCTAAGCTCAAGCGCTGGAGCGAGGCGGCCGATGCCTTCAAGCGAGCAATCGAACTGAAAGCGGATTATGCCGAAGCGTACAGCAATCTGGGTTGGGCCTATAACAACCTTGGTAAGACTGCTGACGCGGTTGAGCCTCTGAAGCGCGCTATTCAACTGAATCCAAATCTACCGGAAGGCCACTTCAATCTGGGGATTTCCTACAGCCGCCTGAAGCAGGGGAACGAAGCCCTGACGGAGTTCAAACGCGCCGTAGAACTGAGACCCGATTGGCCCGCCGCCCAGAACAACCTGGGCTTTGCATACGGTCAAACCGGAAAATGGAAAGAGGCGATCAAAGCGCACTCTGAAGCGATCAGGCTCAAGCCTGACTATGCGGGAGCTCATTTCAATCTCGGGGTTGCTTACTTTTATTCAGGAGACAAGAAGGCGGCGGCGAAAGAGTACGAGACGCTGAAGCCGATTAGTTTGGGTTTGGCTAATCAACTTTACTTCATTATTTATAAGAAGCAGCCGAAGTAGTGGCATGTCGAGCAAACTTAAGTTTGCCCTCCTGGGGAATCGAGAGTTTAGCTTTTCGTCAGCGACAAGCTGAAGCTTGTCGTACAGCTCACAAAATATCCTGCGCTCTGAGCGTCACAATGGTGGCGATGACGAGCCCCAAAAACATAAAGATCAGCACCAGGGGGTCGATGAGCCAGTGCCCCCAGGGATGCAGAAAGTTGATGTAGTTACTGAGATCTTCAGGGATTTTTTCGGCGCCTTTGACCTCGGGAACGGCCTTGAGTTTCGGCGCCTCTGGCTGATCTGACTGGCGCTGGTTCTTCAGATCCTCCACATAGTCCTTCATCTTCTTTTCGTAATCTTTGGAATCCTTCTCAGCGTCCTTCTTGTAATTCTCAACATCCTGACGCGCCTTCACGATGTTCTCGTCGTTGATGTCCTCGTAGTGCTTGAACAGGCCGCGACCTTTGTTCTCGCCATCCGGATCGGAGCCTTCTTCCTGCAGCGTGTCTAACGTCGAAAATTGTTTCAAGCCGTCGAATGCCCAGGTTGCCGGCATGAGGGTGCCGATCACTTTTGACGCGCCCGCAGGCACGCCGACTAATCCCGAAAAAAGAATCTGAGGAATCAGAATTAGCGGCACCAGACTGGTGGCCATCTCTGAAGTTTTTACAATCGCCGAGACGAACAGTCCCAGCGCGATGCCCACCATGGCCGTGAGCGCGACGATGAACAATTGCGGGATTAGCCAGCCCGGCACACTCATCAGGCCAACGTAGTGCATCACTTTTATTGAACCAAACAGCAGCAGACACTGCACCGCGACAATCAGCGCCAGCACGAAGATCTTCGAACCCACATACGGCATCAAGCCGAGGTTCACCATTCTTTCGCGCGTATAGACCGGGCGCTCGCGAATAATTTCGCGCGAGGCTACGGAAGTCCCGAACCAAAGCGCCACCAGCCCGAGGACAAAATAAGGAAAGTCGCGCGGAAGCTTGTGGCCCACGACCAGATAAGTCAGGAAGGCGATGATCGGCGCCTGTGCAAACAGGATGAGCAGATTAAATTTGTCCCGGCTGAGGACTTCGAGATAACGACGCGTGAGCGTGCCCCACTGACGCACCTGATCAAAAACGCTGGGGTGACGTCGCGGTGGCGCGGCCGCACGCCCATCGCGCGGCAGCACGCTGAGCGGCTCGACCACATTACGCCGGTACTGCTCGGTATTTTGAAACTTTATTTTCCACTGGTCCGCGACGTGTTCGGCAATTTGCTCGCGCTGCTGTTTGAACGCTTGCTTCTGCGATTTCGGCGCGTTAGGCGGAAGCGCCGGCATGGCGGCGATCTGTTCGTTGACCGGATCTTCCAGCTTGTCGTAAAGATCTTTGAAACTCTCAGCGTTGACGTGTTCCAGCGCCTCCTGCGGACTGCCGTAAAAAACCAGCTTCCCTCGCATCAGCACCACGATCTTGTCAAAGAGCTTTACGTTCTCCATCGCGTGCGTGGTGAGGATTACGGTGCGGCCGCTTTCGGCAATCTGCCGAAAGAGCTTCATGATCTTCTCTTCCGTAGCCGGGTCGAGACCGGACGTCGGCTCGTCGAGGAAAATCACTGAAGGTTTCGTGATCAGCTCGACGGCGATCGAAACACGCTTGCGCTGTCCACCCGAGAGTTGCGACACCGGCACGTCGCGGCGCTCGGCAAGACCGGTCACGTCCATCACTTCGTTGATGATCTGATCGATCTCTTTGGTGGAAACATCGCGGGACAAACGCAGGCGCGCAACGTAGTAAAGCGTGCGATAAACAGTCAGCTCGCGATGGATGATGTCGTCCTGCGGCACATAGCCAATCGACTGCTTGAGCGAATCAAGATGGCGGTAAAGATCGAGGTTATTGATGAGCACATAGCCGCTGGTGGCCGGACGCATGCCGTTGAGCGAGTCCATCAGCGTTGACTTCCCGGCTCCGGAGGGACCCAGCAATCCGACAAACTCGTTCGGCTGGATCGTCAACCCCACATCATCCAGTAACTTGATCTGGCCGCCGCCGGAACGATTGGCGACGCTCTTGACGATGTTGATGCAGTCGATCCGCGTCTTTGAACGCGTGTCATAAACTGCGACACCCTGCTGCGCCTCGGCCTGCAGCACGAACGGTCCGATTTGAATTACGTCTGAAAGCTGAATCGATTGACGGCCACTGATGCGCTGGCCATTCACGTAAACGCCGTTCGTGGAACCGGCATCTTCCAGCGTCACGCTGCCGTTGCTGCGCGCAAACCGCGCGTGATGGTTGGAAATCTGTAAACCGTCAAGACGAATGTCATTGTCGGCCGCACGCCCGACGGAAAGTTGCGCGCGCTGATCGAACGAGACTCGGGCGAGTAGTTGCGGCTGTGCCGACGAACCGGGAAGCGTCTGGGGCGGAATGCTGCCCGAGGACGAGACAATCGTCTGTCTCCGCGCCATCGCGGCAATCTGTCCAAACTCAGAAGGAATCGGTTGCGGGGCCGGGGCCTGACTTTGCGGCGCCACTTGTCGCGCGCGGGCCGAATGTGCCGGGTCGACCACTCTCAGTATCGGTCCCCCGGTGCCCAGCTGAATCTGATCCTGATCGAAGACCTTGGCAGTGCCGGCGATGCGCTGTCCGTTGAGCAACGTGCCGTTAAAGCTCTTGAGATCGACTACCGCGTACTGGTCATCAATCTTGCGGACCTCGGCATGGCGCCGGGACACCACCGCTGCGGCGGCGTCGATCACAACTTCACCTTCGGGATCGCGACCTAGTCGCGTGACGTCCTTGTTCAACTCGAACCGCCTCACTTGCGGCGACAACGGATCGACTAATTCCAGACGAGCGGACGAACCGGGTGGTGTCGGCGATGGCCGTCGCTAACCGATCGAGCTCGGCGGCCGGCTTTGCCTCGACCACTTTTTCAACTGGCGCCTGCTCAATACTGACGACGCGCAGAATAGGACCTTCAACACCAAGCTGAACATGCGAGCCGACCCGCACCTCAACCGGCGCGCTGACCTTTTGTCCATCGGCATAGGTGCCGAAACGTGATTTGACGTCGGCGACCAGGCAGCGGCCTTCGACAAAGCGAAATTCGGCGTGCCGGCGCGAGACCATGGGCCACTGGTCCTGCGAAAAGAAAAAGTGACAAACAGCCGGGTCGCGTCCGACGAGTACAACTTCACTCGTAAAGGCGCGCTCGCCGAGCAGCTTGCCGCCGCGGTCTTCTGCGAGAACGATTTTCATTTTGACGATTTGGAGTGCGGTGACCTGTCACCGCTTTCCACGGAACTGAGAGATAATCTCAAAAAGCTGCGACAGGTCGCAGCACTCCAAAATTAGACTACTTCTTGCCGAACCGGAATGATTCCAGCAGCATCGGCAGTTCGCCCTTCTGGCCGACGTCGTCAGCACTCTTTAGCTCGGGAGCCAGCGAAGTTGTCAGAATCAAAAACTTCAGTCCGGCCTTTTCACCCGGACGTGGCGGGAAAAAGATCTCGCGGCCCCACAAGGTCACGTCACCTTTGTCCGTGCCTCTTGAGACGGCTTCAAAGCGAAACTCATATCCATCATAACTGCCAACTTTGGTAGGCCCTTCGGAAAGCTTGCGGTACTCAGGAAACTTCTTGCTAAAGCCCTGATCGTCTTTTTCCGCAAGTTTATGGAAGAAGTCGTTGTCGGGAGTGGTCGACTCGTCCGCGGCATACCATGGCGCTACGGCAAAATTCTCCTGAGTGAAATCCGGAGGCAGTCGCCGCTCGACCTTGATGAAGTTGTCCGTGCTCGGCACCTTCACCCACCTGTCGGGGTAGTAGAAAGAAAAATCCACGTAGTTGTCGCGTAGCTTGCCCGCCAGCTCATCCTTCGAATTCATGAACTGAACCGCATCAGCCGGAGGCGTATACGGCGGCGGTTCATTCTCTGCGGGCTTGGAAACTTCCGCGGGGCTCTCACTGGCCGGTGGGGCCGAAGACGTTGTGGGCGTCGGCACGACGATGACGCGTCTGCCGGACTCGCGCTTTTCGAGCCACGGTTTCGCGACAAAGAAGTAAGCAGCGACGACTCCTCCCAGACCAATAATCAAGAGCACCGCGAGAATTCCCAGAATCAACGGAAGCTTTGATTTCTTTTTCGCTGGCTGAGGCGGCAGTGGCTGACCCGGTGCGGCCTGCACACCAGGTTGCGCGGGCAGTGGCGCCGATGTCGCGATCGGTCCCGATTGAACTTGTTGAGGAGGCGGCAATGGCGCAGATACCGGGGGCGGCTGCGACGGGGGCAGTGAAGCGGACATTTGCGTGGCCGCGTTTGGATCCGAAATTGTTGGAGGCTGAGGCGCGGCAATCGGTCCTGACGGCTGCACCGGAGGCGCGGTTATCTCATGTTGCGTAACCTGCGGCTCGAGATCCTTGGTGTCACGGGCAGAAACCTGGACCGTCTCTTCTTCCCGGCGTGACGAAATCAAAGTCGCTTCCGCGTCAATTCCCGTGTTGACCACGGTAGCTTCCGGGTCGAACTGCGCCGGCAATCGCGCATCAAGATCGCGGGTCGTGGGCTTGGCCACCGCGTCCCGAATCTTGTTGGAATCGAACTGAACGGTCTCGCTCAGACCGGCGTCGATGTTAAAGAGCAGGCCGCCGTCATGGGTACAAAACTTCTGGGTGTCGGTCTGATAGGTGCGATTACATTTGGGGCAACGTCTCATTTGTTTGTCTCAATAGTCTGTAGATGCTACGACTGGGCGCGGGCGGCCGCAATCTTGGCCGGCAGGTCAGCATTCATCGGGTCGAGCTGCAACGCTCTTTGATAAGCGCGCAGTGCGTCGCGCGGCCGTCCCGCGCTCATGTAACCGTCGCCCACTCCGGCAAAGCCAAATGCGCCGGCAAGCGCCTTGCGATCACCATCTGACGCCAACGCCGCGGCTTCTTCATAAGTCCTGAAGGCATCATCGTACGAGGCCAGGCCAAGATATGCACGAGCCAGGACGTTGCGGACGATAAAGCTTTTTGGATTCACCTCGGCCGCGGTCTTCAGAACTCGCGCCGCTTCGGCGTATCGCTTGTTGACTGAGTGCAACCGGCCCATCAAAAACAGCGCGCCCGGGTTGCGTGCGTCCAACATCAATGCGCGCTCCAGCACCGGTTGAGAATCCTGCCAGCGCTGCTCTGACTGCATTGCGTCCGCGATCAAGACGAGCGTCGGAGCGTCTTTTGCCTGCTCAATTGCCGATCGATAAATGGGTTCAGCTTCGTCCCAACGCTTCATGCGACGAAGCACCCCGGCCAGGTGGACCTGGGCCACGACGAAATTCGGATCGAGCGCCACCGCACGCCGGAAAGCCGCTTCGGAATCAGCGTTGTAGATTCCGCGGGCAGTCATGGCGACACCCAGACGATCGAATGCGATCGCGTTGGCGGGATCCAATTCCGTCGCGCGCCGGGCGAAATATTCAGCGTCGGAAAAACGTTTGGCGTTGAGCGCACCGGTGCGCGGCTGCACTAATGCAAAACTGAGGGCTATCAGGACCTCAGGATTGTTGGCCTGGGTCTCGTGCGCGGTGCGATAGGACTTTTCTGCGTCTTCCCAGCGTTGCTGATCGACAAACACGTTGCCGATGCCGTAATGCGCTCGCGCATCACGCGGCTTGAGCGTCAGCGCGCGGCGATACGCCGCTTCAGCCGCAGCAAACTTTCGCGCGTCACGCGCGTCATTGCCGTCGGCGATCGCATCCTGAAACCTGGCTTCGAGTTCGGCCGGGCTTATTCGTGCCGGGGTGGGCCGGGCCGGGCCGGTGCTGCGTTTTGCTTCCGGATTCTTGGGGCGAAAGATGCCGGCGCCTCCGCCCAATTCGCCGCCCGTCTCCTGGGCGTTCACTGCGGGCAAAAGTAAAGCCGAACAGGCCATCAACAGCGCCGCGACTCCAAACGCACGCGTCGCTGCTTTTGAAAATTTGAGCTGAATTTTGTTCATACTTGTATTAGACCTAATTTAGCCGAATTTTTGCGCGGAGATAATACTCGGTGAGATATGGAGTCACAAGCTCGCGCGCGAACAGGACCCGACGGGACCAATCAGGCCGGGCGAACCAGCCGGAATCCGAGCACTGAGACTTTAGTGCTTTCAGCAAACCAGTCACGACGAGTAGCGGATATCGGTTTGGGAACTTGCTCAGTGCCATAAGACGCGCCCCGCACGACGTACCAGTTCCGTTGCTCGCCTTCAACCTGTTTGGTGCTGCCCGGATAGTAAGAAGCCTTGGTTGAAGTCCATTCGTAAACATTGCCCATCATATCCAGGGCGCCCCAACGCGTCTTGTCATTTGGCGCGGAACCAACTGGTTTCGGCGTGTCGCCGCCTGAACTCTTGGTAATTGCGTTGCCTTCGACCCACTGATTGCCCCACGGATAAATATTGTTCTGATCGCCGCCGCGCGCCGCGTATTCCCATTCTTCTTCTGTCGGCAGGCGATACTTCACTCCGTCACGCTTAGAACGCCACTCGGCAAATGCCCTTGCGTCGTCATAAGAAACAAACGTCACGGGCCAAAGTTCCTGGCCCGTGAGCGGCTTGTTGCCGGACCAATTCGACGGGGCCTGATGTTTCGACTCGCTGACGAATTGCTGGTACTCGAAATTGGTGATCTCCGTCTTGTCGATGTAGAACGACTGTACCGTCACAGCGTGCACCGGCACTTCCGCGACAGTGGCTCCGTTGCGGCCCATCTGGAAAGTGCCTCCCGGAATCATGATGAACTCAGGTTTGAAAGCGAGCGGCTCAGGCGTCGGAGTTTCAGGCGAAGGGGTTTGCGGGGTCGGTGTTCCGGGCCCGCCACTCGTGCGCGGTGACTTCAACATCCACAAACCGATCACTGCGCCACCGCCGATTACAAACAAGATCACCACTGCTATCAAAATCAAGGGCAGCATGCTCTTCTTCGGTGGTGCGACCACGGCCGCAGGCGCGCCGGTCATCGAGGAGTAACTGTTCTCGGTAACAGTGGTCGCGCCGGTCGCTGCTTGAATTTGGGTTGCTTCGGGATCGACAACTCCCGTAGTCGAAGGAGGAATGCTGGCCGCCAACTGGCTCAGCTTTTCTTCGATGGCCTTGGTCTGCTTGGAAACTAACTCTTCGACGCGCACTCGCTCTTCTTCGCGACGGCGTTCCTCTTCACGCTTGCGTTCTTCTTCGCGCTGCTTTTCTTCCTGGCGCAGTCTCTCGGCTTCGCGTTCGCGTTCTTCGGCAACGCGCTTTTCTGCCGCCAGTCGATCTTCCTCTGCTTTTTGCTTGCGCGCGGCTTCTTCTTCCGCCAGCCTGCGTTTCGCTTCTTCTTCGCGGGCCAGCTCTTCACGCGCCACGCGCAACTTCTCTTCCTCCTCGACCAGCGATGTACCGCTAATCGTCCCTGCCAGCGGATCAGAAATCGTTTGAGACCCGGCCGGCGGCAATGTCGAAGGCGGGGTCGCAATCGTCTTCAGCGGATCCAGCCTGGTCGACGAATCGCCCGTCGTCTTCAACAATGCACTCGCCGCGGCCATCGCCTCGCGCAGCTCGTTCAGGAAATCATCAGCTGAACTGGTGCGAAACTCGGGTTCTTTCTCGAGCGCGTGCCGCACCACGGCTTCAATCTGCGGCGGCACCTCGATACCATGAGAAGCAAGCGTGGGCACCTCAGCCGTGAGGTGCTTTTTCATGATTGCGGGAATTGAGTTACCTTTGAATGGCACTTCGCCACAGAGCATCTGGTAGAGCATAACGCCGAGGCTGTACACATCCGCGCGTGTATCAGGCGGCTCGTCAGACCACTGTTCGGGCGCCATATAAAAAGGCGAGCCCATCAATCCGGTGGTTTGCGCGGCCACAAATGAACCGAGCAACTCGCCCGACTTAATCTTGGCCAAACCAAAATCGAGAATCTTGGTGCCTTCAGTGATCGGGATGCCTTCCTGAATCATTACGTTCAGCGGCTTCAGATCACGATGCACAATCTTTTGCCGGTGCGCCGCGGCGATTCCCGAGCAGATCGGCTGCATCAATTCAAACGCCCTTACCGGACCCATCGCATTCTCTTCCGCCATCAGGTCCTGCAGGGACTTGCCCTGGACAAACTCCATCACCAGAAATGGCATCGTCCCCCGCACCACTCCAAAGTCAGTCACCGCGATAATGTTCTGATGGCGAATAGCTGCGGCGGCCAGTGCTTCCTGACGAAAGCGTGTGACCAGGTTCGGATCGTTCCCGACTAGATCCGGAAGAATAATTTTGATGGCGTGTTGGGTCTTGAGAAAGATGTGGCGCGCTTTGTAGACGATGCCCATGCCGCCCTGGCCCAGCCGCCGTTCGAGTTGATAGCGTCCGTCAAGGATCGGTTCACCCTGAATTGACTGTGTGGTTTGCGCGCCGTCATCGGGACAATACACAACATCGTCGGCGAGACAGGTGCGACAGGTTGGACACTCTCTCATTCGGTGATTTCAATCAAGCGCGGTTCCAGCGAGTCACAGGCATTCCGAGGGATTTTAGCGGCTGTGTCGCAGGCAAGCAAGCAGCAGGCTAAATCGTTGCAGCGCTCACCTGCGGCTTGCCGCTCATTAGTGCGGTAAGCCTGGGCTTACCGGTCCGCCCAGCAAACACAATTTCGAGGCTTCGCCTCAGAAGCGAGGCGCAGCCTCACCTTGAATACAAACGATGACGGTGAGGCGAGCCTCACCGCACTGGTGCTTTGCCTCAAAAGTCTGACAGTCTCACTCTTATTCTCATTCACACCGGGCTTCAGCCCGGTGATCAAAGACCGTGAAAATCATAGGAACCGTTTCAACGGTTTCTCCGTGTCTTTTACCAGGCAAAATCGCCTGAGTGTCTTAAGCAGAAAAGTAAACCGTTAAAACGGTTCATTATTCTCCTCCTCTGCTTATCACCGGGCTAAAGCCCGGTGTGAATGAGAGGTTCCCTTTCGGACTTTTGAGGCAAAACCCCGCACTGGTCCTGCGGCAAGCCGCGAATGCAGTGCGCCGGTCGTGACCTCGCTACTTCACCACCACATTCACCAAACGCTGAGGCACGACGATCACCTTAACCACCTTTTGGCCGTCGATGAAACTCTGGACCTTGGCGTCGGCGAGAGCCATGGTGCGCAAGTCGGCCTCAGAAATGTCCGGCGTCACGGTCACACGCGAGCGCAGCTTTCCATTGACCTGAATCGGGATCTCCAGCTCGTCTTTGCGCGCCAGTTCCGAATCAGCGATAGGCCAGGCAGCCGATTTCAGTAACCCGCCTTCGTGACCTAAGCCTTGCCACATCTCTTCGGCGACATGCGGTGAAAACGGCGCCAGCATGATCACCAAAGCTTCAATCGCTTCGTGTACCGCAAACAGATCGGACGGTGTGGCCGAACCTGGCGCCGCGTTGAATTCGCCCAGCGCATTCGACAGCTCCATCAAAGCCGCCACGTTGGTATTCAGATCCAGCTTCTCGAAATCACTGGTCACGCGCGCAATCGTTTGATGCGTTTTGCGTCGCAGTGCGCGCGCGGCATCACTGAACTCTTTCGCGTCCTCCGGTGCTTTCGCCAGTTCGCCCCGCCAGCGATACACCATCGTCCACACTCGTCGCAAAAAACGGACCGCGCCTTCAATGCCTGACTCAGACCACCGCAGCTCGTTCTCGACAGGCGCGGCAAACAGCACAAACAGGCGCGTCGCGTCGGCGCCAAACGCCTGAATCATTTCATCGGGATCGACGCCGTTGCCCAGACTCTTGGACATAGCTTTCCATTCGTCTGTGCCCTCGACGCGATTGGTGACCATACCCTGCGTCAACAAACGCTTCACCGGCTCGTTGAATGTCACCAAACCCAGATCGCGCATCACTTTGGTCCAGAAGCGCGTGTAGATCAGGTGCATGACCGCGTGCGAATCGCCGCCAATGTATTGATCCACGGGCGTCCATTGGCTGGCGATCGCCGGATCGAACGGCGCGGATTCATTGCGCGGATCGAGATAGCGAAAGAAGTACCACGACGAATCGACAAACGTATCCATTGTATCGGTCTCGCGCGTGGCGGCCTCTCCGCACTGCGGGCAGGTCGTGTTCAGGAATTCGGGCACACTCTTCAGTGGCGATTCGCCGGTGCCGGTAAATTCCGCGTTGTCGGGAAGCATTACCGGCAAGTCTTTTTCCGGAACCGGAACCATGCCGCATTTCGGACAATAAATAATGGGAATGGGAGATCCCCAGAAACGTTGGCGCGAGATGCCCCAATCGCGAATGCGATAGGTCACCGCGCCGCCACCAAACCCTTTTTTCGCGGCATAGTCAGCCATCTCGCGGACCGCGGCAGCGGAAAGTTGGCCACTCCATTCGCCGCTATTCACCAGCACACCGTAATCGACGAACGCGGTTTTCATGTCCATCGACTGATCGCCGCCCGGAGCCGTGTCAGCCGGCTCGCTTTGCTGCCCATGAATGACCGGCGCAATCACCTGGCGAATGGGCAGCGTATACTTTTGCGCAAACTCGAAATCGCGCTCGTCATGTGCCGGCACACTCATCACCGCGCCTGAGCCGTAATCCATCAAGACGTAATTCGCCACCCAGATCGGCAGCACTTCGCCATTGAACGGATTGATGGCCAGCAGGCCGGTGTTCATGCCCAGCTTCTCTTCGTCGTCGCTCTGATCTTCAGTTTTGATGGCGCGTGCCGCTTTGACCTTTTCCGCGAACTCCGTCACCTCGTCTTTTAAAGAGCCCTCAAGCAATTGGGCCAGCACCGGGTGCTCGGCCGCCACCACGATTGCGTTGGCGCCAAAGATAGTGTCGATGCGAGTGGTGAAAACGCGGATCCTGGCCTCGTGATCCTTCACCGCGAAATCGACGTACGCACCCTCGCTGCGTCCGACCCAATCACGCTGGCGCTTGATCACTTTCTCAGGCCAGCCTGCCTCGATTTCCTTGATGTCCGCAACCAGCTCTTCGGCGTACTTGGTCGTGCGCAGATACCACTGCTCGATCTCTTTCTTAATCACCGCTGTGCCGCAACGCCAACAAACGCCGCCGGATGATTGCTCGTTCGACAGGACGGTTTGCTCTTTGGGACACCAGTTGACCGGCGAAGTGCGTTTGTACGCCAGACCGAGCGCCAGCATCTTCAAAAAGAACCACTGATCCCACTTGTAATAATCAGGACGATGCGCGGCAATTTCTCTTGACCAGTCGTAGCTGATACCGAGCCGCTGCATCTGGCCCTTCATGTGAGTGATGTTGTTCTCAGTCCAGTCGCGCGGTTGAATGCCGCGCTTAATGGCGGCCTGCTCAGCGGGTTGGCCAAAACTATCCCAGCCGATCGGATGCAGCACGTTGAAGCCGCGCAGGCGCTGGTACCACGCCAGCGCGTCGCCGATTGAGTAGTTGCGCACATGCCCCATGTGCAAGAACCCGGATGGGTAGGGCAACATTTCGAGCGCGTAATACTTCGGGCGTGTGTCGTTCGCCTGCGGCTCAAAACTGCGGGTTTCTGCCCAGTGCTTTTGCCACTTTTCTTCGATTTGTTCGGGAAAATATTTCTCGTCCATATCGCGATTCTCCGGTTAAGTTACAAGTAAACTCCGGAATGCACAAAGCCTGCCTGCGCATTCATTAATCTTGGTTTTGTCAGGATTCGCCGCTTCGAACACGCTGCGTTCAGCGAACGCGCGTCGAAAGCGGCCCGGTAAGGAGGAGTTTAGTATGTGAGTAAGTGCGAAACATTGAAGCGATTGTAACGGAAGCGTTCCGCCGCGTCCAGAGTCTGTCGGGGCGAGAAGCGCTGCGTCATTGTTGCCGGCTTGCCGCGCCCATTGCGGTGAGGCTTGCCTCACCGTTCGGCGAATAATTCATTAAGGCTATGCCCTGGCGAGGCGAAGCCCCTTTCACTCTCGACGATGAGTCGGTGAGCCAAAGGCTCACCGCACGGGGC
>JADMIO011306067.1_pt1 | contig 15638 bp, 12 predicted proteins | sample 8958161 | NCBI WGS metagenome assembly JADMIO01 (sample SAMN16585339, study PRJNA669376) | soil metagenome | isolation source: Crop rotation soil | place: USA: Cullars Rotation, Alabama | collected 2011
CGCGGGGGCGCGCCGCAGATACTGGCTGTCGGAGACGAGCGGATCGTAGTCGTCGGGGATGGCGCTGCCCTGCGCCGCCGGCGCAGGCGGCAGCGGCGCCTGGATGGCCGGCGCGGCGTACGGCTCCTCGAGCAGCGAGCTTGCCGCGAGATGCTCCGCCCGCGGCACGTGCGCGTGCGCGGACGGCTGATCATCGCCGTCGAACCCCAGGAGGCTCATCGGATCGACCGCACCGGTCGCCATCGGCTCGCCGAGGATGCCGGAGGAGCGGGACGCGACGGGTTCGCGCGCCGGCGCGGGCGGCGCGCCGAACGGATCGTCGATGCGAAACGGGTCGTCGATCCCTCGTCCCGCGAACGCCACTTCCTCGACGATCGAGGCGCGAATCTCGTACGGCTCGATCGAAATGGAGTCGCCCTCCGCCAGCGCCTGCGGCTGGTTCTTGACCAGGCGGTTCTGGTTGATGAACACGCCGTTGGTGCTCGTGTCCTCGATGTAGAAGGTGTTGCCCCTGCACCGGATGCGGGCGTGATGGCTCGAGATGTACGGGTCCGGCAGCACCCAGTCGTTGTCGGGGAGCCTGCCGATGGTGCCTCCGTCGACAGTGAACACCTTCCGGTGGGCGGGCCCGAGCTTGGCCGCCTGCGGCCCGATGACTTCCAGGGTCAGGGTCATGGTGCGGCTGGCGTGGCGTTCTCGTAGAACGCGAGGAAACGCGGGGCGAAGGCGCGTGAATCCGGCGTGAACTGCGAATTGAGCCGCTTGCAGGCCGCGATTTCGTCGAGCGCGCGCTTCTTGAGCGCCTCGTCCTTCTCGCCCGAGCGGACGAAGAGGTAATACGATGCCGCCGCGCGGAACAGGTGCACGTGCAGCTGGAGCGGCGCGTCGGTCAGCGAGTCCGACTCGAGCGAGGTGAGCGCCTGCTGGTACTCGCCGGCGAAGAACTGCCGCGCGCCGTCTTCGAGCGCCTGCTGGACGCCGCGGGTCCTCAACGACAGCGGCCCGAAGGAGGTGACGAGCCTGTCGAGGTCGGCGCGCGCGCCGGCGGCGAGCCGCACGGCCGTCTGGAGACCGCCGACGCTCTGCGTCTTCTGCGCGGCCTCGACGCGCCGGCGAATGTCGGCGACGCGCTTGTCGAGCGCGTCACGCTGCGACTGCACGTCCGGCGTCACTTTCCCGGGCTGGTCGCGAAACAGCGTGCCGAGCGTCGTGAGCGAGGAATCGAGGAACGAAAGCGCTTCGGAGGCGGCGGTCCTGGCGTCCGTAAACTGCTGTTCGAGCGCACCCTGGGCGATCTTCGTCGCCTCGCTCAACACCTGTTCGAGGATGGTGGCTGCCTGCTGCGCGGATTGCGACGCTTCGCTGACCGCCGCGATGTTCTGCGACCGCTCGGCGGTTGTCAGCTGGCTGCGCGCGCGGCCGAGCGCGTCGCGGCCCTGCTGGCGCGAGGCAGCAAGCGCCTGCGGAAGCGTGGTCTTGAGGTCGTCAATCGCGCGGTCTTTTGCCTCGGCGCCGTTGATGATCTGTTCCACGTCGCGCGCCTGCCCCTGGACCCTGCCGAGGTTCTCGATGCTCGCGTTGAGCGCGCTCTCGAACGCGCGCAGACCATTGGTCGCGCGTATCGCCGTCGTGCGCGCCGCTTCCAGGTCCGCCGCCGACCGCGTGCGCGTGCCGTTGTCGAGCCGTGTCCGTGCCCCGTTCAAGTCCTCCCGGATCCGCTCGTACTGCTGGCGCAGCTCCGGGCGCCAGGCCTCGGCGTTCAGCTTGACCACGCGGTCGGCCTGGGCGTATCCCTCGTCCACGGCCTGCTTCGCGGCTGTGAACTGGGGGTTGAACTGAGCGGGCGGCAGGACGCCGCGCATCGCGCAGATCCGGTAGCCGGTCGCCATGAACCCCTTGAAGTCGCTCTTGGTCCCGACCACGGGCTGCTGTTCCGAGAGCCCCCACTCCGTGACCGCGCCCACGCAGTCGTTGAGGTTGTAGAGCGCCTCGCCGAGGAGGTAGTGCGGCACGTACTCGGTGCCGCCGCGCAGGATTCCGCCTCCAACTTTCCGGGGCGATTCCTTCGAGTCGATCGCGATCGCCTCTTTCATGGCGGTCACGACCGCGTTCCAGTTCTTCTTGTCGCGCGCCTCGAGACCGCGCTTGAACGCGTCGTCCTTGTCCTGTTGCGCGAAGGCGCCCGCCGGACAGAGCAGCGCCGACGCGACCGCGACGACGCCGGCCAACGCCCAAGCGCCAACTCCCAACTTCCAAGCAGCACGGTGTCGCAACAGCGGTCTGCTTGGGAGTTGGAAGTTGGCAGTTGGCAATTGACCGGGGAACGGCGTCATGGATTGGCTCCTGCCGCGGCCGGCGTCTGCGCGGCAGCGGGCTGCGCGGGTGCCTGCGGCGCCGGCGCGGCGGCGGTGTCGGCCGCGGGCGCAGGCTCCGTCGGCGGCGCCGACGCGGCGAGGTACGGCTCGAAGTAGTCCTCCGGCGTGATCGCCCGGAAGCGCACGGGCGGCGCCACGACCGACCCGTTCGGTTCCACCCGAACGGTGATGCGCTGTGCCTGCGATTCCGGTGGCGGCCCGGTGACGGTCACCTGGTAGGTACCCGACGGCACGCTGATCGACAGCGGCGTCGAGGCAGAGGCCGGCAACGGCAGGTTGTCGCCCCTCTCGTTGGCGATCGCCGCGACCGTGCCCCACGGTACGGCATCGATCACCAGCAGGCCGGGAGTCGGAGCTGCGATAAGCAGGTACACGACCGCCGCGGCCGCCACAAGAATCGCGACAGCCGCTCCCGCCCACACCATCCGCGCCTTCCGCGTGACGGCGAGCGTGGGACGCCATGCTGGAACGATCTCGCGACCCCTGCCCCAGACCGCCGACGATGCCGAGCGAAGACTCGTGCCGGCGGCGGCGACCGCCGCTGTCGAGCGGTGGACGCCCGCCGCGGCTGCCGCGAGCATCCTCGTGAGCAGCGAAGGGCCCGCCGGCTGTGGCGGCTTGGGAGCCGGTTTCGGTGCCTGCGGCTTGGCGGTTTTTGCTTTTGGCGCCGGGGTCTTCGGGGCCTGGGTTCTGGGGGCCTGCGTTTTCGGCGCCTGGGTCTTCCGCGCGCGCGGCGCCTCTGTGGGTTTCGGCGTCGCGGGCTGCGGCGCCGGCTGCGGCACGCGCGCCTGTCGCGGCGCGAGCACCGTCGGCGCATATGACGACTCCGCGGCCGCTTCCTCGTCCTCCCCGGCAGCCGACGCGACGTCGTCCTCGACGACCGCCTGACGCGCGGCCATGGCCTCGGCAATCTGCTGTTCCAGCTCCAGCGCGCCCGCGTGGTGCTCGTCGAAGGTCAGCGCCTGCTGGCAGAAGTCGAACGCCATGTCGAGATCGCCGGCCGCCAGCAGCGTCCGCCCCTGCGCGAGCGCGGCTTCGAGCTGCGCGAGGCGGCGCCGCGCGAGCGCGTCACGGTCGGTCGGCGGCGGCGTGGCGACGCCGACCGCGTCGGTCGCGGGCCGCCGTCCTCCGGCAGGCCCGGACGACGTGCGCGTGGGCGCCGGCGTCTCGCGAATCAGCACCGTCGGGGCGACGATCGGCGCGGAGTCGTCCTCGAACCGCTTGCGAGCCCGGCTCACCGCGACGCGGAACGCCTCCGCGTCCGGATACCGCTCGTCGACGTTCTTCTTCAGCGCGCGCTCGATGATCGGCTGGATCTCCGGGTTGAGGTCCGGCACCAGGTGCGGGAGCGGAACGGGATCCTTGTGGAGAATCCGGTGCGTGATCGCGGGGCTGGTGTCGCCCGGAAATGCGTCGGTATAGGCGAGCAGCTCGTAGAAGACGACACCGATCGAAAACAAATCGGCGCGGCCGTCCACGTTCTCGCCGAGAATCTGCTCGGGCGCCATGTAGCCCGGCGTCCCGATGGTGTCGCGCGTGTTCGACACCGTCCCGAGCATCCGGGCGATGCCGAAGTCGAGCACCTTCAGGCGGCCCGACTTGTCGATCATCAGGTTGGCCGGCTTGATGTCGCGATGGATCACCGACATGCGGTGCGCGTAGCCGACCGCGGAGGCCAGCTCCTCCATCCAGCGCAGCTTGTCGCTCTGCGAGACGGGCGCCTTGCGGCGAATCAGCTCCGCCAGCGTCTCGCCCTTGATGTACTCCATGACGATGTACGGCTGCGACTCGTGGTCGCCGAAGTCGTGCACCGCGACGATGTGGGGATGAGCGAGAGCGGCGGCCGAACGCGCTTCGCGCACGAAGCGTTCCCGGGCGTCGGGAATGTCGAGATCGCCCGCGAAGACCTTGATGGCGACGAGACGACCGAGGATCGAGTCATGCGCGGCATAAACAGTGCCCATGCCACCGCGCCCGAGCCTCCGCTGGATTTCGTACCGGCCTATCTGTGACCCTGGCTCGAACATCAACTGACTGCTCCCGGGGGGGAGAAGGAGACATTCGACGCCGATCTACCTGAGCAGATTCGGGGAAGCGCACACTATACGCCCCGCGTTCCCCGAGCGCCACTACCCGCAGAAATTTTTTTCGTCAGGGTAGGACGGCGCGGATGGTATGTCGGCCTCGACTCGTCGTGGTTCTCCCGCGGCGCTCCCTATCAGGCGCTTACCAATACGTGATAACGACGCGTGGAGGCGAAGTGAACAGAGGGAGAAGGACGTCAAACAATCGGCGTCGACGCGACCGCCGATCACAAGATCGTCGCCATGCGAAGGAAGGCTACGCGGCGGGGCCCTCGAACGCGCGGCGGCGCCGAAGAGCACCGAGCAGTACGCGGTAGTGACTCCAGTTGAGGACGCCGAGGAGTGGCGCGACCGTGGTGATGAAGTAGCCCTACACCTCGAACAGCGGCCGGAACCCCTTCACGAGGGTGTTATTAGGGCAACACGCCGAGTCCCGCGATGCCGTAATGTGGGTTGCCCGCTGTGACCGCAGTGAGGCCGCGTCCTCGGGCGCCTGTCGTCCAGCACCTCGGAGCGGGGCGAAGGCGATGCGGCTCCGCTGCCCCGGGACCGGTAGAGAAACCTGCGCATGGACTCGACGAGCTGAACCGTGCCAGCCAGCTTCGCGGCATCGCTACGTCTGCGACGCGTGTTGAATGCGGCAGCTTGTGGCAATGGCCACGTACGAGCCGACAGCGACGGTGAACGGATCGTGCCGCGCGATGCGGTTTGTCGTGGCGTTATTGGAGGACGGAAACGAGCCAACCGCTCACGACGCTCGTCGCGTCGAGCGCCGGAGCGGTTGTCGTCGGGAGGAAACCGAAATCGTAAGAGCGGACGACGCTACGCAGGAGTAAACGTCACCGTGTGGGTGTGGTTGTTGACGTTGCTCGAATCCTTGGTCACGGCCGTCCGGTTCCGCAGCGAGACGAGGTCGCTCGCCGCGAGCTCGACGATGTGCGGATGCGTTGCCATGCCCTGGATGTTCAGCGACACCGCGCTACCCGCAGTGATCTGCGCGGCGGTGATCACGGCTACGTGGGGTTGGGCGTGATTGGCCGACACCGATCCGTTCACGTCCGCGGCCGGCGCGGGGGTGGGCGTCGGAGTGGGCGAGGGGGTTGGACTCGGCGAGTTGTCCGTTCCTCCGCACCCGTCGACGGTGATGACCACACCGGCCAGGAGCGCCAGCGCGGATTGCAGCGTGAACTCCCGGCGGCCAATCAGGTCTGGTTCGTCAGTTCCGCGGTCAGACATACGTCCTCCTCGCTAATCACCTGCGAGGCGTCGCGTCATACACGACACCGTGCATCGCACCTCGCCAGTACAGAGTTTGTCCCGCATCGGCGGGGGAGACGCCTTGAGGGCCCTGTGAGAAGGTGACGCAGTAAGAATCCCGGCCTTCAGACGTCGAGAGCGGCGGTCCGGTCTGCAAGCGGAGTGCCCTGACGAAACACGCGGCACGTGCGCGATCCGCAGGAAGACGTCGCGACGCCCATACGAAAGCGGTAAATGCTCGCGACAACACGTAACCACAAAGAGCCCAAAGAGCGCAAAGGGGATCCTCGCGTGCGCAGCCGCGAGGTGTTCAGCGACCAGCCGCAGAGAGCGCCGGCCCACCGGACCGCGGTTCCGGCGCCGTGACGCGCTGCGCCAGGGGAACCCATTGCCTGTCGCGCCGGCCGATGTACTCCGATTGCGGCCGGATGATGCGGTTGCCCTCGCGCTGCTCGAACGCGTGGGCGATCCAGCCGCTCACGCGGCTCATGGCGAAGGTCGGCGTGAAGAGCTCCACGTCCAGGCCGAGGCCGTGGAGGAGCAGCGCGGTGTAGAACTCCACGTTGGTCTGCAGCCGGCGGCCCGGCTTGTACTCGTCGAGCAGCCGAAGAGCCTCGGCCTCGACGGCGCGGGCAAGCGAGTACAGCGCCATGTCGCCGCCGCGCGTGAAGAGGCGTTCGGCAGCCGCGGCGAGCACGTCGGCCCTCGGGTCGCGGACCTTGTACACGCGATGGCCGAAGCCCATCAGCTTTTCGCCGCGCTCGATCTTCGCGCGCAGCACCGCCTCGGCGCGGGCGGCATCGCCGATCTCGAACACCATGTCGAGCGCCGGCCCGGGCGCCCCGCCGTGCAGCGGACCCTTGAGCGCGCCGAGCGCGCCCACGATCGCGGAGACGAGATCGGATCCGGTTGACGTGATGATCCGGGCGGTGAACGTCGACGCGTTCAGCCCGTGTTCGACCACCGTATTGAGATAGGTCTCCAGCGCCCTCACCCGCTCGGGGTCGGGCACTTCCCCGCTCAGCGTGTACAGGACGTTGGCGGCGTGAGCCAGGTTGCTCCGCGGCGCGATGGGCTCCCGGCCGTGCCGCAGTCTCCAATACGACGCGACGATGGTCGGCACGCGGGCGACGATGCCAGCGGCTTGGTCGGAGTCGAGCGACAGCGTCCCGGCGGCCACGCGGAGCGCGTCCATCGCGGGCAGCTGCCTTCGCGCGCACGCGCGCAGCAGGTCGAGCGTCGCATCCGGGATCCGGCGCGCGCGGGCGAGGTCGTCCCGGAACGCCTCGAGCTGCGCGGCCGTCGGCAGCTCGCCGTGCCAGAGCAGCCAGGTCGTCTCCTCGAAGGTGGCGTGCGCGGCGAGCTGGTCCACCGGATATCCGGCGATCACCAGCTCGCCGCGCTCGCCGTCGACGTGACTGAGCCGCGTGGCGGTCGCGACGACGCCGTCCAGTCCCTGGCCTGTCATGTCTCAACCGTAGCGGTAGATGTATGATGATGTCAATGTTGATTGAGCAATCAATATGAAGGCCGACCCGCGGGCGCGCGGCGGCGCATGGGTGGACGCGTCCGAGGCGTCGCGCCTGCTGGGGGTGACGCGCGCGACGCTGTACGCGTACGTCAGCCGCGGGTTCGTCCGCTCGCAGGCGACCTCGGGCGCCTCGCGCGAGCGCGTGTACGCCCGCGACGACCTGGCGCGGCTCCGGCGGCGGACCGAGGAGCGGCGCGCGCCCGACAAAGCCGCCGCCCATGCCCTCCAGTGGGGCCTGCCGATCCTCGAGTCCTCGATCGCCCTCATCGACGGCGCCCGGCTCTACTACCGCGGCCTGGACGCGACGCTGCTCGCGCGCTCGCGGACGCTCGAGGAGGTCGCCGCGCTGATCTGGACCGGGCGCCTGGAACCGCTGCCACCGCCCGCGCGGACGGCCGCCGTGCCGCAGCCCGGCCCCGAGGCGCCGTTCGCGGCGCGCGCGCAATCGATGCTCGCGCTCGCGGCGCCGCGCGACCCGCTCGCCTTCGATCTCCGCCCGCCCAGCGTCGCGGCGACGGGCCTCCGCATCCTGCGCCTGCTGACGCGCGCCGCGATTGGTGCCGACCCGGGCAACCGGACCATCGACGCCGCGCTCGCGCGGGCGTGGAAGACCGGCCCGCGCGGCGCGGACGTCCTGCGCGCCGCGCTGGTCCTGTGCGCCGACCACGAGCTGAACGTCTCCTCGTTCACCGCGCGATGCGTCGCCTCGTCCGGCTCCCATCCCTATGCGGTCGTCGGAGCGGGGCTCGCGGCGCTCGAAGGGCCGAAGCACGGCGGCGCCAGCATCCGCGCCGAGTCGATGCTGGCCTCCATGCGGCAGGCGCGTCCGCTCCGCGCGGCGATCGCCGCACGCGTGCGGCGCGGCGAGCCGATCGACGGCTTCGGCCACCCGCTGTACCGCGAGGGCGACCCGCGCGCCCGGCTGCTGCTGGAGCTGCTCGGCGAGCGCTGCGGCAAATCAGCCGAATACCGGTTCGTCACCGCCTTCGCGAAGGCGGCCGCCGAGACCACCGGCGAACAGCCGAACGTCGACTTCGGGCTGGCCGCGACCGCGCGCGCGCTCGGCCTGCCGGCGGGCTCGCCATTCACGCTCTTCGCGATCGGGCGCACCGTCGGCTGGCTCGGACACGCCATCGAGCAGTACGCCACCGGGCAGCTGATTCGTCCGCGCGCCAGGTACGTCGGCGCTCCGCCGGCGCCGATGCCGCAGGGCGGATAGCGCATCGCTGCCGGCGTGTGAAAACCACGCGCCCGCGCCCGGAGAAGGGGTCTATAATCGCGGCCCTGCTGACTCGTCAGGCAGAGAAGGGGCTCAACATGATGACGTTGAGCGTTCGCGTCGCCACCGCCATCGCCGTGGCTGCCCTCATCGGCGCGCTCACCACCGCGCGGGTCTCCTCGCAGAATAGACCGCTGCTTTCAGACCAGGTCTTCAAGAACGTCCAGGCGCTCAAGGGCATTCCGGTCGACGAATTCCTCGGGACGATGGGGATCATGGCGGCGTCGCTGCAGTTCGACTGCTCCGACTGTCACGTGAACGCCGGCACCGCGAACGTGGACTGGGCCGCCGACACCCCGAGAAAAATCATGGCGCGCCGGATGGTGAACATGGTGACGGCCATCAACCAGACCAACTTCGGCGGACGCCAGCTGGTCACCTGCTGGACCTGCCATCGCAACCGCGACAAGCCGCTCACCACGCCGACGCTTGCGACGATCTACGGCATGCCGACGGTCGAACCCGATGACGTCATCACCCAGTTCCCGGGAGCGGACCCGCCCGAGGCGGTGCTCGACAGGTTCATCCAGGCGTCCGGGGGCGCGCAGCGGCTGGCGTCGCTGACCAGCATCTCCGCCAGGGGCACCGCCGTCGGCTTCGGTGGCCTTGGAGGCGACGGCAGCGTCGAGCTCATTGCGAGGGCGCCGGACAAGCGCGCCACGATCATCCTGTTCAAGGCCGAGACCAATCGCGGCGATCAGATCCGGACCTACGACGGCGCCACCGGCTGGGTGCGCACCCCGCTCAACGTCGTCGGCGAGTTCCAGTTGATCGGCAGCGACCTCGACGGCGCGCGCGTCGACGCGCAGCTGTCGTTCCCGGGGCAGATCAAGAGCATCTTCACGAACCTGAAGAGCGGACCGCCCACGACCATCACCGATCTGCCGGCGCCCACCAGCCAGTCGTCGCTCGTGCAGGGCTCGATCGGCAATCAGAGCCACGTCGTGGACGTCGTCCAGGGAACGGGGCCGAGAGGATTGCTCGTGACGATGTACTTCGATCAGCAGACCGGCCTGCTGCTCCGCGAGCTGCGCTTCGGCCTCTCGCCGATCGGCCGGGTGCCGACCCAGATCGACTTCGCCGATTACCGTGACGTCAACGGCATCAAGCTGCCGTTCCGCATCACCTACGCGTGGCTCGACGGCCGCGACGCGATCGTGCTGAACGACGTGCGGACCAACGTTCCCGTTGACGAGGCGAAGTTCGGGAGGCCCGCGCCGCTGACAACGCGGTGAACGGAGCATGACCCCGCGGCCTCACACCGATCACGGCCACGGAGGCACGGAGACACGGAGATCTCCATTTCCGGGTGTCGTCGCCGCGCTCGCACGGCATGAGCGGTCGCCGGTCGGCCTGCGGCGCGGCTACTTGAAGAACTCGATCTTCGCCTCGCGGAAGAAGACCGGGTTCGGCGGCGCGAGCGAAATCGGCCCGTTGATGCCGAGAATCGCGACCTGGAACCTGTCGCCGGCCTTGACCTGCTCGCCGAGCACGACACGATTCGGCATGTTGAACCCCTGGATCGTCGCGGGGCTCGGCCGCCCCGCCCGCCGCGGCATCTGACCGTTGACCCACGCCTCCGCGTAGTCGTCGATCGTGAAGGTCAGCACGGCGACCGCCCCGGCCGGGTCGAAGTCGCCGATCTTGGCCGGCACCGTCAGGCTGGTGCGAAACCACGTCATGAACAGGTGGCCGCCGCCACGCCTGTCGAGCAGCCCCTTGGGCTCGATCGTCGGCCATGACGAATCGTCGAACGACGCGTCGCCCGCCTTCGGCGTGATGTCGTAGGACGTCTTCCACGCGGCGCCGGCATTCGGCATCGCCGGCGCCTCGACGATCTTCACGTCCATGTTCTTCCACTGCGCCTTGAACGCGGCCATCCCTTCCGCCGTCGCGAGATTGACGACGTAGGCGGGCGGAAGCGACGGTGCCATCACGGGGAGAGGAGCGGGAGGAGCGGCCGCCGGCGGTGCCTGTGCGACCGAGACCGGCGAGATCACCAGCGACAGCGCCGCCAGCGCGCCGCACGACACCAGGATGCCGAACGCCCTTCCGCGCATCTGCACTCCTCTCGTCTCGGCCGGCCGCCACGAAGATCCCGAAGAGGCGAGCCACAAAGAGCACGAAGTGCAAAGATCACAAAGAAATCGAAATTTCTTTGTGGTCTTTATTCTTCGTGTTCTCGGTGCCCTTTGTGGCTACCCTCTTTGTGCTCTTTGTGGCCGCTCCGCCGGCCGGCTTGGGTTCACTGCTTGGGCGCGCCCTCCGCTTCGGTCAACCCGAGGAAGAACTTCTTGCCGTTGGCGAACAGGATGTTTCGACCGACGGCGCGGGTGGAGCCGTCCTTCGCCTGGTAGCCCTCGACGGTGATCTCGGTTCCCGCCGGGAGCGATTCCTTCGTCAGGCCGAGCCGGTACAGGTTGTTGGGACTGGCGCCCTCGATCATCCACGTGACGGGCTTGCCATCGTCGCCCTTGACGTCGATGTAAATCCACGAGTGCGGGTTGGTCAGCTCCCACTTCGTGACGGCGCCCTGCACCTTGATCGGCTTGTTCTGGTCGAACTCCGCCGCGAACGCGTGATGCGCCCGCACCGGCACCGCCGCCAGCACGAAGCCCGCCGCGACGACAACCATCAGCGTTGTTCTCATGGGTTGTCCCTCACTTCCCTTTCTTCGCCGCTTCCTCGTCGGCGACACGGGCCCCGCGAAGAATCGTCGAGATCATCGTGTTGCCTTCGTGGCACGCATACTCGTAGACCGGACCCTTGGTCCTGGTCCAGGGAATCTCCGCGGTCCACGGCTTCGCCCACGTCGTCGGATCCTCGACCGTGAACTGGTAGGTCATCGTGTCGTCAGCGGAGCGGGTGAAGCGTTCCACCAGGTGCAGGTTCTCGCTCGACCCGCGGTAGGCGGTCAGGCTCGTGAAGTTCGTCGTGTCGACGACGAGCGTGTTCCCCTCCCAGTGCCCCACCGAGTCGCCCTGCCACAGCCGGATGTTGCTCGGCACGTGCGCGCGGCCGTCGGTCGGGATGACACGCGTCGAATGGTCGATCTCGTGCAGCAGGGTGACGTATCCCGGCCCCTGCACGATCTGCAGCAGGTTTCCCTCGTTGGCGCCGGGGGTCATCGGGATCATCTCCTGCCCCATCAGGATGCAGCGCTCGCTCAGCGATCGCTGCTCGTGGCTGTCGAACTCGTGTCCCTTCAGCTTCGCGGCGCGCGCGGCCATCCGTTCGCGCGCCTGCGGCAGCATCGGAGGGACGACGCCCTCCGGCCCGACGATGAGGGACGTCCGGTTGGAGGTGTATCGAAGCTTCGTCCGGTCGAACCCGTACAGCTCGAGGTCGTACCGCACGGCCTGCGGATTGGCGGCTCCAAGTTCGGCGCCCTCGACCCGTTCCCCCTGCTGCCCCTCGCGAACCCGCTTGGTCAGGTCGGCCACTTCCTGGGGCGTATAAAACTCCTTTGTCCCCAGGGCCTTCGGCCGTTCGAACGGTGTCAGCGTGTTGTCGGTCCAGATGCCCTGCAGGTCGGGCTTGCCGTCGGGCGTGCGCGGAGGCGTCCACGCCGCCTTCGCCGCAGCTGGAGCGCTCGCCGAGGACGCGGCCTGGCCCGCGACCGGCGCCTGCGCGAGCAGAGCGATGAGGAGCACGGCCGCCAGCGCCGCAAGTGAAGCAAGTAAGCGACGGCCCATGGGGCCTCCTTTCGGCTAGTTGGTGGACTTCTTCCGGAGAGGGCCGTAGAGCAGCTCTTCGGCGAACTCCACGCACTTGTACTCGAGCAGCCTTGCGTCCTTTTCCACGCGACGATACAGCGGCAGGCTGATCTTCCACGGACGCGAGAACACCTTGGGATCGTCAATCGTCGCTTCGTAGGTGAGGGTGTCCGCGCTGCGCGGCGTGTAGCGCTCCACCACGTGCAGCGCGTCGCTGTGGTAGTTGCCCGCCCGGTCGAACCACGTGCTGTCCAACTGGCTCGTCACGTCGATCACCAGCGTCTCGCCTTCCCAGCGGCCGTTCGACCATCCCATCCAGCTGTCGCCGGGCGCCTTGGTCGGCGCGCCCATGTTGACGACGCGGACGGCGCCGGCGTACTCGTACGACATCAGGATGTTCTGCGAAGACTGGACGATCTGGAACGGATACGGAAGATAGGTGGCGCGCGGCACGCCCGGCAGGTAGCACTTCACCTCCGGGTCGAGCGTCGTCCAGTTTGCCTGGTTCTGCCTCTTCCTGGCCGCGGCCGCGGGGAGGTACGGAATCTCGCCGCCCTCGACGACGCCGAGGCCCGCAGGCACCGCGAAGACCGCGCCGAGCGACGGCACGGGACCCTTGGCGGCCGCGTGGCCCTGCAGATCCCAGTTCGCGGTACTGATCGCCTGCCAGATGCCGTTCAGGTTTGGTTTCCCGTCCGCGGTTCGCGGCGCCCTGTACGCGGGAGCCTGCGCGGCGGGTAGCGCGGCGAGCAGCACGACGGCTGCCGCGGTAAGTCCTGGAATCACCGAGTCCCTAAGCCGTTTTCGCATAGGACTGGCTCCGAGGTTGTAGGGGTGCCAATCGTAGCCGCGAATCCGCGGCAGGTCAATTGAACCTGCGTGCCGGCGCTACGGGAGAATCGACGCCTTTTTCACGTAGTCGAGATTGGGGAACTCGCGCGTCAGGTACTCGTTGCCTTCCTCGTCGATGAGCGGCTGCTCGGGCCGCTCCTGGTAGCCGGCGAACAGGGCGTCGGCCACGTCCATCCCCGACACCACCTCGGCGAACGGCGCGAACCCCAACCGGTCGTAGGCGGTGTTGTCCCGCAGGTTGAGGAACAGCTGCGTCGTCCGCGTGTTCGGACCGCGGCTCGCAAAGGACAGGGTGCCGCGCACGTTGCCGTGCCGCACCGGGTCGTCCGGCACCTCGGCGTCGCGCCACGCCGCCTGCACTTTCGGGTCGCCGTGCATCCCGAACTGCGCGAGCTGGCCGCCGATCACGCGGAAGAACCGGACGTCGTCGAAGAACCCGTTCTTCACGAGGTTGTAGAAGCGGTCGGCGCCGACGGGCGCCCACTCGCGGTGGACGGCGACGACAAAGCGCCCCTTGCTCGTATCGAACGCCGCCTGGAACGTCGCGGGCGCCTGCTCGGTGAGCGACGAGGGGTTGCAGAGCGCGCCACAGTTCTGCGCGCCGTCAGCCACGCACGCGGAGAGGCCGCCGGCCGACAACACGACGGCCGCGGCAAGGACCCCGCGTGCGGACAGGCGGCTAATCGAGCGGCTCGAGCTTGACGATGGACGCGCCATGATTGCTCCCGACCCAGAATGTCACCGGGTTCGTCGAGTTGTCCACCCAGACGCGCCGGATGTTGGTCGGGTTGGGCAGCAGGTATTCGGTGAACCGGCCCGTCTTCGTGTCGAGGCGCACGATCCGGTCCGACATCATCGATCCGGTCCACGCCTCGCCGTTCCTGTCGACCACCACGTCGTACGGGTTCGACCACGGCGTCGGCACCGGCCATTCCTTGATCTGCTTCGTCTTCGGGTCGAGCACGCCGACGGCGTTGCCGTCGTACTCGGCGAACCAGAGGCGGTTCTGCGCGTCGACCGAGCCTCTGCGCGGCCGCGAGTTGGGAATCGCGGTGTGGATGACCTCCAGCTGCCGGCTGGCGGCGTCGACGATGCCGATGCCAGCGGCATTGAAGTCCAGCAGGTACAGGTTGTTGTTGTGGTCGGCGTTGATGCCGTAGGAGCCGATGGTGCGCTTCGTCTCGGGATCGGTGAAGGTGCCGAAGTTCTCCCACGTGTTCGCCGCCGGGTCCAGCCTGAGGATCTGCGCGCGATCCGAGTTCTTGACCCACACCTTGCCGTCCACGTGCGAGAAGGTGGGCGAGGTGAACGACTGCTGCGTCGCGTCCGTCTGCCATTCCTTCGGCACCGACCACGTCTGGACCCTGCCGCTCTTCCGATCGAGCTTCGCGACGCCACCCTGGTACATCAGGCCGACCCAGAGGTTGCCGTCGCGATCGGGTTCGAGGTCGAGCGTGCCGATCGGGAAGCCTTCTTTGATCATCGGGATGGGATATTCGGTGACCTTGCCCGTCTTCGGATCCATCCTGCCGAGGAACAGCGCGCCGAAGTCGGAGTACCAGACCATCCCGTCGCTGTCGACGATGACGTCGTGCGGCTCGATCGTCTTGCGCGGCAGATCGTATTCGGTGACGATCACGCGCGTCCCGCGCCCGGTCGGCCGCGGCAGCGTCTTGAGCGGGTAGGTGCGCGCCCCGCCCCGACTGAGATTGACCGTGGCGAGCCACTCGGCAGCCGCCTTGGCGCGCGGGTCCGCGCCCATGCCGCCTTCGCCGCCCATGGCGTTGCCCGCGCCGCCGCCGAGGTTGCGGCGCGCCGTGCCGACGAGCCGCTGCGGATGCAGGAACGTGCTGCCCGGGTAGTAGCCAGCCATCCGGTCGAACACCTGGAGGAACTGGCCGGCGTCGTGCTTCGAGTTGACGATCGGCTGATAGGAGTGGCAGCTGTTGCAGGAGAGGAGGAACTTCTTCTGCTGCTCGGAGCCGGGCATGCTCGCCATCCACTCCGCGTTGGTGAGCTGGGCGGCCAGATCCTTCGTCTCCCTCACCTTGATGTCCGCCATCGCCGTGACGCCGCTTCGGACGTCAACGCCGGTCGGGCCGACGATCTCGTAGCCGATGGCCCGAATCTTCAAGCCGTAATCGCCGTCCGGCATCTTCGAGACGGGAAACGTGTAGCGCCCGGTCTCGTCGGTCACCACCGAGATGGCGATCGGCGAACCCTCGCTGCGCGCGGTGACGATCACGCCTTCCATCGGGCCTTGCTCTTCCGAGACGACCCGGCCCGTCAGCGCGGCGGCGGACTGCGCCTGCGCAGGCGACGAGGACTGCAACGCCGCATACACGACCAGCGCGAGGGACGCGGCCGCCGTGAGCAACAGGTTGTTTCGCATCACACGCCTCCCGCGCGTCCGTTACTGCGCCTTCTTCTGTTCCTTCAGGAATGTCATCGTGTGGGTGACGCACTCGTCCGCGTTCGCGGCGGCGATGTGACTTTCCAGCACATTGGGATCCTAAGCTTAGAATTCCACGTGGACAAGTTGTC
>JADMIO011053161.1_pt1 | contig 15637 bp, 13 predicted proteins | sample 8958161 | NCBI WGS metagenome assembly JADMIO01 (sample SAMN16585339, study PRJNA669376) | soil metagenome | isolation source: Crop rotation soil | place: USA: Cullars Rotation, Alabama | collected 2011
GTCAGCCTGCTCGGCGCGCGAGCCCAGGCCGTAGACGGTTTCCGTGGGATAGGCGAGCAGGCCGCCCGATTTCAGATGGCGGACGATGCGCTGCAGATTCGCGTCGATGTCTTCCGGCTGGACAAACGGAACGGTCACCGCAGCTCACGCGCCAGCGCCTCGGCGATGCGAAAGTCCTCGCTCGTCGTGACCTTGAGATTGTGCTCCGAATCGGGAACCACTTCGACCGGAAATCCAGCGCGCTCGCACAGCTCGGCATCGTCCGTGGGAACGGGATCACCCGCCGCGAACCGGGCATACGCCGCCTCGAGCATCGCACGGGGAAACCCTTGCGGAGTCTGAGCGCGCCACAAGCTGCTGCGCGCCACGGTACGCACCACCCGATGAGCGTCGACCACTTCCTTAATAGTATCGCGTACCGGTACTGCCGCGGCGGCGCCCACGCCCGTGCGCGCGCGCGCCAGGACGGCATCAATCGTCTGGCGTTCCACGAATGGCCGCGCACCGTCGTGGACGAGCACAATCGCGGCCGCGCTCGAAATCACCTTCAGCCCCGCGCGTACCGAGTCCGCGCGCGTCTCGCCACCCGGCACAATCATCAACCGCTCTCCGCGCATGACGCCGAGCCATTCCGGTGGCTGTTTCGCGTAGGCGGCGGGTAATGTGACGACAACCTGGCCCACCGCTGGATGGGAGGTGAAGGGACGCAGCGTTCGCAGCAACAATGGCACGCCGATGATGGCGCGGAACTGCTTGGGTTCGCCCGGCCCCGCGCGCGTGCCCGCGCCGGCCGCGACGATGATGACGGCGACGTCAGGCCGCGAGGCGGCGGGCGAGCTCACCAATGCCCTGCACGGCGATGACCTCGATGCCTTCGGTGACGAGTTTCGAACGCGCCGAGATAAAAGCCCGCCGAAATCCCTGCCGCCCGGCCTCCGCCAGACGCCGTTCGACGCCGGCAACGGGACGGATTTCGCCGCCCAGCCCTACCTCGCCCAGGAACATTGCGTCTGAAGGCACCGGCCGGTCCTGTACACTCGACACCAACGCCGCCAGCACCGCCAGATCAGTGGAGGGTTCGAGCAATCGCACGCCGCCGGTGACGTTCACGAACACGTCGAGATCCCGGAGCTGCAGTCCACCCCGCCGCTCCAGGACCGCTAGCAACAGCGCGAGACGGCGGTGATCGAGCCCGTTCGCCACCCGCTGCGGGGTCCCAAATCCGGCCTTCGTGGCGAGGGCCTGGATTTCGACGAGCATGGGCCGCGTGCCTTCCATCAGCGCCGTCACCGCAGATCCGGAGATGCCGGTGATCCGGCTCGCGAGAAAAGCCGCTGCAGGATCGGCGACGGGTTCGAGTCCGCTGCCCGTCATCCGAAACACGCCGATCTCGTCCACCGATCCGAAGCGGTTCTTGACCGCACGAAGGATGCGATGGTCGAGACTTGCTTCACCTTCGAAATAGAGGACCGTGTCGACGATGTGCTCGAGGGTTCTCGGGCCGGCGAGCCCGCCTTCCTTCGTGACGTGGCCGACGAGGAACACGGCGGGCCCGGAATCCTTCGCAAACCGCATGAGCCGCGCGGCGCATTCCCTTACCTGGCCCACATTTCCGGGCGCGCCTTCGAGTGCTTCGGTATATGTCGTCTGAACCGAATCGACGAGCACGACGCGCGAGCCAAGGGTGGCCGCGTGGTGCAGAATATTCTCGAGACAGGTCTCGCCGAGGACGTGGACCTGCCCCGCGTCATCGCTCAGCCGGTCGGCGCGCAGCCGGATTTGCTCGGCCGATTCTTCACCGGAGACATACAGCGGTGTGATCCCCGCTTGCTCGAGCCGCGCCGCACATTGCAGCAGCAGCGTGGACTTGCCGATGCCAGGCTCTCCTCCGATCAGCACGACCGATCCGGGCACGATGCCGCCACCGAGCACGAAGTCGAATTCCGGAATGCCGGTGCGCCAGCGGTCCGAGCTGTTCCCGACTACAGCGGACAGCCGGACGGGCGGACGGGTAGAGGCACTCGCCGCATGCCTGTCGGCTCGTCCGCTTGCCCGACCCACCGGCTCTTCCACGAGCGAATTCCACGCCCCGCACGCCTCGCAACGACCACCCCACTTGGGTTGATCGGCTCCGCACTCGGTACAGCGGAAGACCGAGCCTGCTTTAGCCACGGACCGCGTCCGGCGGCGCGTCGCGCGTGGTGCGGTTGTCGAAGCGGGTGTACTCCTTTTTGAAGTAGAGCGGCACGATGCCCGTGGGGCCGTTGCGCTGTTTGCCCACGATCAGCTCTGCAACCCCTTCGATGTTGTTGCCTTCTTTGTCGGTGGGCCCGTCGTACATCTCCTGGCGGAAGATGAAAATCACCACGTCGGCATCCTGCTCGATCGCACCGGATTCGCGCAGATCCGAAAGCTGGGGGCGGTGGTCACCGGCGCGCTGATCGGGCGCGCGCGACAACTGCGACAACGCCACGACGGGCACGTCGAGCTCCTTGGCAAGCGCCTTGAGCGAGCGCGAGATATACGAGATTTCCTGCTGCCGGCTCTCGGAGTCCGTGGGACCCTGCATGAGCTGCAAGTAGTCCACCACAATCAAGCCGATGTTGTGCTCCGCCTTGAGCCGGCGCGCCTTGGAGCGCATCGCAAGCGGCGTGAGCCCTGCCGAATCGTCGATCCAGATGGGCGCGGTGCCGAGTAATCCCGCGGCGCGCGCCAATTTGGGATAGTCGTCGTCACGCAGCTGCCCGCGGCGCAGCCGCTGCGCGTCTACCAGTCCTTCCGAGCAGAGCAGCCGCTGTACGAGCTGGTCCTTGGACATTTCCAGCGAGAAGAATCCGACGCCGACGTTGTGCTCGATTGCCGCGTGCTGCAGGACGTTGAGCATCAACGCCGTTTTCCCCATCGAAGGCCGGGCTGCGACGATGATCAGATCGGCGCGCTGGAAGCCTGCCGTCAGTCGATCCAGATCGACGAATCCGCTCGGCACTCCGGTGACCGCGCCCTGGCCACTCTGGAGCTGCTCGATACGCTCCATGGTGGGCCAGATGAGCTCCTTGAGCCGCGTGAACTCCTCGCTGCGGCGCATCTGCGCCACCTGGAAAATCTTGTGCTCGGCGTCGTCGAGCACTTCGCCGGGCAATCCGCGCGCCTCGTAAGCCTCCTGCACGATCGTCGTCGCGGCTTCGATAAGTCGCCGCAGCAGCGCCTTGTCGCGTACGATCCGGCTGTGATACTCGATGTTGGCCGCGGTGGGCACGACGTCGATGATCGAGCCGAGGTATTCCATCCCCCCGGCGCGCTCCAGATCTCCGCGCTTGCCCAGCTCGTCCCGCAGGGTAACGGGGTCGATCACATCGCCCCGCTCCGTCAACGCGGTCATCGCGCGGAACAGCAGCCGGTGTCCCTCGCGGTAAAACATCGTGTCATCGAGGATCTCGGCCGCTTTCAATGCGGCATCCTGGTCGAGCAACATCGCGCCGAGGACCGCCTGCTCCGCTTCGTTGCTCCACGGAGCCTGGCGGCCGGCGTACTCGAGAGGTCCTCCCCGATCAGTCGAGGAGACGGCGGGCGATACGGACGTCATCCCAGGTCGGTCGCTTCCAGTTGGGGTTTCGGAGTAGTGCGGCCGGATGATAGGTCACGATCACGGGGATGCTGCGGAATCGATGCAGATGATTGCGCAGCCCGCCGAGGGATTGTTTGGTGTTGAGCAGGCTTTGTGCGGCGGTGCCGCCCATGGCGAGAATCACCTTGGGCTTCACCAGCTCGATCTGTCGATAGAGAAATGGAATGCACGCCGCGATCTCGTCCCATTGCGGCTGGCGATTTTCGGGCGGCCGGCACTTCACGATGTTGCAGATGAACACCTGCACGCGCGGCAACTCGATCGCGTCGAGGATCTTCGTGAGCAGCTCACCCGCGGGCCCCACGAAGGGGCGTCCGGTTTCATCTTCTACGCGCCCCGGGCCCTCCCCCACGACCATCAGCCGGGCGTCTCCGGGCCCCTCCCCCGGTACCACGCGGCTTCGTTTCTCGCACAGCCGGCATTTCGAGCAGTCCGCGATGAGCGCGTTGATCGCGGCGAGATCGGCGGCTTGAGAAACGGGGTCGGTGGAGAAGAAATCTTTCGCCGGTGGATCGAAGGAAATTCCGGGCGGGGGCAGATCTTCAACGGCCGATGGTTGAACAGGCGGAGTGTCGGACCGTGGAGGTTCGACTTTGTCCGTCGACACAACAGCGCCAGAGCCCCCGAGGATCACAGGGTCTCCGCCCAATCGCCGTTGCTGTTCGAGATATTCCCGCGCGAGAGCCCGCCCGTCGCTCACGTAAGCGCTTGCTCCACCTCGTCGAGGATACGTTCCGCCACGTCGCGTTTGGAAAGGAGCGGAAGCTCGACTACCGCCCCGTCCTTTCGGAGAATCGTCACACGATTCGTGGCAACCTCGAATCCCGCGCCGGGCTCGTGCGCGTCGTTCAGGATTACCAAATCGAGCGCCTTCTCAGTCAATTTTCGGCGCGCCAATGTAATGCCGTCGCCTCCGGCCTGCAAAGCAAAACCCACGACAATTGGGCGTTGGCCCCGCTGCCCCGCTGGCAGTGAGCCGAGGATATCGGGAGTCGCTTCGAGATCGAGCGTGAATGCACCGGTCGTGCGCTGACGCTTCGTGCCGTCTTTCGTGAGCGGACGAAAATCGGCAGGCGCTGCTGCCATTACGACGACGTCAGCGCGTGTGGAAAGAGTGTGCACAGCGCGCTGCATTTCGTCCGTCGTCTCGACGCGCTCGATCTTTGGTCCTGGCGGTGGCGGCAGTTCTGTGGGTCCCGACACGAGCACGACTTCGGCGCCGCGCGCATACGCGGCTGCCGCGAGTGCATAGCCCATGCGTCCGCTCGAGGGATTCGTGAGCACGCGAATCGGATCGAGATGCTCCCGCGTGGGACCCGCGGTGACGAGCACCGTTTTCCCGGCGAGCGCGCCGGCGGTTGCGAGCAGCCGCTCGGCGGCCGCGAGAATCGCGTCCGGCTCGCTCATCCGCCCCGGCTGCTCGCTCGGTCCCTCGGCCAGTGCCCCTACATCTGGTCCAATCATTTTCCACCCGCGTTGCACCAGCGTCGCGACGTTCGCTTGCGTCGCGGGGTGCGCGTACATCGCGTCGTTCATCGCGGGTGCGCAGAGGATCGGACCGTCACGCCGTGCGAGCAGGAGTGCGGTGAGCAGATCGTCCGCAGTACCTCCAGCTGCGCGCGCCAGGAGATGCGCCGTGGCAGGGGCAACGATGACGAGATCGGGGCGTGTCGCGAGCTCGAGGTGCGCCAGCGCGCGACCGCGCTCCCACAGCGATGACGCCACCGGTCGCCCGGTTAATCCTTCAAAGGTGACAGGTCCGACGAACTGGGCGGCAGATCTGGTGAGAACGACATCCACGGCGGCACCACGTTCGGTAAGCCGCCGCGCGAGGATACAGCTCTTGTAGCAGGCAATACCGCCCGACACGCCGAGGACGACGTGCCGGCCGGCGAGGGACATCAGCTTTCCTGACGCCGGCGGCGCACGAGCCGATACTGAAGGCGGCCGACGACCAGCTCATCGAGGGCGCGGGTGGTCAGCTTCTTTTCGAGATCGACTGAACGGTCGCGGGGAAAGTCGTTGACGAACCGGGCGAACTTGGCCGCGACGAGGACCCCGAGATACTTGTTTTGCGTTTGATTCGCGACTTCTACCGGTGTAACGATGCGCATGTCAGCTCGTCCCTTTCGATTCAGAATACAAGCGGGCTTTTTCCCGCTGCAACCCTGTCCCAAACTGCTCGATCCAGTCCAACTCGGCGCGCTGATGCCGGCGTCCGCCGCCCTCGGCCACGATTCCCGCGATGGTGGTCGCCGCCTTGTCGAGGTCGTCGTTCCGGACCAGCCGATCGTAGTCCGCGGCCCAGTGCATTTCGCTCAACGCCAGCGACAGCCGCGCGGCGAGCTGGTCGGGAGTCTCGGTCCGGCGTCCCAGCAACCGTTGAATCAGCACTTCCGGAGTGGCCGGCAGCACAAAAATGCGAATCGGCGGCTCTCCGGGCCACTTTCTGCGAATCTCGTCGGCGCCGACGACCTCGATATCGAGGAGAACATGCTTACCGCTTCCCAGGATCCGATTCACTTCGCTGAGCAGCGTCCCGTACCACTCCCCGGCGTACTGCGCGGTTTCGAGAAACCGGCCTTCCTGCTTCCAGCGCTCGAATTCGGCCGGACTCACGAAATGGTACGCCCGCCCCGTCTCTTCCCCGCTGCGCGGTTTCCGCGTCGTTGCCGAAACCGAGAGATCGAAGCGATCCCCGTACAGCTCGAGCAAGCGGTGCGTCAGGGTGGTCTTCCCCGCCCCGGATGGCGCCGAGATGATGACCAGCCGGGGAGACGCGGTCACTCCAGGTTCTCGAGCTGCTCCCGGAATTTCTCGAGCTCGCCCTTCATCGCGATCACGGAGTGCGTAATCGCCGCGTCATTGGCTTTCGACCCCATCGTATTCACCTCGCGCAACAGCTCCTGCGCGAGAAATCCGAGCTGCTTCCCCACTCCACCCGTTCCGTTGCTCGCGAGCGCCGCGCGACAGGCCGCAATATGCGTGCGCAGCCGCACCAGCTCCTCGGAGATATCGATGCGGTCGGCGAGCAGCGCGATCTCGACGGCGAGCCGCTGCTCGTCCACCTGCACGCCCGCGGCTAGTTCCGCCACGTTGCGCTTCAAGCGGTCGCGTTCGGCGGTGAGACGCTCGGGCGCGCGGGCCTCGACGTGCAGCGCACCGGCCTCGAGCGCGTTCAGGCGCGCCTGCAGATCGACCGCGAGCGCCTGTCCTTCACGCTCGCGCATCGCGAGCACCTCGGCGGCGGCACGATCGACCACCGGCTGCACCTCGCTCCAACCAACCGGAGCCTGCTCACTCCCCTGAACCGTGAGCACATCGAACTGCCGCGCGACCAGTGCCACGTCCGGCTCGCCCTTCAAGCGCAGCTTCTTTTTCAGCTCGCGCAGCGCCGCAACCACCTGGCGCGCTCGATCGACGTCCACGCTGACCGTCGCCGCCGATTCCGGATTTGTCACCCAACGTGCCGAGACAGATACGTGCCCGCGGTCGAGGACGGTCCGAAGATGCTCTCGAATCTGGGTTTCCAACGCGGCAAGTTCAGCCGGTAGGCGGATTTGCGGGTTGTAGTAGCGGTGGTTGACGGTGCGAATCTCGATCCGCAGCCGCGCGCCTCCCTGCGCTACTTCACCCTCGGCAGACCCGAAGCCAGTCATGCTCCGCGGCACAGTCAGCAAGGGTAGCGGGTCAGTTCGTGAAGCGCCAGCGCACGCCGTAGGTCTGATAGTTTCCGGGATACGGCACGCCCGGTTCGTAGCCTCCACCAGCGGACCGCGCATTCCGCAACGCCCAGTAGATCGTCACGCCCGCGATCTGAATCTGCACGTCGAAGGTGACGAACGTGTTGCCACCCATGAACTGGGGACCGGAGACGGTCACTCCTGCCGGTCCGCCTCGACTCCACGACTCGCCGGCCGCTTCGGCCCGCAAGGCGAAGATCCCGCTCCTGTAGACGCGCCAGAATTTCGAATAGAACGTGGCGGAGTAGCGTGCATGACGTGGCGGCTCGAAATCACCGCCGCCGCGCACAGGCTCGAAGTACCACCCCGACAGTTGCAGCGCGGGGATCAGACGGAGCGTCCCCTGCACGGTCAGGTAATTGGTTTGCGGCGTCGCCGCGAGCGCGCCCACGCTGCGCAGTCCGGCTGCGAAGCTATCTGGAGGGGTGAACGCACCGCGGCGGGCGGCGCCCACCTCGACCATCAGCCAGCGCGTGTCCCAGCGAATCGCGCCGAACAGATCATTGGTTTCCTGCGTCGTATCACCGGGAAGCGCCGGCGCTGCGACGTCCGACTCCCACGCCGCGTCCCCGCGCAACGACAATCCCAAGGGCCCCACGATTCCCACCGCGACGTGCGCCCGCGCGCCGCTGCGATCGGGATCGTAGTGCGCGTAGCGCGCATCGGCGCTGATGGTTACCGGATGGAGCGGGGTCCAGCCTGTCTGCAGCTCGAATTGATACGGTCGATTCGCTCCCGCCACCCGAGCGGTCAGCGCGGCGAGCGCGCGCGAAGAGCGTGAAGACAACGTGAGGCTTGCCTGCCCCAGGTCGGGCCTGACAATCGTCGTGTCGCGCGTCGTGTCACTCGTCGCGGTAATGAGTTTCAACGTTGTGTCGCCGCTCATGGTGGAGTATGCCAGGGCGAGATCCGCCCGGGGTCCCAATCCATCGGCACGATGGGCGATGAACGCCTGGAGGAGATTGTACTGGCGCTTGGCATTGAACGGATTCACGAGTGGCGCGGCGTTGCTCTCGCGCCGCCAGTCAGAGCTGAGAATTTGCAGCGCCACACCCCAACGGCCGGTCGGGACATACTCGGTTTTGAACCAGAGATCCACGTCGCGAAACGTGGTGGAGGGCGAAGTGGCAGCGCCCGTGATGTTGCTCCAATCGGTGATCAATGACAGGCCGATTCCCGAACGCCACCGCTTGAGAAACAGCGCCCGATACTCGGCCGTGCTGAGATTCCCCGTTGTCACGCCGATTTCCGTCGTCGTGGCGGTCGAGCGCTGGCGCGCGGACACGAGGTAGACGCGCAGGCTGGCGGGGAGGAGGACCACCTCGACCCGTTCCAGCGGCGCAAGCGGAATGCGGGCGGGGTCGATGTAGACGGAGTCACGCCCCAGGGGGATATAAGGAATACCGTCCCAATACACCTCGAGCGCCGCCGGGCCTCGGCCGCCGTACAGCACGACTTCCGCCTGCCCGTACAAGCCGCCGCGGACCACGAAAACTCCGGGTACCCGCGCGAGCACGTCGCTCAACGTCTTCGTGTCCGACAACGTCAGCGAATCGAGCGTGTAGATGTAGCGCGAGCCGCGCGGCAGCGGGCCGTCGGGAGCGAGGGCCGGGATGACGCCCAGATAGTGCGGTACGGTGTCGTGTGCCGTCGTATCCGCGCGCGGCGCGCGGGCGGTGGAATCAGGGGGACGAGCAGCGGGTGCGGGAGGGATGGTGTCAGCTTGAGCGTGAGCACCACGCGCGATAAAGAGCAGAAAGGCGGCGATCAGCGCGCCGCGCGTCAGGCCACTACCTCCCCTCCTGCGCGCTTCAGAATGAATTCACTGAACAAGCGCACGCCCACTGCTGTCGGACCCTTTGTTTGATACGGCGCGTCGCTGTCGGTGTACGCCGTGCCGGCGATATCCAGATGCACCCAGGGATAGTTGTCCACGAACTCCCGCAGGAACCATCCACCAGCGATCGTCCCGGCGCCACGCCCCGCGGAATTTTTTACGTCCGCCACATCCGATTTGAGCAGGTCGCGGTACTCATCCCACAGCGGCAGCTGCCAGCAGCGCTCGCCCGCGCGCTCCCCAGCGTCCCTGATTTCGGCGATCAGCGCGTCGTTGGTTCCCATCATTCCGATGGCCACATGCCCCAGCGCGACGACCACCGCTCCCGTGAGCGTGGCGGCGTCGACGACCGCGGCCGGATGATAGCGCTTCGCGTACGAGAGGGCGTCACACAGAATCAGCCGGCCCTCGGCGTCGGTATTGATGATCTCGATGGTTTTCCCGGAGTGGCTCTTGATCACGTCGCCCGGCTTCAAGGCCGCCCCCGAGAGCAGATTCTCCGTCGAGGGAATGAGTCCAACGACGTTGATCTTCGGTTTGAGCCGGCCCAGCATCTCGAAGGTGCCGAGCACGGCGGCCGCGCCGGACATGTCGAACTTCATGTCTTCCATGTTCTGCGCCGGCTTGATCGAGATGCCGCCGGCGTCGAAGGTGACACCCTTTCCCACAATCACCACCGGCGCGGTGTCGCCTCCGCCACGATGCTCGAGCACGATAAAGCGCGGCTCTTCCACGCTTCCCTGGGCCACCGCGAGCAGCGCTCCCATTTTTTCCTGTTTCAGGCCGGGGAGGTCCAGCACCGTGAGTGCGAATCCATGCGTGTCCGCCAGGCGCTTCGCCTGGTCCGCGAGATAACACGGCGTACACACGTTTCCCGGCTGCATCTGGAGATAGCGGGTGAGCCGGTGGCCGGCGCCGATCGCCTGTCCGATGCGCAGGCCGGCGTTCACGTCCTTTGCTTCCTTCGCGTCACACACGATGGTGAACGACTCGACTTCGGCACGCGGCTCTTCCGGGGCGGCCTTGAGCTCCGTAAAGGCCCAGGCGCCCTGCACTGCACCTTCCATCGCTGTCTGGCCCAGGTCGCGGGCGCTCACCGCGGTGCGAGCCTCGGCGGCGACCGTGAACGCAACCTGTTTCGCGCCGAGGGCGCGGCCGCGTTTCGCGGCCACGCCCGCGGCACGACGCACGCTGTTGCGCGTCACGTCGGCGGATTTCCCCATGCCGATCAGGAGCAGGCGCTGGGCTTTGACCCCCGAGCCGGAGGGATACAGCAGACTTGTTTCGTCCCGTTTTCCCTTGAAGTCGCCGCTGGTCAGGGCGCGACCGATGACGCCACCCGCCGCCTGGTCCAGCGCCGCGATGGAATTCGGAACGGACGACCCCTGTGCCACGGCGACGGCCAGCAGGCCGGCGTCGACGGCGGCCAACGGGGTGGAAACGACCTGGCTTGTCAGCTCAGACATGTTCGATGATGCAGTCCGCGAACGTTGAAGTTGAGACCTGGGTGGCGTCGGGCAAGAGACGCGCCAGATCGTATGTCACCCGGCCGCCGCGAATCGCGCCGCTGATTCCCCGCACGATGGCCGTCGAGACTTCGTGCCATCCGAGCTCGTCGAACATCATTGCGCCTGACAAAATGACGCTGCCGGGATTCACCTTGTCCTGTCCGGCGTATTTCGGCGCGGTTCCATGGGTCGCTTCGTATACGGCGTAGCCGTCCCCGACGTTCCCACCCGGCGCCAGACCGAGTCCTCCGACCTGAGCCGCGGCGGCGTCGGACAGCAGATCGCCGTTCAAGTTGGGTGCCGCAATCACGGAATATTCGTCGGGTCGCATCACCAGCTGTGCAAACATCGCATCCGTAATGCGATCCTTGATCACGACGCAGCCAGCGTCCCGCTTGCCGCTTCCCGCTTCGGTCTCGGTGATTGTCTTGTTCCCGAAGCGTTGTTTCGCGACCTCGTAGCCCCACTCGCGAAACCCGCCTTCGGTAAACTTCATGATGTTGCCCTTGTGGACCAAGGTCACCGATTCGCGCGCGCTGCGAATCGCGTACTGAATCGCCTTGGCCACGAGACGCTGGCTGCCGAATTTTGACATCGGCTTGATCCCGATGGCGCTGCCGGGCCGGATTTTCGCGCCAAAGCGCTCGGTCAGAAAGCTGATGAGCGCGTTTGCCTCGGGGCTCTCGGCCTTGTACTCGACCCCGGAGTACACGTCCTCGATATTCTCACGGAAAATCACCACGTCCAGCTTGTGCGGCTCACGCATCGGGCTCGGCACGCCCTCGAAGTACCGCACCGGACGGACGCAGGCGTAGAGATCGAGCAGCTGGCGCAACGCGACGTTGAGCGACCTGATCCCGCCGCCGACGGGCGTCGTGAGCGGACCCTTGATCGCCACACGGTGCTGGCGGATGGTGCTAAGCGTTTCTTCGGGAAGCCAGCTCCCCGTCTGCTTGAACGCTTTTTCGCCGGCCAGCACTTCGAGCCACTCGACGCGGCGTTTTCCTCCGGAGGCCTTCTGCACCGCGGCATCGAACACCTTTCGCGCCGCCCGCCAGATATCCGGACCGGTCCCATCCCCCTCGATAAACGGAATGACGGGATGGTCTGGCACCACCCAGTGCTCGTCCCGGAACTCGATCCGCTCGCCCATTTCCCGCGATGGCTCCGATTGAAAAATGGTGGTGCAGTCTACATGGGCGTGATGGGGTTGCGCCAGACGAACCGAAGGGCAAGACTACGAAGTGCGAATCATCATCGCGCTCGTGTGGCTCGCGGCGGGCCCAGGCGGTGCTGCCTTGCAGGCGACGTTCGCGTGCCATCATGGGGCGACGTCTCACCGCAGTTCGCATCAGCGTCCACGATCACACGAGATTCCGGCCGGTCCGTGTTTTTGCGATCAGATGACCAATGGATTTGATCTGGCGCTGTCGCAGACGCTCCACCCGCGCGTGATCACCGCGCCCGTGTGGCGCGCCGCGATCGTCACCGTGCAGGATCCCGTGCCATCCGGGCTGCCGCTCACTTCCTCTCCAACTCCACCCACTCCTCCTCCGAATCGTTTCGTAGGCTGAGTCGTCACTCACCTGCAACACGAAGGAGGATTCATGCGCAGTGCGCTTGCCGGCGTGCTGCTTCTGGGTGTTTGGCTCACCCCGGGGCTGCACGCCCAACAACCGGTTGACTCGACGCGCCACCACGGCGATACGCTCACGCGACCGCCCATTCAGTTGCAGCCGGTCACCGTCACCGCGTCGCCTGCGAAACGGGACGAGCCGGTCAGCGCGACGCATGTGACCGCCGCGGAGCTGGGCCAGGCTCCGGCCGCGAGCGCGTACGATTTGCTGCGACAAACAGCAGGCGTGGAGGTCCACGAGCAGGGTCAGGGGCCCGGATTCGCGTCCGATGCGTCGGTGCGGGGCTTCAGCTCCGATCACTCGACCGACCTGGCGTTGTGGGTGGACGGCGTGCCGATCAACGAGCCCGTGAATGGACACGCCGAGGGCTACAATGACTGGAGTCTTCTGTTCCCCGACGCGATCCAGGACGTGGACGTCATCAAGGGGCCGTCGAGCGCGCTGTACGGAAATTTCGCAATGGCCGGCGTGGTGAACGTTCGGACGCTGGAGCGATTCCAGGGCACCACCATTTGGGTCGAGCCCGGGTCGTACGGACGCGTGGCCGGCGGGTTGCTGGCCGGTTCCGGCCAGGGTCAAAACAGCGCCGTATTCGGACTGCGCGGCGTCCGCGAGGATGGCTGGCGGCCTCGCAGCGCCTACGATCTGGGACAGATGCATGGACGGTTGGTCCGCGAGATTGCGCCCTCCAGCACGCTGGATTTGGGCGTGGAGCTGTACGGCACTCGCTGGGATTCTCCGGGATTCCTCACCGACAGCCAGTTTCAGGCTGGGCTCTACGACCATGTGGCGAACCAGACCGAAGGTGGATTCAAACGGCGCGCGCAGGAGCGCGCCAGCCTGCGCGTGCTGGTGGGGCCATCGGCGTTGTGGCGCACGACACTCTACGCCACGCAGGGTAGATGGCAGCAGTTCCTCACAATTCCCGGAGAGCCCGGCGCGGGCGAAGGGACCGGGAGCCAGACGGAGGAAGACGACCTTCGCTACGGCTTCGGACTCACCAGCGCGCTTACCTGGGCGCTGCCGCACGGCGAGCTCACCCTCGGTACGGAAGGACGCTGGGATCATTCGGATTACGAAAACTGGTTTACCACCGATCGGGCGCGCGATTCCGCGCAGATCCTCGTGGGCGCCCGACAGGCATCCGCGGCGCTGTTCATCCAGTCCACGACCGATGTGACACACCATGTGCGCGCCTTGATCGGGGGCCGGATTGACGGGTTGAACACGCGCAGCGACCCCGAGGGCGGCGCCAGTATCGGTCATGGCAGAGCCGTGTTTGCTCCCAAGCTTGGCCTGCTGTATCACCTGCTCGTGCCCATCGACCTCTACGCCAACGTGTCGCGTGGATTTCGTGAAACGGACGGGGTCATCGAGGATCCCACGCTGCCGTTCATCACGGCGTGGGCCTATGAAACCGGACTCAAGTACGACGGCCGTTATGGGTCAGCCGGCGTCGCGCTGTTCCGAATGGACGTGAGCAATGAGCAGACATTCGATCCCGTCACACTCACTTCCACCAATGGCGGAGCGAGCCGTCGCCAGGGCGTCGAGCTGCAGGTCGATCTCCATGTGTCGGCGGCGATTTCGCTGAGCGGCGACTGGACGCTCAACGATGCGCGATACCGTCACTTCATTACGGAAGACGGTGACACGTTGAACGATGCGCGCGTGTTCAACACGGCGCGCTACGTCGGCACGGTGGGAGTGCAGCTCGCGCCTCACGGATCTGGTTGGCAGCTGCGCGTCAGCTCGAATGTCGTGGGACCCTACACGCCGTTCGATGAGCCGGGGGTCGAGCTGCCGGCCTACGGCCTCGTGCACCTGAGCGGCAGCGTGCGATTTGGACCGAGCCGTGCTGCCGTGATTCAATTTGGCGTGCGCAATCTGTTCGATGAGGCGTACCGCGAGCTGGCCGCGGGCGGCTTCGTGAGTCCGGGGCAGCCGCGCACGCTGTACGGGAGCGTACGGTATGGCTTCTAGGGAATTGTGGGGCGGTCGAAGGCGGTCAAGGGCGGACGAGGGACGGTCGAGGTAAATGCCTTGACCGCCCTCGACCGTCCTCGACCGCCCTGCTCTCAGGAGCGGACGGCGGTCCCGAGGATGTCGCGGTCTGGTGTCACCTGGTCGTCGAGCGGCACCTGATTGCGTTCCCCGCGAATCACGCGCGACCAGAGCGTGATTTCCCGGTCGAACAGGAAGCGGAACAGCAGCTTGGTCCACGACGTGTGATACGCGAGCTGGTCGTACACCTCGGGCGCGATCTCCCGAATTTTTGGGAGCCGGTTCCAGGCGACTGAGGGGAAGTCGTGGTGCTCGTTGTGATAGCCGACGTTGAACGCGAGGAGATTCAGGAATCCATAATAGCTGAACGTCTCCTGCTCCCCACCTTCGGTGAGATAGTGGCGTTGAATCCAGCGCGCCCCCAGCGGATGCAGCCCGATCGCAAAGAACAGTGACAGGCAGAAGTACGCGACGCCCTTGGGACCGAGCCAGAGATAGACGGCGCTGTTGACCAGGATCTGTACGCCGAGGTTGGTCAGCGACCACGCATCGACGACGGAGACTTCTTTGATGCGCGTGGGTCGCACGGCCTGGAAGAACGGATACAACAGCAGCCAGAGCGCCTTGCCGAACGCCGACCGGCCAATCAGCCGGGCTTCCCAGCGCGCCGGAATATCGGCGTCCAGCTCGTACACCCCCTGAAACGCGTGGTGCTTCAGATGATACTTATGGAACGACACCGAGCCGGGGAGAAACAGGGGCAGATTGGCGATCAGCTCCGTGAGCACGTTCGGCAGCTTGCGCCGGAAGATGAGCCGGTGCGTGCACTCGTGAATCATGACGAACAGCGCGTGATTGGCGTACGCCCCGACGCAGTAGGCGAGCGCGAAGACCACCCACCAGGAATGCTGGGCCGCAAACCAGCAGACCAGGAATTGGAACGCGACGATGCCGGTGGTCCACCAGAAGGTGACCGGATTCGGACCAATCAGCTCGCGGATTTCAGGATGACGGGCGAGAATTTCCCGGGTACGGGCGCGATGCGGCTCTGGGGTGGTCGAATACGCGAAGTCGTGAATCGTGACAGCCTTGAAAGAGGTTAACCTAAGATATGACAACCCCCCCGATCCGCTACCGTCCCCGCTGATGCCGCCAGGTGTGACTACCGGCTCGGGCCAGCCGTGCGTGTCCGGAGCGGTGATCGTGTATCGCCTGTACGACGTCGGCTACGAGATTCGCCTCGAGCATGCGCTGGACGTCCTGGCGGGTGGCGAGCGGCAGGT
>JADMIO011609098.1_pt1 | contig 15634 bp, 11 predicted proteins | sample 8958161 | NCBI WGS metagenome assembly JADMIO01 (sample SAMN16585339, study PRJNA669376) | soil metagenome | isolation source: Crop rotation soil | place: USA: Cullars Rotation, Alabama | collected 2011
GACGCGGCTATAAACGCACTCCTCTGCCAATGCGTCTGGTTGGCATCTATCACCTTTTGTGCGATCATTGCAACTTGCTTTTCACTGGTTTTGTGCTGCCGGGAACGTTGAAGAACAATCATAAGAAGAGGCACCGGCATCGAAGAAGTCCTGAAGACGGAGAGAACGTCTCGACGTCTTAATCAATCAGATTTGTTTGTAATGAAGAACCTTCTACTAACTGGAATTGCGATCACAGTCGCCTGTCTCGGAGCATTTGCTCAGGAACCTCAAAATACAAGTTCCCAGGGGCAAGGTCTCGACGGTCAGGGTATTAGAAGTTATCTTCTCGGCCCAGGCGATGTAGTTGAGGTCAAGATTTTTGGCCAACACGACATGGATTCAGTCGCGCAGGTTGATAGTGAAGGAAATCTAAGCTCGCTTCCGTTTTTGGAAAAGCCGATCAATGCGAAATGTAGAAACGAGCGGCAGATTCAGAAAGACATTGCGATCGCATATGCGCGGTTGATTATAGATCCTCAGGTGTCGGTCCGAATTTTGGAAAGGAACAGTCGTCAGCCTGCATCAGTTTTTGGCGCAGTACGCCAACCGACTAGGATGTCGGTAAATCGTGCGATTCGATTGAATGAAGTGATCGCAGCAGCAGGTGGTACAACGGATCGTGCGTCAGGATCAGTTCAAATACTCCACACAGAGCCAGTGTTGTGTCCTCAACCCGGCCAGGAGGCGGACGCCCTTCCGCTCGATGGCACTCAAGTACCGCTACAAATAGTGAAGCTTGCCGATCTTAAGAGTGGAAAACGCGAATCGAACCCGACCATTCGTCCTGGTGATTATGTTTTAGTGACCGAAGCCGAACAGGTTTATGTGACAGGTAACGTTGTATCTCCTGGTTCGCAGCTGTTAATCGATCAGCTAACTCTCGGTCGTGTGTTGGCGATGGCAGGCGGTGCTAGAAGTAACGCCGAGTTATCAAATATTAGAATCTATAGGCAACAGCCCGGCGAGTTGCATCAAAGAGTCTTGAAAATTGATTACGCCGCAATCAAACAAGGCAAACGTCCTGACGTTTTGTTGAATCCATACGATGTAATTGAAGTAGGAGAACCGGGACTCAGCGTTAAAGGAATCCTCAAGGACATATTCGCACGTGCGGTTAATTCGTATTCTCCGTGGTTGTTGCAGTGACAACTTCGTCCCCCTGGTCGAAATGATGTTAGTAAAGGTGAGGTCGTAAGATGAGAGTTAAGATTAGTTCTGTTGTTGCGTTGGTATTGTTGTCGTTAGCCGTTGTCCTGGTGCATGCGCAGGAGCCGCAGCAACAATCTTCCTCGGCAGGAACTCAGCAATCATCCAGTCTTGATATCCAGGGCATAAAAACTTATCTGCTTGGTCCGGGTGACGTGGTTGAGATACGCGTGTTTGGTCAGCCTGACTTATCTTCGACTGCCCAGGTTGATGGCGACGGAAATCTTAGTTCTCTACCATTTCTGGAAGCACCGATCATTGCCAAGTGTCGCAGCGACAAAGATATCCAGAAAGATATCGCGGCGGCTTATGCGAAGTTCATCAACAATCCGCAGGTTAGTGTCCGCATCTCCGAGAGAAATAGTAGGCAACCGGCAACGGTATTTGGTGCCGTGCGTGTGCCACAGCGCGTAGAGATGAAACGAAAAGTTCGCTTGAACGAACTGATGGCTGTATCAGGTGGTTTTACTGAACGTGCCGCCGGCACAATCCAGATTCTTCACACCGAACCTTTAATGTGTCCCGAGGCTGGAGAAGAGGCAGAGTCAAAGCCTATCGAAGGTACGAGAATTCCGCTGCAGATAGTAAAGATTTCCGAACTACGCGCGGGTTTAGTGGATGCCAATCCGGTTATTCGTCCGGGCGATTACATCCTTGTGACTGAGGCTGAGCCCATCTACATCACCGGCAGTGTGGTTTCGCCGAGCGGGATTTACCTGCGCGAGCAGTTAACGCTCAGCCGCGCAATTGCGATGGTTGGTGGTACGCGCAAAGAAGCGAAGACGAACGACGTAAAGATCTATCGTCAGAAACCAGGATCACCAGAGCAGGAAGTAATCACTGTCGACTATGCGGCCATTAAGAAACAGCAGAAGCCCGACGTGCTGCTCATGCCTTACGACGTCATCGAAGTATCTGAAGCCGGAATGTTCTCATCGCAGCGTCTCGGCGCAACGCTACTCAGTGCAGTGATGGGCGGGGCCACCGGGGCAATTTCAGCGACCGGAACCTATTTACCAAGTCGAATAATTTATTAGTTTAATTTTGAAGAAGAAGAGTCAGTAACTATGAATGGAAAATCTTTAGCCAGTGATCGTCGTCGCAGAAAGACGATCACAATGCTGTGGGCGCTTGGTGTTACGGTGCTAGTGATCTTTCTGATCTATAAAGAAATGAGCGCCGTACTCTACATCCTCGCGACGCTTAGTGTGACTATATTGTTGGGTGTAGTGGCCTTTTCGGATCTTGCTCATAGTGATGCAGGTTCGGATCAGTTGGGCCAATCAAAAGATGCATCGAGTGTTGCAAAATAGCAGAAGTTGAGACCTTCGCTTGTCCTTCACGCGATCAATATTCCGCTCACTCAATCCTTCAATCGAGACCTCTTATACATTCGATAAGTTTGTGTTTAAGTGTGACTTACTCGTCTCATTTTTTGCTGCAATGCAAAGAGATGAGTAGGTTGAAAGTTTAGTCGGACTATTGCATAATCCCGCTGCGTTCACCTCCCCGGTGGACGAAGTGGTCGCGTGGGGTGAGGACACGTGGCCTTAGGGTGGGGGCTGTGGGAGGTCCCCGCCCGCTTTTGTTTTTGGTCCACTCTCCAACTTCTGTTTTTAGATAATCGCATCAAGGTTGACGTGACGTTTGAAGCGGGTACAATCCACTTTTCGAACTAACTCTGTTGCAGTACTGAGCGGCTTCATGACATTGTGGCTGTTAACTGACTAGATGGGTCCTTTTCAAAGAGCACGACGAAGGTTCAAGCTCTGGCTTTTCAAGGGCGGACGAGAAAGCGGTTCGCACGATCAATCCGCACATCTTCGACAACACCCGTGGTGGCAAGTCATGTGTCTCACTGGTGTTGATTACTTCTCTACACTCGGATATCAACCAGGCATTGCGTTTCTCGCAGCAGGAATGCTGTCGCCACTTGCGACACTGGTGCTGGTCCTACTCACGTTCTTTGGCGCACTGCCAATTTACAGCCACGTTGCCGCAGAAAGTCCGCATGGCGAAGGTTCGATCTCAATGCTCGAACGTTTGCTCTCACGTTGGAAAGGCAAACTCTTCGTACTTGTCTTACTTGGTTTCGTCGCTACAGATTTCATTATCACGATCACTCTTTCAGCTGCTGACGCCACTGCGCACATCATCGAGAATCCTTTTACTCCACAAGCTCTCAAACACGAGATCGGTATCACGCTCGCGCTCATCGCGATGCTCGGTGCAGTTTTTCTAAAGGGATTCAAAGAAGCGATCGGTATTGCCGTCCTGCTGGTCTTCATCTATTTGTTGATGAACGTAGTGGTACTTGGCTTTGGCCTTTACGAACTCGTGACTCATCCTCATCACTTCCCGGAATGGAAGCAGGCTCTATTCGCAGATTCCCGGGTTCATGGTAGCCCATGGTTAATAATCGGTTTCTCTTTGATCCTTTTTCCAAAACTAGCGCTGGGTTTATCGGGATTTGAAACCGGCGTTGCAGTGATGCCGCTTGTGCAGGGTGACAGTGAAATCGGTTCAGAAGACTTGGATAGTCTGCACGCCACTCGCACTACTGACGAACCAGGTCCTCGCGTACAGCAGCTTCTGCAAGGTCGAATTCAAAACACGCGCAAGATGCTTCGTTCAGCGGCATTGATAATGAGCGTACTTCTAATTGCCAGTAGCCTGGTTACGACGATGCTGATTGAGCCGGCTAAGTTTGCAGAGGGTGGAGAGGCAAATGGCCGCGCGATCAGTTATCTCGCTCATCATTTTTTCGGCGACATATTCGGGACTGCTTACGACCTGAGCACCATCACTATTCTTTGGTTTGCCGGCGCCTCGGCAATGGCTGGATTGCTGAACATCGTTCCGAGGTACCTGCCTCGATACGGAATGGCCCCGGAGTGGGCCAGGGCTACACGTCCACTCGTTCTGGTCTATATGGCAATCGCCTTCACCGTCACCCTGATCTTTCGTGCTGACGTCGACGCACAAGGCGGCGCTTATGCTACTGGCGTACTGGTGCTCATGACGTCGGCTGCAATTGCGGTGACGCTGGCCATGTATCGCAAAGGTAAGTCGTGGAAAGTGTTCTTGATCATATCGGTTGTCTTTGCTTACACAACCATACAGAACATTCACGAGCGACCGGAAGGCATCAAGATCGCTTCGTTTTTTATCCTGGCTATCGTTATCGCTTCACTTGTATCCCGTGTAATGCGTACGACTGAGTTGCGCGTAGACAAACTCGAGCTCGACGACGTGGCGCGCGATTTCCTCCGAGTAGCAGGACGTGGAACCATTCGCATCATCGCCAATAGAAAAGATCAAGGCGATCTCCTTGAATACCAAACTAAGGAGACTGAGAAGCGCGCTGATAATCACATCCCACAGGGAGAGCCAATAATTTTCTTTGAAGTCACGCCAGGTGATGCCTCGGAGTTTTCGGGGACACTGCGGATAAGAGGCGAAGCCGTCGACGGCTATAAAATCCTCCGCACTGAATCACCGGCCGTACCCAATGCTATAGCTGCTTTCCTCTTGTACCTCCGTGATGAAACTGGCAAGTTACCGCACGTTTATTTTGGATGGAGCGAAGGTAATCCGTTGTCGTATTTGCTCAGGTACATTGCGTTCGGTGAAGGTGATACAGCGCCAGTGACTCATGAAGTATTGCGACAAGCCGAAAAGGATCCTGCACGACGGCCGATCGTTCACGTGGGTGGCTAGACCGCGAGTAACTGCAGGAGTAGTATTCAACTGATTGAAAATTTGTCTGCCGAAGTCGTCAGTCTTCTGTGCTGACGACGCGGGGGAACCACCTGTTCCGATTTATCGGGACTCGGGGCTAAGCGTGGAAATCAAATCACGCCGAACACTTCCAGTTCGAGCCCGTCAGCTAACCTCGTAGGCCCAGGGAAGGGCAATGCTAGCGATCTTGAAGGACGCGGAGCTTATTGCTTCGCGTTTTCTTTTTTGAGAGTGAGGATTGCGACTTCCGGACTCAATAACCGGAGGACCGATGGTAACCAATCTAAAACGGATGCTCGTGGGACGCGCACTGCGAACCGAACAAGCAGCCCACGAAAGACTTTCTAAGAAGACCGCCCTGGCGGTCTTTTCCTCTGATGCGCTCTCGTCTGTTGCCTATTCGACCGAAGCGATCTTGTTAGTACTGCTTGCCGCCGGCACAGTAGCCATCACGTATCTACCGTTCATCGCGATTGGCATAACACTGCTACTCGCGATTCTGGTCCTCTCGTACCGGCAAACAATTCATGCGTACCCGTCCGGTGGTGGTGCTTACATCGTTGCTAAAGACAACCTGGGCACACAGACAGGCTTAGTCGCGGCAGCATCGCTACTTGTTGATTACGTATTAACGGTCGCCGTTTCCATTTCCGCCGGCGTTGCAGCAATTACATCAGCGACCAACGGAACACGTCTTGGGTTTCTGCAGGAACATCGCGTTCTCATTTGCATAATTCTGGTCGTATTCATTGGCGTGGTTAACCTCCGTGGAGTCCGAGAGTCGGGGGCACTCTTTGCCGGTCCTACCTATCTATTCATCCTTTCGATGCTGGCGTTAATTGTTGTCGGCTTTTTCCGGTACTTCACAACTCATGAGGTGATGCAGACTCCGGAGACAATTCACTTTGACGAATCTGTTGGAGCAACGGCACATCAGGCACTAACCAGCGCCGCACTTCTGTGGTTGTTGATGCGAGCCTTTGCTGCAGGTTGCACTGCTTTGACTGGCGTCGAAGCTATCTCAAATGGAATTCCCGCGTTCAAACAGCCTGAGTCGAAGAACGCAGCCAGCACCTTAACTGTGATGGCTGTGATCATGGCGGTGCTCATCCTTGGCTCTGGTTTTCTTGCTTACAAACTGAACGCTCATCCACGTGTAGACGAAACATTGGTCTCCTCGATCGGTCGTCACATATTTGGCGTTACCGTGCCCTACTACATCTTGCAGGCAGCTACCGCTTCTATTCTCGTGCTGGCAGCGAATACTTCCTTCGCAGATTTCCCTCGTCTCGCGAGTTTGCTCGCGGCGGATCGCTTCCTTCCACGTCAACTCGCAACCCGTGGTGATCGTCTCGTATTTTCAAATGGTGTCTTAATTCTTTCACTCCTCGCCTGCATCTTGATCGTCGTCTTCAAAGGTGAAGAACAATCAATGCTGCCCTTGTATGCGCTAGGGGTGTTTCTCTCTTTTAGCTTGTCGCAAGCAGGAATGGTTGTGCATTGGCAACGACTACGAAAAGCAGACGAGGCTCAGAAGAGAATCAGGGAAGAGGAAGAGATACATCGAACTGAAGCTGCGGACAGCGGTGCCATTAGTCACGAAGCGGAGCGACTCGAAGCCATCGAAAGAGACCGTGAGTCAAACTGGCTGGTGTCGATTGTGATCAATGCAATTGGAGCAATCGTCAGCTTTGTAGTTCTCATCGTGATTGCCGTTACAAAATTCAGTCACGGTGCGTGGGCCGTTATTCTGCTGATTCCTTTGCTTGTGTTTATGTTTCGCTCGATACATAGGCACTACCTTGATATAGCCGTTCAACTATCAACTGAAGGAATGCAACCGATTGAGTCGATAGCCAAACACGTGGTGCTGGTACCGATCTCTGGAATTCATCGTGGAGTTATTTATGCGTTGGAGTACGCAAGATCGATAGCGCCGGGGAAAGTGACTGCTATTTACGTTGACCTGAACGAGGAGGCTACCAAGAAGCTTCGCGAGAAGTGGTCAACCTGGGGAACAGGCGCTGAGCTAGTTGTTCTGCAGTCTCCTTATCGATCACTCACAAAACCGCTGTTGCGCTACATCGAACGCATTTCACGGCAAGATGAGTCTGCGATGGTGACAGTACTGTTGCCAGAGTTTGTGCCGGCCAAATGGTGGCATCAACTTCTGCACAATCAGAGCAGCTTATTATTGAAGGGTGCGCTGTTATTCAGGAAGGGTGTGATAGTGACCAGTGTTCCCTATCACCTTGAAAAGTAAGCCACGGTCTTTATGCTAGCGGAGCCTCTCCGTCAGGAGTCTTTCCTGCGAGGAAGCATGAGCGGCAATAGACAGGTCGACCTTGCGAAGGATAGAAAGGCACCGTCGTTTGCTGTCCGCATTGAGCGCATAAAACTGAGACTTCAATTCGCTGTCGAACACCTGACGATTGAGCTGCCGCGATTGCTGCCAGGCGTTCGTTCTTGGCCTGCTTACACGGCTTGCAACGTTTGGGTTCGTTCTTCAGTCCCTTGTCGTGGAAAAAGACTTGTTCTCCTGCAGTCCAGATAAAATCTTCGCCGCAGTCGACACACTTGATCGGGCGGTCTTGATATTCACTATCAGGACTTGCTACCAGTTCTTGGGCGGCTTCTGTCTGTGACATGATCTACTCCCTGGGTCGTTCAGTAATCAAAAATAAATTGCGGCGGGTTAATAAAGAACTTCAGACAGGAAGCTCGTTGTTCTCCCGGTGAGGATGTAACTGATTATAGAGGTCATACTCACTGGGCTGTCGTTCGGCAAACGGTATATCTATGGCGAAACTGTGTCAAGGTAAAACGAACCATTCTGATATTGAAAGACTTGGACCATCTTGACAGGCTTTTTGCCGGATGGCAGCATCCGCTCTTAAAAATTATGAAGATACTCATAGTGGGTTCAGGTGGTCGCGAACACGCGATTGTTTGGGCGATGCAGAAAACGTCATCCGAGCCAGTCACAGTGTACTGTGCGCCTGGCAATGCTGGCATCGGTATGAGCGCTCAAAATGTTCCAGTGTCGGTAATGGATCTTAATGGTCTTGCAGCCTTTGCCGAGGAGCAGAAAATTGATTTGACCTTCGTCGGTCCTGAAGCTCCACTGGCGGCTGGTTTGGTTGATCGATTCGAGTCATCCTCTCTACCGATCGTTGGTCCGTGTGCATCAGCTGCGCAACTCGAGGGAAGCAAGGTCTTTGCGAAGGACTTCATGGCAAGACACAACATTCCAACCGCGGCGTTCCAGGTGGCAGACGCTCCCGACGAGGCTCTTCGTGCACTGAAGAGCGGTCGATTTGGGGAACATGATGGCGCTGTTGTTGTCAAAGCAGATGGCCTGGCGGCTGGCAAAGGAGTTGTCGTCGCCGCGTCGCACCATGAAGCTGAGAAAGCAATTCAAGACTTGATGGTGAATCACACGGCAGGTGCGGAAGCTGCTTCCAGAATAGTTTTGGAGGAAGCGTTGATTGGGCCGGAAGCTTCGGTCCTACTCTTCGCCGACGGCAAAGACTACGTCCTGATGCCGGCGGCTCGAGATCACAAACGAATCGGTGAAAACGACACCGGACCAAATACAGGCGGCATGGGCACTATCACAGATCGATCGATTCTGAGCGACAGTGAAATTGATCGAGTTGTGAAGGAGATAGTTGAGCCCACACTTAATGGAGCCGAGCGCGAAGGGTTTGCGTTCAAGGGAATCTTATTTCTTGGATTGATGTTAACCGCTGATGGACCCAAGTTGCTCGAGTACAACGTTCGCTTTGGTGACCCTGAAACACAGGCAATTCTGGTGAGACTAAAGTCTGACCTGGTTGCCATCTTCGACGGAATGCGACAGGGCACTCTTGGCAACTTGAAAGTCGATTGGGCTCAGGGTTCTTCTGCATGCGTTGTAGCGGCAAGCCAAGGCTATCCGGGGAAGTACGACTCGGGAGCCATTATCAAAGGACTTGATGCTGTAGACCCAAACGTCAAAGTCTTCCATGCCGGTACTTCACTGTCGCCAGACGGACAGGTTATTGCGACTGGGGGCCGGGTACTGGGAATAACTGCTTCGGCTTCGAATCTGAGTGAGTCGCTAACCCAGTGTTATGGTGCTTTAGAGACCATTCACTGGCAGGGGATGCAGTTTAGACGCGACATCGGACGAAGTGCTGCCCGCCAACACGGCTAGTGAGCCTCTGACTGTGCAAGGCCCGTGACTATCCTGTTATACTTCCGCTCGATACGTTTTTGACGTGACTTTGAAACCGCCTGAGCATATACGTCGTACATCAGGTCGGGTGTTGTGGTTGGACTGAGAGATTTGTCATCTCGCCGTTAGAGGAGAGCTGAAATGGGAGTTTGGACAAGAATGAAGCGCTCAATGCGCGCCCTCTTTGGAGGGATCATCGAAAAGACTGAAGACCCGGAGCTCATACTTCAGCAAACCATCCGCGACATGCGAGACCGCGTGCCCGAGTTGAATAACTCAGTGGCTCAAGTAATGGCGACTGAAAAGCTCCTTGCAAAGAATAAGGAGAGACTCGAAAGCCAGGTCGTTGATTTGGACTCTAAGATTCGGGCCTCGGTAAAGATGGGGCGAGACGATATTGCAACCGCCTACATCGGTCAGTTGCAGCAGGCACAGGTTGATCTGCAAAAGACGGGGCAGCAACTGGAGCACGCAAATCTCGCATCGAAACAGGCACTCAAGGCGCGTGATAACTACGTCCTTCAGATGCAGCGTCGCACCGCTGAAGCGATGCAGTTGATAAATCAATCGAAGCAGGCAAAGCTTCAGGAACAGTTGGCTCAGACTATGGAGTCGTTCCAACTTGGCGACGATGCGTCGACGTTCAATGAAATGCGCGACAAGATCGATCGTCGAGCAGCCGCAGCGGAGGCGAAGATGCAGTTGGGCGCAGCCTCTGTCGATACTCAAATGCAGGAGATTGAACGCGAAGCCCTCGATATGCAGTTGCAAGACAAATTGCTTGCGTACAAGAAAGACATGGGCCTGCTAGGCGCCGGTTCAAGTGCGCCTACGCCACAAGCCTTACCCGCTGAAGGTGAGACTTCAACGAGTGGCAGCAACGGTACAGGTTGAACGCCGATTTGGTCGATATGGTGAAATGATTTGTAACCCGAGCGTCAATAAGTTTATGGCTGAGTTTCCAAAGTTCGATCTCAAGTATTTAAAAGAAGCATTCAAAGAACCCATAAACTTTTGGGGTATGGCCGGGTTTGCTGTCGCAACGGCCTACGTTCAGGACATTACTCCTTTGGTTGCTGCGTTGGCAGCCGAGACACTTTATTTAGCAACCGTGCCGGCAAGTACAGTCTATCGACGTTTAGTTGATCGCCGCGAGAAGCAGCGGCTACTGAAGCTCCGTGAACAGCAGCGTGAGGCGTTGATTAAGTTGTTCGATCCTCGCGAGAGGGAAGCGGTTGAGTATCTGCGGTGGATGAAGAACCAGATCTATTCAAACTACAAGAAGTTCACCGGCACAAAGCAGATTCCCCACAACATCGAGAGCCTTGATCAGCGTTGGGAAGACTTTGTGGATTTGCTGGACGTCTATCGTCGTCGTAAACACCACTTGCGTTCAATCAATCGCCAGGCCGTCCAAAATCAATTGGTTCAGGCTGAGCGTTCTGTGGCAGGGGCTAAGGATGATCGTGAACGTCGTATTCAGCAGGCGAATGTCGAGATCTTGAAACGTCGTATTGCGGCATTCAACGACATCGAACGTTCAGTGAAACTGGTTGAAGGCCAGCTACAATCCATCGAAAACTTCTTCGGTCTGGTGAACGACCAGGTTGTAACCCTGCCAACTCCAGAACGAGTTTCTGCTCTCGACTTTGAGCAGCTTAGCGATTCAATCGCAATGACTAAGCAAATGCTCGAGGAGACCTCCGATACCTTTGCCGCACTCGATACCCACAATCGAGACATTGGCAATTACGAACTTCTGCTGTCCAATACTGGAACATCAAAATAGCCGGAGTTAGTGCCGCCGCTTGGTACTTCGTGCTTTGGACTTTGGACTTAACGTAGCACCAAGCACCAACCTGCTCCGCGAAGCCCTGCGTCTTCCAAAACATCTATTTTTCAGCAACTTACTAGTTAATGTTCCTACTCAGGTAACACACTCTATAGCATTGAAAAAAAAGATGGCCACAAGATATTGACACTCGCTAGTCAAAGGAGTATATTCCGCTCCGCTTGAGACGAAGTGCGTAACTGGTGCAGCGGCCGACCCCCTGAACTGCTCTTCCAGACAGGGATTTGTCGCTTCGAATAGAGCCAACCGGGGTATCAGCAACACACTCTAAGTTATCGGCCTGCGTAGAAATACGCTAAGGCACTCCCGTTTTTGAAACTCGATTTACTCTCGGGCTCCCCCGTGAGAAAGGCAGAGAAGATGAGCGCAGCTTTCGGCAAAAAAGTCACTAAATCAGTCAGTTCACCCTCAATTACTCCGCGTCGAAAGTCGCAAGAGTTAGGACTAAATGCCAGAAAAGTTGTTAGCAAGCGTTACTCACTGAAGGATTCAAAGGGACGTGCCATCGAAGAGTGGTCAGACATCGTTCGTCGTGTTGTCGGCCATGTTTCAGCAGCCGAAACTGGAGAGAAGCGAGACAAGTTTTTTGCGGCGATGAGCGAAGTAATGCTCAATCGTGAGTTCGTCCCAAATACCCCGTGCCTGGTAAATGCCGGCAAAGCAAACGGTCAGCTCGCTGCCTGCTTCGTTTTGGATGTGCCTGATTCACTTCAGGGCATAATGGATCACGCCAAAGCTGCAGCGACGATTCATCAAACGGGTGGCGGAACTGGAATGACTTATGAATTCCTGCGACCTTCCGGCGCGATGGTCAGCTCCGCGACAGGTGTTGCCTCAGGTCCCGTGTCTTTCATGAACATCGTCAACCAGGTGACTGATGTGGTTAAGCAGGGCGGTGTTCGACGTGGTGCGAACATGGGCATGATGCGAGTCACGCATCCCGATGTGCTTCGTTTCATCCACGCGAAAAACGATCAGCATTCGCTCACCAACTTCAACATCTCAGTCAATGTTACTGACAAGTTCTTAAAAGCAGTCGATAACAACGAGTGGTTCCAACTGGATTTCAACGGTGAGTCGTGGACCGATCCGATCTACGATCCCGTCCGCGATGATGATTACGTTCTTTATCGTCGACCGGACGGTTCGACGGTTACGTTCTGCGATCGTCAGGCGTTCTTGAGTGCCGATCTTTCCGATTGCACGATTGAAGAAGCTCCACGTCCCGGCATGATCTTCGCGCCCGACATTTGGGATCGCATCGTTGCGAGTGCCCACAAGTATGCTGAGCCAGGCATCGCTTTCATCGATGAAGTGAATCGTCACAATCACATGATGAAGTCGATGGGTCCGATTTACTCTTGCAACCCCTGCGGTGAACAGTTCCTCCATTTTTCAAACTCTTGCAATCTTGGCTCGATCGATCTGGCGAAGTTCTACGATCCAGAAAAACGAATCGACTGGGATCGACTCGGCGAAGTCACCCATCTCTGCACTCGCTTTCTCGATAACGTCATCGATACTTGTGCGTGGCCACTTCCTGAAATTAACAACGTAGTTCACCGGACTCGTCCAGTTGGTCTGGGAATCATGGGGTTTGCTGATCTCTGTTTGAGTCTGAACGTTACTTACGGTTCACCGGCTTCCATCGATCTGATGGATGAAGTGATGGGTTTCGTTCGTCGCGAGTCATGGATGGAGAGTAATCGTCTTGGTGCGGAAAAAGGTACGTTCCCTGAATTTGAACCTAACCGCGAAGCCTACACAGACTTTTTGTACAACCAGATCGGTATTCCACGAGACATTCCGTTGACTCCGCGTAACTACGAAGTCACAACGATTGCTCCGACTGGAACCATTTCCCTCGTTGCCGAAACATCGTCAGGAGTTGAGCCTAACTTCTCATGGGCTTACGTCCGTAAAGACACGCTCGGAACTCGCACGTACGTTCACACGCTCGCAGCAAACGCCTTGGGTATTGATGTCGACCAGTGTGACCAGGAATCGATAGATGCAGCGGCAGCTTATGTCGTAGAACACGAACATGAAATGCCACCGCATTTTATCTCGGCGATGAATATAAGCGCTGAGCAGCACGTTCATGTGCTCGCGGCTGCTCAGCGCAACGTCGATAATAGTGTGTCGAAGACTTGTAACGGCGCCGTAAACGACACCGTTGAGTCAGTAGACGCATTGTATCGATTGGGTCGCCAGCTTGGTTGCAAGGCGGTGAGTTACTATCGCGACGGTTCACGCGAGAACCAGGTGCTTACTTCAATGAAAGCCGAAGAGCCAAAGGGCGAAGTCGCCTGCAATCCTGAAGCAGTCGTTGAGCCCGTGGTCGAACATATGGATGCTGCTGAAATCGCGGCTGCGGATGAGACGTCGGCACGTCAGGATGCGATTGCCCGTGAACACTCAGAGGTCATCAGTGCACCAACAGTAACGGCGATTCGCATTGAACGACCACGCGAACTGAAGGGCGCGACGTGGCAGATCCCGTTTGATGGTCAGAACCTCTATGTCACTGTCAATCACGACGGCAAGATTATCCAGGAAGTTTTCGCAACGGGTCCAATCAGCGGCGGTGTGGGTTTGTTGGCTTCGAAGATGTTGCGTGGAGGATTTGACGCAGCCGAAGTCGCTTACAGCTTGAACAAGGTAACCGGTACTCACGCAGTTTGGTTCAACGAGCGACTACTCACTTCACCCGAGCAGGCTGTTGCCGAGTGCATCATGATCACTAACAGGCGCGTTCAGGACCTTCCGGACTCAGCACGTGCCGTAGGCAAACAGGCTGCGGCTAAGGCGGCTGCTGAACCCATTACCGGCGCGATCATGTCGAACATGATCGGCGTCTGCCCCGAGTGTCACGGTCAACTCGAGCATGCGAGTGGATGTGACTTTTGTCGTGATTGCGGGTTCAGCAAGTGTAAGTAATTCGCTTCCGGTTCTATGCCAGAAAGGCCGTCATCAAATGATGACGGCCTTTTCTTTGATCCTCAAAAGGGAATTCGTAGTTTGCTTTCAACTCACCACGCGGTTTGTAGACCTGCATGTCGGAAACCTACGACACTTCCCACCTACTGTAAAAGATTTCCTGCACATTGCATCCATACGCCTACTTCGGGCATCTGAGCCGATTCCCCAGATAAACCTGAGTTCCTCGCGATCGAAGACATTCCGGATTCGTTGGAACAGGCATTGCCAAAGAACGAGTGACAGCGGCGTTCTTCGTGTGCTGATAACTATGATTACCTACAGGAGTTTGATTTTGATTAAGAAACACTTTGCTTTTTTGCTTTCGGTTTTGATTGTTACCTTAAGCCTGGCTCCATATGTCGCAGCGCAAACAACCGTCGAGGTTGAAAAAACGCGCTCCAAAGTCCAGCAGTTGTCGTTGGAGAGCGATAAGAAGGTTGAGGTGAAACTACGCGACAACACCAAGTACAAGGGATATATCACCGCTGTAGATCGTGACTCATTCACATTCTCTGACGAGAAAACTTCCCAAACTCAGAAGTTCAACTTCTCTGAGGTTCAGGCGGTAAAGAAATCAGGCGGTGGAATCTCGACGAAAACCTGGATAATCATCGGTGGAGTTGCGGCCGGATCGATTATCACCTGGGCGATTGTTAAGCCTGCCTTTTGCGATGGTGGCGCGCAGACCAGAGGGATTTGTTAACTGCTCGTCAGTGGTCAGTCGTCGATAGCTTGAGTTTCGAGTTTCAAGTTTCAAGTCCAAATCCAAAAGTGCCACTTGAAACTCGAAACTCGAAACTTGAAACTCGAAACTGACCACTGACCACTGACCACTGACCACTGACCACTGACTAATAACTACTGACTATTGCTAGAATGCCTCGGCTTTCCAACCTACTAGCCGAGGCATTTCCGTGAAAACTCAGAAACTCGTCCTACTAGCTCTCGCTCTAATTATCTGTTTCGCATCTTTCGTCCACGCTCAAACACAAGTTCCGGCTCCACAGATTCGCCCCGACCCACCTATCGGAAAAGGAACTGTCGTGTTGAAGGCCGCACGACTGATTGATGGGACTGGCTCAGCGCCGATTAACAACGCTGTCGTTGTTATTACTGACAACAACATCGTCGCGGTTGGACCAAGCGGCAGCGTCAACATACCTGCCGATGCAAAGGTTATCGACCTTGGCAACGTCACGCTACTTCCCGGATTCATCGACGCTCATACTCACGTCGTAGGTCGCACACTTGGTGATCCTGATGGCGACGACGCGCTCGTTCGTGACTTCGAATCCTTCGGTGCAATACTTGGTGTTCGCAACGTTCGCGCGACGTTGATGGCTGGGTTCACCAGCATTAGAAACGTCGGAGCTTCAGGTCGCTTCGATGACATGGCGCTGCGCAAGGCAATCAATGAAGGTTGGATTGTCGGACCGAGAATGGAATCAGCGGGTCATGCTCTGGGGATTCGCGGTGGACATTGCGATGAAAATGGCTTTCGGCCTGGTCTACGCGATCCCGGAATAGAAGACGGAATCGCTGATGGACCTGAGCAGATACGTGCTGCCGTCCGTTACCAGATTAAATACGGT
>JADMIO010400456.1_pt1 | contig 15633 bp, 12 predicted proteins | sample 8958161 | NCBI WGS metagenome assembly JADMIO01 (sample SAMN16585339, study PRJNA669376) | soil metagenome | isolation source: Crop rotation soil | place: USA: Cullars Rotation, Alabama | collected 2011
CGCGACAACTTGTCCACGTGGAATTCTAAGCTTAGGATCCCAATGTGCTGGAAAGTCAGTCACCGGCTCGGGCTCCACCACCGTCACCGGCTCGACATGGTCGGGCCGGGCCTGGTCCGCCGCTGGCTCCACCGGAACGCTTTCGGACTTTGTCGGTGGCTGAGCCAGCCCGGCTTGCTCGGTCTCGGGCTCCGCCGACTGGGCCGCAACGGGGGCCACCTCCGGCTCTTCCTCCACGGACTTTTTGGACCTCTTGGCCTCCACCCACGCTGCTATGGCCAGGGCCTTGTTGGAGTAATTGGACCGCAAGGTCTGGGCCGGAGACCCTGGCGCCATAGGATGGCCATCCGCCACCCGACCCAGCGACCAGCGGCCCTTGGGGGTCCGCCAGACCGCAATCCGGCTCTCCCTCAGCCGCCAGTAATCGTCAGCAACCCGATGCCATTCCCGCCCGAAATCGTCCTGGTAGGTTGCCGGAGCCTTGACCCCGTAGGGCTCGGGTGTTGGATTACCTGGCTTGTCCAAGAGGTCGTTGGAATAAGTAGCCGGAGTAGTTACTGGTACTTCCACCGGGGCCTCCGGCTCACCAGGCCACCCCTTTACCTGGATTGCCTCGCACTTCGCCGCCTCTACCACCGGCTGCCTCGGCTGAACCGCATCTGGGGCCTCTGCCAGAAACTCCATGGGCTCCGCCGGCTGGTCCTCCTGGTCCGTCCCGTGGAGATCCGGCTCCGCTTGGAGCATTGCCTCGCCCTTCTGGCGGATCGCCAGCAACTCCTCCTCCTCCCCATCACGAGCCGGTCGATCCTCGGCGCTGATGACTGCGAGCCGGAAGGCGGCCCCGGCCATCATGGCGTAGGCCGTCGCACGCCTCGCCTCCACCCTGGCATCCTCGGCCCACTGCATGGCGACCTCGGGCAGCCGCCCGACGCCACGATCGAGGAAGATCCGATCCCAGGCCGCCTGGGCAGCTTGTAGATCCTCCCAAGGGTGAGACGCCAGTGGGTTCGAGGCGTGGTAGAGGGGGTCCAACTTCGCCGGTTGAACCACCACTTCTTCCTTGATCTGGTCCGTGGTGAACCGAGGACCGTGCTCCTGGACCACCTCCGCCCGGAGCTTGTCGGAACTCCTCCTCAGGGGTGCCTCAGGAAGTGTAACAGTTACACTTTCGAGGGTGTCCTGCATGGGGATGCTGTGGTATGGTCCTTCGGGGACCACCGACGGAGTTCGGTGGGTGGCCGGCTCCTTCAGGGCCTGGTGTCCATTGCCTGGTCGATATCGGGAGACCACCGCCGTGACCTGTTTCCGGGTGGGACGTGGACCATGCTCCCGGACCACCTCCGCCCATGCCTCCCGGAGTTTGTCCGGGTCCTGCCGCAAGGTAGCCAGGGGCTGGGCCTGCGCATCAGTGTCGGGGAGTGTAACGGTTACACTTTCCAGCGCCTCTCGGACCTCCAGGGCCCGGAGGCGCTGGTGGGCTCGACCGGCGGTCTGACCCAACTCATCCTTGACCCACTCCTCGAAGGTCCGGTGGGTCTCCCGGTAGAGCCGTTGATCACGGCAGACACGAAGGGCCTTGACCAGGTCCCAAAACGCCTGTTCGGATCGCTTGATCGTCGCCTTGACCCAGGCGAGCGTCTCCCGCTCCCCGTCGGTCAGCTTCTGGATCTCTTTCATCTTCGATATTCCATCCTTGTGGGCCTCCGGCGTCGTTGCCGGAGACTTGATTTCTGGGCAGTTCGGTCGTGGGTCGCTATCGGGCGCCCGGATTGTTCCGAGGATTCCGCCAGGGTCGCAAGTGGCTCTATGGACGGCGGACGAGTTTACGCACGAAAAATCGCCCCGCTCGGTCACCCCGCTGCCCTCCTCAACATCCGGCGCATCCGCCGGTTGATGCCGACTTGCCCCATGACGTTGGTATCCACCAGCCCCAGGCCCCCGAGGTGCTGGACGCATGCACGGAACCGGCCCTCGTCGAAGGGGCGGGCAATCCTCCCCTCCTGATAGAGTCTGTTCCACTCCGCCCTGATCTGCGCTTCGCTGATCCGCTGGCTCATTGCATTCCTCCAGTAGTAAGACGGCCAGGACACTACCAAATATCGATGCGCAGGAGGAAGCCTTGAATCGGTATTTCCCCGCACTCCCCGAATCCGGTAAAAACACTGCTGCCCGGCAACCCCTAGGGGGAGCTACCGGGCCGCAGTGCGCCATGAAGATTTTTAGGTCTCCACCCTATCATAGGGTACCATGAAGAAAATCTCCCCCAAGTCTGGTCGCAAGCGCCCCAAGACGGTCTTCCAGTTCATCCGAGACCTCATCTCCCCGTTCAACTACGCCAAGAGGGAGAAGGGCGAGCGGCGACCCAAGCAGCACTTCCGCAACGAGACCGTGGTCCGGTACTACAATACCTACGGGGGCCCCAGGGCCAAGCTCACCAACGAGGATCTCCTGGGGCACTTCCGTCGGAACTACGACCTCTATTTCTTCTCCAACGGCTCCGTCAAGGCCCCCCACGGTCTCCTCATGGTCGATGTGGACTGCCACCACTACGGGACCCCCGAGGCGGCCAGGGCCTACCTGGCGTGGATCACGGCGGAGTGGTTTCCCAACCTCTACCATGAGGGCAGCACCAACGGCACCGGTGGGCACGGCTACGCCTTCTTCGAGAAGGCCGGTGTGGGCGATATCTACCTGGCCGGTCAGTACGACGCCCTGGACCGGTTCCTCAAGTGGACCCACCAAGTCTGGAATGAGCGGAATCCCCACCTCCAGATCGAAATGGTCGAGGTCAAGGGAAAGCCCATCCGGTTTCACTGGGGGGACGAGTACTGTTGCCTCGACGGCATCACCGGCGGGACGGCGGCCACCATCCCCAGGGATATTCAGGCCCCGGCACGGTTCCAGGAATTCCAGGAAACCACGGTCCTCACCGGCCAGAGGGTCACCGCCCTGCTCCGAGAGATGGAGGAGGCTCAGAGGCGAGAGGCGGAGGAGGCCAAGCGCCGGGAGGAGGAGGCCAAGCGCCGGGAGGAGGAGAAGGCCAAGCGCCCGGAGATCATCCCCTTTATCCCACTAGCCAAGGCAACCAAGGTAAAGGCCCCCGTCGGCTCTACCACCGGGTGCGTGGTCGGCGAAAAGGAACTGGAGGACTTCCCGGCTTTCAGGAAGCTGGCCGAAAATCTGCTGGGGTCCGGGACCGTAAAGACCACCGGGCGGGAAGTGGCTACAGTGGAGGACCTGGCCATCTTCCTGCTGATCCTGTACGCCTCCACCAGGCGGCGCAACGCCGATGGGTCGATGCCCCGTGCCCGATTCCAGGCTAACTGGGAGATCCTCTACCGGGCCGGGCGGGTTTCCAGGGCCTGGAATACCAAGCGGTATATCGCCCTCCGGTCCTTCCTCACCGGGCTCGGGCTTATCCACTGGATCGATCGGCGATACCTCCCGGCGACCCTGGCAGCGGACGGAGAGGGAAGGGCGGCGAAGTGGGGGGCGGCGGAGCGGCTGATGGAGATGGTGGAGGACCAGAGGACTCTGGAGGTTTACTCCTCAACAGGAGCCCCCCCCCTCCTTGTGGGGGACAAGCCCCAGCCCAGCACGCCCTCCACCCCCCTCCAGGACGTGGAACAACCCCACGAACCGGCCCCCTGGTACACCAAGGCCCTCCAGGAATACCGCAAGGGTTTCCAGGAACACCCTATCATGCCGGTCCTAGACCCCAGCCTGGGGTACACCAAGAGGGCAAGAGCCGCTTGACCACACCTTGGCACCCCCGTCCAGGGAGATGATCCGTACCCACCCCACCACGGGCCCCAGGAGACTTCGGGAGTAGCCCCCACGGAACACCCCTACGATCCCAAGGAGAGGCCCCTCTCCGGATCAGACTCACTGATCGATCATGACCGGCATCCGCCGCTCCAGCCCGCATGTGGCCGGGATCCCCACGAGTGCGAGCGGGCCTACTGCCAGATGGTGGGTGGTGCCTGAACGAGCGGTAATGAGTTCCCCGGGCCGCCAGGTCGGCCCGGCCTAATCTGATCACACATCCTCAAGCGATCTCGATAAACGATGGAATATCAAAACGACAGTCCCTCTGATAACTGCCCCGATTGCGGGGCCTCCCCCGGCGAGCACCACGTCCCCGACTGCGACGTGGAGCAGTGCCCCTACTGCGGCACCCAACTGATCAGTTGCTCCTGCGAGGACGATCCTCCCGGGGACGACCGCCTGCCCTGGACCGGCACCTGGCCCGGCGTCGAGGAGTGTCGGGAGTATGGCTGGTATTCCCGGCGGGGACCCGGCGGGTGGGAGCCCTGCGGCCCGGATGTTGCTGGGGACGTGACGGAAGACCTGAATCGCCTGCGCAGGGAGGCGGTCTGGGACCGCATGAAGAAGAGATTCATCCACCCGAAAGCGGATTTCTAACCGGGGAGCCACGATCCCGTCATGGCCCAGGCTCCCGACTCATGCCCGTGGTCCGTTAATAGCGGGCCTCGGTCGGGTGATCCCGCTGCCGACAATAATTCGCAAGCATTTGCGCTTGTTAAACTTCCGGCTGGTTTGCGGGGACCACGGCTGGTCGTCCTGGCGCTGTCGCCCCGGGGGATCGTGGCCAGGACGGACTTTGCGAGGGCCGCAGAAACATAGAAGCCGGTGTTTGGGAATAGGAATTCCTGAAACCCCGGCTCAAAGCATGGAGGCTGGAGGGACCCATAGGGGGGGGTGGATCAAAACGACCTCCCCGTTTTATTATCCCCGGAGTTGTTGATAACTGGCCCATCACCCCGGACATCGGCTGCCTTCCCCAGGTCAGGCGATCTTCACTGGCCGCCCTGGCGGTGTGGTGCTCAGCCCTTGTCCTTGGCGATCGGGGCGACCCGGGCGTTGGTCACCCGGATGTAGTCGTCCGGGGCCATCAGGACTTGTAGGCCCCGCATGCCCGCCGAGATCGAGATCACGTTGAACAACTGGGCCGTTTCGTCGATGAAGACGGGGTAGGGCTTCTTGCAGGCCAGAGCCGTCACCCCGCCTCGGATGTACCCGGTCAGCGGCTCGACCTCCTTCAGCGGGACGGTGTCGATCTTCTTGTCCCCGGTCGCCCGGGCCAGGGCCTTCACATCGAGTTCGCAGTCGCCCGGCACCACCGCCAGGCAGACGCCGTGCTTGTCGCCACGGGCCACCAACGTCTTGAACACCTGCTCCGGCGGCATCCCGACCTTGCGGGCGACCGTCTCGGCGGCCAGGTCCTCCGGATCGACCTCGTAGGCCCGCAGTTCAAACGGGACGCTGAGGCGTTCCAGGAGGCGGACGGCGTTGGTCTTCGAGATGGACATGGCGGCGCCCCCGACTTCAGACGATGGCCCGGACCACGCCGCCATCGACCCGCAGGGCCGCCCCGTTGGTGGCCGAGGCCAGCGGGCTGCACACGTAGACGATCATGTTCGCCACTTCCTCCACCGTGGCGAACCGGCGGATCAGGGAGGTCGGTCGGGCCGTCTGGAAGAACTCGGCCTCGACCACCGAGCGGTCCACGCCCCGCTGCCGAGCCAGGTCGGCCACGAAGGTCGCCACCCCCTCCGATTCGGTTGGCCCCGGCAGGACCGAGTTGACCGTGATGCCCCTCCCGGCCACCGACTCGGCCACCCCACGGGCGATGGCCAGTTGCGCCGTCTTGGTCATGCCGTAGTGGATCATCTCCACCGGGATCTGCACGCCCGACTCGCTGGACACGAAGACGATCCGGCCCCAGTTGCCGGCCCTCATCCCCGGCAGGTAGTGGCGGGTCAGACGCACCCCGCTCAGGACGTTGACCTCGAAGAACCGTAGCCAGTCCTCGTCGGGGATCTCCTCGAAGGGCTTGGGCTCGAAGATACCCAGGTTGTTGACCAGGATGTCCACCTCAGGCAGTTGCCGGACAAGTTCGGCCACCCCCCCGGCGGTGGACAGGTCGGCGGCGACTCCCGAGACCTCGCCGGCGCCGCCCGTGCCCCGGATCTGGCCCACGGCCTGCTCGACTCGCTCCCGAGTCCGCCCGTTGACGACGACCGAGGCCCCCTCCCGGTACAGGCCCGCCGCCGCAGCGAGCCCGATCCCGGCGGTCGAGCCCGTCACCAATGCCCGCTTACCTCGGAGTTGCAGATCCATGTGGTCGCCTCGTGTTCTGGTCGGCTGTGATCGATCAGGCTACGATACCGGCATTCGCCCCTGACCTTGAAGACCCCCGATCGAACGCCGTTCGATGAACGGCCTTCGAACGCCGAGGTAAGTCCTGTATGAAGCTCTCTTCCCGCCTCGCCCTGTTGCTCATCTTCGTGACGATTGGCCTGGGGAGCAGGTCGCAGGCCCAAACGGGCCCGCCCGATCCCTCGCCCGAAGATTCGTTCCCCGTCTCCATCCGCATCGACGCCACCAAGACCGAGGGCCAGATGAGGCCCGTCTGGCGGTTCTTCGGATACGACGAGCCGAACTACACGTACATGCCCGACGGCCAGAGGCTGCTGGGGCAACTGGCGGCCCTGAGCCCCGAGCCGGTCTACATCCGCACGCATAACCTGTTGACCTCCGGCGACGGCACCCCCGCCCTGAAGTGGGGCTCCACCGGCGTCTACACCGAAGATCAGCAGGGCCAGCCCCGGTACGACTGGACGATCCTGGACCGCATCTTCGACACCTACCGGGAGCGGGGCGTGCGGCCCTACGTCCAGATCGGGTTCATGCCCGAGGCCCTCTCCACCCGCCCGCAGCCCTACCGGCACCGCTGGACGCCGGGCGGGACGGAATCGATCTCCACCGGCTGGGCCTACCCGCCGAAGGACTACCGGAAGTGGGCCGAACTGGTCTTCCAGTGGGTCCGCCATGCCGTGGAGCGGTACGGTCAGGCCGAGGTCCAGCGGTGGTATTGGGAGGTCTGGAACGAGCCGAACATCCTCTACTGGCGGGGCACGCCCGAGGAATACCACAAGCTGTACGACCATGCCGTGGACGCCGTGAAGCGGGCGCTGCCCTCGGCCCGGGTCGGCGGCCCCCACGTCGCCGGGACGAAGGCGCCGGAGGCCACCGGGTTCCTCCGGGACTTCCTGGAGCACTGCCTGCGGGGGAAGAACTACGCCACCGGCCAGGTCGGTTCGCCGCTGGACTTCATCGCCTTCCACGCCAAGGGCCAGCCCCGGTTCGTCGAGGGGCACGTCCAGACGGGCATCTCCGCCCAGTTGCGAGACATCGACCGGGGCTTCGAGGTGGTCGCCAGCTACCCCGAGTTGATGGGCAGACCGGTCATCATCGGCGAGAGTGACCCTGATGGCTGTGCCGCCTGCCCGGCATCGATCTACCCACAGAACGGCTACCGCAACGGCACGCTCTACGCCAGCTACACCGCCGCCTCCTTCGCCCGCAAGTACGCCCTGGCGGAGGAGCATGGGGTCAACTTCGAGGGGGCGGTGACGTGGGCCTTCGAGTTCGAGGGCCAGCCGTACTTCGCCGGGTTCCGGGTCCTGTCCACCCACGGCATCGCCCTGCCGGTGCTGAACGTCTTCCGCATGTTCGGCCTGATGGGCGGGCGGCGCCTGGCCGTCGAGAGCACCGGCGAGGTCGGCCTGGAGGCGATCCGGCGGGAGGGCGTGCGGGGCAGGCCGGACGTCTCGGCCCTGGCCAGCCTCCGGGACGGTCGGGTCTGCATCCTGGCCTGGCACCACCACGACGACGACGTGCCGGGCCCGGCGGCGGAGGTCGAGTTCTCGCTGACCGGCCTGCCCACCGGGGACGCCCCCGTGCTGCTGGAGCACTTCCGCATCGACCGGGACCACAGCAACGCCTACGAGGCGTGGCGGCGGATGGGCGCCCCGCCGCAGCCGACGCCCGAGCAGCGGGCCGTCCTGGAGCGGGCCTCGGACCTGGCGCCGCTGGGCTCGCCCCGGTGGGTCCGGACCGAAGGGGGCAAGCTCACGCTCCGGTTCACCCTCCCCCGGCAGGCGGTGTCCTTGCTGGTCCTCGACGGCGGGGGCCGCTGAGATGGGGATGAGGGTCTTCATCGCCGGGGCGACCGGCGTCCTGGGCCGGGGGCTGATCCGGCAGTTCCGGGAGCAGGGCCATGAGGTCGTCGGACTGGTCCGCCGCCCCGAGGGCGAGCGCCTCATCCGCTCCCTGGGTGGCGATCCCCGCCGGGCGGACTTGTTCGATGCCGCCGCCCTGGCCCGTGCCGCCGAGGGGGCCGAGGTCGTCATCCACGCCGCCACCTCCATTCCCCTCCGGACTCGGCCCAGGCCCGAGGACTGGGCCAGCAACGACCGCATCCGCCGGGAGGGAACACGGGCCCTGACCATGGCCGCCGCCCGGGTCGGGGCCAAGCTCTACCTCCAGCAGAGCATCACCTGGGTGGCTCGCCCGCCCGATGGCTCGGCCTTCGACGAGGGCTCCCCGCCCCACCCGGATGCCGTCACCCAATCCGCCCTTGATGGGGAGGGGATCGCCGCCAAGGCGGGCCAACGAAGCGGCCTGACGATCGGGATCCTGCGCTGCGGCTGGTTCTACGGCCCAGACACGGCCCACACCCGCATGCTGGCCGAGGGCCTCCAGAGGCGGCGCCTCCCGATCGTCGGGACCGGCGAGGCGATCTGGGCCTGCCTGCATACGGAGGACGCCGCCGGGGCCTTCGTGGCGGCGGCGGTATCTGGCGAAGGCGGGCTGTGGCACGTGGTGGACGACCGCCCCGTGATGGCCAGGGATTTCCTCGCCGGCTTCGCCCGGCGGTTGGGGGCCCCGCCGCCCCGGAGGGTGCCCGTGTGGCTGGCACGGCTGGTCGCCGGTCGCTACGCCGTCCGGTTCCTGACCTCCTCGACCCGCACCTCGAACGCCCGCATCCGCCGGGATCTGGGCTGGAGCCCACGCTTCCCCTCCTATGAGGAGGGGCTGGATCAGGTCGTGGCGACCTGGCGTGAGCGGGGTCTCGACAAGCCTGGGGCGGAGACGGTGATCCCCCGACGTTGACGGGGAACCGGGATCAGCCCGCTCCCGTTCGCTCCTCCATGTCAGGTGGCTCTATGCCTCACTTCATCTGCACGACCTGCGGCACCCAACACGCCGAGACCGGATGCCCTCCCGATCGCTGCGTCATCTGCGAAGACGAGCGCCAGTACGTCGGCTGGGACGGGCAGCGATGGACCACACTGGACCAGTTGCGGACCGACCACGAGAACCAGGTCCGGGAGGAGGAGCCGGACCTGACGGGGATCGGCACCCGGCCCAAGTTCGGCATCGGCCAGCGGGCGCTGCTGGTCCGGTCCCCCGGCGGCAACGTCCTGTGGGATTGCATCTCGCTGATCGACGACGCCACCATCGAGGCCGTCCGCAACCTGGGCGGGTTGGCGGCCATCGCCATCTCCCACCCGCACTACTACTCGTCGATGGTGGAGTGGAGCCGGGCCTTCGGGGGCGTGCCGATCTACCTGCACGCCGCCGACCGCCGCTGGGTCATGCGGCCCGACCCGGCGATCGAATTCTGGGACGGCGACACCAAGCACTTGCACGACGGGATGACACTGATCCGGTGCGGCGGCCACTTCGAGGGCGGGACGGTCCTGCACTGGCCCGCCGGGGCCGAGGGCCAGGGCGTCCTGCTGGCTGGAGACATCCTCCAGGTCTGCCAGGACCGCCGCCATGTCAGCTTCATGTACAGCTACCCGAACTACATCCCGCTGCCCGCCGGGGCGGTCCGGCAGGCCGTCGCCGCCGTCGAGCCGTTCGCCTTCGACCGGATCTATGGGTTCATGTTCGACCTAGTGATCCAGGCAGGCGCCAAGGAGGCGGTCTCCCGCTCCGCTGGCCGCTACCTGCGGGCGATCGGTGCGTTCGAGGACGGGGGATGAAGGCCGGGCCGCTTCGGCGACGGCCTCCGTCCCTGTGGGCCGCCGTGATGGCCCTGACCGCCCTGCTGGGGATCGGCTCCCGCCGCTACGCCGCCTGGCTGGCGTGGTTCGTGGCGGCCTATGCCGGGGATACCCTCTGGGCGCTCGCCGCCTTCCTCGGGATCGGCCTGCTCCTGCCGAGGGCCTCGACCCGGCGGGTGGCCCTGCTGGCGATGGCGTTCTCGGGGCTGGTCGAGGTCGGCCAGTTGTACAAGGCCCCTTGGCTCGAAATTATCCGCCGCACGACCCTGGGCGGCCTGATCCTGGGCTACGACTTCGTGGCCAGTGACCTGGCCTGCTATGCCGTAGGCGTCGTCCTGGGCGTGATCTTTGAATCGGTTTGGAAGCGGTGGGCACGAGTCGGCGATGCGGATCAGCGGTCTTGAGGAGAGAGACGGGTCGGATGGCATGCCGTTCGCCTCGGGATCAGGCCAACCACGACCTGCGCCGTTTCATCGCCTCATCGCAGGCGAAGCCCCCAGGAGGGGAATCATGCCGCTGAAGATCCAGGTCTACTCGGATTACGTCTGACCGTTCTGCTACCTGGCGGAGTTTCCGCTAGCCGAGGCGGTGCGGGGTAAGGACGTCGAGGTCGAGTGGATGCCCTTCGAACTCCGGCCCGAGCCCCATCCGACGTTGCGGCCCGAGGGGGAGTACCTCCAGCGGGCCTGGTCGCAGTCGGTCTACCCGCTGGCCCGGCGCATGGGCGTCCCCATCGTCCTGCCGCTGGTATCGCCCCAGCCGCACACCCACCTGGCCTTCGAGGGCTACCAATTCGCCAAGGAACATGGCAAGGGAAATGAATACAACCACCGGGTCCTGGAGGCGTTTTTCGTCGAGGGCCAGGACATCGGCAAGATCGAGGTCCTGACCAAGCTGGCGGGCGAGGTCGGCCTGGACGAGCGGGAGTTCGTGGAGGCCCTGCGGACCAGGAGGTACCGGGAGGCCCACCGCCGGGCGCTGCGGCATGCCTACGAGGAGGTGGGGGTGACCGGAGTGCCGATGTTCGTCATCGGCGATCGGGTCCTGACCGGGTTGCAGGACCGGGAGACGCTGGAGGCAGCTTTCGAGGAGGAACGGGCCGGTCCTCAGCAGCATGAACCGGCCTGACCTCCTCAGGGCGGCGGCAGCCGGATCTCGATCCCATACTTCGGGGCGACGGCCAGGAGCCGGTCGATGTCCTGGGAGGTCGGGGCCACCGCCTCGCTATCCCCGTCGCCCGCCGCCCGGCCTACCTCCTCGAAGAACTGCCCCAGGCTTCGAGGGCGTCACCACGACCAGCATCCGGCTCCGGCGGCGATGTAGTCTTCCCGGTGATGGATGTGCGGCGGTGGGCCATCCCCTGGTGGCACCAGGGACCTTCGCCCGCCTATAGGACCACCGTTCGTCATGGATCACCGGCTCGGAGGCCGTCAGGGAGCGGATCATCCAAGGCCATCTGCCGTCACCCCTCGGTCCCGCCCTGGTATCCCCCCGCCCCGCTCGGTTCCCACCCCCCCACCGGGCATCGGGACCGTCGTACCGGTTTCCGGCGGAGCCGACCGGGCTGCCCGCCCTCGGGCTGCTCGCCGCTGACCCCGGACCCTCACCGAGGATAAAAGCGACCCTGGGCTGATCGGCCTGCCGATTGCGGGACGGCGAGTCGATGAGGGGGAGGGATATGAGCCGGACCACGAGGGCATTCTTCAACTTCGGCTATGTCCTGGTACTGGCGGCCCTCGTCGCCAACGGCGTGGTCACGACCCTCAACCTGCGGACCATCGACGAGAGCGACCGCTGGATCGGCCACACCCGTGAGGTCCTCATCGAGTTGGAGCGGGCCCTGTCCACGCTCAAGGACGCCGAGACCGGCCAGCGGGGCTACCTCCTCACCGGCGAGGCGCATTACCTGGAGCCCTTCCAGGACGCCTCGGCCCGGATGGACGGCATCCTGGACCGCCTGGCGGCCCTCACCTCCGACAACCCCTCCCAGCAGGGGCGCATCGCCGAGTTGAAGCGGCTCAAGGCGGCCAAGATGGAGGAACTGCGCCAGACGGTCGCCTTGCGGGGCGAGGCGGGCCTGGAGGCCGCCCTGGCCGTCGTCCGCACCGACCGTGGGAAGCAGGTCATGGATCGGGCCCGGCAGGTCGTCGTGGCGATGGCCGACGAGGAGGACCGGCTGCTTCAGCAGCGGACGGCCTGGTCCCGGTCCGCCACCCGGTGGACCATCGCCACGTTCGCCCTGGCGACGGCCCTGGTCATCATGCTGCTGGCGATCGTCTTCATCCTGAAGCGGCGTGAGGATATCGAGCAGGAGAGGTCCGCCGAGGCGATCCGCCGCAGCGAGGAGTGGCTCCAGACGACCCTGGCGAGCATCGGCGATGCGGTCATCGCCACCGACGAGCGGGGCCGGGTCCAGTTCATCAACCCGGTGGCCGGGCGGCTCACGGGCTGGACTCAGGCCCAGGCGGCGGGGCGTCTCCTGGAGGAGGTCTTCGCCATCATCAATGAGGAGACCCGCCGGCAGGTCGAGACCCCAGTCACGAGGGTGCTGCGGGAGGGGGCCGTCGTCGGCCTGGCCAACCATACCGTCCTGGTCGCCGCCGACGGCACCGAGCGGGCCATCGAGGACAGCGCCGCCCCGATCAAGGACGCCGGGGGCCGGATCCGGGGCGTCGTCCTGGTCTTCCGGGATGCGACCGGGCGGCGGGCCGCCGAGCGGGCGCTGCGGGCCAGCGAGGAGCACCTGCGGCTGATCGTCGAGAGCGCCCAGGACTATGCCATCTTCACCATGGACCTGGACGGCACGGTCGTCACCTGGAACTCGGGGGCCCGGCACCTGACCGGCTACGAGGAGGCCGAGGTCGTGGGCCGGGGCGTCGAGGCCCTCTACATCCCCGAGGACATCGAGCGGGGCGTCCCGGAGCAGGAGCGGCGCAAGGCCCGGGACCAAGGCCGGGCCGAGAACGAGCGCTGGCACGTGCGCAAGGACGGCAGCCGGTTCTGGGCCAGCGGCCTGCTGATGCCGATGCGGGAGGGCAACCGGACCGTCGGCTATCTCAAGATCATGCGGGACACGACCGAGGAGAAGCGGGTCGAGCAGGAGTTGGAGGTCAGCCGGGAGCGGCTGGACCTGGTGGTCAACTCCAGCGAGGTCGGCCTGTGGTACTGCGACCTGCCCTTCGACAAGCTGGTCTGGAACCCCAAGTGCAAGGAGCACTTCGGCCTGCCCCCGGATGCCGAGGTCACCATCGAGACGTTTTACGACTGCATCCACCCCGACGACAGGGAGGCGACCCGTGCGGCCATCGAGCGGTCCATCCGGGGGCGGACCGACTACGACGTCGAGTTCCGCACCGTCGATCCCCAGGGGCGGGTGCGCTGGGTCCGGTCCATCGGGCGGGCCTTCTACGACCTGGCCGGGACGCCGCTGCGGTTCGACGGCATCACGGTGGACGTGACCCAGCGCATCCAGCAGGAGGAGGCGCTGAAGGAAGCCGATCGGCGCAAGGACGAGTTCCTGGCCACGCTGGCGCACGAACTCCGCAACCCCCTGGCCCCCATCCGCAATGCCCTGCACCTGATGAGGGGGCCGGCGGCCAACGGCGACGGCCACGAGGCCGAGCGGGCGATGGCCGAGCGGCAGGTCGTCCACCTGGCCCGCCTGGTCGATGACCTGATGGACGTGGCCCGGATCAGCCAGGGCAAGATCGATCTCCGCAAGGAGGTGCTGGACCTGGCCGCCGTCGTGGGGCGGGCGGTCGAGTCCGCCCGGACGGCCATCGACGAGCGGGGGCATCACCTCACGGTCGAGTTGCCCGAGGGTTCGATCCGGCTGGAGGCCGACCCGACGAGGCTGGAGCAGGTCCTCTGGAATCTCCTGAACAACGCCGCCAAGTACACCGAGCCGGGCGGTCAGATCCGGCTTGCGGTTGAATCGGGTGAAGGTGAGGTGGCGATCCGGGTCTGGGACACGGGCATCGGCATCGCCCCCGAGATGCTGCCCGAGGTCTTCGAGATGTTCGCCCAGGTCGATCACCGCTCGGCCCGCACGCAGGGCGGGCTGGGGATCGGGCTGGGCCTGGTCAAGACCCTCGTGGGGATGCACGGCGGCACGATCACGGCCCACAGCGCCGGCCCGGGCACCGGCAGCGAATTCGTCGTCCGGCTCCCCGCCCTGCCGGCCACTTCGCCCCAGGGAGCCCCGTCGGGGCAGGACCGGCCCGGGGAAGCGGGGACGGCCTTGCCGTGCCGTCGCATCCTGGTAGTGGACGACAACGCCGATGCGGCCCACAGCCTGGCCAAGGTGCTGTCCCGCCTCTATGGCCAGGAGGTGCGGGTCGCCCACGAGGGCCACGAGGCCCTGGAGGCGGCGCAGTCCTTCCGCCCCGAGGTGGTGCTGCTGGACATCGGTATGCCGGGGATGGACGGCTACGAGGTGGCCCGCCGGCTGCGGGACCTGCCCGAGTGCGAGGGGACGCTGCTGGTGGCCCTGACCGGCTGGGGCCAGGAGCAGGACCGGGTGCGGTCCCAGGACGCCGGGTTCGATCACCATCTCGTCAAGCCCGTGGACCCGGAGATGTTACGGGGGCTGCTCGCCGAGCCCTCGTCCCTGTCCCGTGCGTCGGACGCCTGATCGCCGGCATGAGATTCGCAACATAACTTCGGCCCCGGGCGACCGCCGGGTCGCCCTCCTTATTCGGGTCCGCACGGCCCGGTCGAATGCGAGGCGAGAGGGCGAGCCGGCCCGATGGACCGGCCTGCGTCGGCGGTATCCCCGCCGACGCAACGAGGCCGGGACGGGTCCGCATTGCGCCGACGGTGGCCATGAACGACCCGACCTTCTGGGAGCAGATCATCCGGGCAGCCCCCGGAGGCGTCCAGGTGCTCGACGCCGAGGGCCAAGTCGTCCTGGCCAACCCCGCCCTCCTGGACTTGCTCGGCTACACCGAGGACGAGTACGTCGGCAGGCCCCTGGCCGACTTCGACCCCGGGCGGGCCCTGCGGGATGCCCTGGGGGACCGGCGGGAGGTCAGGAACCTGGTCGTCTCGCTCAAGGGCCGGAACGGGGCGACCCGCCACGTCTCGGTCGATGTGGTCCCGCTCGGCGATCGGTCCTGCTGGTACCTCGCCGACATCACCGAGCACCGCCGGGAGCGGGACAAGCTGGCCCAGGTCGTCGATTCCGCCGAGGATGCCATCATCGCCCTGGGCCTCGACGGCACAATCGAGACCTGGAATCGCAGCGCCGGCGAACTCTTCGGCTTGGAGACCGGGGAAGTCCTCGGCCAGTCGGTCTTCGTCACCGTGCCCGAGGGCCGGCGGGCCGACGAACTCCGGGGGATGATGGAGAAGATCCGCCACGGCGAGCACATCAAGCACTACGAGACCCAGCGGCTGCACAAGGACGGCCACCCGCTGGAGGTCTCGATCAGCCTCTCGCCGATGCACGACGAGGACGGCCACCTCGTCGGCATCTCGAAGATCACCCGGGACATCGGCGAGGCGCTGGGGGTCAAGCGGCGGGCCGAGGAGCAGGCCCGGCTGATCGAGCGGCAGCGGGGGGAACTGGCCCGGCGCAATGCCGAGTTGGCCTAGGCCGACCGCCGCAAGAACGAGTTCCTGGCCATGCTCGCCCACGAGCTACGCAACCCGCTGGCCCCGATCCGCAACGCCCTGGCCGTCCTCGACGGCGGGGATCTTTCCAGCACAGTGGGATCCGAAGCTTGGAATTCACGTGACTTGAAGTCGCGGC
>JADMIO011525498.1_pt1 | contig 15633 bp, 14 predicted proteins | sample 8958161 | NCBI WGS metagenome assembly JADMIO01 (sample SAMN16585339, study PRJNA669376) | soil metagenome | isolation source: Crop rotation soil | place: USA: Cullars Rotation, Alabama | collected 2011
GGGAGCGGGACGTCGAAATAGCGGCTCTGATCCGCCGGGCAACGCCGCGCCAGGTGCACGGTGCGCGAGCCTTCCAGCAAACCGATCCACGATCCCTGCACGTTGTAAGACCCATCGTCCGCCGCCACCAGCGCGTTGCGGTTGGTCACCGCATAGATCGCCTGCGCCACGCACAGTTGCCGGATATTCGACAGGCACTTGGCGCGCGCCGACGCCTGCCGGGCCCGGGAAAGGGCCGGAAGCAGGATCGCGATGAGCAGCGCGATGACGCCGATGACGACCAGCAGCTCCACCAGTGTGAACGCCGGGCGAAGTCGCCGCCATTGCCGCCGCCGCTGCGGACGGGAAAACATCCCTTATCTCCAGATGCGCGAAACCAGATCGCGCGAGAGAGATGAGGACGAAACGAAAAGGGGAAACGACGAAGCAGGGATGGCTAGGCAACGGGAGGTGCACGCCCGAAGTAGGTCCAAGCGAACGGGAGCGATTGAACGATGGCCGGCAAAGGCGTCTTGACGGACGTGAGCAGCGCCAGCTCGGGCAGCTTCAGATCCAGCGCCGGCGCAGGCGTCATCCGCAAGGCGAAGTGACACACCGCGCATCGGGCGCGTTCACTCTGAGTCGGCTCGGCCGGTTGACCGGCGCGTTTGCCGCCGTGCTCCACCTTGTCCGTGTTCGTGCAACACATCCCGCACGGTGAACCCGCCGCGGACGGAGCCGATGAGCTAGGACCGAGCGTGATCACCCCGCGCGTATGCCCGGGAAGAAAAACGTTCAGGAAAAACGCCTGGTAAAGCAGCAGCGCGGCGATCAGTGAACGCCGGCACAGGGCGCGAAGGCGAGGGCGGGTGAACGGCACGAGAGTCGCATGTTATTGCTCGCCTTCTTCGCTTGTCAATAAGAGAACCGCCCCCACCCTTCCCCCATCCGGCGGCCCCGCCGTTTGCGAGCATGGCAATCCTATTAAATACATTCATCGCTGAACCGACGACGAGTGTTCACCACCTCCTGACAAAAAGGGGGATGTTAGAGGTACATTCGGTAGATGTTTCGACACAAAAGGCGGCTTTTTCGGCGGAATTTCGCAGGAATTCGCAAGGAAAAACCGCGTTTTTGAAGCGGGGCGAGGGGTGATTTGTTCAGTCCTCACTAACTAATAGCCGCAAGGCTACGCCATGCGGGTGTTTTCGACCAAGGCCCTATATTCCGGCCGGAATATAGGGGTTTTCATAAGTCCTGATCGATTGCCTGTCGTTAGCCATCGATAGGCCCAACCCTCGGCCCGGCCACGAATTGGGCGACCTCGCCCGCCGCAGCCCGCCGCACTATTCACACCTGGGGAATACCAAATCACCTCCGCAAACAAGTCTCGCCTAACGCAGCCAGGCGACGCCTGGCGACATTATCGTCGGCGGTCCATGTGCTCGACCAGAATGCATCGGTCCTGCACGAAGTCGATCCCCGCTTCGCCGGCCAGCTCGCGCGCTTCCTCGTTGCGGATCCCCGCCTGCAACCAGACCCCGCCAGCGCCCGCCGCGATCGCTTGCCGCGTCACCTCCGCACAAAATTCGCTTCGGCGAAAGACGTTCACCAGGTCGATCTTGCCCGGCACGTCGCTCAACTTCGCATAACACTTCCGGCCCATGACGGTCTGGTGCGTCGGGTTCACCGGGACCACGTCGTAGCCGTGCGAAATAAGATAGCTCCCAATCCCATGGCTCGGCCGGCTCGGATCGTCGCTCATCCCCACAATCGCGATGCGCTTGGCCGACAACATGCGATCGACCGCGGTCGCTTCATCGCCGGGCGAACGGGAAGGCAGCGGGCAGGATTCGGCAGCGGACATGAGTTCACTCCCATCACAAAGACAGCTCGCGCGCGATGCGCTGGATTGTATCCCCCCACTCCTGCGGCGCGCTCTGGCGAAATAGCCGGGCGGTCGGATACCAGGGCGTGTCCTGGCGCTTCATCAGCCAACGCCAGTCCGGATTGAACGGCACAAGAATCCAAACCGGCTTCCCCAGCGCCCCTGCCAGGTGGGCGGCAGCGGTGTCAACCGTGATGACCAAATCGCAGTTGGCGATCAATGCCGCGGAGTCGGCGAAATCGCGCAGGTCGGCGGTGAGATCGGTGATCGCAGCCGACCCCATCGCCTCCCGGTCGCGGGCCGGGAGATCTTTTTGCAGGCTGAAGAATTGCGTGCCGGGCGTTTGCAGCAGCGGCGTGATCTGCGAAAGAGCGAGCGAGCGCTCGTGATCCTTCCCATGCGTTGATGACCCCGCCCAGGCGATGCCGATCTTCTTTTTCTGCTCCGATCCCATCTTCCCCGCCCAGAGACGCACCAGCCCCGCGTCCGGCGTCAGGTAACCCGACTCCCGCGGGAGCCAATTGATATCCCGCATCCCCAGCCCATACGGCACACTCAACAGCGGACAATGAAAATCGAATTCCGGCAGCGCTTCCCCGCGCGCGATCACGCGCGACACGCCCGGCAACTGCCGCAACAGCGGCTCGAGCGCGCGTTGGCATTCCACATAAACCGTCGCCCCCAATTCCGCCACGCGCGGCGCGAACCGGCAGAACTGCAGCGTATCGCCCAACCCCTGCTCGGCATGCAGCAGAATACTCTTGCCGGCGATGTCGAATCCCCCATCCCACTGCGGCTGCGGGAACCCGCGTCGATCGTCAGGGAAATGCACCCAGCGCCACTGATACTCCTGCCACCCACGCTCAAAATCGCCCATCAGCAGCAGCAGGATCGCACGGTTCCAATGCGCTTCGACATACTCGGGCTTGAAGTAGATCGCCTTGTCATAAGCGGCCAGCGCCTCGGCGATTTCCTGCTTGTCGCGATGCGTGTTGGCCAGGTCGTTGTAGATCTCCGAGGCGTCAGGGCGGTGCTTGAGCGCGATCTTGTATTGCTCGATCGCGTCATCCAATCGCCCGAGCTTGCAGAGGGCGTTGCCGAAATTTTTGTACGCGCCCGGCCGGGTGGGTTCGAGCTCGATCGACTTGCGATAGCACTCCAGCGCCTCCTCCGCGCGGCCCATTTCCTGGTACGCCGCCCCGAGATTGCTGTAGACCGATGCCGGTTCAAAATTCGCCGCCAGCGCCTTCTGATACGCCGACACCGCCTCCGCATAGCGCTTCTGTCGATGCAGCACCCCGCCGAGATAAAGCTGCGTGCGCGGATCGCCATCCGCCCCCCCTGCGCTTCCCCCGCCGCGAATCGCCGCGGCATGCTGCAGACAGTGGGCCGCTTCCTCCACGCGTCCGGCATCGGTCAACACCAGCGAGAGGTTGTGCAGCGCATCGAGAAAGTCGCCGCGCAGACGCAGCGCTTGTTGCAACGCCGCGATCGATTCATTGGTCTTCCCCAGCATCCGAAACGCATTGCCCAGATGGTTGTACGCATCGGGATAATTGGGATTCAAAGCCAGAGCCTGCCGCGCCGCGGCGACCGCCAGATCCGCCCGACCGTGCTCGACATACAGCAGCGCGAGGTTGGCATGAAACTCAGGCACATTGGGGGAAATGGCGATGGCTCGCTTGATGAGCTCCGCGCCGGGGGCCTTGTGTCCCTGCTGCGATTGCGCGACGCCGAGCAGATGCAGTGCCGGCGCGCATGCCGGGTCCTGCGCCAGCGCCTGCCGATAGCACGCCTCCGCCTCGGTGAACCGCCCGGCACCGTGGTGCTTCAATCCCGTCTCGATCAACGCCTGAATCGATTCCGCCATCGCCGGCCGATTGTATCGGTTCCCTCTCCGCAAGAGAGAGGGGTAGCTGCTACAATCCCCTCGCAATGCCCAAGAAGGATTATTACGACATTCTCGGCGTGAAGCGTGACGCCAGCGCCGAGGACATCAAGAAGGCGCATCGAAAACTTGTCCGCAAGTACCACCCCGACGTCAACAAGAACAACGCCGACGCGACGGAGAAGTTCAAGGAAGTGCAGGAGGCATACGACGTGCTTTCAGAGCCGGGGAGCCGGCGGAATTACGATCAGTTCGGCCACGCCGGCGTGGGCGCGGGCGGAGCCGCGGGAGGTCCGGCCGCGGGCGATGTCTGGGAAGCGTTCCGCCGCGCGCAGCAACAAGGCCAAGGCGGAGCGGGCGGTGGCGGAGCGGGCGGACAACGCGGCTATCGATGGCAGCCCGGGCCCAACGTCTCGGTCGAAGACATGGAAGGGATGGGCGACTTCGGAGACATCTTTGAACAACTCTTCGGCGCAAGAGGCGGAGCCGCCGCAGGCGCCGGCCCCTCCGGTCCGCGCGGTCCTCGTCCCCGTCCCGCGCCGCAGCGCGGCGGAGATGTCGAACACCCCGTCACCCTCACCTTCGCCCAAGCCGCACGCGGCACCTCACTCCCGCTGCAAATCAACCGCGACGGAAAACTCGAAACCATCGACATCAAAATCCCCCCCGGCGTGAAAGACGGCAGCCGCGTCCGCATCCGCGGCAAAGGCCAGGATTCGCCGGGAGGCGAATCGGGCGATCTCTTCATCATTACCCGCGTCCTTGCCCACGAATATTTCCGCCGCGATGGACTCGACATCCTGCTCGATGTCCCGATCAGCCTTTACGAAGCCCTTGTCGGCACCAAGGTCGATGTCCCCACGCTGGACGGCTCCGTGACCCTCACCATCCCCCCCGGAACCAGCTCGCACTCCAAACTCCGCATTAAAGGCCGCGGCATCGAGCGAGGAAACGAGAAAGGCGATCAGTTCGTCGTCATCAGGATCATCGTGCCCAAGAATCTTGATGATGAGGAGAAGGCCATGTTGAAAAAGCTCCAGGAAAAGCACCCCATCAACGCCCGCGCGGATTTGCCGTGGTAAACGCCGAATGCGTGGTATGATTTTCTCCCATGTTGCGGGCGGGTGGGATTGCACTTCTGCTGATCGCTGCATCGCTTCGCGCCGGCCCCGTCGCGACGTTTCAGGGCTTGGGTCAGCTCGACGGGTTCGCTTTCTCTGCCGCGCATGCAATCTCAGCCGACGGATCGTCCGTCGTCGGCAATGCATTTGACGAAACCGGTTCACAGTCGTTCCGCTGGACCCGCACCGGCGGGTTCGAAGGTCTGGGCCGAATCTCCGGCGACGTCTCGCGCAACATCGCCTTCAACGTCAACGCCGACGGTTCGGTCGTCGTCGGACGCGATGAACAACCCGACAACGTGCAGGCCTTCCGGTGGACGAAAACCACGGGGATGGTCGGCGCGGGTTCGCACACGAGCGAGTTCAACACCGTCTCCGCTGACGGCTCGATCGGCGCCGGACGATTCAATGACGCGCCGGCGGACGCGGGCAGCGAACTTCCACTCGCCGGCACATGGACCTCCAGCGGCGGATGGCACGCCCTCAACGGCGCGACGCCCGACTCCAACTCCTTCGGAATCTCCGACGGCGGCTCGATCGTCGTCGGCGTGAATGAGAACCACGCCTTCCGCTGGACTGCCGTCGGCGGACTCATCGACATCGGCCCGACCGGCCGCGTTCCTACGCACAGCATCGCGCGCGATGTCTCAGCCGATGGAGCGGTCGTGGTCGGCGACGGCGGCAATGGTGAAGACGCCCACGCCTTCCGATGGACCGCTGCCGGCGGAATCAAATTCCTGGAACCCTTCGATCTCACACAAACGACTTTCGCCTACGCAACGAACGCCGACGGATCGATCATCGTCGGCGAAATGGCGTTCAGCAGCCCGTTCATCTGGGACGAGCAGAACGGCATGCGCAACTTGCAGACCCTGCTCGCCAACGGCGGAGCCAATGTCCACGGCTGGACGCAGATGCGTGCCTTTGGCGTTTCCGGCGACGGCCACACGATCGTCGGCGATGGCCGCAATCCCTCGGGCAACACCGAAGCCTGGATCGCCACCTTGCCCGGATCGCCCGCCGCCATCCCCGTCCCAGCCGCCCTTCCCGCGGGGGCAATTATGCTCGGCATCACTTGCTTTCTTCTCTCCCGCCGTCCACTGGACGTGCCGTAAAATCCTCCAATGCCATGCCGCCGCTCTGGCAAAGTCCATTGGTCCGCGCTGGTCTTTCTCCTGGTCTTCACGATCGTGGCCTTCGTGGTTGCGTTCTATGCGCTCAAACCCGGCGCGGCGGCAGCACAAACGGCAACCGACAGCGGCAAACGCCATCTCGTCGCCTGGTATCGATTGCTTCTCACGGTTCTCCTCTTCTGCCTCTTCGGCGGCATCGTGATTTTCCTGCGCATCGGCCGATTCTTTTTCCCCCGCCCCACGCCGCCGCGGACCGAGACGAAATACGTCGATGCCTGGGCCGAGTCCGCCAAGCGCGTCCAAGTCCCGCCCGCTGATGAGGACGATGAGGATGACCACGAAGAGGGCCGATGATCCGCCCGTTTCGTTTCCTTGACCCTGGGCGGCTGGTGGATGGCGAGTTGTCGCTGGAACTGATCCGCCAGAAACCCGCGGATCCGGCGCGCGGACTCGTTCCCTCATACGACTTCGCCATGCGCGTCGCGCACGAGCCCAAGGCTTTAGCCGGACTGATCAACTTCCGCGCAGGGAGCACCTACACCCTCGAGCTCTTCGGCGGCCACTTCGGCTACGGCGTCGAGCCGCCTTATCGCGGAAATCGCTTCGCCGAGCGCTCGTGCCGACTGCTCCTCCCCTTCGCCCGACGACACGATCTGCGAATCCTGTGGATCACCTGCAACCCCGACAATCACCCCAGTCGCCGCACCTGCGAGCGCCTCGGCTGCGCCCTGGAGGACATCATCCCCCTCCCCCCCGACAACGATCAATACCTCGCCGGCGAGCGCTTCAAATGCCGCTACCGGATCGATCTCCCCCAGCACCCCTCATCCGTTCGCTAGCGGATCTTTTGCGGGAAGGGGAAGACGAATGGTGAATGGGCTGGAATACGCTGCTCGGCGAGGGGCCTCGGCCACTCGGTCTTATGAGAGGCGAGCGCGAACCGCCGCGAGCTTGTGCGGGACTGCGGATTCGATCCGACTCCGGATCGACGTGTCGCTGCGGTACATCGCCAGGGCTTCCAGCGCGTTCTGGAAATCCTTCGCCGTCGTCAATCGCTCGATGAGGAAATCGATCGCCTCGGGATGACGAGTCATCGCGCTGGCCAGCAGCAGCACGCGGCGGGGTTCTTCATTGAAGGTCCGGTCGCACTGCTTTCGCAACAGTGTCCACGCCGCCGGCAGACGTGATTCGCCCAGGGCCAGCGCGGCCGCTTCAAAGAGATCGGAATCCGGGGAATCGAGGAATGTTTCGACCAGCTCGATGGATCGCGTGAGACGAAGGATCGCCCCGAAGCATTCCCCCATGACCCCCGGCTCAGGATCGCCGATTTGAATCTTGTAGCGGACGAGCAACGCCGCCTGATCGTGACCCGTCGCGCCCAGCGCCCGTGCGGCGGTGGCGCGCGCCTGGGCGTCCTTCTCGGCCAGAAGGTTGGCCAGCGGCTCCCACATTCTCCGGGAGTTCATTCGGACGAGTGCCGAGACCGATTCACAGCGGAGCTCCAAGGCCGCATCGCCCGATCCGCCAAAGCTCGGCTCAGGTTGAATGTGCGAAGCGCCGGCGAGGAACGTCGGCTCATCTTCCACTTCCATTGCGATAAGCGCTTTGACGATGGCGGTTTTGGCGAGACATCCCTTGTCGGCCCCGTCGGACATGAAACGAGCGAAGGCAGAGGCGAGGTGCGGAGCCGCGGAGCGCGCGGCGAGCGAGCCCAACGCCTTAGCCGCCGCCGCGGCCAGGATGTTGGACTTGCCGGATAAAGCCTTGGTCAGTTCTGCGAGCGCCTCGTCGCTGGAAGGTTGCTTCGCGAGGGACGAGATCCTATTGAGCTGATCGTCGATGGATCGGCCGGACATGGCATCTCATTAGATGCCAATGGCCGGCCGATGCCAATCTGCGCTGCGAGTGACTACGCGAGCACCAGATCGCTCGCATCAGTCGTGTCCGCCTGCGCCGAGGACGTTGTATCGTCCGTGACGTTGGTGAAATCGGCGTTGACGATAGTCCCACCGACATCCGCGCGGGCGTAGCCGATGTTCACGTTCGAGAGGGTCATCCCGCGCGTGAACTCCAGCTCAGGCTCGTCAGTCGTCTGCGACCAGTTGCCGGCAGGGGTTTCGACCTTGACGCTGTAAGTGCCCAGGCCGACGTCTTCGAAGGAGTATTTCCCTGATCGGTTGGTTGTGGTCACGCCGACTTCCTCGCCGTTCTCGTCGAGAATTTCGACCAGCCAGCCGGACAGTCCGCGTTCGGTGGTGTCCTGCTTGCCGTTGCCGTTGCGGTCGTTGTAGACCACGCCGGTGACCCTGGTCTGGAAGATGAACACGTTGTCCTGGAGGTTATCGATGCCGGTGTTGTTCCGGATGACATCCGCCAGGGTGGTTTTCTCCAGTGCTTTGAGCTGCTTGCCGGAGAAAGTGTTCTCGAACCAGAACCGGTCGCCGTCACGAAGGCGCTCGAACTGATCGGCGAGGATGGCCTGGAAGGTCGGTCCGAGGCTGGAGCCCTTGACGTGATCTTCCGCAAGCCCGCCGACCCATAGATCGACGTTGTTGATCGACCCGTAGAGGTCCTTGAGCTTGCCGGCCAGCACCGGATCGGAGGTGATCTGATCGAAGCTGGTCAGCTGCTTCAACCCATAAGCGGCCCGGGTGGAGTTGTAATCCGCCAGCCCATGATCGCGCCCGCGTTGAATGTTCAGTGATGCCAGGTCCAATCCTCCCGCGCCGGGAGGCCCGAAGAGGAAGTTGCGCACGCTATCGACCACCTGGTTATCGATCTCCAGGGCATGCGTCGAAGCGAGATACTTCAGGACCGGATCGACGCCCGTCTCCTGGAGCAGCGCCGGATTGAAGAATGCACCGGCCAGCGCCACTTCATCGCGGGTTTCTTCGCCGTCGTTGTCGAGGAACTCGATGTCGTCCTCGAGCATGGTGTGCCCGACGCGGAAGGCGGCTGTCGAGAATTCATTGGAAATCCCGGGGTTTACGCGCGAGTTGTATCCACCGTAGGGATCCAGCGCATTGCTGCCCATGAGCGCGGGGATGAACTCGTTGTAGGTGATCGCCTGCACTTCCGCGATCACCATCTTGCGCGCGCCCTGGTAGAGCTGTTCATCGGTGAGCTTGGGATTCGCCGCCGCCAGTTCGTCGGCAATGCGATTGTGCTCACGCACGAACAACGTCTGCATCGAGGTGAGCTCGATGTTTTCATTCGCCCGAACATCGCCGGCCAGGAAAAGCTGGTTGTCCGGGAAGATGTGTGCGTCGTTGGCGTTGGCGAATCCATCAGTATTGAACGGCAGCATGTTGCCGTCGCTGGTTTTCAAATGTCCGCCGACGAACGACCGCAAGGCGGCGGCGCGCGTGGGGTCGGAGCCGTAGACCACCGATGCGTCGATCCACGCGGTGATCGAATTGGTCTGCTGCCGGGGATTCTTGATGGACTTGCCCGTTGCCGGATCGAAATCCGACCGGCTCAGCGGGATCACCGCTTTTCCCGTGTTGAACGGGTCGAACGATGTATCGCCCAGCGGCACCTGGACGCTGAAGGCTTCTTTCGATGCGCCGTTGAGCGTCAGGTCCATGTCGTGATCGAGGAATTGACCCCAGGCGTAAATGAACGCGGACATGTCGCGGTCATTAGCCCCTTCGACATCAATTTGGGATGCGAGGGCGTTGCTGATCTCGCGCGCCGACGGGCGATTGGCGCCCGCCGGCGTGGAGATCTTGTCCGCATACGCCGCCGGTCCCTGGCGAAGCAGGTCAACTCCCGTGCTTCCCCAGGTGGGATGGGCGAGGTTGTTCCCCGTTCCATCGATGGAGCGCACGCTCGCCGGCGTGACGGCGAGGAGCTGACGGATCTCTAGCTGCTCAAACTCTGCGATGTTAGAACGCTCGAAGCGATTCATGACATCACTCCTTTCGGAGGGGTGTGGAACTCAAGTGGTGTTAACTACAATTGATGCAATAAATGCATGAATTCGCGCGTCATCAGGTTGTGAGTCAGTAGAAGAAACGCACCTCCTCTGCCGCCACGGCGGCGTAGGCGTCCCCTGACGCGGAATAACACTTCTCAGAGCGATTGAACCGGCGCGGACACCGACAGCCCTGTCGCGTGGCCCTCGAAACCAAGATCCCCCATGGCCGCTGACGCTTTTTCTTCCCCCGCCTGCGCTCAGTATCGACGCGCTATTTCTGAACTGAAAGTGAAATCGCCCCAGATTGACAAGAAAATCTCTAACCGGTTCTTGTCCTGCAAATCGCAGGTTTTCGGCCGATTTTGCGGATTTTTTCGCTGCGACGATTGAAGATCCCATGGCGCAGCCCTGGGCTTTGAATTGGTGCAGCACGGAGCCCTATCATCACGCACCTTATGAATCACCCGCGACCCGCGACACTCGGACAGCTCAAGGAAACCGGTTATCAACCCAGCTCCGTCAAGGACGAGCTCCGCCGCAACGTCATTCGAAAGCTCAAAACCGGCGAAGAACTCTTTCCCGGAATCCTCGGCTATCGCGAATCGGTCATCCCGCAAATCGTCAACGGCATCCTCTCGAAGCACGACATGCTCTTCCTCGGCCTGCGCGGGCAGGCGAAGACGCGAATGCTGAGGCTGCTGCCGCTCCTGCTCGATGAGTGGATTCCGACCCTGGCCGATGTCGAGATCAACGACGACCCGATCGCCCCTTCCACCAAGGCCGGCAAGCGCATCATCGCGGAGCAAAAAGACGATGCGAAGATCGAATGGGTGCATCGTGATGATCGGTATCACGAAAAACTGGCGACGCCCGATGTGACGATTGCCGACCTTATCGGCGAGATCGATCTGGTGAAGCACGCCGAGGGGCGGTACTTGTCGGATGAGACCACGATGCACTTCGGTCTGATCCCGCGCAGCAATCGCGGGATCTTTGCGATCAACGAGTTGCCTGATCTTGCGCCGCGCATCCAGGTCGGCTTGTTCAACGTGCTCGAAGAGCGCGATGTTCAGATTCGCGGGTATCCCATCAAGCTGGACCTCGACGTCTGCCTGGTCTTTACGGCCAACCCGGAGGACTACACCAACCGCGGGCGGATCGTGACGCCGTTGAAAGATCGCATCGGGTCGGTCATTCGCACGCACTATCCCGAGAGCGTTTCCGAAGGGATCACCATCGCGGAACAGAACGCGTGGCTGAGCCGGCATGAAGGAACCAGCGGCAGCGGCATCCGCGTGGATGTGCCGCGCTTCATGGCGGAGATCGTTGAAGAGATGGTGCGGCTCGCGCGCTCGTCGCCGCATGTGAGCCAGGCATCAGGCGTCTCCGTCCGCACGAGCATCGCGAACCTGGAGACGGTGGTTTCCAACGCCGAGCGGCGCGGGATCGTGACCGGCGAGAGCCGGATCGTGCCGCGGATTTGCGACTTGAATTACCTGATCGCCTCCAGCCGCGGGAAGATCGAGATGACTCTCGCCGAAGAAGAAGGAGCCGAGGACAAGCTCATCCAGTCGCTGGTTGGCGAAGCCGTCAAGGCGGTCTTCGCGCGCCATGCGAAGCTCGACGATTACGAGCGGATCGTCGAGCAGTTCATGGGCAACCTCACCTTCCCCGCCGGGGATGATCTCTCGGCGGATGAATTCCTCGCCAATATGAAAGTCGTGAAAGGTCTTCCCCAAGCCGCCAGCGGCTTAGCGCGCCAGATGGAACTCGATGGTGGTGACAGCGCCACCCTCGCAGCCGTCGGCGAATTCCTGCTCGAAGGTCTTTATGTCAACGATCGTCTGAGCAAGAAGTCGTCGAAAGGGAAGACATTCTTCAGGAAGTAGTGACTTCCTCAATGCGATCCTCGATGCGGTGCAGCCGATCATTCAGATCGATGTGCCGCTGAGGGATCGTGCGAGCGCGCGTTTCCAGTTTGTTCAACCGCCCGGCCAGGTGAAGTTGTTCCATCCCTTCGCGGATGAACCTCCGGCCCCGCAGCATCCCCAGGGCGGCGATAGCCGATCCACCCAAGAGGGCAGCGGCGGCGAGGACGTACCCTTTCCGAGACTCGGGGGTGGTGATGGTCACGACCCTCGGCGGCGGCGGCACCGCTTTGCCGAACTCCCCGCCCTTCCGATCCGCCAGTTGATCCGCCGCCTGCGCGGCGACGGCGAGATCGTGCTCGCGAACGATCCCACGCTGAGCGCGGGCTTCTTCGGTCATGGGCACGGCATCGTTGGTCGTGGGGATCTGCTTACGATGCTTGCGCGTCTGGACCTGCGTGAACTCGGCGCCGAAGAAGAGAATCTGCGCGGAGTAGTACACCCAGATGAGCAACGCCGCCAGCGAACCTGCCGCCCCGTAAGCCGACGCGGTAGAGCCCTTGGTCAGGTAGAGTGTCAACAGATACTTACCGACGGTAAACAGCACGGCCGTCAGCAGCGCGCCGGGGAGTACATCCCGCCAGCGAACATCCACATCCGGCAGATAGCGGAAGATCAGCGAGAAGACGCCGCTGTAGACCAGAAGCGAAAGAAAGATATCCAACAGGAACCCTACCACGGCCCCTTCTCCGGCGAAGCGCGTGACGATCGCGCCGAGCACCGTGCTGACCACCAGCGACACGAGCATCAGGAACGCGACGCCGAAAACCATCGTCAGCGGAACGAAGCGTTTCTTGATTGTCTCCCACCAGGTCATGCCCGGGCGCGGCTGCACTTCCCAGATGGTGTTGAGCGAGTCCTGCAGCTCCCCGAACACGCCGCTGGCGCCGAAGAGGAGCAGCACGAAGCTTGTGATGGTGGCGAACCAGCCGGACTGCTCTTTGGCGGCGGTAATCATCATGTGGGCGGCGTCCTGACCGGTCTTGCCCATCACCAGGCCCATCTGTTGCTCGACGACCTGCTGGCCGTTGAGGTGTAGGAATTTGAGCAGAGTGACGGATAGGACGAGCAGGGGAGCCAGCGAGATGGCCGTGTAATACGCCAACGCCGCCGCGAGACGCGACGCCTTGTCCTCGGTCCATTCGCTAAAGGTTTCTTTTAGAAGCGGCCAGACTTCGTTCGCGTGCATGAATGACGCGGACGCAAAGCTGGTGCCATCGTAGGGGCGAGACTTGTCTCGCCCTCTTGGGGAAGGAAAGAGGGCGACACGAGTGTCGCCCCTACATCAGCGGTTCAATTCGTGTCAGCTCACTTCGCGCCAGGCTCAATTCGCGCTCGCCGTGAAGTCGCGCCATCGCACGGATGAGGTATTCCTTGGCGCGGTCGTAGCGGGAGAGATACCGCGCATAGATCAGGCCGAGCATCAATTCCACCTGCTCGATCTGCTCGAAGTTCTTGTAATGCCGCAGGAACAATTCGTACGCCTCGGCCGCGTCGAGGTAGCGCTGTTCGCTGGCGAGCTGGTTGGCGATGTCGAGCTGCGCCTGGCGGGCGAGAACCTGCTCGGGGTCGAGCTTTCGCAGCTCCTGATATAGCCCGGCGGCCTTGGGATGATCGCGATCGCTGATAGCCGTGCTGATCTGAGTGCGGAGCTCCCTGATCTTCTCCTGCATCGGATCGGTCGGCGCGGGCAGGCGCTGCTCGAGCGGCACCTTCCCCGCGGGAGTTGTGTGACCGAAGGGGTTGTAGCCGCTGGCGGTCAGATCCCGGAACTGCCGCCGGCGGTTCCATTGCTTGACCAGCGCGACAACGTCGAAATGATCGCGCGGCAGCAAATTCATCCAGAGCAACCCGAAGCAGACGGCGAATCCGAAGACAGTGCCGCTCAGATGCGCCATGTGCGCCACGCCGCTCGCGCCCGAGAAATTCAACACCAGGTCCTGCGCAAAGAAGAACCCGATCACATACATGCTCGGGATTTCGATCACGCCGACGTAGAAGAAAAAGTAGAGCAGCGTGACATTGGCGCGCGGAAACAAAACCAGGTACGCCCCCGTCACCGCCGACACCGCGCCGCTCGCCCCGAGCACCGGCTGGCTCGATGTCGCCGCGTATCCAACCCCCGCAAACACCGCACCCGACAGATAAAACCCGAGGTATCCGAGGTGCCCCATCTTATCGTTCACGTTGTTCCCGAAAATGTAAAGGAACAACATGTTCGACGCCAAGTGCATCAGGTTTTCATGCAGCAGGCTGTAGGTGATGAACGTCGGCAGCGCCGGATCGAGCGGGTTGAGCACCATCGCCCGGGAGGCGTTGCGGAAGACATGCTGAAACATGAAGAACGCGATGTTGAACGCGATGATCCCCCAGTTCATCCAGGGAGTGGCGCGCAGGCGACTGTCAGTTCTTACCGGAATCATTCATGGAAAATGGGAGATGGAAGATGGCAAATGGAGCAGCAGCGCGGTCTGCCTTTTTCCATTTTCCATTTTCCATTTTCCATCGCTAGGCGTTCTTCTTCGTCATCTTCACACGCCGGCCCCCGCGGGTGAACTGAACCTTGTCCATGTACGCTTCGATGAGCAGCAACCCGCGGCCGGAGCACTTGAGTAGGTTTTCGTCGGCACAGGGGTCGGGGACGTCCTCACGCTTGAAGCCTTTGCCCTGGTCTTCGATTGTGATCTCTGTCTGTCGCGGCGTGACCTTGGCTTCGATGTGAACGGTCTTGTTCGGATCGAGCTTGTTGCCGTGCTTCATCGCATTCATCAGGCCCTCTTCCAAGGCAAGCCGGATCGCGAAGCGCGACTGCTCGCCGTACTTCAGGCTCTCGACGCGATCCATGATGGCTTTTTGAATATCACGGCTGGCAGCGGGGTCGGAGGGAATGGTGAAGACCAGCGGCTGAGCCGGGGCCGACACCGCCCGGCGGCCGTTCCTGCCGCCTCCGGACTTGCGCTTGGCATGATTCGACCCGGCGACACCCATTCAAACGTAGGGGCGAGACTTGTCTCGCCCTCCTCCATACAACACTGGGCGACACAAGTGTCGCCCCTACGAAAGGAACTAGTGAGCGAAGTTCGCCAACGCCTCGGTCCGGGTCGGCAGGATCTTGAACAGCTTGTTCAGCTTCGTGATCATGAACACTTCCTGGATCTGCGGCTTGATGTTCGCCAGGCGAAGCTGACCGTTCTTCTGACGGACCTTGTTGTTCACGTTGATCAGCATCCCTAGCGCCGCGGACGACAGATGATCGACCGTGGCGAAATCGAGCAGCAGCTTAGGGCGTTCGCTCTCGTCGATCAGCGACGAAAGCGTGTTCCCGATCTCGGCGATGTTGGCCTCGTCGAGGATCTTGCTGTTGGTGAACTCGACGATACGAATGCCCTTCTCCTCAGTGACGGAGAGCGGCGGGATGGTGTCGGCCATGCGTGTTTCCGGTTGTTCTTATTGGATTTACGGGACAATTGAGACAGTAAGCCACCCTCAAAAGGGTGTCAAGGATTTATGGGTTTGTGAGGTCAATCTTAGGGCTGCGAGGGGTGTTCGTGCCCGCCGTCTTCGTCCATCGCCTCGGCATCGTCATCGTCCCCGCGCCCGGACCGCCACGCGGTGACGTGAGGGTCGAGGTAGTGATCGATCGCCAGGAAAATCGCTTTGGCGTGGCGGGCGATGAGAAAGCTGGTGATCGGCATGAACGCCAGCAGCAACCATTTCGCGCTCCACAGCGGCGGGTTCCAGCGATGCTGGATGTAGAACCCGACGGCCAAGCCGCTC
>JADMIO011606071.1_pt1 | contig 15632 bp, 19 predicted proteins | sample 8958161 | NCBI WGS metagenome assembly JADMIO01 (sample SAMN16585339, study PRJNA669376) | soil metagenome | isolation source: Crop rotation soil | place: USA: Cullars Rotation, Alabama | collected 2011
CGGACCTCGACGAGGTCGAAGACGCTTCCCTCGACCGCCCGTAGGTAGCTGCTCGCCCGCATGGGTGTCCCCCCGCCGGGCCACACGTGGGCCCGGGCGAAGGTCGACATGGCCCACTTGCGTCGGGACCCGGTGGCGTCGAGGTAGACCCGTCCGCCCGGCTTGAGCACCCGTTGGAACTCCCGCAGGGTGGCCGGGTAGTCGGGGAGGTGCTCGGTCACGCCCAGCACCACGACCGCGTCGTAGGGCTTACGGGGCCGGTGCTCGAAGAGGTGCTCCTCGAGCACGGTGCAGGGCAGGTTCTCCGAGTCGATGACCCCGGCCACGTAGCCCCGCGACGCCGACGAGATCGTCAGCCCGGTCACCTCGATGCCGCGCCGCCCGGCGTAACCCACGAACGAGCCCCAGCCGGCGCCGACATCGAGCACCCGCGAGCCCGGACCCAGCCGGCAGGCGTCGATGGCGTAGTCGAGTTTGCGCACGATCGCCGTTTCCAGGGCCTCGTCGTCGCGCTCGAAGAGCCCATGCGAGTAGGCGTGCACGTCCTCGTCGAGGAAGCTCAGCCAGAAGGCAGGATCGGCCTCGTAGTGAGCCCGGATGGCCCGCCGATCCCCGTCGACCCTGCTCGACGCCAGCGTCGACCCGAACGTGTGCCACAGGCTGGTGACCAGGTGCGTGTCTCGGAGCAGCGGGCGCATCTCGAGGGCCGCCATCATGTCGCCCTGGATGTCGACGTGGCCGTCGAGGTACGCCTCGCCGATGCGCAGCTCGTCGAGCGACTCCAGCGCGGCCACGCCCGCTTCGTCCGCGGCGACGATCGAGAACCGGGGCTCGCCGGCGCCGATCACCTGGGGCGGCCGGTCGGGTAGGGACAGCTCGAAGGTGGGGGTGGACGCCCGGGTCAGAGCCCGCAGCCGGTCCCCGACGGCGTCACCTTCCAGAGGTCCTTTGGCGTACACGGAGGCGCGGTCCGGTCAGGCGGTCGGGGCGACCATGAGCCGCTCGGCCAGCGCTTCCAGGTCGACTCGCCGTTCCTCGACGAGCTGATCACCCAGACGGCAGAGGGCGGCCAGGTTCTCCGCGCTCGAGTCGTCGAGGTCGAGGCTGCAGCCGCGGAGGTCGGTCTGGAACCGGAAGTAGCGGCTGTGCGGCTCCTTGGCCGACATGATCACCCGCATCAGCTCGTCGGCGATCTCGCTGGTCCCGTCGAAGACGACGTTGAGCATGCCCATGCCCAGGGACAGCCAGCCCTTGCTCCACAGCTCCTCGTAGGTGGGGACTTCCTCCGGGGGGCGGCCGGTGCCGAGGGACACGATGAGGAAGTCGGAGTCGACGCCGAGCTCGCGCTCCTCCACCAGCGCCTCGTAGTAGGCGACGGTCGCCGGGTTGTTGGCGGCCACGCCCCCGTCGATGCAGATCAGCTCCCGCCCGTCCTCGCCGTCGATGCGCATGGGCGGGAAGTAGGTGGGGGCGGCCGACGTGGCCCGCGACACCTCCACCATGGTGGGGTTGAGGCCGCCCTTCTTGGCCGCCCGGCTGCGGAACACCACCGCCCGCCCCGCCTTCCAGTCGTAGGCGGGGACGATGACATCGGTGAGGGCGTCGACCAGGCGGGCGTCGCCCATGCAGTCCTTGTACAGGTTCTCGATGCCCTCGGCGCTGTAGCGGGCGTTGCCGTAGCGGCGGGGGGTGACGAGGGCACCCACCCGCTGGCGCACGGCGGCCCGGGACGACTTCTGGCGGAGGAGGGGGAGGGCGGTGCGGAGCTTGGGCTTGACGAAGATCTTGGGCGCCCACTCCAGGTAGATCTCGAGGATCCGGGCCGCGGACATCGCCGGCTGGCCGTCGGCGTCGGGGCGGCACAGGGCGAGGGCGACCACGCCGCCGGTGGACGTGCCGGCCACGACGTCGAACAGGGTCGCGGCTCCCCGGCCGGTGAGACGTTCGAGCTCCATGAGGACGCGGAGGGGGATGATCCCCCGCAACCCGCCGCCGTCGATGGCCAGTACCCGGATGATCGGGACGTCGCGCCGTGGCGCCCGGGACGCGTCGCTCACCTCGCCCGGAGGCAGTGCGTCGTCGATCGTCACCGGCTCCTCCGTCGTCGTCCGCACCCCAGCTACGGCGCAATTGAACCATCTGGGGCGGCGCCGAGATAGGGGTCATTCGACCCGATGACCGACGCCGGCCGGTGCCTCGGATTGATCGACCCAGCCCATGAGGATGGCCAGGCCGGTGACCAGGCCCAGCCCGGCCAGGACGCCGACCGTGTTGCCGACGATGTCGCTGAGTTGCATCTCCCGGGACGCGGTCAGCGCCTCTTGGGCCCTCTCGGCGACGACGCTGGCCATGAGCACCACGATGGCCGAGGCCAGGACCGACCGGTTCGACCACATCGTCAGTCCGACGACGACGGTGATGACGGCCCACAGGACGATGTGGATCTCGAAGTCCGACTGCGGCCTCGTCTGCGACGCCACCGAGGCCACCCGGGACGACCCCGCGTCGATCCGGCGGGAGAGGCGTTCGAGCAGGCCAGGGGCACGGTCGGACATGAGGACGAGCGCGCCGACCATCGCCGTGCCCACCGCCACCAGCGCCATGGCCGGGCGCCAGCGGGCGAAGGGCCGGCCGCCGGGGCCGAGAGGCGACATGCGGGCCGCGGTTGGTGCGCCGATGGGTGACCGGAGCATCAGCCCAGTGTGGTCCGGCGTGCCGGGGGATGTTGAGCAGGCGACGGGCGACCCCCGCCAGGCAGGAGCGCAGGTTCAGGCCACGAACGGCGACGACATGAGGACGTTGTTAACCGACGCCCCCATCACCGGCGAACCGCCATCGGATCTCGACCCCTGGGTAGTATCGCCCGCCGGCGTGTCGGCGGACCCGATCCGGATGTCCCGAGCATGGAGTGCCGTCATGTTGAGTGAGTTGCAAGCGGCCAAGGCGAAGCGGATGTTCGAGGTCTACGACTCTGACGGCGACGGCGTCATCTCGTGGAGCGACTACGCCCTCCAGCTGTCTCGATTGGCAGAGCTGAAGGGCTGGACGGCCAGTTCGCCAGGCTCTGTCCGCTTCACCGAGAAGCTCGAGACCCATTGGTCTCGAATGCGGTCGTTCGCCGACCGGGATCGGGACGAGCAGCTCACCGTCGAGGAGTACGAGGCGTACCTCAGCTCATGGCTCGACAAGCCGGGAGCCCTGGAGACGTTGGATGGGGTCGCCGACCTGTGGTTCGATCTGCTCGACGAGGACGACGATGGCCGGGTCGGCCCGGACGAATACCGAATGTCGATGGTCGCCTATGGCTTGGAAGACTTGGACTTCGACCACATGTTCTCGCGGTTCGACCTCGACGGTGATGGATTCGTCAGCCGGGACGAGGTCCGGGAATTCAATCGTCAGTACTGGTTGAGCACCGACATGTCCCAGCCGGGCCACTACCTGCTCGGCCCGCTCGAGGATTAGAGCCGAGCGGGGTCGGAGGGGACCATGGGCAAGCGGGACTGGACGGAGCGGGCGGAACGGAGCCGAGCCCGGCGGGGCGGCCGGAAAGTCGTCGGCTGGCTCTTGGTGGTAATCGTCCTCCTGACCGGCGCCGTGCTGGTCAAGATCCACGTGGCCGAGCCGTTCTCCATCTCCTCGTCGTCGATGGAACCGTCCCTCCGGCCCGACGACCGGGTCGTGCTCGACAAGCTCCGCTACCGGCTGGGCAATCCCCGGCGGGGCGACGTGGTGGTCTTCGACAGACCGGCCACCGCCGGCGGGAGCGGCCCGGTGAAGGACCTGGTCCAGCGGGTCATCGCCGTGGCCGGTGACGAGATCGAGGCTCGGGACGGGATCGTCACAGTCAACGGCAAGGTGGTCGACGAGTCCTACCTGCGCCGGGGCACGGTGACCACCGACATCGCTCGCCAGCGCATCCCCGACGGCCGTTACTGGGTGATGGCCGATCGCCGCGAGCAGTCCGAGGACAGCCGGCAGTTCGGGCCGATCCCGGAGTCACTGATCCGGGGCCGGGCCATCGCCCGCATCTGGCCCGCCACCGACATGGGCTGGCTGAGGGTCGACTGACGCCTGGCCGGGGTCCGTCGTGGTGGGAGCGCGGCAGGCTCAGGCGGTGACGTCCCGGCGGGAGACGAGGACGAGGCTGGCGGCGGCGGCCACGGCCGCGTAGGCGAGGGCGGTGACCACGGCCCGGCCGATGCCCAGTTCGGTGGTGCCCCCCTGGATGAGCGAGGCCAGGACCTGGCCCGGGAACCAGCGGTAGCCGGCCGTCCACGAGTCCACGACAATGTTCTCGAACGGTCCCGCCCAGGCGAAGCCGACGCCGAGGGCGAGGGGGACGGACCGGAAGACCACGGCCAGCGTCGTCCCGAAGACGGCCCACCCGGTGACGCCGGCGAGCACGGTGCCGTAGTCCCGGAGGCCGGCGCCGACGCTGGCCAGGGAGAACCACTCCGACGTGGCCACGTCCCGGCCGGGGGCGACGATCAGCGATATGGCGAAGGTGAAGGCCTCGGCCAGGGCGACGACGCCCGCCGCCACCAGCAGGATGCCGGCCAGCTTGCCCACGATGACCCGTAGGCGATGGGGGTTGCGGAGGACGAGGGCCCGGAAGGTCCCCCCCGAGAACTCGGTGGCGATGAGGGCAATCACGGTCACGAAGACGAGGAAGCCGACGAAGGAGGCGCCGACGGCGAAGGCCTCGGTGCCGCCGCCGGTGCCGGCCAGGGCGGCCACCGTCGTCCCCGCCCGGCGGGACGGGGCGCCGCCGGCGGCGTCCCGGGCGGTCGAGAACACGGTGAGGGTGGCGATCACGGAGAAGACGAGGGCGGCGCCGGCGGCGGCCACCATCGGCCGGCGCCGGACGAGTCGCAGCAGTTCGGCGTGGATGATCCTGGTCATCGGTTTCCTCCTCCTTGAACCATGGACAGGTAGCGATCTTCGAGGGTCGTGCGCAGGGGGCTGAGCTCGACCAGCACCAGGCCGGCGTCGAAGGCGGCCTGGTTGACGGATGCGGCCACGTCGGCGACGTCGGCCCCGTCGACGGCGACCACCAGCCGGTCGTCGTTGGCGTCCACCACCGCGTGGCCGCCGGCAGCCAGCACTTTGAGCAGCACGTCCCGGTCCTCCGGGTACTGGGGCACGACGGCCAGGCCCCGGGCCGTCCCGTGGAGCAGGTCCCGGGTCGGTCCCTGGTACAGCGAGCGGCCGGTGTCGATGAGGACCATCCAGTCGCACACCTGCTCCAGCTCGCTCAGGTCGTGTGAGGACACCAGGACCGTGCGGCCGGTGCCGGCCAGGCCCGCCACCAGGGCCCGCATCTCCCGCACGCCCTGGGGGTCGAGGCCGTTGGCCGGCTCGTCCAGGATGAGCAGCTCGGGGTCGCCGAGGAGGGCGGCGGCGATGCCCAGGCGCTGCTTCATGCCCAGGGAGTAGCTGCGGTAGCGGTCGTCGGCGCGGCCGGCCAGGCCGACGATGTCGAGCAGGGACGGGATGCGGCCGGGGTCGTGGCCGGCGACGGTGGCGAACACCCGGAGGTTCTGGGCGCCGGTGAGGGCGGGGTAGAAGGCGGGGCTCTCGATGAGGGCGCCGACCCGGGGCAGGTAGGCGGCGGGGTCGCCGATGGAGCAGCCGAGCACGATGCCGGTCCCCGACGTGGGGCGGACCAGGCCGAGGAGCATGGCCATGGTGGTGGTCTTGCCGGCGCCGTTGGGGCCCACGAACCCGGCCACCACACCCGAGGGAAGCTCGATGTCGAGGTGGTCGACCGCGGTCCGGTCCCCGTAGCGCTTGGTCAGTCCGGAGACCGCAAGGGCTGTCGTTGTCATGCGCCCATGGTCGGGCGGATCGGGCCCGCCGTCGTCCCTCGGAGGGAGGCTCGCCCGCTACCTCACCGGGCGTACGTCAGTGCTGCCAGCCGGGGCGGACGAGGCCGGTCTCGTAGGCGAAGACCACCAGCTGGGCCCGGTCGCGGGCGCCGACCTTGATCATGGCCCGGCTGACGTGGGTCTTGGCCGTGGCTCCGCTCATGATCAGGCGCTGGGCGATCTCGTCGTTGGAGAGGCCCTCGGCCACCAGCGCCACCACCTCCCGCTCCCGGTCGGTGAGGCCGGCCCGGCCCAGGTCGGGGATGCGAGAGGGGTCCTTGGCCCGGGCCGCGAACTCCTCGATCAGGCGCCGGGTGACCCTCGGCGAGAGGAGGGCGTCGCCCGCCACCACCGCCCGCACCGCCCGCAGCAGCTCGGCCGGCTCGGTGTCCTTGACCAGGAAGCCGTTGGCCCCGACCCGGATGGCCTCGAAGACGTACTCGTCGAGGTCGAACGTGGTCAGGATGACGATCTTGATCGCGGCCAGGCGGTCGTCGCCGGCGATGCGGCGGGTGGCAGTGAGGCCGTCGACGCCGGGCATGCGGATGTCCATGAGCACGACGTCGGGCCGGTGGTGCAGGGCCAGGCGCACCGCTTCGTCGCCGTCGGAAGCCTCGCCCACCACCGAGATGTCGGGCTGGGCGTCGAGGAGGGCCTTGAAACCACCCCGGACGAGCGCCTGGTCGTCGGCGATGACGACCTTGATCCCAGCGACGGGGATCACGTGGGCAGGTGCGCCGTCACCCGGAAGCCGCCCTCGGCGATCGGACCCGCGTCCACGGTGCCGCCCAGGGCCGCGGCCCGCTCCTTCATGCCCCGGATGCCGTTGCCGGGCCCGGCCGGCCCCCCCCGACCGTCGTCGGTGACCTCGATCGTCACCCCGTCGTCATACCCGAGGCGGACGGTGACTGCCCGGGCGTGGGCGTGGCGGGTGACGTTGGTGAGCGCCTCCTGCACGATCCGGTAGGCGGCCGACTCGACGGGAGCGGGAAGGGGCGTTGGGGGGCCGCTCTGCTCCAGGCGGACGTCGAGGCCGCCGGCGCGCACGCCCGCGACCAAGGATTCGAGGTCGGCCAGGCGGGGCGTGGGGGAGCGGGGCGCCTCGTCGTCCTCACCCCGACGGAGCAGGTCGAGGGCGGTGCGCAGCTCCTGGAGGGCGTCCTTGCTCACCTCCTTGATGCTGGCGAGGGCGGGACGGGCCTGCTCCGGGTCGTCGTCGAGAAGGTGGAGGGCGACGCTGGCCTTGACGTTGATGAGCGAGATGTTGTGGGCGAGGACGTCGTGCAGGTCCTGGGCCAGGCGCAGGCGGGCCTCGTCGACGCGGCGCTGGCGCTCGTCGGCCTCCGCCCGTTCCCTCTGGGTGGCCTGGTCGCGGCGGGTGCGCACCACCTCGGACACGGCCAGCACCACCACCAGCCAGCCCGCCACCAGGGCCAGATGGAGGAGGCCGGAGCTGCCGGCCCGGGGATCGACCAGGTGGGCCAGGACGAAGCCGGCGTAGCCGGCCGCGGCCACCGCCCACGTCGGCCGCCGCCGCCCGGCCTGGACGGCGACGAAGAGCCCCACCACCACGCTCACGAAGATGGGCCCGTAGGGATACCCGCAGGCGACGTAGAGGTCGGCCGCGGCGATGGCCACGGCCGCCGCCGCCAGCGGCCATCGGTCCCGGACGGCGAGGGCCGCGGGGCCGGCCAGGATCAGGAGGAGGGCGAGGGCGTCGACCGCCTTGCGCTCGGGCTGGTTATCGGCCGCGCCGAAGGACCCGACGACCTGGAACAGACCGATGCCGAGGGCGGTGGCCCACACCGCGCCCCGCCCCCTCGATCCCATGCGGGCAAGGTATGCCCGACGGCCCCGTTCGTCGTCCGCCCGGCGGCGCAGTCGGGGCTGCGCCCGGGGGAGTAGGCGTCCGGCGGATCAGCGGATGCCGGTGTCGCAGGTGACGGTGACGGTGGTGGCCAGGTCCGGTTCGACGACGACCTCGGCCGGGTCCGACTGGCACCCACCGCCGACCGCCGACGCCGGCGGGAAGCCGTGGACGGTGTAGGTGCCAGGCGGCACGGCCATGGCGAACTGGCCGTCGTCGCCGGTGCGGTCCTGGGCCACGACGATGCCGTCGGGGCGGGCCACCTCCACCGTGGCCCGTCCCGCCCGGGGGGCACAGGCGGGGTCGGGGGGCTCGGTCTCCACCGGGCACACGGGCGAGAAGACGACCGTCCCCCGCACCTCGGATCCGAAGGTGGGGACCGGCGCCGACCCGTCCACCACCCGCACGGACAGGCGCCATTGGCCCCCGTCGGCCCGGTCCGCTTGGAGGGTGGCGTCGCCCGGGGCCACGCCCACGAAGCTGGCCACCACCGTCCCGCAGCCCGACTCGGGGGTCTCCACGCACGTGTCGCCGGCGAGGGTGACGGTGGGATCGCCGTCGGCCTGCACCACCGCCGGGTCGGAGGGCGTCCCGAAGACGAACTCGGAGCTGTGGAGGATGACGGTGATGCGTTGGCCCACGGACGCGTCGGCGGACCGGCCGTTGTCGGCGTCGCTGAACCCCAGCGGGGCCAGGGTCACCGGCGGCGCGGACGTCGTCGTGGTGGTCGGGGACGGGAACGGCCCGACGCCGGGGGCGGGGCCGGCGTCGGAGCAGGCGGCCAGGCCCAACCCGCCGACCAGGACGATGGCGCTCACCACCGCCGCCCGCCGCACCGACGCCCGTGATCTCACTGCCACCGATGATCGCCTACCGTCGGGCGCCCATGGGCGCGGCCGGCGAAGCGGAGACGACTCCGGAGCTCATCGACGTCGAACGCGAGCACGGCGTCACCATCACGTGGGGCGACGGCCACGTCAGCCGCTTCGGGTTGGAGGGCCTGCGGGTGTGGTGCCAGTGCGCCCAGTGCCGCGACCTCCGCCACGCGGGGGAGGTGGCCTGGCCCCGGCCCGGTGCACCCGAGACGCTGCGCATCGAAGGGGCGGAGAAGGTGGGCAACTGGGGCCTCAACCTGGAATGGAACGACGGCCACGGCACTGGCATCTACACCTGGGACGTCCTGCGGGCCTGGTGCCCGTGCGAGCAGTGCGCGGCCGACTGACCCCGGCCGCTGGATCACCGAACCCTCCTATCGCGGTAGTAGAGTTTGCTCGTGCCGAGGGGAAAGCCGTCACCCAAGCTGGCGATCACGGTCGACGCCGATGTCCACCAACAGGTCCGGTGGCCGCGTCGACGCGGGGGATGAGTGTGTCGGCGTGGATGACGGAGGCCGCTCGACGGGCCCTTCTGGCGGAGGACGGCTTGCGGGCGGTGGCCGAGTGGGAGCACGAGCACGGGCCGCTCACCGAGGCTGAGCTGGACGCGGCCCGCCGTCGGGTGGCGGGCGAGGTGTTCGCAGCCTCTCGGCCCACTCTCCGGTGAGTGTGCTCTATGACGCGGGTGTGTTCGTGGCCGCGGAGCGCAACGATCGGGTGGTTTGGGCCGATCACCGAGCCCGGCTGGAGCTCGGCCTTGTCCCGCGGACCACCGCGCCGGTGGTCGCCCAGGTCGCACGGTCACCGCGGCAGGTGCAGCTGGGACGCATGCTGAGGGGCTGCGAAATCCTGGCCTTCGCCGCCCACGATGCCGACTCCGTCGGGTCGCTGCTGGGTCGGGCAGGCACCGCCGACGTCGTCGATGCCCATCTCGTCGTCATGGCCGTTTCTCGCGCGGCGACGGTGGTGACCGCGGACCCCGATGATCTCCGGCGCCTGGCGGCCCACGTGTCGCCGCCGGTACCCATACAACGGGTCTGATCGGTCAGGCGGGGGGCGTGGCGGGCTCGGCCGACCCCGGGGGCCCCACTGAGTCGTCCCAGCCGAAGAGGTCGTGGTGGTGGCGGACGATGGCGGCGTAGGCGTTGCGGAGGTCGGCCCGGGCGCCGTCGAGGGCCTCGTCGGGGGCGGGCGCGGGGGCCCACCGGCCGCGGATGGGGTCGGTGGCGGTGAGGGCCTCCAGGGCCGAGGACGCGTTGCGCAGCCATTGGTGGGCCCGGTGGAGCGTGGTCCGCTCGTCGGCGGTGAGGTGCTCGGGCCGGCGGGGTTCGTCGCTCACGTCGCGCACCCTAGCCCCGGGTCGAGTTGTCGCCGGGCGGACCGGGTGGGCGGCGGACCCACCCGGTCTCGGCCCGGCGAGCGCTGCGATTACAGGCTCTGGGTGGGAGCACCTCCTCGGGGTCCCCGGTGGAAGCCGGCCGCAGCCGCGGCCCCGCCGTCGGTGGACGTGCCCGCGCCGCTGCCGTCGGACTCGCCACCCATGTTGGGGCAGTTGGCGTCGTCGTGGGGCGGGCGGTCCGCGGGCGCGTCGGGCGTGGCCGGGGTGGCAGGCGTGCCCGGGTCCTCGGCCGAGGGCACCGTGGTCGTGGTCTGGGCCGCCGAGACCCCGGGAACCCCGAGGACGACGCCGGCGAGGCCGCCGATGCCCAGGCCGGCGGCGAGCGCCAGGCTGGACATGAGCCGTCTCTTGCGCATGGATGGTCCTTTCGTTGGCAATTGGACAGCCTCACTGTCGGGGTCGAGCCTGTGAACCACCTTGTGCGAACCTCGGAAGTTCCCGGCAATCGCCGTCCCCACAGGCCCGTCCCAGGGGCCGGGAGCAGCCTGGGGGACGTGAACCCCCCGCCGTCCCGCCGCCCGAGACATTCCGTCGCCATCGTGATCGTCGCTGCGTTGGCCCTCGTGGGCCCGGCTTGCGGTGCCGACGACGGGGCCGACCAGCCCGATCGGCCATTGTCGACATCGGTTCCGGCCGATGGCCTGGTCGACGTCGGCGCCGGCCTCCGGGGCCCCGAGGGTGTCGCCGCCACGCTGTACGCCACCGGCATCCCCAAGATGGCCGCCTTCGCCGTCGACCCCGGGGGCCGGCTGTGGGTGGCTACCGCCGACTACCGCGACACCGGCACCGACGCCGTCTACCTCGTGGCCGGGGCCGCGCCGGTGGTCGTGGTTCCCGGCCTCCACACCGCCCTGGGCCTGCTGTGGACGGGCGACGAACTGTACGTGTCGTCCACCGAGCGGGTCGACGCCTACGGCGACTTCGACGGCACCCGCTTCGCCCGCCAGCGCCGCGTCGTCACCTTCCCCGCCGGTTCGGGGCAGAACGGCGGGCTCGTCCTCGCCCCCGACGGCCGCATCCAACTCGGGATCTCGGCTCCGTGCGACCACTGCGTGCCGGAGTCCGAGTGGTCGGCGACGGTCGTCTCGTTCAACCCCGACGGCTCCGACCTGCGGGTCGACGCCCGGGGCATCCGGGCCCCCATCGCCCTGGCCTACGTCCCCGGCACCGACGATCTCCTCGTCACCATGAACCACCGTGACGACCTGGGCGACGCCACCCCCGGCGACTGGCTGGGACGGGTGGAGCGGGGCCAGGACTGGGGCTTTCCCGCCTGCCCGGGCCCGTCGGCCGACGGCTGCGCCGGCGCCCCTCACCCCCTCGCCGTCCTCGACCCCCACGCCGCGGTCAGCGGCCTGGCCGTGGTCGGGTCGTCGGCGGTGGTGGTGGCGGAATGGAAGCTGGGCGTCGTCCAGCGGGTCGACCTGGCGACGGGCGGGGTGAGCCCGTGGCTCACCGGTCTGGAGAGCCCGGTGCCGGTGGTCGGCATGGCCGACGGCTCCGTCCTGGTGGGGGACTGGGGGACGGGCAAGGTCTACCGGGTGACGGTGTAGGCACCTGCCGCCGGGCGCGGGCGAGCTCTAGGCGGCTCCACGGCCGGCGGCGAATTACCTTCGGGGCCGTGCTCCCCCGGTCGACGATGCCGCACGTCGCGTGGCCGGCCGTGCCCGACGCCAACGGGGCCCTGCTCCTGGCCCTGATGTTCCAGCTGGGCGAGAGCGAGTTCGCCGCCCGGGAAGTCATCGAGCGCCGCCAGCTGGACGCCCTCCACCGGCTGATCCGTCATGCGGCCCGGACCGTGCCCTACTACCGGGAGACCGCCGGTTACGTCCCCGTGGCCAGCCTCCCCCGGCTGACGGCGGAGGATTGGCGGCAGGTACCGATCCTGAGCCGGGCCGCCATCCAGGCGGGGGAGCCCTCCCTGCGCACGACCAAGCTGCCCACCGAGCACGAGCCGGTGAACGAGGTCACGTCGGCCGGGACCACGGGGCCGCCGGTCAAGGTGCTGGGGACCAAGGTGACGGGGTTGTTCTGGCAGGCGGTGACCCTGCGGGACATGCTCTGGCACGGGCGCGACATGGGGCTCAAGCTGGCCGCCATCCGGGCCGACCGGGCCGACCAGATCCCGCCCGAGGGACTCGTCCTGCCCAACTGGGCCCCCTTCCTCGAGGCGGCCTATCCCACCGGGCAGTGCGCCATCCTGGGGATCACCAACGACATCGCCACCCAGGCCCGATGGCTGGTGGCCCAGGACCCCGACTACCTCCTCAGCTATCCGTCCAACGTGCTGGCCCTGGTCGACTACTTCCAGGCCACCGGCACCGTCCTGCCCCATCTGCGGGAGGTGTGGACCTACGGCGAGGCCCTGCGGCCGGAGCTGCGCCCGGCGTGCGCCCGGGCCTGGGGCGTGCGGGTGGTCGACATGTACAGCAGCCAGGAGCTGGGCTACCTAGCCCTGCAGTGCCCGCAGACGCACGCCTACCACGTGCAGTCGGAGTCGGTCTACCTCGAGATCCTCGACGGGGCCGGCCAGCCCTGCCGGCCGGGGGAGGTGGGGCGGGTGGTCATCAGCTCCCTTCACAACTACGCCTCCCCCCTCCTGCGCTACGAGATCGGCGACTACGCGGAGGCGGGGGGGACCTGCGGCTGCGGCCGGACGCTGCCGGTGGTCAACCGCATCGTGGGCCGGGAGCGGAACATGTGGGTGGGGCCCGACGGCCAGCGCCTGTGGCCCGCCTTCGGCGCTGCGGTGTGGGGCCACCTGGAGGCGATCCGCCAGCTGCAGCTGATCCAGCACCAGATCGGGCACGTCGAGGCCCGGGTCGTCGGGCCCCGGGCCCTCACCCGGGCCGAGGAGGCGGAGCTGGGGGCGGCCATCCACCAGCACTTCCCGTGGTCGTTCGACCTGACCCTCACCTACTTGCGGGAGATCGACCGCGCCGCCGGCATGAAGTTCGAGGACTTCGTCTCCCACGTGCCCCGATGAGCGCAGACCTGGGCCCGGCCCTGCTGGAGAGCGACCGCCGGTACTTCGAGCTGGGGGCCACGGTCGAGGAGGTCGAGGGGGCCGAGGTGGCGTGGCTGCCGGGGATGGAGTCGACGCCGGCCGGCTGCGTGGTCCACCGGGTGCGGCCGGCGGCGGCGGTGGGCGGCGGGGGCCGTCAGCCGGCGGCGTGGGTGGCCGACGTGACCGCCCGCCTGCGGGCGCTCGGCTGCGGCCTGGCCCGGGTCTACCTCGACGAGCCCGCGCCCACCCTCGAGGGGGCCCTCGCCGACGCCGGCTACCGGCGACGGGTGGAGACGGGGTTCCTGGTGGAGGGGCCGTTGGCGTTGGCCCGGGTCGCGCGGGACGACGTGGTGCTGCGGGAGATCGTCGACGACGACGGGTGGGAGACCAAGGCCAAGCTCCACGCCGGGTCCGACGTCGCCGCCGACGGCCACGTCAGCCGGTCCGAGGACTGGGTGGAGTTCGAGCGGCGCAAGTGCGTCACCGGCGGTATGCGGGCCTTCCTGGTGATCGTCGATGGGGAGGTGTGCGGGGCCGTGGCCACCTTGGAGGGTGACGGCCTGCTGCGGGCCAAGAACGTCTTCGTCCATCCCGACCGGCGGCGGGAGGGCATCGCGGCCGAGTCGCTGCGGGTGCTGTCCCGGCGGGCGTCCGATCTGGGGCTGGCGGCCACGGGGATCTTCGGCGTGGAGGGTCGCCCGGGGGCGGCCGTCTACACCCACCTGCGGATGGCGCCCGTGATCCGCCAGTTCGAGTGGTCGCGAGCCCTGTGACGGGGATGGCCGTGACCCAGGCCGCGGCCGGGGCCTACCGGGACGACGGGTTCGTGGTGGTCAGGGGTTTGTTCACGGCCGCGGAGGTGGGGGCGTGGGTAGGAGAGTGCGAGCGGCTGGAGGCGTCGGGGGTGATGCATCCCGACAACCTCCGGACCCACGTCCTGCACTCGGCCCGGCCGCCTGACCGGCTCGACCCGGTGGTCGACCTGTCGCCGGTGTTCCGGGAGCTGGCTTTCGGCGAGCGGCTGACGACGTTGGCCGGCGAGCTCCTGGGTGACGACGCGGTGCTGTTCAAGGACAAGCTCATCTTCAAGCCGGCCGGGACGCGGGGCTACCTGGCCCACCAGGACTACGCCTATTGGCAGTGGCTGCCGGCGCCGCCGGCGGCGCTGGTGACGGTGTTGGTGGCGCTGGACGGGGCCACGGTGGAGAACGGGGCCGTCGAACTGTTCGCCGGCTTCCAAGACCGGCTGCTGACCGAGCCGGGGGGGCCGGCCGACGTCCCCGACGGAGTCTTGCCCGAGCGGGGTCTGCTGGCCGAGACGGCGCCGGGGGATGTGGTCGGGTTCCACTCGCTCACGCCTCACCGCAGCGGCGACAACCGCACCTCGTTGCCCCGCCGGCAGCTGTTCCTCAGCTATGGGGCGGCCCGGTACGGCGACCTCTACCGGCGGTACTACGACGGGCTGCAGGCGTCGGTGCTGGCGGCCATGGCACCCGACGCCCGGGCTCGGGCCTACTTCCGATGACGGAGGTGCGCGACGATTCCGGCGTGGGGACGGGCATGGACACGTTCACCGGCGGGCAGTGGCGAGCGATCGATGCCGGGTTGACGGCCGACCGGCCCCGGGCGGCGGAATCGGTGCTGGGCCTGTTGCGGTCGTTGGCCGGCCTGGCCGCCGGCTTCCCCGTCGACCAGCTCACCCACGCCTGCCAGACCGCGTCCCGGGCCGAGCGCGACGGGGCACCGGCGGAGGTGGTGGTGGCGGCGTTGTGCCACGACGTGGGCAAGGCCGTTTCGTGGCCCAACCACGGCGCCATCTCGGCCGAGATCCTGCGCCCCTACGTGGCCGACGACACCTACCAGGTGATCCGCTGGCACCAGGACTTTCAGGCCCGCCACTACGCGGCCCACCTGGGCGGCGACCCTGACGCCCGGGAGAAGCACCGGGGGGCGACGTGGTTCGCCTTGGCCGAGACGTTCGCCGACGAGTGGGACCAGCCGTCCTTCGACCCGTCGTACGACACGCCCGCCCTCGACCACTTCGAACCGCTGGTGCGCCGGGTGTTCGGGTAGCCGGCCGGGCGGCTTACTCGGCCGGGCGGAGGAGGGCGGGGTGGAGGCGGTCGACGTCGCCCCGGCGGAAGAGACGGGCGGGGCGGCCGCTCTCCCCGCTGGTGCTGCGGCCCGTCTCCACCAGGAAGTCGGCCGTGGTCGACACCTTGCGGTGGAAGTTGCGGGGGTCGAGAGGCGTGTCCCACACCGCCTGGTAGACCCGGCGGAGGTCGCCGATGGTGAACTCGTCGGGGCAGAAGGAGGCGCCCAGCGTCGAGTACTCCAGCTTGGCCCGGGCCCGCTCGACGCCGTCGAACAGGATCTGGTGGTGGTCGAACACGAGGCCGTCGGGGTTGCCGAGCAGTTCGTCGACCGGCAGCCACTCGGCGCCGTCCTCGTCGTCGGCGGCCCGTGCCCCTTCGGGCCGGTCGTCGTCGAAGTCGTCCGCGTCGTCGAACGGCGGGCCCGACTCGCCGTCGTGGTGGGCGTCGTCGTCGTCGGTGGCGGTGATGGCCTCGGCGGCCACGCCCGGGACCACGGCCAGGTAGGCGACCGTGATCCG
>JADMIO010634631.1_pt1 | contig 15628 bp, 9 predicted proteins | sample 8958161 | NCBI WGS metagenome assembly JADMIO01 (sample SAMN16585339, study PRJNA669376) | soil metagenome | isolation source: Crop rotation soil | place: USA: Cullars Rotation, Alabama | collected 2011
ACAACTTGTCCACGTGGAATTCTAAGCTTAGGATCCCAATGTGCTGGAAAGTGGTTCGACCGGCAATCCCGCGACCCGGACCGGCTTGCCGCCATCGATCGCCATCGCGCCGTCGCGTCCGAGTTTGGCTATCGTCAGTGTGCGCCCGTTTCCAGGCGCTTTTAGACCCTCCGCAACATCGTCGCGACCAGTGATCGCGGCTAACTCTACCTCGTTGGGAAGGAATACGTCCACTTCTTCGAGTACCTCGAAGAGCGCCCGATCCCAGGATTCGCGAGGGTCGAATCCGGGGTCGAGGGAAATCGTGAGCCCGTGCGCACGCGCAGCGCGGAAGAGATCCCGCAGTCCGGGTCGAAGTCCCGTCTGTATGTAGTACGACGAGACATGCAGGTGTCGGTATCCGCTCAGGACCTGGTCCGAAATGTCCGATCGCCTCAGCGCCGCCATCGCCCCCAGGTACGTGATCAGTGCGCGGTCTTTGCTCGATGTGACAGAAGCCGTGAGGCCGGTTTTGACGTTAGCATCCCGCAACACCGCGGAGGTATCGACGTGCGCCTTGTCCAACGCTGCGATGCAGAAATCGCCCCAGGGATCGCGTCCCACTTTGCCAAGAAATCCGACGCGGTTACCCAGCCGCGCCAAACCTGCCGCGCAAATCGCTGAAGAACTGCCAAGCGTCAGGGCGAGATCCTCAACCAGGACCTCCTTTCCCGGCGCCGGAAAAGTCGAGTAGCCGCTCAGAATCAGATCGACGTTCAGTTCGCCGATTACCAGAACATTCGTTTCACCTGGCATGGATTCGAAAACTCCCGACCACTCGGCTGATCACTCCATTCTCGGACGGCGTATCGGGCTTGAGCCCCTCCTCCATCGATCGGAAAAAAGCGAGTAACTGTGCGACCAGTACGAAGATCAATTGAGTGTGGCTCTCTGGAAGATTCCCCAGGCCGGGACATTCCACTGCTACGGTCGACTCTGTACGCGCACCAGCCGGTATCCGATCTCCTACCACCACACGGCGCATACCGATCTGTTTGCGGTCGAGTTCCTCCAGCAAATCGCACTCGTAAGCGCGCACAACCGGATCGGAAGAAAGAAACAGTACCACCGCGGTATCGCGATCCACCCACGACATGGGGCCGTGCCGCAAACCGAGCGGCGTATCGAACATGGTCGTGACCCGGCCTGCCGTCAGTTCCAACATCTTCAATGCGCCTTCACGCGCGGCAGCATACGCCGGCCCGCTGCCCAGATAAATAGCCTTTCTCAATTCCCCTGCGGCAAATCCGGCGAGAACCGCGTCCCATTCGCCCAACACTCCGGCCGCAATGTTCGCTGCCGAATCCGTGACTTCGATAAACCCTTCGGGCGCATCCATCATGCCGAGGAATTGGCTCGCCAGCACCAGGTTCGTGAAACTCGCCGTCATAGCGAGCCCGCGGTCGCATGTGCGCGGGTCCATCACGAACACATGTACCCGCGGATCGCCGGCATGCGCCAGCGCCAGCCGCCCCTGGCCATTCGCGGTGATCACCAGGTGGCGGATGTCAGGTTCGTGCTTCAGGAAATACTCCACCGCGGCACAACTCTCGGGACTGTCGCCGGAGCGCGCCAGCGACACCAGAAGTCCTGGACGGCATGTCGGGAACGCCTCCTTCGGATGAGTAAGGATCAGCGCGGCTGGAATCGACTGCACCGGTAATCCCAACCTCTCCTGCAATACCGGCGCTACGCAACCCCCGGCAAACTCGGAGCTCCCGGACCCGGTGAGAGCGATTGCGCGAGCGCCGCCGAGCGCTAGCCGGAACAGAGAACGAGCCCCGGTCACCTTCCGCGCCGTAGCGCGCCAGGTCTCCGGCTGCCCACAAATCTCCGTCAAGGTAATTTCGAAACCCTGCGAAGACGCGGCGTTGAGCCCTTCGAGGAGGCGTGCAATCGGCGCGTCGGCCGGCTCCGCGATCAGAACCTTTCCGTCATCCATAACAAAGCAAAACCGATTGTATCAGCAAAGAAAAGTAAATGAAATACTTGTTTTTACTTTCGAATTACGTTACGATTTGCTTTCCTACGAGGGCGAGGAGTTTCTATGGAAGATGCCGCCGTCACACGACGCGATCTGATGAAGGGAGGCGCCGCGGCTTTGGCCGGAATCGCCGCCACCCAGATGCTGAATGCCGCGCCGATTACCACTGTTCGGGTCGGCTTTGTGGGCGTGGGTGGACGCGGAAACGGACTCCTGCAGAGCCTCGTACGCCTCGACAACGTCGAGGTGAAGGCGCTCTGCGATATCAATGAGAACAATCTGGCACGCGCCCAAAGCACCGTCCAAAAGGCCGGGCAGCCCAAGCCCGAAGGCTACTCCCGCGGCCCGCGCGATTTCGAGCGCCTCTGCGACCGCAACGATCTCGACCTCGTGATCAATGCCGCTACTTGGGAATGGCACACGCCCATTAGCGTCGCCGCGATGAAGGCGGGCAAGCACGCCGCTACCGAGGTACCGGCGGCGCAGACTGTGGACCAGTGCTGGGAACTCGTCGAAACCGCTGAGAAGACCGGCCGCCAGTGCGCCATCCTCGAGAACGACTGCTACTACCGCGACGTCCTCATGGTGCTCACCATGCTGCGGCGCGGCTTGATCGGTGAGCCTCTGTACTCGGAAGCCGGCTATATGCACGACATCCGCGCCGTCAAGTTCGGCGTGGGCGGCGGTGGCGAGCCCTGGCGCGCGGAGCAGGCCGTCCACCGCAACGGAAACCTCTATCCCACTCACCCTCTGGGACCGCTCTCGTGGTGGAACGACATCAACCGCGGCGATCAGTTTTCCTATCTGGTTTCGATGAGCAGCAAGTCGCGCTCGCTCAAGGAATTCGCAACCAAGACCTTCGGCCCGCAAGATCCGCGTGCCAAGCGCGACTATGCGCTCGGCGACGTCAACATCACCCTGATCCACACCGAGAAGGAACGCACCATCTGCCTGTATCACGACACCAACACCCCCCGTCCCAAGGAGCACTTGGTCCGCATTCAAGGCTCGAAGGGTGCGTTCAACCGGCTCATGAGCAAAATGTTCGTCGATGGGCGAAGCAATGGCTTCAGCGACGTTCGCACGCGCAACCACCAATGGGAGCCGCTCGACGAATATGCCAGGGAGTACGATAGCCGCCTCTGGAGAGAGCAGGAAAAAGCCTCGCAAGGCGCCGGCCACAACGGCGTCGACTACTTCGAACTCTACCGCCTCGTGAAAAATCTCCGCCAGGGCACGCCTCTCGATATCGACGTGTACGACGCCGCTGCCTGGAGCGTGATCGTGCCGCTCACCGAGGCTTCGGTTGCAGGACGCAGCAAGCCCATGGATATCCCCGATTTCACCCGCGGCAAATGGAAATTGCGGCAGCCCATTGACCCCGAGGAGATCTTCTAAAGGAGCCATGGCCATGATCAACCGCCGAAATTTTTTTGGAATTGCGGCCCAACTCGCCAACCGGCCCCTGCGAGTCGGATTCGTGGGCGTAGGTTCTCGCGGATCGTTTCACCTCGATACCCTCCTCGGCCTGGACAATGTCGAGATCAAAGCTCTGTGCGATGTCGACGGAGCTTACCTGTATCGAGCCAAACGATGGGTAACCGAGGCGAAGAAGCCCGCGCCCGCCCTGTATTCCGGCAAGACCGACTACCTGCGCCTGTGCGACCGCACTGATATCGACTTGGTGGTGACGGCGACCCCGTGGCAGCTTCACGCTCCCGTCTGTATCGCCGCTATGAAGGCAGGTAAGCATGCCACCACCGAAGTGCCCGCGGCCCTCACCATCGACGAGTGTTGGGAAATGGTCGACACCTCGGAAAAGACCGGCAAGCACGCTGTCATGCTGGAACAGGTCAATTACAGCCCCGAGATCATGGCTGTTCTGCACATGGCGCAGCAGGGAGTCTTCGGCGAGTTGAATCATGCGAGCGGAGGGTATGTTCACGACCTCCGCTCCGTCCAGTTCAACCCCGAGGAAGAGCCGTGGCGCCTCCAGCACTCCGTCGACCGCAACGGCAACCTGTACCCGACGCACCCCATCGGCCCGATCTCCTGGTGGCTTGGCATCAATCGCGGCGACCGTTTCGAGTACCTGGTTTCCATGAGCACGAAATCAGTCTGCCTCAACGAATTTGCCGCCAGCCGCTACGGCGAAAAGCACCCCTATGCGACCGCCCACATCGCGCAAGGTGACGTCAACACCACCTTGCTGCGCACCGAAGAAGGCAAAATCGTAGCCCTCCATTTCGACACGAGCTCGCCTCATCCGCAGACCGGCGAGTTCCGTCTCCAGGGAACGCACGGTCTCTACACCGGCAACACGCGCCAGATCTACATCGAAGGCCGCAGCCCCAAGAACGATCAATGGCAGCCGTTCGCCGATTATGCCGAAGAGTATCGTCACCCCCTATGGAAAGGCCGCGATCCCAACCAGTGGAAGACCGCCCGCGGGCATGGCGGCGCCGATGTCACCGCGCTCATGTGGGAACGCCTGATCGCCGCCCTGCGTACGGGCCGCCGTCCCGATATCGACATCTACGACTCCGTCACGTGGAGCGCTATTTCTCCCCTTACCGAAAAATCCGTCGCGGCGAAAAGCCGGCCCGTCGATTTTCCCGATTTCACGCGCGGCAAATACAAGAACATGCCGCCCATCCAGTTCGCTTGATCCGCACATTGCGTCCCTGGACCCAAGTCGTCGACAGGCGGCGCCGCGGCGATAATCCAAATCGTTCCTGGCCCCCGGAGGCACGTTGCGTCCAATTGCGATACGCTTGGTTTCCATAGAGCATCTCTATGACCGAGTGGCATATGCGACGCTACCGTATCCTTTTTCCCCTTGCCCTGTTGATGGGCTGGTCCCTGAGCCCGGCCGTCTGCGCCGACGCTCGGCTCTCCGCGGAATCGTTTGATTCGGGCTTTGCCCAGGCCCATGCCACCTTCAATGGCATGCTGGCCGCCAGCGACGGCAAGATCTATTACGTCTTGTGCGCGGAGTCCATCGATACCGGCGCCCAGATGTACTCCTATGACCCGGCTACTCATCGAATCCAACACATCGCCGACCTGACCGAAGCCGCCGGTGAGAAAGGCATGCGCGCCATACCCCAGGGCAAGAGCCACGTCAACTTCGTCGAGTGGCAGGGCAAGCTCTACTTCTCCACTCACGTTGGCTACTACACCATCGTCAACGGACGCGAAACCATGGGCGTTCCGCCCGCGGGCTATAAGCCATATCCGGGCGGCCATTTCATGGTGTACGACATGGCCACCGGCAAAATCCAAAAGCTGGCAAGCTCCCAGCCCGGTCAGGGCATCATCGATTTCGGCATGGATGGCCGGCGCGGCCGCCTCTACGGCCTGACGTGGCCCTCGGGCTACTTCCTCCGCTACGACATGGCCACCAAAGACCTTAAGAATCTCGGTGCCATCTCGAAAGAAGGCGAGGCCGGTGAAGGCCCCAACTACCGCATACTCTGCCGATCTCTTGCCGTCGATCCCGAAGACGGCTCCGTCTACTTCACCACCGCCGACGGCGAGATCAAGCGCTACCGCCCCGATCGCGACGCCGTTGAGGTCGTCTCCGGCGCCAACATGCGCAAGGATTATTTCGGGTCCTTCAGCCTCGACACCAAGCCCAGCATGGGCTACAACTGGCGCCAGACCTTCTGGTACGCGCCGGAAAAGATGATCTACGGACTGCACGGAGGCTCCGGCTACCTCTTCCGTTTCGACCCCAAAGCTCCGAAAGTGGAACTGATCGAGCGCCTCGCCTCGGAACCGTCTCGCCGCAGCGGAATGTACGATTCCTTCGCCTACGGATATCTCAGCTTTGCCTTAGCCCAGGATGGCCGGACCGTGTACTACCTGACCACCGGTCCAGTCCAGGGACAGCCGCAGGGACGCGGGCGCGAGGACCTTCGGCTCGTCACCTACGACATTCCCTCCGCCAAATACCAGGATCATGGTGCGGTCTTCCTCCCGGACGGCCAGCGTCCCTCGGGAGTGCAGTCGATCGCCGTTGCCAGGGACGGCTCCGTCTACTCCCTCGCCACATTCACCCGCAACGGCCGCCGCACTGCGGACTTGATACACATCCAGCTCAAGTAATTACTTCTCCGCGGCCCGCACCGCTTCCACCGCGAGCCCCTCGCGCGCCGCATCACCGGGATTCGGAATTACCATTTCGCCCTCGCTGAGTCCGCTACGAATCTCGATGCGGTCGCCGTAGTCTCGCCCAACCTCAACCTTTCGGAGATGGACCTTGCCGTCCGCGACCGTTGCCACACTCATGCCATCGGCGCGCACCACGAGCGCATCGCTTGGGATCACCAGGGGCGCATTCTGGCGGGCGCTGCTGAGATCCACCCGTGCGTACATCCCCGGCAGCAACGCGCCGCCCTCATTGGGAACGTGAATCTCCACCAGCAACGTGCGGCTCGCCGCGTCCAAAGCCTTGGCCGACCGCGCCACTTTGCCCTGAAACTCGCGGCCAGGCAGATCTGCCACCGTCACCCGCGCGGCCTGCCCCTCCTTAACCGACCCAGCATAGGCCTGCGGAACATTCACATAGGTGCGCAGCATCGCCGTCTGCGCGATACGGAACAACAGGGTGTTGCCCGCATTCACCAGGGCGCCCGCGTCCACATTGCGAACCGTGATGACGCCATCGAAGGGCGCCTTGACGCTCTGATACCCCTTCAACCGCTCGAGCCGCGCCAGGCTCGCCTCGGCTGCGGCGGCATTGCTCTTCTGCACGGCAATCCCGTCCTGGAGGGCCTGCAGTGCGGCCAGTTGAGCCTGGTAGTCCGACCGGTAACGATCGTTATCCTGCCGCGAAACCACGCCCTGCGTCGCCAGACTCGCGTACCGCTCGGCGGTAATCCGTGCCAGCTCCGTATCCGCCTGCCCTTTTTTTAGATTCGAATTCGCCTGGTTGATATTCGCTTGCGCCTGCTGCAGTGTCGCCTGAGCCTGCCGGATCTGCTCGTCCATCTCCGGCGCTTCGATCTCCGCCAGCGTTTGGCCGGCACGCACCGTGTCGCCGATATCCGCCATTCGCTTCACGATGTATCCATCGGCGCGCGCCAGCACGGGCGCCTCCGCGATCGCCTGAATGCTTCCCGGCAGCGGCAGCGACTCCTTCCCGTTCGAACGCTGCACCTCCGTCACTTCCACGCGCGTCCGTGTCCGCTCCTCTTCTTCAGCCTCGGCGATCATCAGCGCATTCCGTTTTTGCAGCGGCAGATACCCGGCCAGGAATGCCACCACCACGATCACCAGCCCCATCAGAAATAGCGTCGCGATCGTGATGCGGGATGGCCGCCAGATCCTCACCGCATCCGGGTTGCCCGAGCCGTTTCGCGCGGCGAGTTGCCGCTTCAGCTCCTCGTTTTCCTTTCTCAACCGCTCGGCTTCCGCTGCCGGCACCGAATCGGGTTCGGGAATCATGCCGTTTGGTCCCTTCTGTTCAACTCCTCTAATCTCCGCTCATGATTTACCGGCGGCTTGGCCCGCAGATACGTGTACACAATCGGCACCACGATCAGCGTCGTGACGGTTGCCAGGCACAAGCCCCCGATCACGGCCCGGCCGAGCGGTGCGTTCTGCTCGCCACCCTCGCCCAGGCCCAACGCCATCGGAAGCATTCCCAGCACCATCGCCGTTGCGGTCATGATTACCGGCCGGATTCGCGCGTGGCCGGCGGCGAGCATCGCCTCTACCGGAGAAATATCGCTGTCCTCTCGCTCGTCGTTCGCGAACGTCACCATCAGAATGCTGTTCGCCGTCGCCACCCCGATACACATGATCGAGCCCATCAGCGACGGCACACTGAGCGTCGTCCCCGTCAAAAAGAGCATCCACAGGATTCCCGCCATCGCGCCCGGCAGTGCCGCCAGGATGATCATCGGATCGACCCACGACTGAAAGTTCACCGTCATCAGCAGGTACACCAGCACCACCGCAAAAATCAGCCCGAGCGAGAGCCGGAAGAACGATGTCTCCATGGTCTCCACCTGGCCTCGTAGCGTAAGAAAGGTTCCTCGAGGCAGCCCCGGCTCCTCTTCGCTGACGATCTTGCGGACCTCCGCCCCTACTGCGCCAAGATCGCGCCGCGCCACATTCGCGTAAACATCGAACACCGGCCACACGTTGTAGTGGTTCACGATCACCGGCATGTAGCTTCGTTCCACCGAGGCCAGGTTCGAAAGCATCTGCGTGCTCGTGGCCGCCGCGCCCGGATTACCGTACGCCAGGGAGTTCCCGTTGGGCGAGGACCCAATGTCGCCCACTGCCGCCCCCGCCATCGACCCCGGATTATTGCCGCCGGCCGATGCGGGCGAGATCGGAGTCCGCATCAGCGCATCCAGGGAGTTGATCCGGTACTGCGGAGTTTGCACGCCGACGTTATAGTTCACTCCATTCGACCAGTTCATCCAGAAGTTCGGAGCCACCGTGGAGCTTCCCGTCAGCGAGATGAGCATGCTGCTGGTAACGTCGCGTTGCGTCAGTCCCATCTGCGACGCCTTCTCCCGATCCACGTTCACGCGAATCACCGGTTGCTCCATCACCTGGTGTACGTGAACGTCCGCCGCGCCCCGGATCTTCGCGATCCGGCCGGCTAGCTTTTGGGCCACCGCATAATTGGCTTCCGAGTTCCGCCCTACCACTTGCAGGTCGATCGGCGCCGGCAGCCCGAAATTCAGGATCTGGCTGGTAATGTCCGCCGGTTGGAAGAAAAACACCATGTCCGGAAATGCGCGATGCAATCGCTTCCGCAGCGCCAGCTCGTACTCGCGCGTCGGCTCGTGATTTTCCTTCTTGAGCGAGATCAGGATTTCACCGTCCGAACTGGAGATGGTCGGGATATCGCCTTGTGCAATCGCGGGCCAGCTATTGGGAATGCCCACGTTGTCGATCAGCATGTCGAGCTCGCGCGCTGGAATCACGCTGCGAATTTCGCGCTCGATCTCGGCAAACCGCGCCTCCGTCTCTTCGATTCGCATGCCCGCGGGACCGCGGGCGTGCAGCCGCATCTGTCCGGAGTCTACGCTCGGGAAGAAATCCTCGCCGATCAACTTCATCAGGCCCAGTGACGCCCCCACGAACGCGGTAAAAACGATGAGGACGAGCGCTCGGTGCTGCAAAGACCAGTCCAACAGTCCCATGTAGCGGTAGCGCAACTCTTCGAAGAGCAGATTGAAAAGCTGGTGTCCCCGGTACAACAATCCTCCGCCGCGTCCGCCGTTCTCGCCGTGATGCAGGTCGGCCTCCGTGGCGAGCAGGTACGACATCATCGTCGGCACCAGAGTCCGCGAAAGAAGATACGACGCCAGCATCGCAAATACCACTGCCAGAGCGAGGGGAGCAAACAGATACCGCGCTGTACCCGTCAACAGGAACACGGGAACGAACACGATACAAATCGAGATGGTGGCCACAAAAGTGGGCACCGCGATTTGGGACGCGCCATCCAACACCGCGTGGATCAACGCCTTCTTCATCGCCAGGTTGCGATGCGTGTTCTCGATTTCCACCGTTGCGTCGTCCACCAGGATGCCCACCGCGAGCGCCAGCCCGCCCAGGGTCATCACGTTGATCGTGTGGCCCAGCAGGCTCAATACTGCCAGCGAGGTAAGGATCGACAGCGGTATCGAGATACAGACGATCAGGGTGCTTCGCCAACTCCCCAGGAACAGCAGAATCATCAATGCCGTCAGTCCTGCCGCAATCGCAGCCTCCCGAACCACTCCCGCGATCGAAGCGCGCACGAACACCGTCTGGTCGGCGAGCGCCGTGACTTTCAGATCCGGAGTCACATTCGCCAGAATCCGCGGTAGCGCCGCTTTTACGGCATTCACGATTCCCAGCGTGGACGCATTTCCGTTCCGCGTAATCGTGATAAGCACGCCCCGGTTGCCGTTGGTGCGCACGATATTGTTCTGCACGGAGAACCCATCGCGCACCTGCGCCACGTCTTTGATGTAGACCGTCGCGCCGTTCACCGTTTTGATGGGCAAATCGTTCAGGTCCTTCAGAACCACGGGACTGCTGTTCACGCGCACCTGGTACTCGGTTGGCCCGAATTTCGCGGTCCCCGCCGGGAGTATCAGGTTCTGTTGATTCAAGGCGTTCGATACATCGATCGGTGACAACTGCCGCGCGTACAGTTCTTCCAGGTTCAGATCCACCATTACGGCGCGCTGTTTTCCGCCGAAAGGGTACGAGACCGAGGCGCCCTGCACCGTTCCCAGCGGCGTACGAATGAAGTTATTGCCGATATCGAAGATCTCCTGCTCCCGGAGCGTTTTACTGGACAGCCCCAATTGCAGGATGGGTACGCTCGCCGCGTCGTACTTCAGAATGTTGGCCGGGAACATTCCCGGCGGCATCTGCCGCAGCGCCGTGTTCATCGTCGCCGTCACCTGGGCCACGGCCATGTCGATCTTTACGTTCGGGTGAAAGTAAACCTTCACAACCGCGTAGCCGGAGTACGACTGCGATTCGATGTGCTCCACATCGTTCACATTCGACGTAAGGCTTCGCTCAAACCCGGTGACCACCCGTTTCTCCATCTCCTCCGGCGAAAGCCCGCCGTACACCCACAAAACGCTGACCACCGGGATGTCGATGAACGGGAAAATGTCGACGGGCATCGTCACGATTGCCGAGCCGCCCAGGATGGCGATCAGAATCGCCATAACGATGAACGTGTAGGGACGGCTAAGAGCTAACCGGACAATCCACATCGGCGAGTGGCCTCAACGGGCTGCGAACAACGCGAAACCCCATCAGTCGAGCAGTATATCAAAGGGTTCCGGCACAGCCCCGAATATGGCAATTTGCCCCTCCCAAGACTTACGCCCGTCCCGGCTGACAAACTCTGCACGAATTTTGCCCTCGTGATCCATTTCCGGCCAAAGCGCGCATTCGCTTCGTGAATGCCCTCGATCCACCATCGCCGATCTGGTGACCCGGCGCGACTATCCTGACTACCGGATACGATCTGCCCTTTTTAGGCCGTTCAGCTGTAGTCATGGCCCTGCGTCTACTCGTCTTGTATCCGTGGGGCGCCTGGCCGGAATCAGAGACACAGAAAGGGAACCTCTGCCCAATCGAACCGGGGATTCCCCGGACTGTGCCGCCCTCCGTCAGACTGTTACCGACCTATACGCATCCGGCCGCGACGATCTTTACCGCTACCTCGTATCCAGCGGTATCGAACCGGCACAGGCGCAGGATGTCACGCAGGAGGCGTTCCTGCGCCTATACCTCGCCCTCCGCGATGGAACCGTCATTCACACTCCAAAAGGGTGGGTCTATCGCGTCGCTCACAATCTCGCCATGGATTCCCTGCGGCGCGACAGGCGCCACACACACATCTCCGACCCGCTTGCGTCGGCTTTGGCCACCCTGGAGAACAATGAGCGCGACCTCATCGAAAAGGAATGGATCGAGAACGTTCGCGGCGCCGTCGGGCGGCTGTCGGGCCAACAGAGGGCATGCCTGGAGTTGCGCGCCCGGGGCCTCCAGTATTCCGAAATTGCCGCGGCATTGAACATCCGTACCTCGACCGTCGGTGAGTTCTTGCGGCGAGCCATCAAACAATTGAGGGAGTGGAACCAATGTTTGCGATAGAACACCCGAATGATCAAACCCTCGCATCCTTGTGGGGTGAGGATCTCGCCGCCGCGCGTACGGAGTCGATTCTTACCCATTTGGATTCCTGCCCCGGCTGCGCGCAGCGCCTGGCGGCGATGGATTCTTCCATCCAGCACTATGGCCGCATCGTTCAACTCGTTGACGCGCAGTTGCCGGATCCTCCCCGTGCCTGGGCCGATATTGCGGTCGCAATGGACCGCGTCGATCGTGCGCGCGCGGCGGATTCTGAGTCTGCGCGGAGCTTTAGCTCCGCAAAAGCCCACCCCCGGCGTCCGGTGTGGATCAGCGCAATCGCTGCCGCGATCCTGCTGGTCTTCCTGATCTGGCCACGCGACGGCAGCGTGGCGCGCGCTGAAACCTTGCTCGTTCGCGCCAAGTCCGCCGCGGCCCGAGCCCGTTCCCGCAAGAGCTCCCGTCTGCGGGTCGCCACCGGCCACACCGCCTTCGTGCGCCCGGCAGTATTGGCGAGTGACAGCCCGGCAAATGATCCGCTTCACGCGCAATTTCTGACCGCTCGCTACGACTGGAACGATCCCTTGAGCGCGGCGGCATTCTGGGGGTGGCGCGAGCAACTGCGCCACAAAACCGACCGCGTGTCCGAATCCGCCCAGCCGGCACAATACCGCCTGGAAACCATCACCGCGGATACCCCGTTGCGCGACGCGTCCATCGTGTTCGCCGGCCCTGACCTCACACCCGTCAGCCTGCGGCTGCTCTTCGACGGCGGAACCTGGGTGGAGATTACGGCCCTTCCGGAACCTGCGCCAACAACGCCGGCCACCATTGAGGGCGGCCCCGCAAAAGTCCCGGCGCCCCCGGATCCGCGTGAGACAGACCGTCAACTCGCGGAACGGGAACTCGCTGTCCGGCTGGCGATTGCTGCACTATCGGACAACACTCCGGTACCGGTGACCGTGGAGGTGGCGCCTCAAGGAAGTATCATCGTCACGCCCTACCACTTGTCACCGCAGCAGGAACGGCAGTTGCGCGAGAGCCTCGCCGGAAGGGAAGGAGTTTTACTCAATCCCACGGAGCGCGATGGCGGACTTTCTATCGGTCCCAAATCCGCGAGCGACGAGGAACCGGCCCTGGGCACAGCCGGCGTTATCGCCTCGTTAGCGCACCTTATCGCCGAAGATGCGGACCGCTTTCCGCAAGATCGTGAACTGCTGCTGGAGCCTTCCGGGCGTGCTGCCTTGCGGGATCTCCGCATCCGTCGGACGGAGCAGTTGATCGCGCACCTCGACAAGCTCAACCGCCAGCTTGCCGCATCTCACGAATTACCGGCCCTGCAAAACCCTCCCCCCGCATTACCCGAGTCCAATCCTTCTTTGGCAGGTCTCGAACAGGCTGCCGCAGCCTTGAATCGTCTGGTGACCGCGGCTTATGCCACCGGCGCCGAACATATCGATCTTGACATTGCGGCACCCGAACTCACCCGCGGCATGGGAGAAGTGTTGCTCCTCGCTCGTCAATATGACCGTCATCTAAGGCAGCCGGCCCGGGAGCGGAGGTGAAACTCCGCGGCTGCATCTCGATCCTGTGCTTAGCCAGCCAGGCCTTCGCCGCCGCCCCCAGCGGCAAACTCGAAGGAACCGTGCGCGACACGTCCACGCACCTCATGCCGGGCGCGATCGTCTCTTGTCTGCAGGAGGAGACGGGATTCCGCTTCACCGCCGCCACGAATGATTACGGCCATTTTCAGATCACCGTGCCGGGCGGGCATTACACGTTGGTGGTCAGCCTCTCCGGGTTTCACGCCGCGGAACGAATGGGCATTCATGTCCCCGCCCGGGGCCGGGCCACGGCAGATTTCCAATTGGAACCCAACACCCGGCGAGAGGTCATCACCGTCACCGACACCGTCTCTCCTCGCCCGCTCGCATACGAGGATGGATCGGTCGTCCTCACGCGTTCCGACTTTGCGGGCCTCCCCCAAAACGATCGCACGGTGAGTGGCTTCCTGACCCTCGCGCCCGGCATGATCATCACCCCGGCCAACGCCGGCCAGCCTGGACAGATCTCCAGCTTGGGAGCCCGCTCCAATTCGAACTCCTACACCGTCGACGGCGTCAGCGGCAACAACTCCGTCAACAACGGAGGCTGGCCAAGCTACCTGCCCGGCGGAAAGTTGCCCGCGATGACCGCCCTCGGCACCACCCATAGCCTCGCAATCGTCGAGGACGTGGAGGAAATTAGCGTGCAGCCTCACGGGCTCTCGCCGGAAAATACCACCTCGCCGGGAGGCAACGTCGCCATCCGTACACGTTCGGGCACCAGCGAATGGCACGGCTCGCTGTTCGCTGCGAATCGACCCGAGGCTGCTGGCGCGGCCGACTGGTTTGCCAATGCCTACGGTTCTTACCGCATCCCCCGCAACGCGTCCCGCCTGAACGATGAAGGAGTTGCGCTGGGAGGGCCGCTCCAGCGCGATCGCACGTTCTTTTTTCTCTCGGCGGAGAGACTCGATCTACGGCAGGCCTACACCTGGGCCACAACCGTCCCCTCCGTCACCGCGCGACTGCTTGCCCCCATCAGCCTTCAGCCCTTTCTCAATGCATTTCCGCTTCCCAACGGCCCAGGCACAACGTCGTTCGGGGTTTCCGAGCTGGTGGGCAGTTCCCTTCGGCCGGCAAGTCTCACTGCCGCCAGTCTGCGTGTAGACCGCGCACTCCGTCCCCAAATCAGGGGCTTCCTGCGCCTCGCATATACGCCGTCCAAAAATGAGAGCGGCTTTTCCCAGGTAGCCGTCTCGCGATACCGAAACGCTCTCGCAGTCCTTGGCCTGACGTCCGACGGACCTTCCTGGATTCACGACATGCGTTTGAGCTTCGGACTTGCCGAGGCGACTTCAAAATGGTCCGCCAATGGATGCTCCATTTCGGCCGCGGACTTCTTCTCGCAATTCCCCAGCTTCGCCGCGGGTCTTGCGGGTGTCAGTGTAGGGGGTGCCGGATCCGTCATCGTCGGCCAGAACGGACGCAACCGTCAGAACCAGATCGAGATTTCTCACACCGCTTCCTGGCGGACCGGCGCGCACCAGCTGCGCTTGGGATCTTCCTACCTGGAACTGATTCCCACCCGCACCGGCGTCATGTCCGATCTCACCGTCGCATTCAGCACGCCGGGCGAGTTGTTCTCGAATCAAGCCGCGCCCATCTGGATTACCTACATCAAAGTCGCGGCGCGTAGGCTTCGCTTGCAGCAACCCACGGGTTTCGCGCAGGATAGCTGGCGCCTTCACCCGCGTTTCACGCTCACCTGGGGAGTCCGCTTCGTCGGCTCTCCGGCTCCGCGAATGCCCGCGGGTCCGAACCTCTACCGCGTGGATGAGTCCGGAGGTGTAGTACGTGGTTACACACCGGTGACCGGCTCGCTGCCCCTCTGGCATGGCTCCCCCATTCACGTGGACCCGACCATTTCCGGCGCCTGGCAGATCGCATCCAACACGGTTCTCCGCTCCTCCTTCTCTACCGTCCACGACGCCAACTTCGGAGTGGCCACTGACCCGCTCAACGGGACCCCTTACCTCTTGATGACCATCCAGGGCACCGGCCCCCTGCTTCCTGGCACGCCTCTCTCTCAGATTCCGCTCGGCTCCGGCTATGTATCTGGACTCGGAATCCCGGTTTACCGGCGTTGGGTGGTTGCTCTACAAAGAGACTGGAAGCAGCGCGACTGGCTGTCCCTGTCGTATTCCGGAATGGCGGGAACCAGCCTGCTGCGGCGCGAAACCATCCTCAATCCGGCGCCCGCTCTGGGCCAGCTGAACTTCGCTGGTAACGACGGCATCTCGTCGTACCACGGTCTGCACGCTCTCTATAAACGATCTCTGTCGCGCGGCCTTCAGGCGAATGTCACTGCTTCATGGGGCCACTCCATCGACGTTGGCTCATCCGAATCCGCTCTCTTTCAACTCACTCCCTTGCACGGCCCGCGTGA
>JADMIO010787665.1_pt1 | contig 15628 bp, 11 predicted proteins | sample 8958161 | NCBI WGS metagenome assembly JADMIO01 (sample SAMN16585339, study PRJNA669376) | soil metagenome | isolation source: Crop rotation soil | place: USA: Cullars Rotation, Alabama | collected 2011
CTTTCCCGCCGTGGATGCGGCCGCCGCGGCCCCTCGATATCGGCGTGGGATCGTCGGACCGTGGAGCCGGGCGGCGCAGAAGGCGGCCCGACGGCTGTGATTCGGCGGCACACGCGTTGCCACCCGCGCACGCGGGCGCTACCGGTACAATAAAGAATACACGTGCCGGGAGTCTATCTTTCGTATCCCTTCTGCGCCCAAAAGTGTACTTATTGCAATTTCGCTTCGGGCGTATTTCCGCGGGACCTGGAGGCGCGCTATTTGGACGCGCTGCGGCGGGAGATCTCTGCCTACACGTGGCAATGGCGTCCGGAGACCGTCTACCTCGGCGGAGGCACCCCCAGCAGCATGGATGCGGACGCGCTGCGCGGCCTGCTGGACCTGATCCCGGGCCGCCCGTGGGGCGAAGCGACACTCGAAGCCGCGCCCGGGACGATCACGACCGACCGGGCGCGCGCATGGGTCGCGGCCGGAATCGACCGCGTCAGCCTCGGAGTGCAGTCGTTCGTCGACGTCGAGATCCGGCGCACCGGGCGGAAGCACTCGGCGGAGACGGTGACGGCGGAAATCGGCGTGCTACGGGACGCGGGAGTGCGCAGCATCAACATCGACCTGATCGCGGGGCTCTCGGCCCAGACCGACGCGACCTGGCGCGAGTCGCTCGATTGGATCGAGCGGCTGCGTCCGGAGCATGTCTCGGTGTACATGCTTGAAGTCGACGAGGACAGCCGGCTCGGCAAGGAGATGCTGCTCGGCGGCGTGCGGTACGGAGCAGGCGACACGCCGTCGGACGACCAGACCGCGGCCTTTTACGAGATCGCCGTCGAGCGTCTGGCGGCAATGGGGAAAGGCTGTTCCTCGGCCTCCGCCTCTCCGAAGGCATCCGGCCCACCGCCGACGACTGGCGCGCCCACGGCGACGCCATCCGCCGTTTTGTCGACGACGGCCTTCTGGAGTCGCACGACGGCGTTGTCCGCCTGACCGGACGCGGCGTCCTGCTCTCGAACGAGGTCTTCCAGGAGTTCGTCGCCATATGATCGACCTCCGCAGCGACACCGTCACCAGGCCGACGCCGGAGATGCGCCGCGCCATGTTCGAGGCCGAGGTCGGCGACGACGTCTACGGCGAGGACCCGACCGTCAATCGCCTCGAGCAGCGCGCGGCCGAGATCGCCGGCAAGGAAGCGGCGCTATTCGTCCCGACCGGCACGATGGGCAACACGATCGCGGTCAAGTTGCTCACGGAGCACGGGCAGGAGGTGATCGCGGATTCGCGTGCCCACCTCCTCGATTACGAGCTATCCATGGTCGCCTGGTTCTCCGGGTGCGTCATCCGCGCAATCCAAACCGAGGACGGTGTCCTCTCGTGGGAGCAGGTGAAGCGGAACATCCGGCCGCTCAGCCCATACTCGGCGCCCACGGGACTGGTCACGATCGAGAACACGCACAACATGCACGGCGGCACCGTCTATCCCATGCGGACCGTGCGCGAGATCTGCGATGGCGCGCACGAGCGCGGCGTCCGCGTCCACATGGACGGTGCGCGAATCTTCAACGCGGCCTCGGCGCTGGGAATGCCGGTGCGCGAAATCGCCGCGCCGGCGGACACGTTGATGTTCTGCCTGTCGAAAGGACTCGGCGCCCCCGCGGGCTCGATCGTCGCCGGGCCGAAGGACCTGATCGCCAAGGGACGGCTCTATCGCAAGCGGCTCGGCGGCGGGATGCGGCAGGCGGGCGTGCTGGCGGCGGCGGGACTCGTCGCGCTCGAGCAGACGCCGAAGCGCCTGCTCGACGACCATTGCAACGCGAAGTTCCTGGCCGAGGGACTCTCGCGCATTCCAGGAATTTCGATCGACCCGGCGCGGGTCCAGACCAATATCGCGGTGTTCGACGTGAGCGGGACCGGCATCGCGCCGGGCGACCTGAGCGCCCGCCTGCGCGAGCAAGGCGTTCTGATGAACGCCATCAACGAACGCCAGATGCGCGCGGTGACGCACTACGACGTCGACCGCGCCCAATGCAGCCGGGCGGTGGAAGCCATCGCCGCGCTAGTGGCATCATGAGGATTCTAACGACAATGCACAAGCGGAATGTTTTTCTGCTGCTTGCCGGCGCGGCACTCGCGCCCGCGCAGCAATACACCATCACGACCGTGGCGGGTGGCGCCCCTCCCGCGACGCCGGCGGCTGCGGCCAGCACCTCCATCGGCGTGCCCCGGCGCGTCATGGTCGATTCGGGCGGGAACATCTACTTCAGCGCCGGACACTCGGTCTTCCGGCTCTCGTCCGCCGGCACGTTGACGCTGGTCGCGGGCAACTCGCGCGCGGGCTTCTCCGGCGACGGCGGCCCCGCGATCAACGCGCAGCTGAACTACCCGCAGGGCCTCGCGCTCGACGCGGCAGGCAACCTCTACATCGCCGATTCGCGAAACAATCGGGTGCGCGTGGTCGACAAGACCGGCGTGATCCGGACGTTCGCGGGCAACGGCCTCCCGAGCTTCGGCGGCGGCCCCCGCAGCTACAACGACGGCGGTCCGGCGACCGACGCCAACCTCTATCTGCCCTCCGGTGTGGCGGTCGACAAGGACGGCAGCGTCTTCATCGCCGACACCGGCGACAACATCATCCGCAAGGTCACGCCGGATGGGATCATTAACACCTACGCCGGCGACAGCTATCCCGGCTACTTCAACAAGGAAGGCGGCACCGCGCTCGACGCCGAGTTCAACAAGCCGTCGGACATCGCGCTCGACAAGAACGGTAACCTCTACATCGCGGACACGACCAACAACGTGGTGCGCATGGTGACGCCGGCATCGGCGATCAGCACGGTTGCCGGCACCACCGGCGCGGGCTCGACCGGCGACAACGGCCCGGCCACTTCCGCCACCATGCTCGCGCCCATGTCGCTCGCCGTCGACGGATCCGGCAACATCTTCATCCTCACCAACGGCGACAGCAAGATTCGCAAGGTCGACACCAAGGGCAATATCACGACCGTCGCCGGCGCGGGGACCGCCGGCTTCGCCGAGGGCGATGCGGCAAAGGCGCTCTTCAACTACCCGACCGGCCTCGCGCTCGACGGGTCGGGGAATCTCTACGTCGCCGACGCGGCCAACGTGCGCATCCGCAAGGTCGCCGGCAATTCCGTGAGCACGATCGCCGGCAGCGGCGTCCTCAGCTACTCGGGCGATAACGGACCCGCGACGTCGGCGCAGTTGAATACGCCGCTCGGCCTCGCCGTCGACGCGTCGGGCAACCTGTACATCGCCGACTCCGAGAACAACGTCGTGCGTCGCGTCGCCAAGGGCGGAACCATCACGACCTTTGCCGGCAACGGACAGGTGGGCAACGGCGAAACCCAGCTCAACAGCCCCCATGCCGTGGCGGTCGACGCGGCCGGCAACGTCTACATCGCGGACACCAACAACGGGCGCGTCCGCAAGGTGACGGCCGCCGGCGCGGGCTCGACGCTCGGCGGCAGCGATCAGTTCTTCACTCCGACCGGCGTCGCGTCGGACGCCGCCGGCAACGTGTACGTCGCCGATCTCGCGCGCAACATGGTGCGCAAGATCAGCACGAGCGGCGCGGTCTCGAACTTCGCCGGAACCGGCAACGCGGGCTTCGCGGGCGACGGTGGCCCGGCCTCCGCGGCCCTGCTGAACAGCCCGCGCGCCGTGGCAGTCGATGGCGCCGGCAACGTCTACATTGCGGACACCGGCAACAACCGCATCCGCCTGGTGACGCCCAACGGCACGATCACGACGATCGCCGGCAACGGCTTCCCCGGCTACTCGGGTGATGCCGGTCCGGCGCTTTCCGCGCAGGTCGGCGCCGTCATCGCGCTCGCCGCCGACGCCTCCGGCAATGTCTACTTCACCGACGGAACGCGCGTGCGCAAAGTCCTGTCCTCCGGCTTCATCTCCACGATCGCCGGCAACGGCGTCGCCGGGTACTCGGGCGACGGCGGCATCGCCACCGCCGCGCAGCTCAACGGGCCAGCCGGCCTTGCGGTCGACGCGACGGGAACGGTGTACGTCGCCGATTCCGGCAATAACGCAATCCGCCTTCTGCAGCCGAGCGCAACCGGGCTCCGCCTCAACGCCGTCACCAGCGGCGCGACCAATCAGGCGGGCGTGATCGCGCCGGGCGAAGTTCTCTCGCTCTACGGAGCGGGCATGGGTCCCGGATCCCTCGCGCAGTTCCAGCTCGACGCCTCGGGCAAAGTGCCCACGACGCTGGCGGGCACGACCGTCTTCATCAACGGCATCGCGGCGCCGGTGCTGTACACGTCGGCGAACCAGGTGGGCGTGGTCGCGCCTTTCAACCTCACTGGGCCGAAGGCGGACGTGGTCGTCACGTATCAGGGCCAGGTCGCCTCCGCGCTGACCGTGACTGTGACCGCGAGCGCGCCCGGCCTGTTCACGCTGAACGGCGGCGGGACGGGCCCGGCCGTTGCCGTCAATAAGGACGGCTCGATCAACGACCCCAGCCATCCCGCCAAGGCCGGCGATTTCGTGACCCTCTACGCGACGGGCGCGGGTCAGACCAATCCGGCCGGTCAGGACGGAGTGCCGAACGCCGTGCCCCTGCCGATCCCCGTGCTGCCCGTCTCTGTAACCATCGGCGGCAAAGCCGCGGGCATCCAATACGCCGGCGGAGCCCCCGGTCTCGTGGCCGGCGTGATGCAGATCAACGCCGTAGTCCCCTCCGGCCTGACCGCCGGCGCAGTCCCCGTTGTGCTGCAAGTCGGCACGAACAGCAGTCCGAACGGCGTTACCATTTACGTGGAATAGGAGCAAGGAGTAAGGAGGCCGCTCCGCGGCAGAAGCAGCCAAAGCCGCGGAGCGGCCTCCTTACTCCTGACTCCTTACTCCCAACAGAGGCATCCATGAACTACCGCAAACTCGGCCGCACCGGCTGGCATGTTTCCGAGATCGGCTACGGCGCGTGGGGTATCGGCGGCAAGCAGTGGCTCGGCGGCACGGACGACGAGTCTGTGCGGGCCCTCAAGCGCGCCATCGAGCTCGGGCTCAACCTCATCGACACCGCCCTGGCTTATGGCGACGGCCATAGCGAGCGACTCGTCGGCGAGGTCGTGCGCGGCACCCGGCAGAAGATCTACGTCGCGACCAAGGTCCCGCCCAAGAATCGGCTGTGGCCGGCGCGGCGCGGCATCCCGATCTCCGAAGTCTTCCCGTACGACTACATCATGGGCTGCGCCCGGGAGAGCCTCGACAACCTGAAGCTCGACGCCATCGACCTGCTCCAGCTCCACGTCTGGAACCCCGAGTGGATCGAAAGCGACGACTGGCGCCGCGCCTTCCGCGACCTGAAGCAGTCTGGCAAGGTCCGCGCCGTCGGCATCTCGATCAACGACCACGAGCCCGACTCCGCGCTCGACATCATCCGCACCGGCCTCATCGACACGGTCCAGGTGATCTACAACATCTTCGACCAGTCGCCGGAGCGCGCCCTGTTCCCGCTGTGCCAGGCTGAAAATATCGGCGTCCTGGCGCGTGTGCCGCTCGATGAGGGCGCGCTCACCGGCAACATCACCCCCTCGACCACTTTCCCGCCCGGGGACTTCCGCGAGTTCTACTTCAAAGGCGACCGCAAGCAGCAGGTCGTCGAGCATGTCGACGCGCTGCGCCGCGACCTCGGACCCGCCAACCTTGCCGACACCGCCCTGCGCTTCTGCATCTCGCACCCCGCAGTCTCGACCGTCATTCCCGGGATGCGAACCGTCCGCCACGCCGAATCGAACCTCGCCCTCTCCGACCAGGGGCCGCTGCCGGCCGCCACGCTGGACATCCTGAAGCGCCACGCTTGGGACCGCAACTTTTACAACTGAGGTCCGCTCCCTCACGGTCGCGGTTCTGTGAGCAAGATTCAGCCTCTCACAGAACCGCGACCGTGAGGGAGCGGATTCAAGCCCTACCGCTTCACCCCCCGCCCCGGCAGCACCCCATCCACCAGTTCCCCGCCCCGCACCACCGGAACCCCCCCGACCAGCACGTCCTCGATCCCGACCGAGTACTGCGCCGGCTTCTCGAACGTCGCCTTGTCGATCACCCGCGCCGGGTCGAACACCGCGATATCCGCGTCCGCCCCGACCGCGATACGTCCCTTCGTCTTGATCCCGAGCCGGTCTGCCGGCATCACCGTCATCTTGCGCAGCGCGTCCATCAGCGACAGCACCTTCTGCTCGCGGACGTAGCGTCCGAGCACACGGGCGTACGTTCCGGCGGCGCGCGGGTGGCCTTTGCCCTCCTCGAGAATCCCGTCGCTCGCGATCATCACCAGCGGATTGCCCATCGCGAACTTCACGACGTCCTCCGGGATCGAGTGGATCGCCACCATCCCGCCCTGCTTCCGGTACCGCGCGAACGACTCGGCCGTGAGCCGCTCGCCGGTCGCCGCCCATTGCAGGTCCTTGAACGTCGTGCCGCCCTGCCGCGCCTCCCACCCCTCGGAGAAGATCGCCGACGAGAGGTCGGTCATGCCGGCGGTGTACGGGTACGCTTCCGTGGTGACGTCGAGCTTCCGGTCGCGCGCGCCCGCGATCATCGCGAGCAGCACCGGCGCCTCGCGCAACCCGGTGCTCGTGATGTGGACGATGTGCACCGACGCGCCCGACGCCGCTCCATCGGCAAGCACCTCCTGGACCGAGTCGACCGCGCCCGGCTCGACCGGCCCGCTGCTGCGCATGTGGACGTAGATCGTCGCATGGCGCCCGGCGGCGAGGCGGAAGACCTGGAACACCTCGTCGCGCGTCGCCGGAGGCTCGTACGCGATCCCCATGCCGATCCCCAGCGCGCCCTCGTCCAGACCGCGCCGCAGCAGCTCGTGGATGCGGCGCCGCTCGTCCTCCGTCGTCGCGCGCTCGACGACCTTGTCGCGCGGCAGCAGCTTTCCGCTGTCGCCCATCACGGCCATGCGCGCCGGCAGCTCGCCGACCGTCGCCCCGAAATTGATCAGCGCCCGGCCCTCGCGCTCCCGGTACCACGGCGTGACGGGCGAGACCCCGACCTCCATCTCGAGCGCCGTGGTGACGCCGTCGCGCGCTTTGAAGCGGTAATTCTCCGCCGTCTGGCCGTGCGAGTGAAGGTCGATGAATCCCGGCGCGACCACCAGGCCCTTGGCGTCGATCGTCGTCTTGCCGCGCAGAGGCGTCGCCGACACCGCCGCGATCTTCCCCGCCCGGATGCCGACGTGCCGCGGCGCGTCAAGATTCGTCGCCGGGTCCATCACGCGGCCGTTGGCAATCACGAGGTCGAAGTCCTGGGCCGCCAACGCGCCGCCGAGGAGAGAAACTGCCCACGCGAGCTTTCCGATCATGTTGTACATGCTAAGCCCTCGAAGCCCGCGGCGGCTATGAGAGAATACCAGGGCCGCGCGCAACCGGCGCGGCGCAGGACTCGCCCTCGACGCATGAAGCCCACTCGATTCCGCATCGCCGCCGTCGCGGCCTTGGCCCTTTTCTTTCTGGCGGCATTCGCGGCGCGCTCGCTCTGGCCGGCATGGGGGAGCGGCGCCGCGGCGCTCCCCGACGCGAAAGTCGACGCGCTCGAGCCGCTCCCCCGCCGCGAGGTCGAAGCCGCGCGGAAAACGGCCGAGGCCGCGCTCTCGCAATCCGGCGCCACCGCCCCGCAGCGCGCCGCCGCCTGGGGCGCCCTCGGACGAGTCTATCTCGCCTACCAGCTTCTGCGACCCGCCGCCGTGTGCCTGCGCAAGGCCGGGGAGTTGGACGCTCAGGACTTTCGATGGCCGTACCTCCTCGCCCATGCCCTCGAGGAACAGGGCCAGGGCGCTGCCGCGACCGAGACGATGCGCTCGGCAATCGATCGCATGAAGTCGGGCGGCGCGACCCAGCAGGCCCGCGTGGCGGCCTTGTGCTTCATCGGGGAATCCGCCCTGCGCCGCAACGCAGCCGCCGACGCCCGCCTCGCCTACAAGGCGGCGCTCGAGATCGCTCCTTTCCCAACCGCGCTCCCGCCATCGGATTTTACGAGCGCGCGCTGGCGACGCTCCACGACCTGCCCGAGATTCTCGACCTGATCGCCGCCGAACAGGGCCGGCCCCATAATCCCGTCCCCGATCCGCCCTTCGCGTACGTCGATCCCGAGATCGCCGCGCTGCGCCAGCTCGATCACAGCAGCGCGGGGCTCGTCCGACTCGGCAGTGAAAGCGAGGCGCGCGGCCACCGGCAGGAGGCGATCGCGACGTACCGCCAGGCAGTCGAGCAGAACTCCGCGTCGGTTCCCGCGCGGGCGCATCTCGGCCGGGCGCTGCTGGCCGCAGGGAGCGTCGACGAGGGACGCCGCGAGTTGGAAGAAGCGGTGCGCCTCGATCCCTCCAACCGGCCGGCGCGCGCCGCCTTGGCTCTGTCCTACGCGCGCTCGGAGTCGACCCGGGAGAAAGGCGTCGCGATGGCCGAGGCTTTGCGCACGGAGCAGCCGGGCAGACGCGACGCTCTCCAGAACCTCGCCGCCGTGTACGCCGCCGCCGGACGATACGCGGACGCCTTGGCGCTCTATCGCGACGCCGCGTCGCAAGCACCTGCCGAGCTATGGCCACGTTTGGGCGAGGCCCGGTCTCTCGCCGCGTTGGGCCGATACCCGGCGGCGCGTACGGCGCTCGAATCGGCGCTTCAGGCCTTCCCGGAGAACCCCGCCGCCCGCCTCGCGCTCGCCCGTCTGCTGGTCACCGCACCCGACGCCGCCGTCCGCGACCCCGCCCGTTCCCTCGGCATCGCGCGCGAGCTGCTGTCGGCCGGATTCACGCCGCAGCGAGCCGAGACTGTGGCGCTCGCTCTCGCCGAAAACAGGCGCTATCCGGAGGCCGCGGAGACGCAGCGGCGCGCCATCGCAAAGGCCGGCGATGAGGCCCCGCCCCGCATGCAGGAGATCCTTCTGGCGATCGAAGCGCGCCGGCCGTGGCGCGAGACCTGGCCCTTCCGGAGCGGTCCCGAAGAATAAGGAAAGCCCGTGACTGCAATCATTTGACGGACTCCCACACGTACTGGTACACTCACTCACTAAGTCCTCAGGCACGGTGCCGTACAACAAATCGGAGGAGACCGCTTGGGTCTGAAACGTAGCAGCGCCAAAAAACTGGCATCCCTTTCCGCTCTCGGCGCCGGCGCCATGGCGCTCACTGCCGGCAATGCCGAAGCCAACATCATCACGTCCCTGACGTTTTCGCCCGACCTCAACCTCAGGGTCGGATGCGGCTGCACCAGCGGATTTACCACGTCGGTGACCGCGACGCTGTCTTCGCCGCTGCGGAACTTGCGCCTGATCTTTCGGACCAGCTATCACTACCGTCCCGTCGCGGGGAGCAGCGCTTACCAATACGCGTTTTCCGTCTACGGCCGGATGCGCGAACGCTTCTACGTTTCGACCCCTACCCCCACCACACTCTTTCTGCCGGTGGCCTTCAAGATGCAGCCGACGCCGATCGCGACCAGCTTTACGCCGCCCCGCTTCTTCCAGTTGTTCTCGGCGGGCGCCGTATGGACCGGGACAGGGACCAACGGCAATGCGGCCCTCGCCCTGCGTCGCTCCGTCGTTTCGAGCGGCCAGACCGTCAGTTCGTCTTCCATTCCGAACCCGGTGGATCCCGCCAAGCACTTCCTCCTTTTCCAGTTCACCGACCCGGCGTGCCCCTCGGGCTGCGACGGGTGGGTCGACGTGAGCATCAACCAGACATCCCACGGCCCCAACGCGATCATCCATAGCTGGGCTTACGACGATACCGGCGCCGCCCTTCCCGCCGGCGCCGTTCCCGAACCGTCCACCTTCGCCCTCACCGGTCTTGCCGCCCTGGCTCTCGGGGCGAAAGGGATCCGCCGCTGGCGCGCCACGCGTAAGAGCTAGATGCCCCGTCTCCTGCTGGTCGGTTGGGACGCGGCCGACTGGAAGGTCATCCGCCCCTTGCTTTCCCGTGGCGAGATGCCGGCCCTCGCGTCCATCCTCCAGGCCGGCGTCCACGGCAACCTCTCCACCATCGAGCCGGCGCTGAGCCCTATGGTGTGGACCTCGATCGGCACCGGCAAGCGGCCGTACAAGCACGGCATCCACGGCTTCACCGAGCCCGCCGAGGACGGCCTCTCCGTCCGGCCGGTCAGCAATCTCGGGCGAAAGTGCAAAGCGTTCTGGAATATTCTCAACCAGAACGGCAAACGCTCCATCGTCGTCGGCTGGTGGCCGTCGCATCCCGCGGAGCCGATCCGCGGCGCCATGGTCTCGAACCACTTTCCTCCGGACCGGCGCGAGAAGAAGGGCCGCCCCATGGCGCCGGGAACCGTCTGGCCGCCCGCCGCCGCCGCGCGCCTCCAGGAGCTCCGCGTCCGGGCCTCCGAGCTCACCGGCGACATGCTCCGCATGTTCGCGCCCGACGCCCCCACCATCGATCAGGAGAAGGACCAGGCGCTCTCCGACCTCGCCGGCATCGTCGCCGAGACCATGAGCATCCACGCCGCCGCCACTGAGCTGATCGAGACCGAGCCATGGGATATGGCCGCCGTCTACTTCTGCGGCATCGACCACTTCTCCCACCGCTTCATGGTCTACCACGCGGGCAAGAAGCGGCCCACCCAGGACACGGCTCCGGCGGTCCTCTCCGCCGTCGTCGAGAATGCGTACCGGTATCACGACGCCATGCTTGGCCGCCTGATGCAGCTCGCCGGACCCGACTGCGCCGTCCTGGTGCTGAGCGATCACGGCTTCCATTCCGACCACCTGCTGCCCGACTACATTCCCGCCGAGGCCGCCGGTCCAGCCCACGAGCATCGCGACTTCGGCATCTTCGCCTTCCGCGGCCCCGGCATCCGGCAGGGCGACCGGATCTACGGCGCCAGCGTTCTCGATATTGCCCCGACCATCCTTCGCTATTTCGGACTCCCCGCCGCCCGGGACATGGACGGCAAGCCGCTCGCCAATGCGTTCTCCGATTCCGCCGCGCCGGAGCCCATCGAATCGTGGGAAGACGTGCCGGGAGAGGATGGCCGCCACCCGCCTTCGCGCCAGTACGACGGCGTCGCGTCGGCCGAATCCCTGAAACAGCTCGTCGCCCTCGGCTACGTCGCCCCGCCCGGCGAGGACGCGCGCAAGACCGTCGAGTCCTGCGTCACCGAAGGACGCTACAACCTCGCGCGCTCGTATCTCGGAGCGGGACAGCCGCGGCCCGCGGCGCAGATTCTGGAAGAGCTGGTCGCCGCCAATCCCGAAGAACGCCGCTTCTATCAGCACCTGTTCCTGTGCCGGATGGCCGTCGGCGACCGCCACGGAGCGGCCACGGTCCTGCGCGCTTTTGACGCCGCCGCCGCCGAGTTTGCGCCCCGCGCCCAGGAGGAGCTGAAAAAGCGCCAGGAAGCGGTCAAGGACGACACCAAGCTCGGACGCCGCGAGTCGTTCGAGCGGCGGCAGCTCGCCGAAAAAGCCAGCGGCTTCGCCGTCGAGCGCCTGCTCCTGCGCACCCGTCTTGCGCTCTCCGCCCCGACCCCGAAGAAGCGCAAGGCCGCTGCCGGCGATTTCCTCGAGCAGCTCGCGCGCGCCGTCGGCCGCCGTCCGCAGCTCGCATACTTCCTCGCGGAAGCGTTCGCCGCCATCGGCGACAACGAGCGCGCCCTCCAGTACATCCGCCGCGCCCGCCGCGCCAATCCCGACGATTGGCAGGCTCTCGGACTCGAGTCCCGCATCCACCTCGCCGCCCGGCGGTATCAGGACGCGGCGGCGCGCGCCATCGATTCCCTGGCCCTCGTATATCAGCAGCCCCTGATCCACTGCGCCCTCGGCGCTGCACTCGCCCGACTGGCGGAGCCCGACCGCGCCGAGCAGGCGTTTCGCATCGCGATTGCGCAGCGCCCCGGCCTGGCCGAGGCCCATCGCCGCCTCGGCATGCTGCTGCGCAAGGACCCCGCCCGGCTCGGCGAGGCCAGCCTGCACTTGGCGCGGGCGAGTGTCCTGCGCCGCGAGGTCTCGGACCGTGGCCGCAAGGCCGCCGCCGAACCGCTCCCGGCCAAAGCGTCCACACCGTCGGCCTTTGAGCGCTGGAGCGGCCCTCCCGCCGATCGCACCCGGACGGTCACGATCGTCTCCGGCCTACCGCGCAGCGGCACCAGCATGATGATGCAGATGCTCGCCGCCGCCGGCCTGGTCCCGCACACCGACGACAAGCGCGCCGCCGACGAAGACAACCCCCGCGGCTACTTCGAGCACGAACAGGCAACCCGCCTCCGCCAGGACGCCAAATGGATCCCCGAAGCCCGCGGCCGCGTCGTCAAGATCGTCGCCACCCTGCTGCCGCATCTCCCGCCCGGCGAAGACTACCGGATCGTGTTGATGCTCCGCAATCTCGATGAGGTCGTCGCCTCTCAGCGCGCCATGCTCCGCCGCCTGAAACGCGAAGGAGCCCGCCTGAAGGACGCCGACCTGAAGCAAGCCTTCACCGGCGAGCTGATGCGCGTCCACCGCTGGTTCCAGTCGCGCCCCGACGTCGCCGTCCTCCCCGTCGACTACGCCGCGACCCTCGCGGACCCCCAAGCGACCGCCGCCCGGCTAGCCGCCTTCCTGGGAGCACCCTTCGACGCCGCTGCCGCCGCCTTATCGGTAGCGCCCGAACTCCGCCGTCAAAAAGCCTGACCCCGCCCGATACCTCCCGTCGCCCCCGAGCCAGGCTCACAGCCCCTCAATCCGACCCGCCTTCGTAGGGCAGGCAATTGCCTTCTGTCGCCTGCCATCGGCGCCGTGGCGCCGACGCCGCCGCTCTCCAAGCCATGTCAGCCAACTCCACCACAGTGAAACCCGACCCGCACCGCCAGCGGAGTAAGATAAGACCAGCCACTCGGAGGGATTCCATGCGTCCATTGGCTCTCCTATTTGTCTTACCCATCCTCCTAACTGCCCAATCAGGCGGCGGCGCTTTCGTCCGTCGTCCCACAATATCCGACACCGATGCCCCGCCCACCAAACCCGAGGATCTCTGCGTCGTCGAAGGACAGGTGCTCGACGCGGCCACCGGTGAGCCGGTCCGCAAGGCCACGGTTCTGCTCACGCGGACCGATCCGTCGCCCGGCCAAAACGCTCCGCCGCAGAGCTACACCGCCGCGTCGACGGCGGGCGGTCAATTCTCGATCAAAGATATCGAGCCGGGTAAGTACCGGCTCTCTGTGAACCGGAATGGCTATGTGGCGTTGACTTATGGCGCAAGAGGCCCGATGCGCCCCGGAACCACGCTATCGTTGATTCGCGCCCAGCGCGTCAAGGACATTTCGCTCAAACTCACGCCGCACGCGATCATTACCGGCCGCGTGGTCGACGAGGACGGCGAAGCCGTCGCCAACGCCCGCGTGATGCTCCAGGCGTTCCATTATGCGAACGGCCGCAAGCAGCTCATGTCCACCGGCGGCGGCGCCAGCACGAACGACCTCGGAGAGTATCGCATCTTCGGCGTCGCGCCTGGAAAATACTACCTCTCCGTCGCTCCGGTGACGAATGCCCCGGGCTTCGCCATCGACGGCGCGCGCTCCGCCGGCCCCGACGAGGACTACGTCACCACCTACTATCCCGGCACGATCGATCCCGCCGCCGCGGCGCAACTCGAGGTCCCCGTCGGCGGACAAATGCGCGGCATCGACATCGCGCTCTCCAAAGCCCGCACGGTGCATGTCAAGGGACGCGTGGCCACCGGGTCGACCGGCCGCCAGAATGCGTTCGCCCTCCTGCTGCCGCGCAATGCCGGCGGCATTTTCGGTCCGTTGCGCAATTTTCCGATCGACCCTTCCGGAAAGTTCGATATCCGCGGCGTCGTTCCCGGCGCCTACGTCCTCGTGGTCAGCGTGAACGACGCTAACAGCTACCGGCAGGGGCGAATGCCGATCGACGTCGGAGCCGGCAACGTCGAGGGTGTGCAACTGGCTATCGCCCCCGGCGCCGACATCAAAGGCCGGGTGCGCCCGGAGAACGACTCCGGGCCCCTGGACCTTACAACGGTCCGGATCAGTCTGCAAAGCCGGGAGCCGAACTCGATGATGTTCGGCGGCGGCATGTCCCAGTTGAAAGGCGAAGAAGGCGCTTTCGAGATCAAGTCTGCAGCCCCCGACCTCTATAACGTCCTGGTCAGCGGCCTGCCGGCCGGCTCTTATGTGAAGTCGATCCGCTCGGACCAGGTCGACGTCCTCGCCTCCGGCCTCGACCTCACCAACGGCGCCGCGGCCCCGCTCGACATCGTGATCAGCCCCAAAGCAGCCAGCGTCACTGGCACAGCGCAGAATCCCGACTCCAACAATCCAACCCCCGGGGCCATGATCGTCCTCGTCCCGCAGGAAAAAGACCGCCGCGACCAGCCGGCCTTCTACCGCAACCTCACCGCCGACCAGCACGGCGCCTTCTCCTTCACCGGCGTCCCGCCCGGCGAATACCGCGCCTACGCCTGGGAAGACGTCGAGACCGGCGCCTACATGGACCCCGATTTCATGAAACCCTTCGCCGACAAAGGCGAGGCCCTGACACTACGGGAAAGCGATCAGAAAAACCTGACCCTGAAAGTCATCCGGCAAGATGCAAAGTAATTCCGCGGAGCCATTCCCCTCCGCCGCGAACTCCAGTTGTTCCGGATCGCTGCTTCCAGTCCGATTCGGCTGCAAGAGTGTTCAGGACCGCAACGCCACGGGAGCGCCAATCTCCGTCACGTTCTCTTTCGCCTCGCCGACGCCCTAGCGTGCCGAGAACCGGTACACCGTCACCGTCTTGTACGTCTGTCCCGGCTTCAACTCCGTCGTCGGGAACGACGGCTTATTCGGCGAATCCGGATAGTGCTGCGTCTCCATGCAGAACGCCGCCCGATGCCCGTACACCTTCCCGCCTTTGCCCTTGATCGTGCCGTCCAGGAAATTGCCGGTGTAGAACTGCAGCCCCGGCTCCTCCGTCAGCACCTCCATCACACGACCCGACTTCGGCTCGTAGACCTCCGCCGCCTTTTTCAACCCGCTGCCATTGAGCACCCAGTTGTGGTCGTAGCCTTTCCCGAACACGAGCTGCTCGTCGTTCTGCCCAATCCGCGCGCCGATCGCCGTCGCTTTCGTGAAGTCGAAGGGCGTGCCCTTCACGGGCTTCAGCTCGCCCGTCGGAATCAGCCCCTTGTCGACCGGCGTGAACCGGTCGGCAAACAGCGTCACCTGGTGCTGGAGGATGTCGCCCTCGCCCTGGCCCGCCAGGTTGAAGTACGAATGATTGGTCAGGTTCACGACCGTCGGCTTATCGGTCGTCGCGTTGTACTCGATTCGCAGCTCGTTGTTCGGCGTCACATGATACGTGACCTTCGACGTCAGCGTGCCCGGGAACCCCTCCTCGCCATCCTTGCTCACATACGTGAACTCGACGCCGTCGGCCAGTTCGCGCGCCGTCCACACGTGTTTGTCGAAGCCGCGGTTGCCGCCGTGCAGCGTGTTGTCGCCGTCGTTCTTCGGTGTGTGGTACGTCTGCCCGCCGAGTGTGAACTGCGCGTGGCCGATGCGATTGCCGTACCGCCCCACGATCGCGCCGAAATACGGCACACCCTTCACGTAACCGTCGACGCTGTCCATCCCCTGCACCACGTCGGCGTACTTGCCCGCCTTATCCGGCG
>JADMIO011227327.1_pt1 | contig 15626 bp, 24 predicted proteins | sample 8958161 | NCBI WGS metagenome assembly JADMIO01 (sample SAMN16585339, study PRJNA669376) | soil metagenome | isolation source: Crop rotation soil | place: USA: Cullars Rotation, Alabama | collected 2011
TCCAAGCAACATGAGGAAATTATTACTGCTTGCTGCAATGGCGGCAAGTCTGAACGTTTTTGGTCAATGGTTAAGTCCCGGCGAAATCTACGCTTTCCGCACAAACGATTGTGAACTGAAAGTGTGGACAACGGTGTTACCCTATCAGGCCAATTTACAAGCCGCCAGAATCGAATACACCTGTTGGACAGGCAGTGGCTACAAGACCCGAACATTGGGCTACGTGCCGCCGAACAACACAGACACCCTTACCTTTCAAGTTCCCGAAAGCGGGGCGATAAAGGTCAGGAAATACGTAACTTGGAAGTGGCCGGCACAGGGCAACTTCCAAAGCTGGTCGCCCTACGTTGACTTACCGGAATGTGCCGGAAACGTTCAGGCGGCAGTACCAAAGATAACAATTTTGAACCAGAACCTTCACATCGAAACCCCTTGGCCGGGGGCATTTTTCATGTTCGATGCGATGGGCAATCAGGTAGGTTTCAAGGAATTTGATTTTAGTTGTGATTTCGTTTTAAACGATTTTGTTAGCGCCCCCGGCCAGCTTTTTTACCTGAACGTCCTGCTTTACGACCCGCAAGGATTGAGAAGCGAGACGTTCACAGTTTGGTTTTAACTCAATGCAAAGCACACGAGTTTTGTATTGGTAAGCGATAGTAGAATAACATTGACGGGGAGAGTTGCCCCGTTTTTTTCTTTTCATTCAAAAAATTAAATAAAAATGCACCAACGTTTTCAGGCAATCGGCAGAATCGGCAAGGATATAGAAATGCGCCGCCTCGAAGATGGAACGGCAGTCGCTAAAGCTAGCCTAGCATGTTCCGAACAATGGAAGGATAAGAGTGGCGAAAAACAGGAAAAGACAGAATGGTTCAACCTTGTTCTTTGGCGAGGGCTTGCAGAAGTTGCTGAAAAATATGTCAAAAAGGGGATGCTGGTTTATATCGAGGGAAAGGTTGCTACTAGGGAATACACAGACAAAGAAAATATCAAGCGGTATTCCACTGAAATCGTTTGCTCTGAATTGAAGATGCTAGAGCGCAATGACAATGCACAAAGACAGCCTAACGAACCTAGCGCACAACCCGCAAGCGGCATGAATGACATTGGAGAGCCGCCTACCGATGACCTTCCTTTTTGATAACTAATTGATTATCAATGATTTAAAATCAAAAATTACATAACAAGATGAAACTAAAAGAGTTTAAAGAATATATAACTGATTTACCCGAAGGGTCTAAATTTAGTTGTGGTATTTCAAAGCCTTTTTCATGGAGGGGGTCTTATGACGAAGTGGCATTTGCTTTTGATGAAAAGTCATCAACTAGGGAGCAAATCTTGGAGAACATTTCATTGGCCTACACTGAAACATTTGAAGGTTATAAAGGCGGGAGCTACACCTACAATGATTACACAAAGGTTAATTTTGAGGAAACGACTGCCCATTATTCGGACGGTGGTTATTGTGCATTGATAATTGCCAAGCTGACCAACTCGGAACCATACCTAAGCCAAGAAGAAAGGCTTGTAAAATTGGCGTTCACTTAAATACCCTTTTTGAGATTTACGAAGTTGATTTTTGACATACTATTTGGGGCTGCTTTCGTGCAGCCTTTTTTGTTTGAAAAAAAAGTTCATGTCAGTATTGCATTTATGAACTTTATTTTTGTATCTTTGCTTCGTTGTTAAAGTACAACGTTCCGTGCCAGCGGTGAGAAAACATCTAGTCAACAACCAATAAGAATAAAAGAGCTTTTCAATATAGCCCTTGCAAGTTCTTTGGTATGCGTGTAAGGCGTTTTAGGACGTTGACCCACGCCGCCCCTAAATCTGGCAGTTTAGGGACACGCAGACCAAAGCACGTTGTAGGGGCTTTTCTATTTTACGCTTAAAACAGTCAGACATGAAAGATTCAGGCAACATCGCATTAAAAACGTTTGGCGGCGATGGCATTAAATCAACAGCCGAAAAAGCTGCAAAAATGGCTATTACGACCAATAAGGTCGTTGAATTCGACTTTAATGGCATTCAATGTCTAGTGGATAAATCCACTAATCCTGATTGGCTGGTTCGTGACTACATGAACGCCCACATGATGAAGTGGGAAACAATAGGGCCGAACTGCCAACAGGAATACACCCCAGAGATTGAAAAACAAATCAAGGAAGCCCGTCAAGAAATTAAAGAACGCCACGAAAAACAAGCAAAAGAGTATAAGGCCAAAAGTGATAAGGCACGTGCCGACTTTGACGCAAAAGTTGCTGGCATTGAAATGGAGTTTTCCGAAAACGGCTTAGAGGGATGGAACAAGGGACGTGAAGCAAATCAAGACCCTTATGGTTCCGGCATTTTTGACTTCGCCGAAAGTTGGGCAAAGCTGATGCAACTTGAAATGTCGAATGGCAAAACCTTGGTTGAATGCGCTAGCGAAACCTCACATCAACTAGATTTCATGGGAATCACTGGTTATATGTATGGCGCTGCTGTCTCTACACTTTCCCAAGTTTGGAAACATGGCGAAGCATTGCGGAAATGGCACAATAAAGATTATGGAGTGCCAGAAAGCAAAGGGGTAGTAAATCCAGCAATCATAACCATTTAACACCCCGCAACCATGACAACCGAAACTTTCAACCTAATCCAATCCCAGCGAATAGAAACATTGGCTGCAATTCAATACCGTAGGGCAGTAGCCCAACTTGAAGCGGCTAAGAGGTTCTTGGAGCGTAGGGGGCAATCACCAATCAAACACCACAGCAATGAAAGTAAGACCTGATTGCGAAGCATTTGAACTAAAGCAGTTCCCCGAACAAAGGGGAGAATGTCAAACTGACGGCCATTTTCTTTGTAAAAACTGCAAGCACATTGCACCAGCAGAAGAAATGGAATACAGCGATAATGTTGAAAGATTCTATCCAGAATTATTAAATTTTCAGCAACCGCAAGAATCTGAAACCGAACCAACCTTCACCTGCCAAGGCTGCAAACATGAACTACCAATGAACTTTTCAATGCGTACCCCTGACTACTGCTACATGTGCGACCCGAACATTACTGTTGATGAACTTTTACAACAACCATTTCCGGCAGTCGAATCAGAGCATCCAGACGGCGAAGATGACAGAGAAGCAGAATATGACCCTGACGAACTGTATTACAATCAAAACGCCGACGGCTACATTAGGGATGGTGGGGAATAGCTGAATAACCCCATTTTAAGCCACTCTAAGCCCTTAAAACCAAAAGACCAAGCAGTACACCCCGAAAGACCAAACAACGCTTAAAAGTTACACAAAATGACATTCAAATCAAAAAGCGGCTCTTTGTCGCCCTGTGATGGTACAGGGGTGGCGGCTATTTGATTTGGTGTTGCCATTCAAATTGACAAATGGGAGTAAAGCAAAATGACCCATCAACAGGCGAAAAGGTCATAGTTAGCGAAAATGAAAAATTGGTTTGCTATGCCATTGCCACGTCAGGCGGCATTAGAATCAATATCGAAACAGATGCGCCGCTGAACAGATTAGAACCTTCACAGGTGGTTAGCTGCCTTGAATCACTAAAGGCAAAAGGCATAATCACTTACACATGGGCGGGCAAGTTTATCGAAGCAAGCCTATTGGTCAAGTTCGATTTGATTGATGTGGATAGGAGCGCCAAGGCAGTTGCCAACAGGCTTTTTAAACCGTGCGAAAGCATGAACGATTCAAGAAAGAACTTGCTGCCATTCCTGACGCCGGAAGCGACAAACAGGATTGATTTTTTGGAGCTTAGACAGATGGTAGCTGAATTCCCAGATTGGGTAAGGGCAAAGCTGCAAGCACTGGATTATAAAGATTTTCTATTAACCCCATATTGGGCAATAGTGAGCGATCGGGTAAAAAACGATTGTGGCAATAGCTGTGTGCTTTGTGGCTGCAAGGACAACCTAGAGGCGCACCACAGAACCTATTGCATGAAGGGTGTAGAAATCCTTGACCACCTAAAGACGCTAACCTGCTTGTGCGGCACATGCCATAGCAGTTTTCATAACAATTCAACACGCTAAAAATTCAACATCATGCGATTTGGTATTTACATCAACCAAAAGAAATCCCTTGAATGGGGATTGAGCGCAAGCGAGGCAATGATTTTTGCTTTCTGCTATGAGCTTCCATCATGGGCAGATTCATCCATCATCGAAACGGAAGTTAACGGCACATTAAAACAGATGCCTTATTACTTCGCAAGTAGGCAAAAGGCAATCGAGGAAATGCCATTGGTCACTGACAAGCCAGATACAATTTACAGGATATACAAAAGCCTTTCCGCTAAGGGATTGATTCATTATTCAAACCAGTACGGTAAAGATTGGATATGTGTAACCACTAAAGGAAAAGTCTGGAATAAGGCTGAAAAAACAACCTCGGAAATAAATCCGAGTGTTGACGAAAGCCCCGCTGAAACCTCGGAAATAAATCCGAGCAACCTCGGAAATAAATCCGAATTGCCCTCGGAAATAAATCCGACAGATAATAATACTAAAGAAGATAAAAATACAAATGATGAGAGAGAGGTAACACCTCCCGCTCCTGTTTCTGAAAAACTAATCGAATTTGACCCAATAACAGCACAAGCAGCGAATACTTCACTAGGGGCGGGCGGCGAAATTCCTAAAGATGCCCCACAATCGGAATTACCGCCGGAAGAGCAGCGCATTGATGATACTTGCAAACGGGTGTATGCTTATCTCAAAAAATACCCCGCAATGGTTGAACGATGCAGGGAAGTGGCGAAAGACCCGAACTTGACTAAAGAACAAATCAGAGAAGAAATCAAGGCATGGGTTAGGTATCACGGCAACGAGTTTCATTTCCTGTCAACTATCGAATCCAATATTTCAAAATCATTTGTCGCATGGGTGCAAAAAAGAAACCAGTTCGCACCAAAGGAAAAAAAGGCTGCTGAACCTGAAAAACTGGTTTATATGCGCCAAGCAAAACAACCACTATCACAAACGCCAATCAACAACCTGCTTGCTTCGGCAGCGCAAAAATTGACGGCATGAACCACACGGAAAGGGAAAACGGACTTTCAAACTATGTTTTTGGGCAACTCCCGCCGCAAGCATTGGAACTGGAAGCAGCGGTATTGGGCGCAATCCTTTTGGATAAAAACGCAATGGTTGAGGTATTGGACATACTGACGCCCGAAAGTTTTTACAACGATGTGAACTCAACTGTTTTCAAGGCTTGCTTGCGCCTGTTTGAAAAAACACATCCGATTGACCTGCTTACCGTCATGCAGGAACTTATCAAATCCAACGAGTTTGATTTTATCGGCGGCACTGAAACCTTGAACGAATACACTAACCGTGTTGGCAGTTCCGCAAACCTTGAATTCCATGCAAGGATTATCCAGCAAAAGGCAATGGAGCGCCAACTAATCAAGGTTTCAAGCGAAATAATACGGGATGCCTACGACCCAACCGTTGACACATTCGAGGTGATTGAAGCGGCAGAACGAAAGATTTTCAACGTGACACAGGGCGGGTTTATCAAAGCCAGCAAAACAACGGGGCAGGTGGGTTCTGAATTCTTGAAGCAACTTCAAGAAGCGAGGGATAGTAAGGAGGGGTTAACAGGAGTGCCGTCTGGCTTCACTTCGATTGACCGTGTTACTTGCGGCTGGCAAAAGACAGACTTGATTATCGTTGCAGCACGCCCAGGCATGGGAAAATCGGCTTTTATGCTTTCAACGGCGCTAGGTGCTGCCAAGTTGGGCAAGTCGGTCGCCATTTTCAGCCTCGAAATGTCACGTACACAACTGTTTGGGCGCATGGCCTCACAGGATGCAAGCATAGAGGGTTATAAGCTGAAAAGCGGCAAAATGGATGAAAGGGATTGGCAAAGCCTACATGGTACGGTTGAGCGTATTTCAGAACTACCGATACACATTGACGATACCCCAGCATTGAGCATCTATGAATTACGGGCGAAATGCCGACGCCTTAAAATGCAGAATGATATTCAATTGGTGGTGGTTGACTACCTGCAATTGATGACAGTGGGCAGCGATAAGACTGGCAACCGTGACCAAGAAATAGGCAAGATAAGCGGCGGGTTGAAAGCATTGGCCAAAGAGCTTAACGTTCCCGTCATTGCCCTATCACAATTGAGCCGTGCCGTTGAGACTAGGGGTGGAACCAAACGCCCAATGCTTTCCGACTTGCGGGAAAGTGGCAACGTGGAACAGGATGCCGACATTGTTTCATTCATATACAGGCCGGAATATTACCAAATAAATGAAGATGCGGAGGGTGGTTCAACGAAAGGTGTTGCCGAGTTGATTATTGCAAAACACCGTAGCGGATCACTCGAAACGGTTGAATTGAAGTTTATTGACAAGTACACGCAATTCATGGATAAGGATGACCCATTTTTTCCATCGGAAGAACCAGTAAAGAACCTACCATTTGCGGAACAAGCGAAGCAAGTACCGCAATGGGCAACTACTCCCTCGAAGTATAGCGATGAAATAGAATTTTAAAACGCTTAAACAGTCCACACAATGACACTAAAAGAAAAAGTCCTAAGAAGATTGCTCAACCAGCCAGACCCGACCAACCCAAAAACACAGTGGGATGTGTTCACCCATTTTCAGGGGTTCATAAGCTACGATATGTTTCGTGAAGTGCTTACGGAAATAAGGATATTCATTCCTTCAAATATAGGGCATTTTAGAGGTAGGGCAAATAATGTGTCACGTCAAAAACAGGCAGCATGAAGGACGGCAATTTCATACCCTCAACCCCTTGCCCCAAACCGTTGCCAAGGGAAAAGAAGCAAGCCCAACCCCTAAAGCGCACTGCCATAAAACAAAAGCCCTATGAATTGAAACGGACGCCGCTAAAGCCTAGCGAAAAGCCGATAGCGCAAATGAGCGCCAAGCAAGCCGCCAACCTTCGCAAGTATGAAACTGGCAAACGGGCGAAATATGACGGGGTTCAAGTGTGTAGCGGATGCGGTGCAAATTCCGGCCTCACCTGTTCGCACTTGGTCGCAAGGTCGCACAGCTTTGAACTGGTCAGTGAACCGTTAAACCATGAGTGCCAGTGTTTCAACTGCCATAGCCTTACGGAAAGCGGCCAATACTTCGCACTGAAAAACGGGCTAAAGCTGCTTGAAAGGCTTTGGAGCGGGTTGGGTGAAATTGGGAAACAACGGTTTTGGCATGTGTGGAATCAATGGCCGATGAATCAAAGTCTTTGGCAAATGTCACCCCTTTATGACCCCGAAATTCACTGCTAAATAATTTCAAAGAACGTTGAATTTCTTGCATAAACGCTTGATTATTCAATGTAAATATATTAATTTTAAGGGAAATTAACAACAATTAAAACAACCAAAAATGACAGAATTAGAGCAAAAATTACTATCCATAATAACAGAAATATCATCCAGCAGAAAGATGAGGGTCGTTGGTGATAATGAGTATTGGGATGCCTATGTATCTACCAATGATATTTATGTTAAAAATCGTCAAGGAAGGGGCAGCTACTTATTGGAGAATTTTTACACCGTTCCACAGATAAGAAAAATATGCGACAAGATTGTAAAATTGGGGCTGTTGATTAAGGTTAAAAATGGTGGCGGATGTTACGCACGTTATTGCTGCCCACTAAGTGATAATTGGGAAATGCATGGTTACAATCTTTACCGAAAAACCCAAAGTCAATCACTCGCATAAGCGATAGGGAGTTATTCAAATTAGTATTTAACAATTAAAAAGAACAATCAATGGCAGAGCCTAAATTACTTATCGAAGAAAAAGAACCAATTTTTCATGTAGTGATGAACCGTGAAAAATACGGGCTTACCGAATCCGATGCCCGAAGGCAAGATATGGCTGATGAATATGCCGTTGTTGCCGAAACTAACGCAAATGCAGGGGTGATTATTTATGGAAAATACAACGGCGATTGGCTTGCTAATCCTTGGTCAACTAGGTTTTTGGTTCGTGAACTACTTGGAGAACTTAACATTAAAATCAACAATCAATGACACCACAAAGAATACAGCGTAAGCGCACAAAAGGATGGAAGATACCCGAAAATTCTGTTTCAGTGACAAGGCCGGGCAAGTGGGGCAACTTCTTAAAATTGTCCGATGATATGATTATGATTGATGCTGGACACCGCCGCAAAAACCTAGACAAATGGGTATTCCTTTGTTTTGGTGACTTGAATAGCTTGTTGGAAATATATCAAGGCGTTTTACAAGGCTATGTTTTTGAGGGCTGGGGCGTTGAAAATGAAACTGACTTAAAATATTGGATGACAAAGGCTTTGGAGTTAGACCTATCTGAATTAAAGGGCAAGAACCTTGCGTGTTTCTGCAAAGAGGGACAGCCATGCCATGCGGAAATTCTCTTAAAGCTCGCCAACCAATAGAGCGCACCAACCAATCACACAATAAACATTCTGAAAGCAAGCAATGAAGCACGCTACACAAGAAGTATGGACAGCCGCCGAATACCAGAACTACGTAAAGACCAAGCAGAAGCCCACCAAGGGCAACAAGTACGGCGCTGTCCGAGCGGAGTACAACGGAAGAAATTTCGACAGCACAGGTGAGCGGGACTATGCCATTTACCTAGACGCACTCAAAAAGGCGGGCGAAATCAAGCGCATCCAATACCAGCACAAATTAAGGCTTGAAACAAACGGTCACTTCATCGCCGACTATTACATTGATTTCAAGGTGGTGACGGCTGACGGCAAAATCGAACTCCATGAGTTCAAGGGTATGGAAACTAGCCTATGGCAGCAAAAATGGGCTATTCTTAAAACACAGCTCAACGAGATAGAACCAAACGCCACATTGAAGCTGGTAAAAAAGATTGGCGGCGAATTCCAGACCGTTGAAACCTTCACCCATCCAGCCGATTGAAAAATAATTTAAAAAAAGTTCACCTTAATATTGCATTTATTGCAAAAAACCTTTTACATTTGTGACATAATTATTCGCTTAAAAAAAGTCACACAATGCAAATCAAGACTATCCAGAAAGTGCTTTCCTCAAAAATGGAGGATTGGTTAAATTCAATAACTGACGAAGAATTAAGAAAGAAAGTCAAGGACAATCTTTTGATTAGTGGCGGTTCAATCGTATCAATGCTTTTAAACGAACCCGTAAACGACTATGACGTTTATATCAACAACATGGATGTTTTGCTTGGGTTAGCTCATTACTACACAAAGGGGCTTGACGTGGAAGTATTTGACGGACGCCAGAAAGAAAAACTGCTTGATGAAAATGAACACAGACTAGGCAGTTTTTCAATCTCGCTTAACAACCTAAAGCCTGACCAAGTTAAGTTATTTTTCAATGACAAGCAAGGGGGTATGAGAATTGACTACCCTGTTTCTGAAACCGAGCTACCTCGTTATCGGCCAGTTTTTTTGTCACCTAACGCTATTTCACTTTCTGACGATATTCAAATCGTATTGCGATTTCATGGCAACAATGAAGAAATTCATAAAACCTTTGATTTTATACATGCAACCTGTTATTTCACCTTTGATGAAGGGCTGGTTACGAACGTTGTTGCATTAGAGAGTATTATTACCAAACAGTTGCGCTATCAAGGTTCGCTTTATCCTCTTACTTCTATTATCAGGATGAAGAAATTCATCAAACGGGGTTGGAATATCAGCGCTGGTGAAATCCTGAAAATCATGTTTCAAATTTCAGAACTTGACCTCAAAAATCCAGATGTTTTAGAGGAACAGTTGATAGGCGTTGACGTGGCATATTTTTCAAAGTTAATCGAAATCCTGCGTGGCGTTGAAGTTGAAAAAATGACTAGTGCTTATCTGAACGCAATTATTGACAAAGTATTCAATAGTTCAGACGAAGAAATATAATTGGGTGTTCTCATAGTGTGGGTGCAAGCCCTGAAAATAAGTACGGGCTTGCTTTTTAACACCTAAAAAATAAAGTTAGAGAGAAAGATTGTTCCAGTGGCGCAAAGCCCCACGCCACATTTTTTACGCTTAAAAGTCACATCAATGAAAAAATTAAAAAAAGACTTCCGTTTCTGGCTAGTCATTATCGCAACAGGTGTATTCCTGTATTCCACTGAAAAATTAAAGACCGTGCCACCACAAGACAGGGCAGTTGCCGAAGCTGGCACATTGGGCTTGTCCTTCGAGGGAATATTTGCGGGCATTATTTTCATCGGCTTTGCAACCCTGTTGGTATTGGTTCACCAGCACTACAAGACAAACAAAGATTAATCAACTTCAAAATAAAAACACATGGGAGCGCAACAACAACCACAAACCTTGACGCACTGGAAAAAGTGCTTCAATAAAGACTATCTAGGCACATGGTCGCTACCAAACGGCCAAGATGCAATCGTTACCATTGTCAAGGTTGAGCGGGCAGAAATTAAGGGCGAAGGTGGCCGCCTTGACATTAGGCCGATAATGTACCTGAAAGAATTCAAAGAGCCGATGGTGCTGAACGCAACCAACGGGAAGATTATTCAAAAGCTGCTGAATTCGCCTTACGTTGAAAACTGGTATGGCCATAGAATCCAGCTTTACGCCGAATCAAACATCAAGGTCGGCAAGGGCGCAAATGCCGAAACTACGGACGGCTTGCGGGTTAGGCCAATGCTGCCAAAATCAAACATGGAGCTTGAAAAATCGGACGCTAAAGGCCGAATCCGTGTTTTGCTTGCCAATTACAAGGGCAATGATATTGAGGCAATCAAGGCTGAATTGAACGCCAAGAAAGACGCCAAAACAGACACCATTGAATACCTCATCTCCGTAGAAAACAAACTCAAGGGCAATGGATAGGAATAACATAATTTACCATTGGGATTTGCAACAGGGCAGCGAAGAATGGCGTCAAATCCGACTAGGCAAGTTCACTGGTTCTGATGCTTCTGTACTGCTTACAAACGGCAAGGGCGAAGGTGGACTAGGTGCTGGGGTTCAGACCTTGATTTACAAAAACGCCAGTGAGTTGATCACGGGCGATGAAGGTGACGGGTTTCAAGGCAACGCCCATACAGAACGGGGCAACAGTTGCGAACCGCTTGCTGTGCGGATGTACGAAGAAGAAACATGGGCAACCGTGAAAAATTGCGGGTTTATTGAATTGAGCCACTATGTAGGGTATTCGCCGGACGGGGTGGTTGGCGAAGACGGATTAATCGAGTGCAAAGCACCTGACAACAAAGAATACCTGCGTGTCTTTTTTGAGCGCACAGTTGATACAAAATACATTGCACAGATGCAATATGGAATGTGGGTGACAGGCCGGAAATGGTGCGATAACATCTACTTCAACGCTGCTTTTGGCGCTGCCCCTTATTTCCATATCCGATTTGAACGGGATGAAAAGGTAATGCAAATCTTTAATGAAAAGATGGAAGTTATCACCCGTAAAATGGATGAAATCCAGCAAAAATACCACGACCAACAATGACCACAAAAGAACAAATAGAAGCCTTCCGCAAGTCACTGCACGAACACATTGACAAGGCAGTTGACACCCTGCTTTTCAATCTAGGCGAAGCTGACACTATACTTGACGAATTGAACGCCACAAACGGCCAGTACGCAGTTTCAATGATTGTCGAAGCGCCACCTACCGAATTGCCTAATCTTGACGGTATTGCCCCAATCGGCCAAACAGACGAAAAAGCGGCACTTGTCGAAGAACTAAAGGAGCGCATGGACTTGGAGCAGACAGGCGAACCACTGCAAGCACCCGCCGCCACATTCCAGCAAGATTTGAGTTGGGAATTAGTGCCTGTTGACGATGAACGCTACACGAAATACGTGACATGGGTAATCAGCAAAAAGGTTGACCGTGAAACACTGCACGGCGCACAGGTCAAACAGGAACTGCGATTTGACCCCAAGGCTTACGACCACCTGCTAAACCTTATCTGGTATCGGGAGGAGCTATCAAAAGGGACAAGCGGGGCATTTACACTCAACCAGATTCTTTCACAGAACGAAACAACCGAAGCTGAAAAAGTGCTTTGGAAGGCGTTCGCAAAAACTATCAAATAATGGAAGATGTGAAATCTTATGGCAAGGTAACTGTGGGGTATGGCTCAATGCAGCAAAAGGAAATAGATGTGATTGAATTCTTGCAAGCTGAATATAAAGACAGGCGCCTGGTTTCAATCAGCGTGCTTAATGATGATTTAAAAAGCATTGTCGCCACAGTAGAAAATCCGCTTTCAACTGGTAGAAATCCACAATCAAGTATTTGGTTAAGCCCTGAAAGCATGTTCGCCCTATTGTCAACCTATTTTTTGTTTTTAACCATGCGGGGTATAGATGTTGAATCAATGGTTAAACAATCAATATCAAAAGATGCTGTTGATTTTTCATATTCTGATGGCCTTGATATTGAAAAACTAAAATCAGAATGACAAACCCAACCTTAACATATCAAGGCAACATAAAATGACAACCGACCTAGAAAAACGAAGCGTAAAGTTCCAAACTAACGCCGTGATGGATACGATTGAATGGTTTCAGTCGCAAGGCTCATTTGATTTGGCTGTACTGATGGATAAGCGGCGCTTTCTGTCTGTTCAAAATTGGGCGCTGGCGGATTTGGTAAGCCTTGCCGAACGTGCCTTTATATCGGCTGAAATGGAGCGCAAACGGTATATGGCAAACAGGAAGCAGCACTACATGACCAACGGGGCAAAAAGCATTGCAGACGCCATTAGGCAAGTCGAAGCTGAACCCACTTTCGATAAACTTTACCGTGCCGAAAAAGAGGCCAAGATAAGGGCTGAACATGGCAGCAATTTATTGAGGTCGCTAAAGGGTATTTTAGATGCGGCCTCACAAGAAATCGCAGAGCTTCGGGCAGAAAAGAAACTATACGAAGATGAATCAATGATTGAAAAAGTCGTTGGACGTGTGGTTAAAACTGTCAATGAACAAAACAGGGTCTATTCAATGTCGGAACCACATCAATAAAAATACGAATAAAAATGGACGCCAACAAGATTAAAAAAGCATCAAAAATCATTGATGAAATCAAATCATTGAGCCAAGATTTTCAGCGAATTGAAGAACTAGCCTTACTGGTTTCCAATAAAGAAACATCCAATGTAATCAAGCTGCAAATCAGCGACATTGAGGCAAAAGAGGATGAAAAAAGCAAGGTCGGTTTTGATGATGATGGAAGCTTGGCAAAGCGGGGCAGTAGCCTATTTTTTTCTTCTTATATGTCACAATTTATTTCTTGTGATTTTGGTCGTGGTGTAGCGAAGAATAAAAAGCCTAAACATAAACTTGAAATCAATACCCGCTCAACCTTGAAGCTATTTGCAATCATGCTCGAAGAAAACAAGCATGAGCAAATGAAACTGATAAGTAAGCTGGAAAAATTGGGCGTCAAATATCAGTAATGAGAAGCGGAAACGGTTCAATATGGCCACAGCATCTTTATTTGATGGTATCAACGCCACTACCCCTTTTATGCAAAATCGGTATTTCAAAAGATGCCGATAAGCGGGCATTACAGGTAAGCAAAAAGGTAGTTGGTTCGGCAGTGGTGGTTTTAAAAATATGGGTTCCATTGGCCTACCACACGGAACAGGGGCTACACTCACTTTTTAGGATATTCAATGTGAGATACGGGAACGGTAAAGAATGGTTTGCAATCATTCCAGTTTTTCCGGTTGCGCTTGTGTTGATGGTAGCGATTTTACTTTTTTGGTTCCTATTGCTTGCCTTTTGTGTTTTGGCTTGCATCTGGGTTTCAAACGATTGCCCGAAAGAACCGTTGACCGCAATCACCCGACTAATAACCAAATGACAAGAACTTGGAAGTTGGTTCGCCCTGAAAGCGCTTAGAGTTCGGGGCAGCTTTTTTTAAAACACCGCTTAAAATTCACACCATTCAAATGCAAAATCAATTACGTCTGAACACGGAGTTCGCAACCTACGAATCGGTTGCAAAACATTACCTGAGCAAAACAGAAGGCAACAGGGGTCTTCACTACTGGCAAATCATGTGCAAGAACCGAATGAATTTCATCTGGCAATTCTTACTGGAATCACCCAACGTACTGGCAGACACGAAAGCACAGATTCGGGTAGTCATGGGATAAAGAATCATGTAGGGTATTTGTCAAATTTGCGTCGTTAACAAAATTTCTGGCGCATGTTATTAAAAAAAAATTAAATTTGCATTGACCTTTGGAATCGGGAATACTGTTTTTTCACGCAAGCTAAATTCGCAAAAATGGTTTCTGGACAAACGCTACTATCACCCACAGTAGGCATCAACTCATTATGTCTAATTCAAATCAAAAAAATGAGCGCTCAAGTCGAAATCGAAATCGAACGCTCAAAAAAACTACTCGAACTGCTGTCCGGTTTTGAGCGAAAAACGTTGTCGTTGTCGCTGCAAGCGAACGATTACGCCGTCTCCACCAAATTATAGTAAATCTCCCTTTCAAGTCCGGCGTCACGGTGGCGCACGAAGCACTTGCAGCGACGCAGGTTGCCGATGTAGGCGTTCTTGTAGTGGTATTCGTCGGTCGGGCTAAGGGACGGGCAGATTTCAACGTCTATCCCGAAATGTTCTTCCTTGTAGGCAAGGTCTATCACCTTGTTAATCCTACTTTGGTGCAAATGCCCGAAATGGAAGGAACGGAACTTGGTTCGCCCGAACATAAGGGGTTCATCGGTCGCCATTGTCTGCATGGCCTTGGACATCTTGAATTCGTGGCCGTGCGACATCCCAAGCATGTTAGCGCCGAACTCGTGGTACTTGCGCTTGATGGGCGTGTTGTCCACCGTGACGTTCGGGTGGGCGCTGAAATAGGCGTCCAGCACTTCGCCCATTGCAAAGGCGCTGTCTTCGTCGTGGTTCCCCGGCACTACATAGACCTTGACCGGGGCGATCACTGCCAGTCTCTCAATCACCGCAATTTGCAGGTTCTTCCCGAAGCGGAACACCTGCTGCCAGAAGTCGCCAGCCATTTGAGGCGTTCCCCTTCGTGTCTGGTTGCTGGAATTGTCAACGTTCAGGTAGTCGTTGCCGATGGGCAGCACGAATTCGGCTACTTCATCAAGGTCTAGCCTTGACAAAAAGAACTCGATGGCACGTTTGTAGTGTCCAGCCGCTTCCTGTAATGTCCAGTTGAAGGCCATTGTGTCAGGGTTGAATCCGACCTTGCCCAAGTGTAGGTCAACAATCATCGGCTGCACGGAAAGCGTTTTGCCGTTCGTGTCTATCTTCGTGATGCTGGAGAAGTCGGGAAGCGTGATTTGCTCGGACAGGATGGCCTTGGCCTTTTCGATGTTCTGGTTCTTGCGCCTCCAGGTCAGTTTGAGTTGGTACAGCGGCGTCTTTGCCACCAATACCTTGCCGTCAACCGTGATTTTAGCGCCCTGCTCCCAATAGTTGGTGACGGCACGTTCAACTTCCCAAACCGTTGTGTCTATCTTGAAAAAGTTGGCAACATCTGTTTCGTTGTAAAGGTAGGCTGCGAAGGAGTCGGTGGTGATGTGGTTGCCCTGCTGGATGCTGGATTGGAATTCTTCTGTCTGTTCGGTTGGTGGCGGTTCTGGCGGCGGCTTCACT
>JADMIO010828341.1_pt1 | contig 15625 bp, 11 predicted proteins | sample 8958161 | NCBI WGS metagenome assembly JADMIO01 (sample SAMN16585339, study PRJNA669376) | soil metagenome | isolation source: Crop rotation soil | place: USA: Cullars Rotation, Alabama | collected 2011
GTCGAGCGCGCAGGTCTGGTCGCTGATCACTCCTCGGTCTCCCTCGATGTCTGGTTGAGGTCGACCTCCAAAAGTGCTCGAGCGTCGAGAACCTGGAAAAACGAGTGGGAATGAGATAATATCCTATCTTTACATCCAAAAATACTAAGATAATTGAATATAAAATGATAGAAATAAAGCGTTGATCAATAGTTGAGAAATTACAACGATGTTTTGTTGTCTTTAGTTTATTTTAAAATCTGAGAACAACCTAATAGAATCAAAACCTTGTGTGTCCTAAGGTTGAGATTAAGATTGTGAGCAAGGAATTTATTTACCGTTTCCTTCACAATGAAGAATCTTTGATACATGGCCGAATATCATCCGTTTTTAAGATTTAGCCACACTGGTTGGACTTTAAAGCTGATAGTCCAGTGACGAATCTAGAATTTATATTTAGGGTGGATATCAATATATGAGTTCGTCATTGATGTGGGTTCGCGGGTGCTACCCAAATTGAACCACTATTTTTTCATAGATCTTTTCTTCGGCTAGTTACATCAAAATAAATAGATGAATAATCATTTGATGAAAAATCATTTGAATATTTCATTTCTTCTAAAAATAAATATACAGACCCAACTACTCGATTGTTAAACTAAGACTAATATAAATAAAGAACATAAAAATCAAAGAATGAGTATTGAAAAAGAATGACAAAATGACACAAAACAAGAAGGTATTTCTTTTTTCTATTTAATCACAACTCTGATCTTTTTTTATATTTAATCACAACCCTAATTTTTTAAAAAATGTTTAAACACAATCTTGCCTTTAAGGAAATTATATGTGGCACTGTTTTCGGTTTAGCGCCCTGCGAGGTCCCCCAGTTATAGGAAAAGAATTTAGTCCGTCCCCTAACGGCAAAATCGGCTGATTAGGTCCCCCACGTTATGGGGTCAAGGCCCGGGTTCGTCCCCGGGCAGTTAACGGCCCTTAACGGTCGTTAAGTTCGATTATTATATTAATAAAATGCGCATCGTCAGCACAAAGACGTCAGCTCACCTCGACACGTGTGACTTTGACGCCACGTGGAAGATAGAACGTCGCTGACAAGGATCCACGTCGGCATGTCCCGCGCGTCGCCTTACCAGAAATGAACACGTGTGTCCTCTTGCGTGTCTTCATTCCGTCCAACCACGTGTCATTTATCTGCCACGTGTGGAAGCTTCTCTTCGAAGCTGAACCCACCCACGACTCCACCCACCCATTTGAACAAAGTGGAGAGTTTTCTTCGACCTGTTCCATTTCCATTTGAAGTTGTCTACACATCCGGCAGATCTGTTGTGAACAAATCCGTCCACTACTCTCTTCTACAAATCCGGCCACTGACAAGCAACTGGTAACGTCATCCCGGCGAATACCTAATTTGTTCTATTGTTTTTCCCATTTTGTTATATGAAGCAAATTTTCATAACGTAGTTCCTTTCCCAGGTTAATATGTCTGATATGTCGGTCGATTCTCGTCGTTCGTGGAGGAGACACACTCAATTCGCTATTCAGAATTACGCCGGTGATCCTATTTACTGTTATTGCCACGCCAAAGCCGTCATGTGGGTCTGCTGGAGGGAAGGCAATGTTGGGAGAAGGTTCTTAAAGTGTGCTAAACGCAAATGTAAGTATTTTACTTGGTTTGATGAGGAACTGTGCCAGAGGTCAGTGGATGTTATTCAGTCACTGTTAGACAATGAGGAGAAACTACAATGTGAGATTATATCAATTAAAGAACATGTAGTCAGTTTGCAGGATGTTAATGTGTCAAATTTGATTGAATTGCAACATTTGTCTGACAAATTAGATGAAGCTCTGTTGGGGAAGTCTTCTGCATTCCGGAAGGACATTATAGTTGGGGTTTTTTGTGTTTTCTTGTATTTCTTATTGCTTATTTTGTTTTGTACTTAGTTAGTTGATGAAAAAAGCTCTGTACTTTCTATTGGGTATTCTGCCTTGGTGGTGGGAGGATCGTTCTATGTATAAGTTGACAAGACCCTGCATATATTGTGACAGAGTCGGTGTATATCTTTGTATAATTTCTTTATCATCTTGGAAACTCTCTTCTTGGGAGTTATTGCAGTGTTAAATAAGAACCAACCACTTGGAGTTATTGCAGGTCACGTCTATCCTATATATGTACCTCCTTTCTTAGTTGTTTCATATGTTGTTGTTCTAAACAAAAAAAAATTCCTTTGAAGATGGATAAGTTTCTGAGCCAACTTGAATCTGTGAGTAGAAAGTTGGATGAGCAGTAACGTCAGTTGGTTACACTTCAGGCGAGTTATGAAACAACTGTCAAAGAACTTGTAGTTGGTCTTGCGCAGTTGAATGATTGGGACTATCATGAGTTTATGGAGACTGAGAAGGCAATAGAATGGATAGAGGGCATCAAGGCGAGGTTGTTCGGGTGCCAGGACACAACTGCAAATACCATGAATTTGGTGAAGGGTTTGATCGATCATGTATCTCGATAATGTCCTTTTCTATTTGTCAATTTCAGTTTCGAGTTTGTAGAATGTATCTGTTTTCATTTCTGTTGTAGCCTCTTGTGCTGCTTTCAACTTAAATAAAAGTCTTTAAGACTCGTTCGGACTATCTGCAAATGGCTCTTTCAGGAATTTTACTTATTTAAGGAAATTTAGCAGGTTAATGATGTTAACTAATTCAGGAATTTAACCAGTTTCAGGTTATAATCTAGTTCATTATTTAACCTAAAAGTGGTATTGATAAATCCGTAAAGATATTCATATTTTTTTATTCCTTTTCAGGTTTCTTGGAGAATCTCAATTTTTGTTGTAAAGGTAGCAACTCTTCTTTTTAAGTTACTGTTTTGGAAATGATGTTTCCTTCCCAGCAGTCTATATCTACTACTAGCTCTCCTCATTAAAAGAATACAACTTCTGTACATGAATTTGAGCCATTGATCTTGCATGTAAATAGTATTTGCATCTACTATAAATTCAGGTCCTCCCCTTCAATCCATTTACACAAATCTGTTTTGTGACAACTCTGTTTTTAAAATACTCTGTTTTTAAAATACTCTGTTTTTGCACGTATCTGTGATGGATTCTGAGAAGCCGAATGAGGTTGTGATGGATTCTGAGAAGCAGAATGAGTTTTTTAATGATTTTGACAAGATGGAAGCCAGGATCAATGAAGGTGTTGAGGTGTTGCAGACCCTCATGTTCCATACCAGAGAGACCATTCCTGACCTTAGAGCTAAGTTAGCCATGCTGAAAAAGATGCGACTGCAACTGACTCCTCATCTGAAAGACCCTCGTGCAAGAGAGGCATTCTTTCATGCCAAGAAAGCCATTGAGGATCTGGAGGTTCTCATTTTGAGAGAATCTAGTAATGTAGCATCCATGGAACTGGCATTACAGGGTGGTTTGTTGTCAGTGACTTCACTTCGAAGCATTGTTGAAGAGGTGTACAACATGTCAGTTAAGACTCCAAAGAAGTAGTTTGTCATTGTAGACTGTTTGCTTTCTGGTTTCAATTAGGTTGTCATTGTAGCTATCTGGTTTGAAGTAGTTTTGAATGGTAATTTTGTGGTTTAAATTAGATTGTGGTTGTAGCCATCTGGTTTGGTTTGAAGTACTTAGTAATGGTAACTTTGTGTTTTGAATTACTTTCTCATTCAAACTGTCATTGATTCAATGAATAACGTCTTGGAAACTGCCTTCTTGGGAGTTATTGCAGTGTTAAGAAAGAACCAACCACTTGGAGTTATTGCAGGTAACGTCTATCCACTCATTACCCCTATATATATGTACCTCCTTTCTCAGTTGTTTCATATGTTGTTCTAAACCAAAAAAAAAAATTCTTTTGAAGATGGATAAGATGGATGAAGGATTGCGCAAACTTGCACGTGTGAATTATTATTTGGATCAGCAGCTTTCTCAGTTGCAAGCACTTTCAGCGAGTTATCAAAGAAGTGTCGAAGATCTTGAAGCTGCTGCTGCGTTGAATTCGTGGAAGCAGGAAACCGGTTGGGATGCTGATCTTCCTCATTGGGTTACTCCTCCAAATCCCACTCATGAGATCTTGCAGGTTGAGAGGTCAATACAATGGATACAGGAAATTAAGGCGAGGTTGTTCGGATGCCAGGACACAACTCTTGAGACCACTAATTTGGTGAGGGGGGTGATGCGTCGTCTAGCAAGTGTGTATGATCCTCCAGAGACTCCATCTCCATAGTGTCTGTTTAATGTTCATTTCTGTTCTGTTGTAACCTAGGTGCAGTTTCTTATTAAATAAATGAAAAATGGTGTTTTGTGTTGTTGTAATGTTGTAGAAGAAACAAAAATACAAAAAAGGGAAGCCCACAGCCCAGAAAACAAGATAACCTAAAGGCCCACTACAAGCCCAAGCCTAACACGAGGCCACCATCAGTCTTCAATTGCAATCAGTACCGTACACGTGTCATATCCTACTTTACTATCGTTCACGTGTCCAGTCTAGGAAGCTACATCAATTGCAATCACACACACTTACCCATGTTATCTTATCTTTAACTAAACTTAAAAGATACTGTATCTAGTAAACCAGACAGACGAGCTCTCACTCTCGTTTCTGTTTCTGCATAGATTCCCTGAAGGTGTTGTCGACGAACCATCACTTTAACAATCACGACAACGAAGACCAAAACATAGACCTTTTAGAAGAGGTCAGTGACTTTAACTATTAAAGTAGTTGAAAAATCATGCAAGCACATCTCTTTTTTTGTCTGGTGATGTGGTTTCGAATGTTCTTCCTAGAATTTTTACTTTACAAATGTAGAATACTTAACAAAATGGTACTGAATAGTACCAAAACCCTAGATCAGTGTGTTTTTGTTGTGGTCCCGACGGCGCCCGACTATGAGTAACCTTAATCTATTTATATTTTATAGGCCATGAATATTTTGCGATTCCATATTGGCGGGATATTTAAGTACGGTCCGTGCAGATACGAAGATGGCACAATCGTTGAATGGAAATGTGTGGCCGAAGATGTTTCATATGAATTTATGCTATGGTTATGTTTGCGAATGAGAGTAAATAATGTTAGTAGGATCTTCTTGTACAAAAAATGGGATGGTCCAAAGAGTTGTCCTGACTTGGATTTCATCCAATTGACTTGTGACACTATGATGATGCTAGTTGATATATTGAGGCTTGATGGTGCAGCTGATTTATATGTTGAACATGATAAAAATTGGCCACTGTGGAATGAAGATGAAAACAATATTTCCGCATCTGACCTATGTCCTGCTCCATACTTGATTACCATTTATACATTCAGTCATGAATTGGTAGAGTTGGTTGGTGGCACTCAATTTAATATTGAAGAAGGTGTTTCCTCCTCACACTTTCCACCCGAACCCGTCGGCATAACTGTTGACTGGACAATTGCTGATGATGCAACGAATGGTGATGATACATCGAGTTCAGAAGATGGTGATTATGATGATGATGATGATGTAGAGGAATTAACAGACCACGATTCTGATGAAGGAGGTCTTGGGAGATGGGTGTCTGGTCCTGGAATGTCTGATGACGAAGAGTATTTGAATGCTAGAAGGCGAATTCGTAAGCAAGGAGAAGGCGCGCGCCAACGCGTTGGAGGTGAGCATGTTGAAACATAATTTATTAACCTGTTATTTTTTTCAATTTACTTGTTATTCATAACATGTGTTAAGTTAGTGGGGTCCAAGTCTCTACCCACAATGGACTAGTCAATTAGTAATATTAGTGCTTTGGTGATTGTAAACTTTTATTTCTTCCATTTCTTATTTTATTATAAATAATTCCATTTTGCAGCAACAGAGCATGTGCGGGGCAGTTCTGAAAGACACAATACAGAGCAGGTTCCGAACAGATCTGAAGACCTAGATGAACCAAGCACTCCACTGCCAGATGAGATTGGAGATGACAGTGAGGTGAGTGTTTACACTAGCAGCGACGACAGTGAAGCCGATCGTGGGAGAAGGAGGAGGAAGACAACAGTAACCTATAGGCCTACCAAACAGCAGAGCGATATTCCATATTTCGAGTCTGGTATGATATTCAAAAGTGCCAAAGAATTCAAGAATGCTGTTGTAGATCACAGTCTGAAAGTGCATAGGGAGGTGGAGTTTGCTAAGAATGACAAGACGAGGGTAAGGGCTAAGTGTGCTGATGCCTCGTGTAAATGGTTGGCTTATGCATCGAGGACTAAGGATATGGATCAATTTGAGTTGGTCACTTACAAGCCAGACCATACCTGTTACCGAAAGTTCACAAACAGCAGAGCTAATTACAAAGTGATTGCAGATTACTTCATAAAGACAAGGAGGGATAGTGCTCTGTCCATGAAGGCGAAAGAAATAAAGCTGCATGCGAAGCAAGAAATGGGCATTGAGATAACACCAACCCAGTCAAAGAATGCTAGATCAAAGATTGTGAAACATTTTTTGGGAGATTATGACAGCGAGTTTATTAGGATTTGGGATTTTGTGAAGGAAGTGAGGGTTAGCAACCCCGGATCGACGGTTGTTCTTGATTGTCCAGATAATCAATTCAAAAGAATGTATATTTGTTATGACGCAGTGAAGAAGGGTTTCATTGCAGGATGTAGGCACACCTTGGGTGTAGATGGCTGTTTTTTGAAGGGTCCTTTTAAACAACAATTGTTGAGTGCTGTTGGAAGGGATGGGAATGACCAGATGTATCCCGTGGCTTGGGCTGTTGTTGATGTTGAGAACCACTCAAATTGGTTGTGGTTTATGGACCTTGTTAAAAAGGATTTAGAAATCGCTGATGACGGTGCTGGATGGACCTTGCAATCTGACCAACATCCTGTAAGTGTTTAAATGCATGTTTATTGATAAATTATAATTGCTGGTTTATTTGAATTTAGACTAAAAGTAACCTTTGAATTTGCAGTCCATCATTCATGCTTTTAGGGAGGTGTTGCCGAAAGCAGAGGCAAGAAGGTGTGCAAGGCACATCTACTCTAAATGGAGGAAGGGTCGTGATGGAGAAATGTACAATGCCTTGTACTGGAGTGCTGTGAAGTCCACCTGTGTGCCCGAGCTCAAAGAGAACCTGGTGAGGATGTACAACTATGACCCTGCTGCACTTAAGGCAATAATGGAGGTGGCTCCCAAATTCTGGTGCAAAGCTTACTTTGAAGAGCACAGTAAGACTGATGTTACTGATAATAACATGTGTGAGACATTTAATGCAAACATCATGGAAGCTAGACACAAGTCTATTGTCGCCATGTTTGAGGAGATTAGGATTTATGTGATGAACAGATTTCGTGAGAGAAGAAAGTTTGGTAGATTTAAGTTTGTTGGAAAGTTTGGTCCTACCGTGTGGTCCAAAATTCAGGACTTCAATGACTTGAGTACACAATGCTATGTAGAAACTAATGGCACTGGTGGATGGGAGGTTTTTGAAAGAGGCATGAAGTTCCTTGTGCAGTATGAACAAAAGACGTGTAGCTGCAGGGTGTGGGATTTGACAGGGATTCCTTGTCAACATGCAGTGTGATCGTGCCTGTCGTTAGCACTCAAATTCAATAAATGATAATGAATGGGGGTAGAATTAGGATACAACTTATCACTTATACAAATGAATGTAGTCGTGGTAAGAGGGTCGGTCCACGGAGAGGATGCGCGATATGCGTGCTTTGTTTGTTCGTTTCCTGATCGTTGTTCGATCGTGTATGAGTGTCGAATGGTGAGTGATGGTTTGTTGGCTGCCCGCCACCTGATTTAAACTAAAAGAAAAGAAAATAATTAAACTAAACTTAATTGAAATGGTATCGATCAACTTACAGAGATGTATGTTGAGCGATGGAAAGGCTGACTGGTTGTTAACAATGAGGAGGAGTATTCTCGGTGAGGGCGTGTATTCTGGACCCGGTGTATAGCTGATCACAAGCGAAATAGTTGACCTCTTGATAGCTACAGTATGTCGATTGATCCAAACCGCGTCAAGGTTTGGACTCCGGAATCACTTTGTCAGAGCGATTCAATTACGGTCAATGGACATACTTTATACTCAAGCTACCTCCCAATTGAGGCCCTAATCTTGTCATCGAATGGTTAGGAATAAAATCAAAGGAAAACTTACTCGAGTTACTGTCTCGTTGCCTGCTGAATTCAACCCATGCGTGTCACTCGGTCTGGGTTGTCGACTGTAAGTGTCGATCTAAGTCGTAGAGGAGATCAATCTCTACGAAAAGATCTAAACCGCTTCACTCGGATCGCAGTCTCTTGGACGAGCCCAACAAGGTTGTCAAGCTTGTGTATGTGACTCGACAGCTCGAGGTGCGAAACGATCTATCTCCAAGCTCCTTTGAATGCAACTTCAAGAGGTTGATCTGATCAGCGCTTCACCGCTATACACGTCCACTTTACACCCTCACCGAGAACAAGTGATTTAGCTACGCATAGACGTAGCTGAAATCATGAATAAAGAAGAATTCATATTGAAACGAAAACTAACTTTATTGTGCCGTAGCAAAAGCTTGATAAAAGATTCGATACCGGTGACCTAGAATACAAGAGTATTTATAGTACAAGTTTAACCTAGGTTTTTGCAACCCTAACCTAACTTGACTAAAACTCTAAGATGTCTACAACATTGGGCTGCGCCGTTCTTAGTCCGATGTGGACTCTTCATGAAGGCTGACTTCTTTGGCCCAATGATGGCCGCTCCATGGATCTTGCGCAGGCCCAAGTTGATCAGGTTCGATTCTAGGACACCGGATCGATCAAGGTTCAGGTCAGTGGTCACGTTCCGTGCTGCTCCTTTACTGTCTGGTTAAGGTTGGCTCCGAGTGCTCCACTTTCATAAACCTGCTAAGAGTAGGGAAAAAGGGGTGAAATATTCTATCTTTATCAGAAAATGGTCAAGTAAATGGCCATAAAAAGATGAGAATATTCGCATGAATCACATCCCCACACTTAGACTTTTGCTTGCCCTCAAGCAAAACACTAAAAATAAAGGAGAAAAGAAAAAATAAAAAGACTCAAGATTAATGACTCGATTTTGAGGGCACTCTACGACAGACGCTGACTGCCTAAAAAGTTGGTCGCGGAAGTTTCGAATTTATCCCCTAAGCTGGTCCGCTTTATGGCCTGTTGTCCTGCATACAAAACTCTTGACATGAAAGTTACCAATGTTATACTAAGGAGAAATCCACCGCCCCGCGACTAACATCATGAGAGAAGAGTGGTTTATCCAAAAGATCAGTTCAAATAAATTCCTCAAGCCTAGACCTAAAGATAAATCTGACCGTGCAATAAGATGTACCGCAAGTATCCAAAGTGGAAGAATTTACTCGTCCCTCATGGGGTCAAGTCAGAGCTTCCTGGCTGCGATGGGATCAACTGAGCAGTGCATGGGGTTGAGCATATCTTCAGACCTTGATTGGTGGAGCTTTCTCTTGATTGATTTTTGAGAATTTTGTTCTGTTTTTGGCTCCACCGTAGGCTTTGATTGAACTTGTTCCTTGAGCATTTTGATGTGGCTCAGATATTTGCTTTGAACTTCTGGAACTTGACTGGTCTGGAATGTTGAGCGGTCGTGTAACGTGTGACCTTTGTGCTCGCTGTTGCTCTTGAACTGCTCAGGTTCCCATCTATACTCTTGGCTTATCTTGTGGTCAGCTTTAACTCTAAGTCCATCAAGTGGAACCTACCTAAACGTCCCAAATGAACCCAGACCTCTAGCAGACCCTAGTTCGCTCGTAATACAAGGCCAGGGGAATTGCTTCCCCCCTGCATACTCAAAGAGCTCAAATGGATATACTTACGCCGTATTTGTCCCCTAGTATAATAAAGCTAAAATTCAAGTCAAGATTAATCTATGCAGGGTCAAGTCATGCATTGAGCAACAAAGGGGTCCATCCTAGACTCCTTTGACCGAAAATAAGAAAAGAAAAAGACGCAAAAATTGAAAATTTAACTAAGAAATGCAAAAATTTAACTAAGAGAATGGAAATGCATAAGTTGACCCCTCCCCACACTTGAACATCGCAATGTCCTCATGCGAGAAAGAATCGAAAAGAAAGAAATAAAAAGAAAAGGGAAGAAGACGACCTGATTTGAGTCCAAAAAGTTGGACCAGCTGAAGTGCTCCAGGAAAGTACTCAGGGGAATGCAGGAGTGCTTGTGGGCTCAGCCTTGACATAGAATGGGTCACGGTGGTTTGGACTGGAGCCCACTAAGCCCAACTGCATCAACTGCCTCCATCAAATCAAAACCTTTCGCCTGCTGCATGCCGAGACTTTTGAGGGTTTGGAGAACGTGCCGATTTGATAGGCGGCGCTTCGGTTCCCTAAATCATCATGACTCTCTGCTTTAAATAACCCTACACGCCTCCATATTCTTCATCTCGTCTCATTCTTTCTGTCTTTTGGTAAAAACAAAAAGAAAGGAGAGAGCAGCAATGGCGTCCAACGGCAGGAAGAACTGGGGCTTGAAGGGCTTCCCCGTGAAGAGACGTCGGAGTGGACGCGGCATCCCAAAGTACCCGGTGCTGGCGCGCTTGAAGACGGGGATGCAAACAGACTCCTCTGATGATGAACTCGACACCCTCCCGGACCGATGGATCCCGGATGCAGAGGAGAGGGTGCTCTACGCGGCTATGAGGTTCAAGCATTGGCGAATCAGACGAGAGATTTATCACCTCCCGAAGTTCGACGGGTATCCAGGGCACAATCCCCTAGAGCACGTACTAACTCTGTTTGATTCCATCGATTGGTGCAAGCCGGAGAATCTCTGCTGGGACGCGGCATTGCTGATCGCCTTCCCGCATTCCCTACAGGGCGATGCGAAGGACTGGTTCAAACAGTTGGAGAGGCGGAGGCACATGACCTGGTCTCAGATGATGGATCACTTTTTGAATGCGTTCTCGGAATCGCCGCGTCAGTGTCTTCTCGTGGGGCAATCAAATTTTGAAGAATGTTATTTATTCCCCTTCCTGTATGCTGATTAGACTTCCTTCTTGCATTCGCAAGCTTTCCTGAATAAATCCTGTTTGAATGTGAATCACGTAATCAACTCCCAAGAAAAAGAAAAAGAAAAAAATGTAAAAGTAAAGAAAAGAAAAAAAAATGAATGAACTAGGGTTTAGAAAACTAATGGGTTGCCTCCCATCGAGCGCCCTTAGTTATGGTCCTAGGCTTGACTGTGACCGTCGGACGGTCAGTTCCTGAATGAAGATGGGCCAGGATCCACGTCGCCCACAACTTCATCAGGATCATCCAAAATAGGCTTAAGTTCATCGTCCTCAACCGCGAGGGTCAGCCCTCCACTTTCACTTCTGTCGCGTACTGTCCCATTGTGAAGTCGTTTTGAAAGGATGCGTGGGACTTTAGGGACCTGCTTGAACTCAGGATTGGATGGGGGAAACTCCTTTCCCACGAGCACTGGTTGATTCAGATCATTTTGTACACCTGGGAGGGTCATCAAATCAGTTACTGATGCTGGAGTCACCTCTTCAATCTTTTGGAATTGGGGTGTCTTTCCCTTTAGAGCTTGATAGAATCTCTCGGCATAGCCTGGACTGCGTAATTCTTCTCTTTCCTGGAGTTGCAGCTTCCTCTGAACTGGGTCTGTGCTCAAGGGTAGGTGTAACAAGCTCCTGCACAACATAACTTTAGAGGGATTTTTAGTAGCGGGGTTTCCTGTTTCTTCCGGTAAAGAGTTGTTGATGTTAACTTCATTGACACTAATTGTATCACTAGGATTGGCTTCAGTCATGTCAAATGTTGTGAATTTCCCAAAAAATTCTACGGTTATAGAATGGTCAACGAAATTCATTTTCGCCCTAGCAGTGCTCAAAAATGGTCGTCCTAACAAGACCTCAGTGCTGCAGGATGGCAAATCAGGGTTAAGGTCAACGACATAAAAATCAACAGGATAAATAAAGCCATTGACGTTGACCAGAACATTTTCCACGACCCCTTTAGGCAGGACAACGTTCCGGTCAGCTACCTGAATAGTGACACTGGTTGGTCGCAGAGGACCCATGTCCATGCTTTCGTACTCGTGGATCGAGAGCATGTTGATACCTGCTCCTGGATCACAAAATGCTTTTGTGATTACTTTGTCTCCAATGATGCAAGGTATGGTAAACATTCCTTGGTCAGGCATCTTTTCGGGTATCTGCACGGAAGTTAGTGAGGCGACCGAAGCGGTCAGCTTTACTTTTTCTGCAAATTTTCTCTTGTTAGAACATATTTCTTTCAACCATTTTGCATAAGAAGGAATTTTTGCAATTAAAGTCAACATAGGAATATTGACCGCGATCTTACTGAACAGCGAGAGTATCTCGGCTTCTTCTTCTGCTTTCCTCTGAGCAGCTGGAATGTTAGCTGGATATGGGAATGCTGGCTCAGCTTCTTTTTATGGTTGGGGCTTGGGGTCAGCGGCGGGATCGGACTTAGATTGATCAGGATTCTGGGGACCATAGTGGCTTTGTCTACGTTCTGACACTGGTCTACTCGTCCTAGGATCCTTCGGCTTAGGGTACAGGAATTGGTCTAAGGATAGGTGGTACTGTTCGACACCTTTTGGTGAACTGGGATCTGGATCCGTCCTTCTGGGTTTCTTGACCATTGCTTCCCCGACCAAATCTGGTAGGACTGCTCCGCTCCTCAGAGTTACGGCATGGAGTCCTTTGGGATTGTTCTCCGTGGTCGAGGGCAGACTCCCTTTGTCGCTCTTTTGCTGAGAGCTAATCAACTGGGCAATCATCTCCTTTAATGAATCGATTTTTGCCTCAGTCTGGGTCTTGTAGGCTTCGAATGAGTCAGGGTTTATCTGCTGTTGCTGTTGACGACTCTGATCCCAATTCCCTTGACCTCGCTGTTGATTCTGGCTTTGACCCTGATTGTTATTCCAGTTGTTCTGTCTTGAACTCCTTTGTTGGTTCTGGCCTGGGTTATTGTACCAGTTCCCTTGACCGGTATTTCTTTGTTGATTTTGATTCTGGTTCTGGTTCTGGTTCTGGCCTTGACTACCCTGCTGATTCCATCCTGAACTGTTTTGCTGATTGTACCCTTGATCATATCTGAACGTATGTTGAACTCCTCCAAAGGGGAGTCCAGTTCTAGGGGCTATATTCTGGGTGTATGCTGCGTTGACTGGGACTAACTCGTCCTCATTTTGCACAGAGACATCGTTAGGGTTAACAATCAAATCATCTGTAGCAAAATCGCATACCTCGTCGGTATTTTTCTTGACAGCATGGACTGACTTAACCTTTATGTCGTCCACTGAGTCCTCTATCTTGCTCATCCTTGACTCAAGCCGATGCATGCCTTTCGGGGCTGAGTCCTCATCGTCCTCTTGATCAGCTTTTACTTCGTACATCTTCTCTAAAAGCTGTAACTTTTCAGTATTGTTCAGTCTTTCAAGATTGCCACCTGCATATAACGCAAGCTTCTCTTTTTCCTCGGCCCTTAACCCTGAAATAAAATAACCAATAATCTGTTTTCTAGACAGAGAAGTTAGTGGCCATAGTTCTTGTGTAGCAATCCAATTGCGATAATATTCACAGTAACTCATACGTCTGGTTTGATTAACAGCAACGATCTCCTTCTCAAAATTGTCTACCTTAGTTTGTGTCCAATATTTCTTTAGGAAAATTTCAGCCATTTGCTGCCAAGTGGTAATGGAATCAGGAATTAAACTATCAAACCATACCTTTGCGGAATTTTCCATTGTACATGGAAATGCTTTGAGTTTCGCCAAGTCAATATTGAGGTCTGGTGGCTTGATGTTCGCAATCTGATTTGTGAGCGATTTCAAGTGGTTGTGAGGGTTCTCGCTTGGACCACCGTGGAACTTTGGGAGGTTGGCAATGATGTTGGACTTGAGTGCCCAGTTGACCGCTGCTGGCAGTACGATGGGCGAGTAGCTAGTCCTTTCACGGAGTCTGTTATTTTCTTCGACTCCTTCATCCTCATAGAACCCTGGTCGTCTGTTTCTGTTCTCGTCTAGCTGCCTCTGTCGATCTCGTTCGGCTGCGAGCTCGATTCGTAGTGCCGCTAGCTGTTCAGCGGTCATATCTGCTATGTCCGCCATTTCTTCTGGAATATGGGGATCAACGTTGATCTGATCGAGAGCGTCCTTTAATGCGTCAAACTGGTAGACGTCTCTGTTGGGATCTATCTTAGCTGCTTTTGCTCGGAGCTGCTTTTTCTGTTGTGGTTCTGAAACTGGTGAGATGGGATCTTCTCCTGAAGACCTAGTTTTCATACACTAACAAACAATCAAAAAGAAAAAATCAAAACAAAACAAAATCCTCCCCGGCAACGGCGCCAAAATTTGATCGTGCCTGTCGTTAGCACTCAAATTCAATAAATGATAATGAATGGGGGTAGAATTAGGATACAACTTATCACTTATACAAATGAATGTAGTCGTGGTAAGAGGGTCGGTCCACGGAGAGGATGCGCGATATGCGTGCTTTGTTTGTTCGTTTCCTGATCGTTGTTCGATCGTGTATGAGTGTCGAATGGTGAGTGATGGTTTGTTGGCTGCCCGCCACCTGATTTAAACTAAAAGAAAAGAAAATAATTAAACTAAACTTAATTGAAATGGTATCGATCAACTTACAGAGATGTATGTTGAGCGATGGAAAGGCTGACTGGTTGTTAACAATGAGGAGGAGTATTCTCGGTGAGGGCGTGTATTCTGGACCCGGTGTATAGCTGATCACAAGCGAAATAGTTGACCTCTTGATAGCTACAGTATGTCGATTGATCCAAACCGCGTCAAGGTTTGGACTCCGGAATCACTTTGTCAGAGCGATTCAATTACGGTCAATGGACATACTTTATACTCAAGCTACCTCCCAATTGAGGCCCTAATCTTGTCATCGAATGGTTAGGAATAAAATCAAAGGAAAACTTACTCGAGTTACTGTCTCGTTGCCTGCTGAATTCAACCCATGCGTGTCACTCGGTCTGGGTTGTCGACTGTAAGTGTCGATCTAAGTCGTAGAGGAGATCAATCTCTACGAAAAGATCTAAACCGCTTCACTCGGATCGCAGTCTCTTGGACGAGCCCAACAAGGTTGTCAAGCTTGTGTATGTGACTCGACAGCTCGAGGTGCGAAACGATCTATCTCCAAGCTCCTTTGAATGCAACTTCAAGAGGTTGATCTGATCAGCGCTTCACCGCTATACACGTCCACTTTACACCCTCACCGAGAACAAGTGATTTAGCTACGCATAGACGTAGCTGAAATCATGAATAAAGAAGAATTCATATTGAAACGAAAACTAACTTTATTGTGCCGTAGCAAAAGCTTGATAAAAGATTCGATACCGGTGACCTAGAATACAAGAGTATTTATAGTACAAGTTTAACCTAGGTTTTTGCAACCCTAACCTAACTTGACTAAAACTCTAAGATGTCTACAACATTGGGCTGCGCCGTTCTTAGTCCGATGTGGACTCTTCATGAAGGCTGACTTCTTTGGCCCAATGATGGCCGCTCCATGGATCTTGCGCAGGCCCAAGTTGATCAGGTTCGATTCTAGGACCTTTCCAGCACAGTGGGATCCGAAGCTTGGAATTCACGTGACTTGAAGTCGCGGCC
>JADMIO010833571.1_pt1 | contig 15625 bp, 13 predicted proteins | sample 8958161 | NCBI WGS metagenome assembly JADMIO01 (sample SAMN16585339, study PRJNA669376) | soil metagenome | isolation source: Crop rotation soil | place: USA: Cullars Rotation, Alabama | collected 2011
CGGATGAGGTACAACTTCCATGATCTCAGTCACTTCGCAATTTGCGAGAGGGACAACGTCGGGTTCGGCTTATCTGGGCGATATGCCGCAATGGCACCGATGACCACAGAGGGATCGTCTCCCCGCGCCAGAGCCCGTTTCGCGTAAGCCCAGTCCCGCTCCGACTGGGACTGTCCGCGCGCGCCTGAACCCAGCGCGCCGTTTGTACGCGCATGAACCTCCGAGCGCGACTGGGAGCTGAACTCCGGAAAGTCAGCCGGACGGCTTACCGCGTCCGAGAGTTCGGAAGGGCGAATCAGAAATGCCGCATCGCGCTTGTGATTAAAGTAGCCGGGCATCCGAAGCACGCGCGAAGCGTCCGTAGCGGCGGGATCGGCGCCGAGCTCTCGAACCATGCCGCGCATCAGCGCCTCCGCGTCCCCGACTTCGAAGCCTTCAACCCTCCAGATGTGCGGCGGCGCTGATTCTTCCCACCATTACCAAGTGAGTGGAACAGACCGCGATGCTGTCGCGCCCCCGATTCGATCCGTAGAGAAACTTTGTAACGGGCGAGCGAGACCTCACTTCAGCCGATTTGATCGCCCTTAGTTTTGGTGGAGCAGTTGGTCGGAATTCTAACGATTCTTTCTCGGACCCAGACTACGATCCCGAAGGAATTGACCGGCTGCCCCGGACGGGCTGCGGGAACGGATACCGTGAACGTGTATGTGGTTACAGCGCCCTGCGGCGCCTCTACCAGTACCTGAAGAGTCGCATGGTTCACCGCAGTGACATAGGTGTGGTAACTCTGGTCCTGTATATCACCTGCAGTCTGAGGTCCCAGCTGCCAGTTTTTGTCCATGTGAATGGCTGCGTAGTGCAGGATGTAATACTCTGAGGTCATCGAGAGCTCCTTTCCAGATTGCTAATACTACCGTTATTCCAGTTTTTTTGTTGCACCTGCGCTCGCGACATTCAGGAAATGTCGGCCACCCCATTTCAAACAGGCGCGGTTTGACTATATCCCGGTCCGTCCGAATACGATACCGCTTCGAAGGGCATTGCTGCAGGAACAGATGCCGAGTCGGATAAGCGGTACTATCCCAGAAGACGAACATGACCTCCTGCGCATTTCGGCGAGAACTGCAGTTGCTGTGCCGGATATTTGGCTCCCCAAAGAAATGCCTTCGAGGCGACCCATAGGTTTACAGCGAAGCTGCAATCAAGAGTCGCATCAAGCTGCGAATCAACATGCCACGGTGCCCCGTAGGTTTAGAAGCGAGCTGCGGATCTTCAGGACGAATTCGCTCCGAACCTTCCGTACTGCTGCAGAGTACGCGCCGCGCTCTGATGAGGATCGTACAGCCCGTTCATCCGCGGAAACGGCACTTCGCGCCAGTAGCTGATGGATGCTTCTTTTTGGAGATTGCGGATTCCGGCCGAAGTGGTCCATTGATTCCGTTTGAAGTGGGGCACGATTCCGGTGGGAAGTGGGGCAGGAATTCCGGTGGGAAGTGGGGCAGGTTTCGGAGTGGACCGGAACGTTGCCCCACTTGCCGGAATCGTGCCCCACATCCCGGAATCGATGTTTGGCGTAGGAGAGAGCGCCGCTGGTAATCAACGGCAGCATGTTCCCTTGTAGGGGAAGGAGAACATGTGCCGGGAAAGAGACTACCGATGCGGAAATTACGCGAAGTCCTACGCCTATACTTCGAATCCAGGCTGAATGAGCGGCAAATCGCCAGAATCTGCTCGATCGGCAAAGGCACGGTGCAGCGGTATCTGCAACGAACAGCTGCGGCCGGTCTGAGCTGGCCATTACCTGCCGATTTAGATGATGCTGCGCTTGACAGGCAACTGTTTCCGGCAGCACCAGATCGGGCACCCGCCGAGCGTCCGTTGCCGGATTTCATTGCCATGCACAAAGACCTGAGCAGCCGGAAGAATGTCACTCTGCAACTGCTTTGGGAAGAATACAAGGAGACCAATCCGTCTGGATACAACTACAGTTGGTTTTGTGACCTTTATCGGGCGTGGCGGCGCAAACTGGATATCGTATTGCGCCAGGAACACCGTGCTGGCGAAAAGATGTTCGTCGATCACGCCGGGCAGACCGTTGCCGTGACCGATTTCAACACGGGTGAAGAGCGGCAGGTGTATGTATTCGTCGCGGTGCTGGGTGCCAGCAATTACACATACGCGGAGGCTACCTGGACACGCGGATTGCCGGATTGGATCGGCTCGCATATCCGTGCTTTTGAGTATTTTCAAGGCTGCAGCCGGCTGGTCATTCCCGACAACTGGCGTGCGGGCGTGCAATCGCCCTGTTATTATGAGCCGGAATTAAACCGAACATATGGCGATCTGGCGGCGCACTATGGTGTGGCCATATTGCCGGCGCGCCCTTATCGCCCGAAGGATAAAGCCAAAGCCGAGACAGGAGTGCAAGTTGTGCAGCGCTGGGTATTGGCTGCATTGCGCAAACGCCGGTTCTTCAGCCTGGCCGACCTGAACGAGGCCATTGGGGGACTGGTAAAGAAGCTCAATCACCGGCCGTTTCGCAAATTACCGGGCTCGCGCGTGAATCTGTTTGAAAGCATCGATCGCCCGGCCCTTCAGCCGCTGCCTGTTGCACGGTTCGTGTTTGCCGAGTGGAAGAAGGCGAGAGTGAACCTGGACTATCATGTCGAGCTTCACGGCCACTATTACAGTGTGCCGTTCCAGTTGGTGGGCAGGGAGATCGAACTCCGGGTCACTGCCACCACGGTCGAGATCCTCTATCGAGGCAAACGCGTTGCCAGTCATGCACGCAGCCATCAAACTCATACCAGCAGTACCATTCCGGAGCATCGCCCGAAATCGCATCAGCAATATCTGGAGTGGACTCCGGGCAGAATTATCGAATGGGCCGGAAACACGGCCGGGCCGTTCACGGCACGTCTGGTGGAGTGCCTGCTGGCTGACAGACCTCATCCGGAGCAAGGCTATCGCTCGGCTATGGGCGTGATCCGGTTAAGCCGCAAATACGGGCTCGAACGACTCGAGGCTGCCTGCACGCGGGCGGTCCGCCTGAAGCTGTACCGGTATCAAAACGTCAAATCGATTCTGGCCACCGGGCTCGACCGTCAGCCATTACCGGAACTGGTGCCGCCATCGAATCCGGTGAAACACGACAACATTCGTGGTGCCGATTACTATGCCTCTCGTGAAAAGTCGCAGGGGGTGGGCGGATGCTGAATCAGCAAACTCTCGATCGGCTGCATGCCTTGCGGCTCAACGGTATGGCTGATGGCTACCGCAAGCAGCGTGAAGATCCGGAAATAGCCAGGCTGAGCTTCGAAGAGCGGCTCGGGCTGCTGGTCGATCAACACTGGAACTGGCGTGAGAACCAGGCTATGGCACGACGTCTGAAGAAATCCAAACTCGACGCCGAACCATGCGTGGAAGATATCAATTACCGCTATCCGAGGCAGCTCGATGGATCGCTGATGCGCAGCCTGGCAACTTCCCAATGGGTTGCGCAGCACCTGGCAGTCCTGCTGACGGGCCCAACCGGAATCGGCAAGTCATGGTTAGGACAGGCTCTGGCACAAAAAGCTTGTCGCGACGGCTATGGCGTACTGTACAAGCCGGCGGCAAAGCTGTTTCGCGAACTGACGCAGGCGCGCGCAGACGGCAGCCTCGGCAGAATGTTGGAGACCATTGCACGTACTGACGTTTTGCTGGTGGATGACTTCGCCATGGCGCCATTGAGTGACAGCGAGCGGCGTGACTTCCTGGAAATCTGTGACGATCGTTACGGCCGTCGTTCGACGATCCTGGCCAGTCAGCTTCCGGTTGCGAGCTGGCATCAGCAGATCGGCGATCCGACTGTCGCTGACAGCATCCTGGATCGTCTCGTACATCAGGCACACCGGATCGAGCTCAATGGCGAGTCGATGCGTAAAAAGAAGAATCCGCGCGGCTCGACGGACTCCGGTTCAGGAGGCCGGTCATGAACTGCGCACGACTGATTCTCAAGCAACCATCCGGATGGTTTGCCGCAGGCCGTGAGTTTGCGCAGGCTCTGGCGATTCTGTCCGATGGAGCCTTCAAGGTGTATGTCTATGTTTGCTTGCGTGCCGACCGCCATACTGGCCGCATATCGGCGCAGCCAGCCGAATTGACCGTTGCTTTGCGGAAGGACCACGAGACGGTGGAGATGCACCTGAAAGAACTGCAACATCGAGGAATCTGCCGCAAGGACTCAAATGGCTGCCTGGAAATCACCGATCGGTTCTGGCCTTATCAGAAGAAGAGGGCCATTATCGGATTGCCGCAACAGACGGAGTTTGTCCGCCAGGTTCGGGATCTGTTTCTGGCGCCGGCCTGCGTCCAGGCAACGTTCACACCGGCAGATGAAAAGCTGGCTGCCGCTTTGTTCCGCCGCGGAGTCACACTCGAGCAGATGCGTCGAGCGATCCTCCTTGGCTGCGCCCGCAAGTACGTCTCAATGCTCAATAACCAATTGAAAACGCCGATCACCAGTCTGCAGTACTTCGCCGCACTGGTGGAGGAGGTCGTAAACTCCACGATTCCAGACAGCTACTGGGAACCGCTACGACGGAAGGTGCAGCAGTTGCAAACGCGTTGGATGGGATCGGAACCAGAACACTGACTGAAGGCGGCACGTTTTTTACGGGCAACTTCGCGTTGCCCCACTTCACCGGAATCGTGCCCCACATCCCGGAATCCGCTCTGCCGTATTCGAAAGGAATGAAACGAAATGATGCTGCTTGATCCCGCTCCCGAACCGACATCTTGACTCAACTGGGGCACTTCGTCAATCATGGAAAGACCCAGCGTCGCTCCGCTCCGATGCTGCCCCACTTGCACCGGAATCGGTGCCCCACTTCACCGGAATCCGCAGGAGATAATGCCTTCCATGCGATTGTTCGTGGAATTTGCCCTGGCTGGTGCGGTTGCTGCGATGGCGGCGGGTCCGCCGATAGCCGAGATCTCGAATGGAAAAATCAGTGCCACTCTGTATTTGCCGGATCCAATGAACGGCTTTTATCAGGGGACGCGGTTTGACTGGTCCGGGGTTGTGCGCTCCCTCGAGGCGAATGGCCACAAATACTACGGCCCCTGGTTTACGAGGCGCAGCGAGACTGTTCGCGATTTCACCTACGACGGCGAAGACATGGTCGCGGGTCCGTGCAGCTCCACGATGGGTCCGGCGGATGAGTTCCGGCCGCTCGGATACGATGCGGCAAAACCAGGCGGAACGTTCGTGAAAATCGGCGTCGGAGCCCTGAAGCGCCCTGACGACAACGCCTACGACGCGTACAGACTCTATTCCATTGCCGATCACGGAAAGTGGTCCGTGAAGCCCAATGGCGACTCGATTGAAATCGTCCAAATTCTGACCGACGCGTTGTCGGGCTACGGCTACGAGTACCGCAAGACACTCCGGTTGGTAAAAGGCAAAACCGAGATGGAACTCGGGCACAGCCTGAAGAACATTGGAAAGAAGGCAATCGAAACGCAAGTCTACAATCACAATTTCCTTGTGATCGATGGTAAGGGGCCGCAGGCGAAGACCACGATCATGCTGCCGTTTACGATCAGTTCCGGGCGCAAGCCGAATCCGGATCTGGCGGCGATTGAGGAGAACAAGGTCGTCTACAAGAAAACTCTCACTGGCGAGGAAGTCGTTTCTTTCCCAATTACCGGCTTTGGGGACTCCGCTTCGGATCACGAGATCCGCGTCGAAAGTAGTGGGCTGAAGGCCGGGATGAGCGTACGGGGAGACAAGCCGCTAAAGAGCGTGAACCTGTGGTCTATTCGAAGTAACGTCTCGGTCGAACCGTTCGTAGCAGTTTCGGTCGCACCGGGCCAGGAGTTTAGGTGGACGAGTTCGTACCGCTATTACTCGATTCCGTAGCAGTCTGCCCCGCGTCGAGCGCATCGTTGCGTGCACGCCGGAACAATGCACCTGCACCAGCTGCGGCACGGAAACATCGGTCATCGGTTACGAGGAAAGCGAGCAGCTCGATGTGGAGCCGGCGCGAGCGCTGGGTGATCCGCTATTCTGTCGAACTGACCGAGTGTTGTCGCCAGTATGAGAAACCGGTGGGTCGGTCGTGGCGTTGTGACGAAACCTATATCAAGGTTGGCGGCCGGTGGATGTACCTGTACCGAGCCGTGGACCAACACGGCAAAACGGTGGAATCACACCTCAGCCGTACGCGTGACATCTCCGCAGCAAAGGCATTCTTCCGGAAAGCCCTGAAGCGTCATGGCGAGCCCCGGACAATTACGCTCGACGGCTTCGAGCCGAGCCATTCGGCATTGCGGCGCATGGGCATGCGAAACGAGTTTAACTTCTGCTGGGAGAACCCGGTGAAAATCCGCTCCTGTCAGTACTTGAACAATATCGTCGAGCAGGATCACCGACGAATCAAATCCCGGATCCAGCCGATGCTCGGGTTCAAAACGTTCTACAACGCTCGTCGCGTCCTGATGGGAATCGAATTAATGCAGAAGATTCACAAAGGGCAGATCGCCTTCACACCAGTCTGACGTATGGCGCAGGTGCAACAGAACCGCTCGAACTGCTCCCACTTCTTGCATCGCTTCCGGCACTTCAAACTGCGCTTGTTCGGCCATCGTCGGTCTCCTCGCCTCTCCGGCGTTCCCGACGTTACCAGTTATATGGCCGCTATTTCACGCACGCTCACCGAAAGGTCACACTACTGCTTCGGATTTCTTCGCGAGGTCCTTATCGGAGGCTGCGCGACTTCCCGACCTTACCAGTTATATGGCCCCCATTTCACGCACGCACCGAAAGGTCACGATGAAACGTACGTGAGGGTTGACGGCAAGTGGTGTTATCTGTATCGCGCCATTGACCGGAACGGCAATCTGTTGGATTCGATGCTCAGCGCCATTGCCTGTTGCGCCTGCCACAGCTTGCCGCGAAAACGCCCATTGGCCGCCAGACATGCGTCGGCGATGGCAAGCTGCAGCTGCCGTGCCCGTATATTTGGCTCCCCAAAGAAACGCCGTTTTCCGTCCCTGTAGGTTTACACGGGGTCAAGGACCATCTGACAGCAGGCCTGTGACAAGCTCGCCTCCGGCGATCCTACTGACGATTCAAGGATTCAGCGGTAAACTTGAATGCGCTTCGTTGATGTTCCTCGGCTCCGTCCAGACGTCCGCGAACGCCTTCCTGACCCGTGTTCCCCAATTATCGAGATTGGGATTATGGCCGACATTGGACAGTGCGACTACGATCCACCGAGGCTTCTCAAAATAAAAAAACCAGCCCGCCAGCGCCGGATCCTCAGGTTTGGGAGGGTTTGTAAACGGGATCCAGGCGCCGTGCATGTATACGTGGCTACCGCCGACGTCGTCATCCATGTTGATTCCCAAGCCGTTGTGGTTACCTGGACCGCCGGCGAGCATGAGATCGCGGATCCCGGTGGAGATCAGGATTTCTGTAAACAGCACTGTCTGGAGAACCTTTGCGATCTCGGCTACTGACAGGCACCAGCCATCGGCACCGCAATACAACGTACGGTCCCCGATGTCGATCCCTTTGTGCGATCTGTTTTGATATGGATACGAAAGGACAGGGAGGTATGCCGACAGGGGTGCCGGTCTGCCGTTTTTGCCTGGCGGGGGAACGAGCGTTTTTGAATTGCAACCGGCAGCCGCGACACCGGACGGCTGCAGAACTCTCCGATTGACAATCTCGATGTAGGCATTCGCAAGGAACTGAGCTGCGTCCCTGCCTCGCGGGATCTCAAGCGCCACCTTTGATGAATGCCGGTCGTAGCTGTCCAGGTACGGCAGTACGTTTCGGAATACGGCGAAGTTGATGTTTCGGTAATCCCATCGGGTCTTGGTCGGATTCCACGGGCTCTGGCCCATCATCCTGCCAATGTTTTCATAGTCATTGAAGTCCTGGTGAACATCCTCTGCGCCGTCCTCCCAAAAACCCGTACGGTGTGTCAGGAAGTCACGAAAAGTCAGGGTTTTCACGATGTCGCTGAGGGCCCACTGGGGCGGCATGAAAGGCGCGACTGGAATATCCGGTGACAAGTTTTTCGACTGGAGAGTACTCAGCACGGCCGCGGCCGTGATCGTCTTGCTCATGCTGGCGATGTTTATACGATCCCCGAGAGTAGCTTGTCTTTCGGGCTCGTCAATGGACATTCGCGAAAATCCGCCACATCCTGAGCCGAGGATTCGAGTCTCGTCGCAAACTATGAAGCGATAGCCATCGGGAGCATTCTCGTTCATGATCGCGGCGACTGCGGATACAAACAGGTCAGATTTCAGTAGCGGCACAATGTTGTGGTCGGAACCAACAGACGGTTTATGAGGAGCAGTTTCGTCAGGCATCGTAGACCGTCCATTCTATGTGGCCCCCCTGGGGCGATGGACGCGACCAAGGACAGCTACGCGTTTCTGAAGACTCTCAAAGGGTGAGGGCCAGAGACGCGGATCGTCGAAACCCAGGCAGTCGGCGGCGGTGGCGTAAAGGAGCATCGAGCGAACCAGCACTTGCTGCGGGTTTCGCCGGAACCTGCAGCCACTCCGCCCGTGTTTTTGGGTCCCCAAAGAAATGCCTCCGCGTGGCACGGTAGAAGAAATGGATGGCGTCGTCGGGCCACTTCTTCGCAGCAAGGTAAGCCAGAATGGCCGTCTTTCCCACGCCCGGAGCGCCTGTGAGAAGGAACACGCCACCTTCGCTCTGCGTTCGGAGCTGATCGCGATACGCCTCGATCTGCTGCTGCAACGTGAGGCGGCCGACGAAGAAGTCGTAATTGGCCAGAAGCTGGCCGAAATCGATCGCAACGTAGAACTCAAGAAGAAATGATCGGAGCCTGCAGGCAAAGCAGCGAACCGAGTCAACGCGGAATCCGCGGCCGCCAATGAGACCAACCCTCGGCGGAGGAAGAGGCGCATAACTGCGCGCAGCCGGGAGGCTGCAGCATTGAGGTGAACCAGGCGGCGGCAGGTCAGCCCCGTGCAGCAATAATGCTGACCTGCCATCAGCAGGGAGGACAGCCGTGATGGCGCGGCCCGGAATGCATTCCGAACCGCGCGTTGCGTCGAATATAGTTATTGAAGAGTTACTCGCACCGTCATCGTTGGACCCGCGATACTCGCCGCCTGAATGCTGATGCCTGTCCGGGATCCATCTAGCCATTTCAGCACGGCAGGCTTAGTATCGTCGGAAACGAGGGCGCCATTGCTGAACAAGGCGCTTCCGTCATCAACAGGATCGCCGCCGTTGAACCGGATCAGACGAATTCCGCGCCGCCCCCATTCTCCTTGCCCGCTGTCAGGAGCCTTCACCGTGTCGAACAGCACAGGATCTTCAATGATGTGCCAAATGGCGAGCCCACTCGAGACTATCCCAGGAGGGACTTTATTGAAGCCTGCATCATAGCTTGCACCTTTGTATCGATTTTCTATAAGGAAGTACTCCTTCGGCCCGCGCCGCTTATCATAGACGATCAACGCCTGGTGGCCTGTCTCGATGTCGCGCAGGGCGTAGTCTCCACTCTCGCTAATGACACCATAGCTGATCCATCCGGTTTTCAACTTATTGAACGGGTCGAGATGACCACCTCTATAGTCCTGGTCCATGATGGAATAGCCCGCAGCCGCCCACTTCCAGAGCGTCGTGAAGTACATGTCGGGCGCATTGAACGTCTGATGGCAGAGTTCGTGCGCGGCGAGACCGAATTCCAGCCGTGGTCCCGCATACCACTCCGATATCTGCGGGACCCGAACACCGTTGACGATCAGATCCTGCCTCGGTTTCTCGCGCCCAAGCGTCCAACGCGTATAGCCGCCTCGAGAATCGGACGGAATGACGATCAGAACTGCGAGCTCATCCGGATCGATGATCTTGTTCCCGTTTCGGTCGAACCTCGAGAAATCGAACTCGATCGAAGCCTTCCGTATTGCCTCGGCCCACTTTTCAATGTGCCCGGTGACCCAGCCATCGCCGTCCTGATCATTCGGGTCGGTTTCCGGCGTTTCGTTCCAGTAATGAGTCCAGTCCTTGTCAGATGTATAAGGTCCAAGGATGCCGGCACTCGTAAGTCGGAAGTTACCACCGGAGTTTTCAACAAACCAGTCGTTGACGCTCGGCCGCGGGCCAAACAAAGTGTTGTTAAGTTCTGAAGGAGTCGGAATGTACAATCCCGGCTTGTCTATACTGAGTCTCCGCGGCACCCACAGGATCGTTACGACCGGAGTGGATCCGAGTGTGGGTACCAGTTTCGGCGAGTAAACAGGACCTGCGAAATTCGGATCTCCCCACCACGTGGATGCGCCGAAACCTCCTGTCTCACTGGTCCTGTTAATTACCCGACCGGTGGAGCCGGAGGCAGACTGGACATTGGAGATAGCGAACGCAATCGAGCCCCGACCAGCTCCGGCGCCGTAAGGAATGTCCGCCCACGTTCCACTTACATTGGTGCTCAACCAGTTGTTTGTAGCGACTCCGCGAAATACATTAGTGAATGTCCCGCCGTTATCGGGGCTCATACCCAGCCAGTAGACCAGATTCCCGACCTGCCGCATGTAGTAAATGCCCTTATCGCTTCCTTTCCACACGCCGGTGAGTCCATCGAGGCCTTTCTGAAACGATGGTGTGATTACCCCGGCAGAGCCAGGCGCGCCACTGGAACGCCGCCAAATAGAGGTGCCAAACCCGCCGGATGCAGTACGCTTCCTCAGCTCGGCGCTGGTTCCCGAGCCGACGATGTCGATCGTGAGACTACCCTGGCCGCGGTAGATGCCACGCGGGACGTCGGCCCAGTCGCCCGAAACCGTGGCGCCATTCCGGACGCCGCAATAGACATTGGTGTACGTGCGGCCTGAATCGGGACTCATGCCGGCCCATAAGATCGTGTTACCCACCTGCTGTATGTAGTAGGTTTCGTTTTTGTCCGTTGTCCATATACCGGTCAGATCCTGCGCCAGGCCTGACGCTGCCATTACGCCTGCAAGCGTGGCAAGTTTTATGGAAGTATAACGTCTCATCTATGCTCCTCCTGAGCGTTTCTGCGCTCATTCGGAATAGCGCAAGCGTCATTCAGAATCTGTCAGGATGTTTCAGGATACGGCGAAGTCTCTGCCTCAGGAATCGGGATGAGCATATACGCGGTCCGCTGAGGATTGATGATGCGTTGTGCCGCCATCCACTTATCGATCGAACAAAGCACGGCGGCGCTGTCGGGCGATCCAACCAGCTTGGCCGACCAGCGCCGTGCCGCGCCGGCGTAGCACGCCATCCCGGCCTGCTCGTAAAGAGCGCCGGCCTCCGAAAGCAGCTTGATCGCCGATTGCGTGCTGCCGGCGGCCACGGAAAGTGCCGCATGAATGGTTGCTCCCGCCGCTTGCGCCCAGGGTGTTCCTACGCGCGATATGGCTTTGAGATCGCGGCGGACTGTGCGCTCCAGTAAGCGGCGCCGATCCCGCCAACGGCAGCCTAAGGAGACCGCAACGAGAGCGCGCCTTGAACGCAGCTCCACGCCGACATATCGACAAAGAAACAGACGGGCTTTGCGGATGCGAGGCCAATCCTCCACCATGCGAGTCCACGCGCGTTCGAGATCGCCGCAATACAAAGCTCTGTCGATGTCCGCAATCAGTATCCAGTAGTGCTGCAATCTGTATTGGTCGGCGCGCCAAACCTGCAACGCCCGCTCCGCATGGTCGTCGGAACGAGCACGGTCGCCCAAGGTGATCAGATCCAGGACGGCCAAACGGGCTCGCAGAGGCACGGCTTCGAAGACGTCGCCGCGGATCTCAGCTTCGTTGCACAGAACGGGGAGGCGTTCGGCCAGCGTGGCGATCTCGCCCGCATAATAGAGTGCGCGGGACACTCCAAGCCGGGCGATCGCCCGCTGCAGGCTCGCGGCCTGGGTGTAATCGCGAATCAGCGCGGAAGAGAGATCAAAGCAAGCTACGGCATCACGCCATTTGCCCTCAATGGAAGCGCACATTCCGACCGCGAGTTGTGCCAATGCCATAGCCTCGTTGCCCTCCAGGCCGACTGCGAGGCGGAGGGAGTGATGAAGCAGGTGCTCGGCTCGGGAGTGGAAGCGCTCGCCGATTGTGGAAAGGAATATCGCTTCGAGCGCGAAGGCACGGAGTTGCTGTAATGGCGAACCCCAGCGATGCGCCAAAAGCAGATGCTTTCCCTGAAACGCTGCCGCCATAGCCGGCTCAATCAGGCCGAGGCCAAGGCTCACGATCCAGCACGCTTCTAGTTGCAGCATCGCCGTAGGATGCGCTGCATGCCGCTGTGAGTGGCGCGAAGTGAACAGACCACGCTCGTGGAACCATATCTGCACCCGCCGCCAAAGAGCCAGCAGGAGGGCCTCCGCAGCCGTTCGCGGCATCCGCAGGCGCGCGGCACTCAAAACGCGCTTCAGGGCATTGAGGCCCCGGTCGGGATGGCCGCTGGCCATAAAGTACAGAGCGGCTGCCATGTACAGCTCCACTGTCTCCAGCGGGGCGACCAAGGGCGCAATATGCTCATACTCTTCAGCCGCTGCCAGGGCGCGACCGCAGTTGGTGAGTGCATCCGCGAACTTCCTTCGAAGTTGCGGAGGCGCAGCGGCACCTCCGCCGTCAACCGCCATCGTATAGAAATCGAGCGCTGTCTCAAAGGCCAGCGCATGGGCCGCGCGGTCCCCAGCCGCCTCGGCGTATCTTACTGCCTGTGCGGACTGGCCCGATTCAGAGTAATGGCGGGCGAGAGCTTCGACGTCGTCCGGCGCGCGGTCCTCAATGGCGGCAGCAATGGACCGGTGCAGTTCGCGGCGCTCTTCCGTGCCGAGGCTGGCTCTCACCACATCCCCGACACGAGCGTGATAACAATCGACTCTCAGCCGCTGGTTGTCTCTAAGCGTCTGGATGAGACGAGACGAACGGAGGACCACCAGCGCGTCATAGCTCTCCTGCAAATCGCCACATGCTGCGCGTGCGATAGTCCATTCGACCGGGTGCTGTGCGACAGCGATCACCCTCAGCAGTCTGCGGGCGGCTTGGGAAAGAGATGCGACGCGATGTTCCACAATGTGTTCAACTGTCGCGAGCGCAACTCCCGGCTTCGAAACGGTCATATGACGAGCAAGCTCGACGAGCAGATACGGATCCCCGCGCGACTCGGCTGCGAGAGCCTCGACAGTGGCGCGACTGGCGCCCCGTCCGAGCAGCCTTGTGGCGAGGTCGCACGCTTCCGCGGCCGTCAGAACGTCGAGAACAAGCCGTCGGCAGGCGACTGACTCGCTTCCTTCCGGTGCGCTTAGTGTGGACGCGAGCCCGGCGGAAAGCGAGGACGAAGATCGGTAGCTAAGGACGAACAGAGCTGCAGGACCGTCGCGCGCATCGATGATCTGCCGCAAGAGTGAGACGCTGTCGTCATCTGCCCATTGCGCATCATCGATCCAAACCACCATGCGCTGTTGGCTGGCCAAATCACACAACAATGCACGAAATGACTCGAAGGTCCTGGATCGCAACTCAATTGGATGAACCGGTTCAGGGCGGGAGCCTGCCGGCAGTCCCAGCCCCGCGAATGAAGGAAAGAGCTTCCCGATCAGGCTATAGTCGCCGGTTTCCGCATGCCGCAGGCCAATTGCGCCCGATGCAATCCGGTTTTTTATGCTTTCGACAATATCATCAAAGGCCTTAAAGGGCACCGATTCGCGCTCACGGCAACCGCCGGCAAGCACCAGAGCTCCAGAGCCGCCCGCCTTACCGAGGAACTCGTTCAGGAGAGATGTCTTCCCGATTCCGGGCGGGCCGGAGACGTGCAGAATCACCGGCTGAAGCGCGATACTGCCGAACGCCGCCGACAATTCTGCGAGTTCAGCCTCACGGCCTGCAAACACCTCCCTGTCGTGGACACGGTTCGCTCCAATCCCGGATCGTTTCAGCCGAGCGATAACTTCTTCACCCGCAGGGCGCGATTCGGGGGCCGAGTTCAGCAAATCAAGGCTAAGCTGTGTAAGTTCCGGAAAATCTGACCCACGAGCAGCGGTCCGAGCCTGTACGAGTGCTTCGCGCAGAATGACACCGAAGGCGTACCAATCAGACGCGGGTGTCAAAGGCTCGCCCTTCTCCTGTTCCGGAGAGACATGCCCTGGCGTTCCGAACGATTGCGGACTGTCCGGCTCGCGCCACCGCTCTCGCACGAGGCCGAAGTCCAGCACCACCGCGCGTCCGGAGTGCGTGACGAGCACGTTCGACGGCTTCAGGTCGCAATGTAGAATGCCGGCGCTGTGAAGAGCTGAGACGCCGTGGGCGAGCTGCAGGAACAGCGGAAGGAGTGATTGTGGCGAGTTGCGAACGAAGGTAACGAAATCGAATCCGTCAATGAACTCCATCGAGAAGAACCAGCATCGATCAATCGAGAACAGCTCATAAAGGCGAACGAGATTCGCGTCGGCCACGTCGGCAAGCATGCGGAACTCGTTCTTGAATCTGTCGATGGATTGCTGATCCGTGCGGTCCAGTATCTTAATCGCAACCGTGGTTTCCTGCTCGCGGTCATAAGCCTGGTAAACTGTCCCGAAGCCTCCAAAACCGAGAAGTCTGTGCCTCACGAACCGTGGATAAACCGGAAATGCGGCCGGGCCGTTCACAATGCCGACCGCTGCAGCGGCAGCAGCGCCAACCGCTTGCTCGACCGCGAACTCGGCGCCGTCCGAATGCGCGAGCAACGAGGCGACTTCAGTACGGATCTCGTGGTCGGAACACCAATGCGCCAGGAACTGCGTGCGTTCCTGGGGCGGCCGCTCCATGGCTTCACTGAATAAGGCCTCGACCTGCGCCCACCGCTCGGGGGTCATTTCGAAGACTCGCGCATAGAGCGATGCAACCAGGCCAGGGCCACCCTCAGATCGCGGTTGATAGTGCTCTCGGATACCTGCAGACACGCGGCAATTTCTGCCACCGTCATCCCGCCGAAATACCGCATCTCCACAATGGAGCACTTTCGAGCGTCTCCAGCGGCCAACCCGGCCAGCGCCCGATCGAGGTCGATCACGTCCACTGGCTGTGAGGTCACGCCGGTTTCGAGAACATCTTCGAGGGTCACATGTTCGACCCGGGTGCCACGTTTCGACGCTGCCCGACGACGGGCGTGATCGACGAGAATCTGTCTCATCAGGTGAGAGGCAAAGTAAAAGAACTGCGCTCGGTTGGTCCAGGTTTGACGAGCCTGGTCGACTAGCCGGATGTAGACCTCATTGATCAGTGCGGTCGGCTGCAGGGAGTGACCAGCGCGCTCGCGGTTCATGTGACGCCGGGCCATTATGCTAAGTTCGGCATAGACCACCGGCAGCAGGGCGGTGAGGGCCTCCGAATCGCCATTCGCGTACCGTTGGAGCAGGCCAGTAATCCCTTCCATCCCGCGCTCTGAATTCGAATTGGTCGCTTTGTGATTCTACTCCAGCGAGCCACAAACAGGGTTGCTCCGAACCTGCCCGCTTCGCGTCTTCCAAACGGGCAGGAGACCGCGTAGCGGGAAACAGCTGCCCGACCGGAGGTGGTGGTTGCACGTCGCAGTGTCCCTCTCGCAAATTGCGAAGTGACTGAGATCATGGAAGTTGTACCTCATCCG
>JADMIO011482872.1_pt1 | contig 15624 bp, 11 predicted proteins | sample 8958161 | NCBI WGS metagenome assembly JADMIO01 (sample SAMN16585339, study PRJNA669376) | soil metagenome | isolation source: Crop rotation soil | place: USA: Cullars Rotation, Alabama | collected 2011
GCCGCGACTTCAAGTCACGTGAATTCCAAGCTTCGGATCCCACTGTGCTGGAAAGACGGCACGAAACGAGAGCTCGAGTGGCAGCCCCGGGCCCTCGTCAGGGATGCGCACAACGAGGAGCGCGATGTCGTCGCTCGGCGCATCCGAGCCGACGAGCGAGCCCATCACCGACGCGCACACGTTCTCCGGGTTGTCGACGCGCACGGCGGACATCAGCATCTCGAGCCGGTCGTCGAGCGGGACGGTTCGCCGCTCCACCAAACCATCCGTGTACAGACACAGCACCGATCCGCGGGGCAGGGCGATGCTCGTCGTGCGCCGCGGATGGGCGAGACGAACGCCGAGGGGCGGGTCGATGGGAAGCTCCAACACCTCCGCGACACCATCGGGATTGGCGAGGATGGGCGCGGGATGGCCCGCGGAGGAGATGTGCAGAACGTTCTGGTTCACGTCGAGCACCGCGAGCATCGCGGTTGCCATCTCACCCGGTTCGAAATGTTGGAGCTTGCGATCGACGAGCCCGAGGATCGTCGACGGATCGTCGGTGGTGAGCGCATAGGCGCGCAACGTGCTGCGAAGGCGTCCCATCACGACCGCAGCACGCAGTCCGCGACCGACGACATCACCCATGACGACACACATCGCGCCCGAGGGCAGCGTGAACACGTCGTACCAGTCGCCGCCGACGCCTTCCGCCTCTCCCGGCACATAGCGCGCTCCGAACTCGATGCCCGAGACCAACGGGAGTCGCCCGGGCATCAAGCTGTGCTGCAACGCGACGGCCGCAGACCGATCCGTTTCGGAGAGTCGCGCTTGTGTCGCCAGCGCGATGCGGTCCGCGACGAGTTGCAGCAGACCTACGTCTTCGTCCGTGAACTCCCGAGGCGTCAGCGTGCCGACGTGCAGCACACCGAGGACGTCACCAGCACTGAGAAGCGGCACGCCGAGCATCGACTTGATGCCTCGGTCCCGCAGGATCGGATTCATCACGGTCGTGTGGTCGACGTGATCGAGTATCACAGCGCGCTTCTCGGCGGCGATCCGACCGGCGAAGCCACGCCCGACGGGGATCCGCACTCCCTGCACCACCTCTTCCTCGATCCCGCGCGCCGCGGTGGCAACGAGGTAGGCCGCGTTCGGCTCGAGCAGCAGGACCGCCGCCGTGTCCACGTTGAGGACGTCACGCACCCGCTCGAGCAGCTCGTCGAGCAGCGATTCCACGTCCAGGTGCGCGAGAGCAGCGTCGGTGACGGATTGGATGACTCGCAGGCGCTCCTCGGCGTCCTGCGGTGGGGTGGCGTCGGACATGACTTCCGTGGAAAGTAACCGGCGGCCGCCGGTTTCAGTCCGGATTCACCCTCAGGGACGCTGCATCTCCGCCTGGAACAACTCGCCGAACCGGGCTCCGACCTTCCAGTCGGCCTGGCTCCGCTCCTGCCACGCAACACAGACGGACGTCCACCGCCCAGCCGGCACACCGCGGGACGCGGCAAACGCGTCCTGTTCCGCGGGCGGGACCATGTCGCGTGTGATCCGCGCCAGCGTCGTGGCGAAGACCTCGAGCGTCACGCCTTCGATCGCGTCGAGGGAGCCGGCCTCCGGTTCGAAGTCTGGCGTGAAGTCGGGTGGAGCGTACGCGCCCGCGTCGACCGCCGTCTCGTAGGCATCGCCGTCGAGGTTCAGCACTGCCCCAGTGCTGGGGTCGACACGGATCGGGACGTCTTGGCCCGCAGCGATCGCGCGCCACCCGCGCGACTTGAGATAGACGTTCACGATCGTCGGTGGCGAGTCGGGCGCGTCGCTCCGCCGCAGGCTCACGGTGACCGAGGTCCACAGCGAGTAGGAGTCGTTCGCGCTGTTCCCCCACGGCACGTTGATCACCTCGACGACGACACCGCGCGCGGGAACGCCACCCGGATCACCGCCGGGGCGTGGGATCACCGAGTCGGCGACGCCTCGAGTCGTGTCCCGCATCTTCCTCCAGAACTTCATCGGTCTCTCCCCGGCTTGGATGGTCACGTGAGATCGAGCACGGCGTTCGTGATCGCACTCACCGTTGAGGTGCCGATCGCGCCGTCAACGTCGTAGAGCGTGCACGAGCCGATCGCGACGCCGTTGCTCCCGATGTGCGCCGCGACCTCCAAACCGATCCATTCGGTGTGTGGCGGCCGCGCGAGATACAGCGTGAGATCCCCGTTGATGAACATGAGACCCTCGGCCCCTGCATTCGCCATCGGGTTCGGGAGATCAGACGCGATCGCGACGCGGACGAGTGGCGACATGTCCTCGCCGGCGACGAGCGACCACGTGTCACGCGCCCAGAGCCGCATGCGGTCCGCGGTCCAGAACCCGTCTGGACTGAGAACACGCAGGTCCCAGCCGCCAGGCGCCATCGCGTCGTCGGGCGGTGGCAGTGCCTCTGGCCGCGGCACATCCCACTCCGGCGCGCGCCAGATCGTGAGCTCGGGATGCCGGCCCGCCCTCACGAGCAACGCGCTCGCGCGTGCGATCTCGAGATCACCGGATGTGATCGACACATCCACGGCACGGACACGTCGACCGTCGCGCACCACGCCCGTGGACACGACGAAGGGATCCATCGGTGGCGAACGGAACATGTCGAGCGTGAGTCGCGCGAGTTGGAACTGCTGGTCGACCGCACCGTCGTGCTCGAGCGCCCGCGCCGCGAGGCCCGCGAGCAAGCGTCCGTGCAGCATGTCCGGCGCCCATGGGCTGCGGGCCTCGGGCACGGGACGCAGGCCTTCCGCGGTCGCGTGGAAGTACGCATGGGCCACGACCGCACCATAGGGGCGTCAACCGATCGGAGGTCGATCCCGATCGACGCGACCTGTTTCAATCTCGGCTCGTGGACATCGATCTCCCCCATGAGGACGATCCCCGCCGCCTCGAAGTCCGGCGCTGGTTCGAGCAGCATCCGCAACCGACTCCTGCCGAGCTCGTCGACTCGGGCTACGTCGTCCCTCACTGGCCGCGCCCGTGGGGACTCGATGCCGAGCCCGAGCTGCAGCTCATCATCGACGACGAGATGCGCCGTGCCGGGGTCGCGAAGCCTCTCAACCCGATCGGCATCGGGCACTGCGGTCCGGTGATCGTCGTGCACGGCAACGACGATCAGCGCCAGCGGTATCTGCCTCCGATGCTGCGCGGCGAGGAGCTGTGGTGCCAACTCTTCTCCGAACCCGAAGCGGGGTCAGACCTCGCCAACCTCAGCACGCGTGCCGTGCGCGACGGCGACGTGTTCGTCGTCAACGGACAGAAGATCTGGACGTCGTTGGCGATGGTTGCCAAGTTCGGAATCCTCATCGCCCGCACGGATCCCGACACCTCGAAGTACACGGGCATCTCGTACTTCATCGTGCCGATGGATCTCGACGGCATCGAGATCCGGCCGTTGCGCAACATGGTCGGTGGGTTCGGCGACGCGGGGTTCTGCGAGGTGTTCTTCACGGACGTGCACCTGCCCGCGGAGAACCTCATCGGCACGCTGAACGGCGGTTGGGCGATGGCGAAAGAGACGCTCGCCAACGAGCGTGTGTCGCTGTCACGCGAAGGACTGCAGTGGGGCTACGGACCGACCGTCCGCGATCTCGTTGCGCTCGCGCGCGAGATGGGCGAAGTGGATGCGATCACACGTCAACGCCTCGCCAAGGCGTACACGGAGGGCGAGATCCTTCGCTATCACCAGTTGCGGCAGATCTCCGCGGCGGTGAACAAGAAGCCCGGCCCGGATGCCTCACTGCGCAAGGCGCTGAAGGATCCCCACGGGAAGGTCGGCTTCGGGCTGGGGCACGACATGATGGGGGCGTACGGCTTGCTGGCACCGGAGGCCGTCGACCCGCAATGGCAGCCCTGGGCCAGCGGGTTCTTGTTCAGCCCCGCGCTCACCGTCGGCGGCGGGACCTCAGAAGTGCTGCGCAACGTGATCGCCGAGCGCATGCTTGGTCTGCCCCACGACCAGGACGTCGAGGCCGGACTCACCTGGACGGAAGGACGCGCGCGGCTCCGCAACCCGTCCTGACTCGCGGGTGTGACCCCTTCGTGTGGTTTGGATGACCATCCACGGCACGCGTCCGAGATTTCGTGCAGACTGCCGCCCCGAACGGCGACCGCCGTTTCCTGCGGGAAGGTGGGGAAGATTGGAGACACGAATGCGCGCGAGGCGCTTTCTCACGTTGACCGTGGTTGCACTGCTGGTGTTCGCGGCGTGCAGCGACGACAAGAAGTCAACAACCACGTCGAGCTCGGGCGGCAACGCAACGAGCAGCAGCAGTAGTGGCGGAGGAGCCGGGAACGTCACGGTCAACGTCGACAACAGCGTCGACAAAGACACACCGGTCGCCTACCTGGCGTACTTCCCGAACGAGGTCACGGTCCACCCCGGCGACACCGTCACGTTCGCGTCGCACTTCAGCGGCGAGCCGCACACCGTCACCTTCGGAACCCTCGTCGATCAAGGCATCGCCAAGTCCGATCCCAATGCACAGGACGAGCCGGCCGAGCTGAAGAAGATCCCCACGCTGCTGCCGGACGGCCCCGGTGACGCGGTGCAGGCATCCGCGCAGCCGTGCTTCCTCGCGAGCGGCGATCCGCCCACCAGCGACGCGTGCACGAAGGACCAGCAGAAGCAGGTCGACTTCGACGGCACGCAGACCTACTACAACAGCGGCTTCCTCGCCGACGGCGACCAGTTCAAGGTCACGCTGGCGAGCGACATCAAGCCGGGTACGTACACGTACATGTGTGCACTGCACCGCGCGGGAATGACGGGCACGGTCAAGGTCGTCGCCCCTGATCAGAAGGCGCAGACCGCGGCCGAGGTGAAGGACGCCGGCGAGAAGCAGTTGCAGGACAACCAGGAGAAGATGAAGACGACCATCGAGGCCATCAAGGCCGGCACGCTTCCGCCGTTCATTCCAGCGGCAACGCCGGGGCAGGTTCTCGTCGGTGGACTCTCCCAGGATGTGCAGTCCGGACTGCCCGTGCTGGTGGGCCCGGCCTCGACCGACGTCAAGGTCGGCGACAAGGTCACGTTCCTGATCCTCGGACCGCACACCGTGACGTTCGGTAGCGACGAGTCGTTGCGGACCTTCATCTCGAAGTCGCCGGACGGCAGCGTCCACGTGAACCCGGCATCGGGCGCGCCCGCCGGAGGCCCGGGTCAGACACCGCCGGATCCAAACGCACCGCCGCCGGCTGACAATGCGCCGCCGGTGAACATCGACGCGGGTTCGTACGACGGGTCGGGGCTCCTCAGCTCTGGCGTCGTCGTCTCGTTCCCGCCGTCGCTGTACACGTACACGGTGACGTTCACGAAGGCCGGTAGCTACTCGTACGTGTGCCTCATCCATCCGGACATGAAGGGCACCGTCAACGTCACGTAGTTCGGTGCGCCCCGCCCGTCGTCTCGCAACGCGGGCGGGGCGCGCTCCTTCGGTACTCGCGGCCCTGCTCCTCATCGTCGGCGTGGCGCCCTTCGCAACCGCCGCCGTGCCCGCAGTCGACACATCTACGAGCGTGAGCACGGACGCGACGCAGTACAACCAGGTCGACCTCGGCGCCACGGGCGCGGCCGCCGACGACGCGACGGGTGCGTCGAGTCACGAGAACTCGGCCGGTCTGCAGCTCGTCGCGGCCAGCGACGCCGACAACCCTGCGGGTACGCCGTGCGCCAAGGATGCGCCGGTGCGCGAGGAGTCGATCGTCGCGCTCGCGGTCGACATCACCGTCAACCGCTACGGCGATCACGACCCCCAGGGACGGATGTACGCGTTCGCGTCCGACGTCGATCGCGTGCGCGCCGAAGAGCGCACGAACGCGGCGGCGCGCACAGGTTCGACCGACCCCGCCGTCACCGTCGGGTTGCAGGGCGACGCCATCCAACCGTTGGTCATGCGCGTGCACCCGGGCGAATGCCTGAGGGTCACGATGCGCAACGACCTCCCGGATGGCGAGGCGGCGAGCATGTCGGTCCACGCCGCTGGTCTTCAGATCGCCGGCGGCGGCGGTCCCGCCACCGTCACGAACGGTCGATCGTTCGCCGCGCCAGGCCAGAGCGTGACGTACGAGTGGCAGGTGCCGGCGGACGAGCCCGAAGGCACGCACTACATCCACAGCGCAGGCGACGAGCGCACGCAGGTCGAGCACGGGCTGTTCGGCGCGCTCATCGTGGAGCCGAAGGGGTCGCAGTGGTTCGACCCTCGGACCAACCAACCGGCTCACGGCGGGTGGGACGCGGTGATCCAGGAGGCGAACGGCTCGGCGTTCCGTGAGTTCGCGGTGATCTACCACGAGATCGGCGACGAGGCCTATCAACTGATGGATCGCAGCGGCGCGTTCATCCCTCTCGTCGATCCATTGACCGACGCGTACCGTCCGGGAAGCCGCGCGATGAACTACCGCAGCGAGCCGTTCCACAACCGACTGCAACTCGCTCAGTCGTTGACGGGACGGATCGACGAGTCGCTGTCGTACAGCTCGTATGCGTTCGGCGACCCGGCCACGCCGATCTTGCGCAGCTACGTGGGTGAACCCGTGAAGCAACGGCTGCTGCATGGCGGATCCGAGGTCTTCCACGTGCATCACGTGCACGGCGGTTCGGTGCGCTGGCCTCGCCAACCGGGAGCGGAGCCGACGTCGATCGACTCCGGTCTCGACAAGTCGCCACCGTTGACACCTGCCGCATCCGAGACCACGGACTCACAGACTCTGGGACCTTCGGAAGAGTTCGACGTCAACGACGAGTGCGGGAGCGGTGGCTGTCAGCAGACCGTCGGCGATCTCCTCTACCACTGCCACATCGCGCAGCACTACTTCGCGGGCATGTGGGGGATCTGGCGCGTCTACAACACGTTGCAGGACGGCAAGGCGTCGACGGATCAGCTCCCCCCGCTGGCCGCGCTCCCGAAGTTCAAAGACATCGTCAAGCCCGCGGTCGTCGCGTCCGCGCTGCGCAACACGACCGTCGACTTCTACGGAACGTCGACGTCGATCAGCGACGCCAACCTCGCGTCGTGGATCGACGCGCAGCTTCCGCCCGCGGGCACGCCGAAGGGATACGACGCGTCGGTGTGGGACTGGACCACCGATGGCACCCGATGGCTGGGCGAACCCGAGACAACCGCCACATGGCCGGGCTACGCGCCGAAGACACCGGGAGAGAGGCCGGATCTTCTCTTCGATCCGAACACCGGAAAGCTCGCGTACCCGTCGATGCGACCGCACCTCGCGGCCCGACCACCCTTCGCCCCGAATCACGGCCCGGCACCGTTTCTCGAGCCGACGCCCAATGGGAACGACTTGACCGCGCCCGGCGAACGTGGGGACGCGAGCGTGTGTCCTGAGGGAACGAAGCCGAAAGCACTGGCGATCAACGCGATCGAGCAGTCCGTTCCGTTCGATCCCGCCCAGCACCTGGTCGACGGCAAGGGCCTTCTCTACGTCTTGCGCCAGCAGGAGGACGCGGCGCGCAGTGACCCGGCGCTGCAGGTTCCGCTCGCAATCCGCACGAACGCGGGCGAGGACTGCATCGACATCCTGCTGCGCAGCGAGTTGCCCGACGGGCCCGAGCGCGGCTTCAGCAAAGTCGGTCTCCACATCCACTTCGTGCAGTTCGACGTCCAGGGCAGCGATGGTCTCGACGCCGGCTTCAACTACGAGCAGACGATCCGTCCGTTCCAAACCGAAGGCGTCGCGGTCTCGAACGATGTGACCGCGGGTTCCACCGCAGCGACCGTGAGCGAGTCAAGTCGCTTCACGGTGGGCGCGGTCGTCGGCGTCGGCGTCGACCAGGACGCGGGCTTCGAAGCGCGACGGATCGCCGACATCCAGGGCAACACGCTCGTGTTCGATCGTCCACTCGCACACGACCATGCGGCAGGCGAGATCGTGAGCACGGAGTTCGTGCGCTATCGCTGGTTCCCCGACTCACAGTTCGGTACGGCGTACTTTCACGATCACGTCGACGCGATCCACTCGTGGTCGCATGGCTTGTTCGGTGCCTTGATCGCAGAGCCTCCGGGGTCCACGTACACGGATCCGAAGACCGGCGCACCCTTGCTGTCCGGTCCGATCGCGGACATCCACACCGACTCGAAGGTCTCCACCGACGTGACCGGCAGTTTCCGGGAGCTCGCGCTCTTCATCCAGGACGACAACGGGATCAACGCAGTCGGGCGATCGACCGGCAGCGCGTACGGGCTGCGCGCGGAACCCCTCGATGGTCGTACGGGACCACCTGATCAGGTCTTCAGCAGCACGCAGCACGGTGACCCGTCCACCGCGATCCTCGAGGCGAACCTCGGGGACCCGATCGTGATCCGGAGCCTCGTCGGCTCGACCAACGACGTGCACACGATGCACGTCGACGGGCACTGGTTCCGATCCGAGTCGTGGAGCCCGACGTCGCCGCCGATCAACACGATTCGGGTCGGGATCTCCGAGCGCTACGACGTCGTCATCCCTGCCGCCGGTGGTCCGCAGCACATGGCCGGCGACTACCTCTACTACTCGGGTCGGCCGTTCAAGCTCCACGAGGGCAGCTGGGGAATCGTGCGAGTGCACGGCCCCGGTGATGGCGGACTGAAGCCGCTGCCCGGCCACGAGCAGGTACCCGCGGCGGCGACGCAGGTGTGCCCGTCGGGTGCACCCGTTCGTTCGTTTGCGGTGTCCGCGGTCGACGTGCCGCTCCCCATGATCGACGGGTCGACGGGCAAGGCGTACGTGCTCGACAGCAACCTCGATGCGGTCCTCGCCGGAACGAAGCCGGTCGAGCCGATGGTGCTGCACGCCAACGTCGGCGACTGCCTGGAAGTCACATTGACGAACAAGACGACCGACGGCCCCGTCACCTATCACTGCGATCTGCTCGCGTCCGACCCGGCAACGAGCGGCGGCGTTGCCGCCGGCTTCGACGCGCCACCCTCCGTCGCGCCGGGACAGAAGCAGACGTTCACGTACTACGCGTCACCCGAAGTCGGCGAGACCGTGTCGACGGTGCGCGACTTCGGTGACGTGCTCGAGAACCCGGGCAAGGGCCTGTACGGCGCCATCGTCGTCGGTGCACCGGGTTCGACGTACCGCGGTGACGGCACGCAGGTCGACGTGTTCCCTCCGAACGGCGCGCCGTATCGGGACGCGACGCTGATGCTCGAGAACGAGGACGAGTCCATCGGCACGCATCGCATGCCGTACACGACGCAAGTGCGCGGCACGACCGCGATCAACTACACGGCCGCGCCGATCTCCGATCGCCTCGGCAATCCGGAAGACCCCTCCTCCGTCTACCGCAGCGATCGGCACGGGGATCCACCGACTCCCCTCATCAACACCTTCGCCGGTGACCCGTTACATCTGCACGTACTGGCCCCGTGGAGCGAACAGGCCCAGGTCTTCACGATCGAGGGTCATGACTGGCCGGTCGAGCCAGGGCTCCAGGGCACCAACATCGTGGGGTCGACCGCGATCGGCGGGCTCGAACAGATCACGATCGAGCCTCGTGGCGGGGCGGGCGGACTCACGCACACACCGGGCGACTACGTCTACGGCGACGCGCGCCTTGCCTATCGCGAGGCGGGCGCGTGGGGGATCCTGCGCGTCCACGCGACAACGGACACGGTCGCGGGATTGCAGCGGCTGTCCGTGTCGAAGCATTCGATCCCGTGGGCGATCATCGGCACCATCGCCGCGCTCGTTGCACTCGCGCTCTACGGCGCGAGTCGCGTGACCCGACGGCGGGTCACCCGGTCGGTGGAGTGACGCCGGCGGCGATCGCCTGCCACATCGCGTCGCTCGCGTGTTGCCACGACCAGAACGAAACCGCCTTGGCCCCACTCGCAGCCGATGCGTTCATGAACGCATCGATCTCGTCTGCCGTCGGCGTGCCGGGAGGACCGCCCTCCAAGCCACCGTCGTAGGCCTGACCGATGGGAAGCACGGCCTTGCCGAACTGCGCGAGGTAGTCGACCGCCTCGAAGGCATCACCGTCGGGCGGCGTGTCGATCCAGTACACCATCGGCGCGACCGCATTGAACGCGTCCACCGCCTGCGCGTACGGATAGTCCGCCTGACGCGCGGGGCTCGGGCGCGGCACGGTGGCGATGAGGAGGTAGCTCGGCCCCATCATCTCGCGGAGGCTCTGGCCGTAGAACGCCGCGGTGTCCGCGTTCATGTTCACGCCTTCGGCCGTCGTCTCGAGGTCTGCACTGAACCCGTCGATGCGGTCACCGGTCGCCGTCGTGTACGACACGGCCTCCGCAGCGCGGTACACGTCGGCGGGGATGTCGTCGAGGTACGGGAAGTCCCACCCGATGACGCGGATGTGCGCAGCGTGGGCGACCGGGAGCAACGCCTCGAGGAAGTCCTGCGCGTCGAACCCGTCCACCGACGATCCCGTGCGTACGTAGAGATGTGTGAGTCCGACCGCTTGGGCGCGCGCCACGATCGCGTTCGGATCGCCGCCCTCCGCGTACTGCGGCTCCCAGATCCACATGCCCTTACCCGTCGGCACGACCGCCTGCGGCGGCGGCGGCGGAGGGGGCGGTGGCGACGGAGCCGTGGTCGCAGTCGTGGTCGGCGCGACCGTCGTCGTCGTGGAGGTCGTCGGCGCGGGCGCGCTCGTCGTGGGACGTGAGGTCGACGAGGTCGGTGTCGCCGCCAGCGACGCACGATGTGCGCGCAATCGGCCTGCGAGTCCGGACGACGCGCTCACGTGGACGACGCCGGCAAGAAGGACGACGATCGCGGTGAGCGCGACGACGGACGCGAGTCGAGGACGGGGGACCTGCCTGAACATGGTGTGACGCGAGCTGTGTCGGATCGCTCAGCGCCGCCCGCGCTCGAGGTCCTCTGATGAAGCTCCTCTTCCCCTCCCGAAAGGCGCTGATCGCCAGCGCCAGCCGGGGACTCTGACGTGCGGACCCCAACAAGGCAAGGACCGATCGACCCATTCACGCGTGATTGGGTACGCGGTATCACCCGGACGTGATCAAGTACGTTCGTGTGTCCCCGTCGGAGGTGGCCCGCTCGGACGATGATGCGCGCGTGAGCCGGGTTACCTCACCGTCGGCCGAACCGGGCTACGTTCCCGCCCCGGGGTGACACGATGCTGAGGTCCGTGCGGGAGCGCCAAGAGTGGAAGTTCTTCGGCGTCCTGCCGAGGGCCGATCGCCGGCTCACGATCGCGTGGTGGGTCGTGCTCACGCTGCGCGGGATCCTTCCCGCCGCATTCGCGATCGCGATGGGCGTACTGATCGGTGCGGTCCAGCACGGTGACTCACTGACCGGGCCGCTGACGTTCGCCGGCGCCGTGTTCATCACGCTGCAGGTGCTCAAACCGATCCACACCGCCGTGAGCGCGAACCTCGGAGACCGCACTGCCGCGTGGCTGTACGACCGGCTGACCGACGCCTGTGTCAAGCCGCCCGGCATGGGCCACCTCGAGGATCCCGCGCTCACGAGCGATCTCACGGTGGCGCGTGAGTTCGATGCCGGTATGACCGGCCCCCCGTTGTACCTGTCGATGGACTTCATCGCCGACGGGCTCGTGCAGATGGTCGCCGGACTGGCGTCTGCGTTGGTCTTGTTCGGATACGCGTGGTGGGCGCCGTTCCTGCTCGGCGGCGCGTGGCTGGCGACGCACTGGTTCCTCAAGGAGAGCGCGGTGTGGCGCGACCGCAACACCGACATCGTGCGCGCGGCGCAACGCGACTCCGAGTACGCGTACCGCATCGCGGTCGATCCGCCGGCGGCGAAGGAGCTGCGACTGTTCGGCCTCGCGGGCTGGACGATCGATCGCTTCATCGATCGGCGCACGACACTGCACAAATTGCAGTACGAGGCGACCAAGCTGCGTGAGCGGTCGGTGCTGACGAGCCTCGTCGTCGTGTCCGTCGCGAACGTGGTGCTGATGTGGTCGGTGGCCACCGCCGCGAGCAACGGAACGCTCTCGCTGGGGTCGGCGATCGTGTTCGTGCAGGCCGCGATCGGTACCTCCGCCATCGCGTTCGGCGGATTGAACTGGGCTCTCGACGGTGCGGCCGCACCCGTCGCCGCCGTGCTCCGCCTCGAGTCCGCCATGGGACCCGCGGGTGCGCTGGCGTCAGGGTCCACCTCCGCCGACGGTCACCCAAGTCACGACATCCACTTCCGCGACGTCACGTTCGCCTATCCCGGCGGCGCTCCCGTGTTGGAGGGGTTCGACCTCACCATCCCGGCCGGGTCGTCGCTGGCGATCGTCGGACAGAACGGCGCGGGAAAGACCACGCTGGCGAAGCTCTTGTGCCGGTTGTACGACCCGGTCGCCGGCGCGATCGAGGTCGACGGCGTCGACATCCGCAACTTCGACATCGACAGTTGGCGGACCCGTGTGACTGCGGTGTTCCAGGACTTCACTCGATTCGAGCTCTCCATGCGCGACAACGTCGCACCGAACGGGGCGACCGATGACGCGGTGACCGCCGCGCTGCGCGAGGCCGGCGCCGAGCACCTCGCGCCGCTCGACACGATCCTCGCCCGTGGCTACGAAGGTGGAACCGACCTCTCTGGGGGGCAGTGGCAGCGGGTCGCACTCGCCCGCGCCTTGTGCGCCGTCCGACTCGGTGCGGGCGTAGTGCTGCTCGATGAGCCGACTGCACAACTCGATGTGCGCGGCGAAGCCGAGATCTTCAACCGCATCCTGGCCGCGACGCGTTCGTGCACGACGATCCTCATCTCCCATCGTTTCTCGACCGTGCGGCAGGCCGACCGCATCTGCGTCCTCGAACGCGGTCAAGTGGTGGAGCTCGGAACGCACGACGAGCTCATGGCCCGGCGCGGTCGTTACTTCACGATGTTCGACCTGCAGGCGAAGCGCTTCGCCGCGGGCGGCGCCGAAGAGGGAGAGGAAGAGATGGTCTTCGATGTCCTCGCTTGACTCCCCCTCGACCGACCGCGAGCTCCCACCTGCGTTGCGCTCGATGTGGCGCTTGTGCAAGCTCGGGTATCAACACGAGCCAGCGCTGATGGTCGTCGCGTTCGTGCTCGCGCTGCTCGCCGCGCTGCCCGACGCGCTGCTCGCCGTCTGGCTCAAGGTGCTCGGTGACGGCGTCCTCCAGGGTGATCGCAACCAGGTGCGGTGGGCGGCGATCGGGCTGGGACTGTCCGCCACTGCGACGTGGTTCCTCACCACCGTGTCGACGCGGTTGCAGCGGCGCTTCCGGGACAAGATCACGATCGCACTGGAGTCGCACGTCGCGAAGCTGCAGGCGTCGGTGGCGACGATCGCCCACCAGGAACGACCCGAGTACCTCGACCGCCTCTCGGTGCTGCGAGACCAGATCTTCGTGCTCGATCACATGTACATGTCCGTGTTCAGCACCGCGGGATGGATCCTGCGGCTCGCCGTCACGATCGGGCTGCTCGTTTCGATCCACCCCGCCCTCGCGCTGCTCGTCGCGTTCGCGCTGCCGACCGTCCTCACGTCGAGTTGGCGTCCTGGCGTCGAGCGCGTGGCCGAGGAGGCGGGAGCACCGTCGAAGCGGCTCGCGCAGCACCTCTTCACCGTGTCGACCACCGCCCCGCCGGGCAAAGAGGTGCGCGTCACCGGCATCGGCCCTCGACTCGCGTCGCAGCGCCGCGAGTCGTGGGAGCAGTGGTACGACGGCGTGTCACGGGCCCGATGGTCGAGCGCGGTGTGGCACACACTGGCGTGGGCCTTGTTCGGTGCCGGCTACGTCGGAGCGATCGTGTTCGTATCGAGCGGCATCGACGCTTCAGCGGGTGACGTCTTGCTGGTGCTCGCCGCGGGGGCGCGGCTTTCGCAGTACATCGGAGCAACGGTCGGCGAGATCGGCTTTCTGCGCGGCATCTGGATCGACGGATCGCGCCGGCTCGCGTGGCTCGAGGACTACGCCTCGTCGATCGTCGCCAACGAGGACCTCGAGGTCCCCGACGAGATCCACGACGGCATCACCTTCGAGCACGTGTCGTTCGCGTATCCCGGCACTGACAAGCTCGTGCTCGACGACGTGTCGATGACGTTGCCCGCGAACGCGGTGGTGGCGATCGTGGGCGAGAACGGTGCCGGCAAGACGACACTGGTCAAGTTGTTGGCGAAGTTGTACGAGCCGACGAACGGTGCCATCTACGTCGACGGCCAACCTTTGAGCCGGATCCCGGCGGCAGGATGGCGCGACCGACTCGCCGGCGCGTTCCAGGACTTCTTCCGCTTCGAGTTCCGCGCCCGTCACTCCGTTGGCGTCGGTGACGTCCCGCGTGTCGAGGACGAGCCTGCGGTCGTGACCGCGGTCGATCGCGCCGGCGCGGACGACGTCGTCGCCCGACTGGCCACGGGACTGGAGACGCAGCTCGGCCCAACGTGGCCCGGTGGTGTCGAGGTGTCGTTCGGCCAGTGGCAGAAGCTCGCACTCGCTCGAGGGTTCATGCGCGACGAGCCGCTCGTGCTCGCACTCGACGAACCGACGGCCGCGCTCGATGCAGAAACGGAGCACGCGCTCTTCGAGCGCTACGCATCCGGTGCCCGTCGGGCGAACGGGAATCGCAACGGCGGTATCACCATCCTCGTGTCGCACCGGTTCTCCACGGTTCGGATGGCGGACCTCATCGTCGTGCTCGACGGATCGAAGCTCGTCGAGATCGGTTCACACGAGGACCTCATCGCGCGCGACGGGCAGTACGCGCAGCTGTACGGCATCCAAGCCGCCGCCTACCGGTGACTCCTGTCGCGTACCGCTGACTCCTGCCGCGTTCTCGCAGTAGATGGTGGACAGAAGTGTCCTTTATTTGCTGCGCGAACGGGTTTAGGGTCCGCGGTCATGGCTGAGCCGATCGAGATCGTCCGTGACTTCTGCGCCCTGTGGGCGAAGGGTGATCTCGATGCGATCATCGAGTGCTTCACCGACGATGCCGTGTACCACAACATCCCCGTCGCACCGGTGACCGGCAAGGACGCGATCCGTCAGACGATCGCAGGGTTCACGGCGGGCGTGGACACGGTGGAGTTCCGCGTCAACAACATCGCGGCCGACGGCAACGTCGTGATGACGGAACGGGTCGACGCGTTCATCACGCCGACCGTGACGATCGAGCTGCCGGTGATGGGCACGTTCGAGATCACGGGCGGCAAGGTCTCGGCGTGGCGCGACTACTTCGACTTGAACCAGTTCATGTCGCAACTGCCAACCGGCTGAGGTCACCGACGACGTCACCGCCGCGGATGGGGACGCAGTCGTCAGGAAAGTCCTGCACGATCTGCGCTCCGGCCGCGTCGAGCTGATCGAGGAACGCGGGCAGCCGTTCCATCGCTCCGGTCGGGAGATCATGCAGCACGATCACGGTCCAGTCGTTGGCCCGAACGTCGGCGAGGGCACGCGCGATCCACGCGTCCGGGTCCTCCCAGTCCCGCGGCACGCTGTTCCACAGCACGCAGCTGTACGCGTAGCTCGTGAGGTGTTCGATCGCAGCCTTTCCAGCACATTGGGATCCTAAGCTTAGAATTCCACGTGGACAAGTTGTCGCGGCCGCTTCTATAGTGTCACCTAAATACTAGTGACTCCAGCGTAACTGGACTGGCCACAGTTAGGCCGCAAATGTAATCACACTGGCTCACCT
>JADMIO011545439.1_pt1 | contig 15620 bp, 16 predicted proteins | sample 8958161 | NCBI WGS metagenome assembly JADMIO01 (sample SAMN16585339, study PRJNA669376) | soil metagenome | isolation source: Crop rotation soil | place: USA: Cullars Rotation, Alabama | collected 2011
CAAAGTCCGGCTTTCTGGAATTTCCGGTGAAGAAAGACCTTTTTACAGGAGGTAACAGAGGCAACAGAGAACCCACGTGAGAGGGGTTTTTGTCTGATCTCGGTTGACTCCGTTTGCTCCTGTTCAAAGTCCGGCTTTCTGGAATTTCCGGTGAAGAAAGACCTTTTTACAGGAGGTAAGCGAGCGCATGACCCGCGCCCGCCTCGCCGCCCGCGACAGACAACGTCAGTAACCCATCGAAAGGGTGCGGAGCGAGCTGAGGATAGAAAAGACGGACGCGACGAATGGGACCGCTGGGACGAATGACCCGCCAACCGCCGCGACCAATCACGCCGCTCGAAAACTCCGCAAGGTTTTGGAGTGCGGAGCCGCCGCGCCGCTTTTCTCATTCGCAATATGTTTCGTCGGAATGGATAAGCCCGCCCCTCTCACAGACCTGACTCATCGTCCATAGACTCATCGTCCAAATCTCCCGAGCATGAGGTATGGCAAAAAACGACTCGGCTCTGGCTCATTTCGGTAACGCTGTCCGCAGCCAACGGAACGCCAAACACTTTACTCAGGAAAAACTCGCCGAACGCGCCGACCTCGACCCGAATTGCGGATTCGCCCTGAACGTGTTTTCAAAAGATTGATTTACTTCACTACCAAACTATCTTCTCATCGATGACGAAACAATCACTCGGGTAACGAAAATCGTTTTGGAAATGTCGGCTAGTCAAATCCCAAATACGCCAGATTCGGCTAATGTACCAGTGCTGTACATGGATCTTGTTGGATATTCGAAACTGCCGATGGAAGAGCAATTAGCTCTAATCCAAAAATTGGAAAAGGTCGTAATAGAAACTGAAACTGTCCGGAAAGCGAAACCCGATGGCCAATTGATTCTGCGATCCATTGGAGACGGCATGGCTTTGGTTTTTTTTGGAGACCCATGTACGGGGTTGCAGTGTGCCAAAGAAATTACGCTCGCAATTCGGGAGACATCTGAAATCAAAATCCGCATGGGTATCCACACTGGACCAGCCTATCGGAGGAATAACATAAATAACGAACGAGATGTAATTGGTGACGCCATTAACACCGCTCAGCGCGTGATGGATTGTGCAGATGCTAATCATATTCTGGTTTCGAGGGCCTACGCAGATGTACTCCGGGAATTTGGGGACAACAAAAAATCATTGTTCAGCCTTGGGCAGATTAAAATCAAACACGGTGCAACACTAAACGTTTTCAACTTTTCTGATGGGCAAATCGGTAACCGAGAAAAACCGAAAAAGTTCCGAAATCGTTACAGATCAATATTACTTTTAGTCGGGTGCCTGCTTGCTGGTATCGCAATTGGCCAGAACATTCAAATAAAGCACCCACAGGAAATTGACCACTCCGAGTCAACGAGAGCGAAATTGGCGTTTAAAGGTGGACAGTTCAGCCCGGCGAATAGCGGGGAAACGGGAGGTCAATTAAATCTATCGTTTGAAGTGTCTACTGAAAGGCTCCTTCCAGGCCGGTTTTCACTCAATGCAAGAGTGAGTAACGGACAATTCAAATTCATCCAATATAATCAGCAGGGTGAGGAAGCGCGGCTCGCTACCGACAAGCGATCCGCTGAAATGACCATCATACCAGACAATCCCACACGACTAAAACTGGACATCGGCATAACGGAATCGTCGACAGTAACGCTTACTGGAAGCGTGCTGGAGACAAATAAATGGGTAATAAAAGTAACAGATACAACGCGGCCATATCCGATAATTCCGTAGTGGTCATTTGCTGAATATTTCGTTTCTGTGATACTTCAAAAACTCCCGGTTCGGCTCTGACAGCTTTTCCGTTTCACAAATCCGCTTTCCTCGAAACGCTTCAAAATTCTTCTCTAACGCATCGTCAGGAAAATAACTCTCCAGCTTCTTGCTCAGCGTTAATCGCAAGTCGTCGTCAAACGTTATCAATCCGCAATCAAACGCGGCGTCATGGATGCTCGACAGGCACAATCCGTTTTGGGGGTCTAATCGGTGTTCGGGAAACGCGCTCCACGGCACGATGTGACTCGCAACCAGCAATTCCGGGACGGCAATGCCCGTCACGCAGCATCGCCGCCGATAAATATTCAAAATCGTTTGTCTGAAGAATTGCTGACCGCGACGAATTTTGACCGTCGCCAGAGTTTCCGTTGGCCCGGTTGGAGCAACAATTTTGAGTTTGTCGGGGCGCGAAAAATCCACTTCCTTCGTTTGGTCTTTGGTAAGCAAATCGTGAAGCAGTTGCTCGCTTACTTCACCAAGCACGTTCATGTTGGATTGAAACTCAACCCACATTTCTTTGTCTTGCCTCGATGCGCCGGTTAGACCTCGTATCCCGCGAGCCCGCTGCACCGGATCAAGAGAGGCAAAATTACTGAGCTTCATTGCCAAGCTGCCCGGTGACCGCGGCATCTTTTCAGCGACTTCGATAATAACGGGATTTCCTGCGTCGAATTGTCCGAATGGTAGCTTGCAATAGAGATTAAGCGCCACAAGAACATGCTCTCGTGTCCATTTTACGGCCGGCGCTTTTGCCATGCGGCCAGGTTGACAGAACTCCTTCGAATTGCGAAGCGCGAAAGTACTTGCCGATTTCCCCGTACCTGGCCAGGTGTATATGCCGAGCTATGACCAAAATGTATCGCATCGAACTCGGCAATCTCGACCTCGGGCAACTTCTCGATGGCTTAAGAATCCGAGCGGAAGCGTGGGAGAAAACAGCGTTCTATCTGCGACACGAGCGTTTGCCGGACGATGAAGTCTTCCTCGTCGAGGAATGCAGCAAGCCCGAGGAAGCGGACGATATCGCGGAACACTATCGCTCCATCATCCAAAAAATTGAGTCGCAGATGGAGGCGCAACGATGAACCGGCCTGGTTACTGCATTTTCGTGAACACGCTTTTTCAAGGCGCAGTTCCTTCCGTGCATGAGTCCGCTCCCGATACGCATCCTGACGCTCCAAACAGAATATGCGTCTTTGAAACGGAACGAGAAGCCCAACTGGAAATCGTTGATCTCATGATGACGCGAATGCAAGAATTCATTGATGGCCACCGCGACTTTGAAGATGCGATTTCCACCGAGGAATACGTGGTTGCAGTTGAAGTTCTGCCCGACGGCTCAGTTATCGACGAGCACGGAAACCATTTTGGCGGAACCGGCCGCTCATATCAGTAATCCGTGTTTATCCGTGAAATCCGTGGTCAAGAATTTTGTGCCTTCGTTTCTCTGTGGTTATCAATTCTTGCATCCTGTGTGCCGGTGCCAAAAGCAGCCGTGGACAAAAATCACCGTTTTATATTTCGGCAAAACAATATCCAGTTTGCCCGGCAGACCCTTCACGTGCAGACGAAATCGAAAGCCCAGCCGATGCAGCGCTGAGCGCACCGTTTTTTCCGGCGTCGTATTCTTGCCGCGTATCCGCGACATATTCCACGAGCGGCGTTCTTTGGTGAGCCTATCGAGATTCACCCGCGCAGAATAACACGACTCAATTGTGAATTACGAATTGTGAATGGGAAATTATTACGGCTCGCGAGGACGCTCGCCCCACCAAAATCACCACAAAGCCACAAAGCGGATTGAGGATAGAAGATCGAGGATCGAGGATCGAAAAAAGGGGATGGACCATCCGGAGACGGAAACCACGAATAAACACCAATCAACACGAATCCCGCAGAATTGTATCAGAAAACAATTAGTGTGAATTAGTGGTTGCCTCGGCTCGCGAGGACGCTCGCCCCACCAAAATCACCACAAAGCCACAAAGCCACAAAGCGGATTGAGGATAGAAGATCGAGGATCGAGGATCGAAAAAAGGGGATGGACCATCCGGAGACGGAAACCACGAATAAACACCAATCAACACGAATCCCGCAGAATTGTATCAGAAAACAATTAGTGTGAATTAGTGGTTGCCCGGCTCGCGAGGACGCTCGCCCCACCAACACTGCAACTACCAAAATTCCGTGCCTCAGGAACTTCGTGGTTAATCCTTATCCGTGTTTATCAGTGTGAATCCGTGGTTAAGAACTTTGTGCCGTCGTGTCTTTGTGGTTTTCACCCTGTTAAAATATTTCTGCCCCCATTTTTCTGCCTGTTTTTTGCGTCCGTCCGGCATCAATGGGGTTGACAGGTTTTCAACGCGGCGGGAAGGTATTCTTATGTCAAAGACGCTGACTGAAGTGACGCGGGATGCGGCTGAATTGCCGGTCGCGGAAAAGCTCAAGCTGGCGCGAATCCTCCTGAATGATTGGGAACCATCGGAGGATCAGTCGACTGTGAATGACGAAGCATGGGATGCTGAAATAAACCGTCGGCTGGAGGAATTGCGCGGTGGCCGCGTGAAGGGTGTGCCGTTGAGCGAGGTTAAGAAAAAGATTGAGGCAAAGTTCCGTTTGTGAGAATCGAACTTCATCCAGAAGCGGATGAGGAGTTTGCGTTTGAGGTGGGTTATTACGAGGCGCAACAAGCAGGACTGGGCCAGCGGTTTTATCAGGAGGTGTTGTCCCATTTGGATTGGATTGCGAGCAACCCCAATGTCCCAAGGTTGCGAAGGAACTATCGGCGGGTGAATTTGAAGGTCTTCCCGTACTACATCGCTTATGTCGCGGAGGGAGATTTGGTGTGGGTCCTGGCGGTGGCTCACGGCAGTCGGAAGCCCGGGTATTGGAAGAATCGGATGGAGTGAAGATTGGAGGAGGAGATAATTTCACTCGTGGGAATTGATGTTTGCCGGTGGTTAAGTCGCGTCGGTATTTCTTCGCGGTAGATGCGCCATTCCTTCGGTTTGCGTTCACCAGCATTCCTCAATTGGACTGGTTCCTGCTTAGCTACTCAAAATCCGGTCGTTTAGGCCGGTTTTGAATGAGCGAACAGGCTGGCGAAAAGACAGAGCAACCAACACAGAAACGCCTCGAAGATGCGCAAAAGAAGGGTCAAATCCCGCGCAGCGCCGAGGTGCAGACGGTTTTTGTGATGATGGGTGCGATGACGGCGCTGATGTTTTGCGGCCGCGAAATCTGGGAAACGATGACTCGGTCGCTCGTCTTTTCGCTCGCGCATTTGCACGATACCCCCGTGACCCTCGTGGCAATGCAGGGCTATGCTATTTCGGGCGTGATGGTTGTGGGCCATTCCGTTTGGCCGGTGATGGCTGCGACGGTGCTCGGGGGATTGCTCGCGGGCGGCATTCAAACGGGCTTTCGCACCACGCCGGAAAGCCTTGGGGTGCATTGGGAAAAGCTCAACCCGACCGAGGGTTTCAAGCGCGTTTTTTCGATGCGTTCGGCGATGCCTACGGGCATAGGAGTCCTCAAACTGGGGGCCATCGGCGGGCTGTCGTATAACGTCATCGAAAACATCCTTTCGGACCCCATTTTTCACTCGTCGGTCAGCGTGGCAAGAATTGCCGATTTCATGGCACAATCTTCCTTTAAGATCGTTTCCCGGGTGGGAATGACTCTGTTTGTGCTCGCCGCCGCCGATTACGGCTATCAGTGGTGGCGGAACCACAAAGACATGCTCATGACCAAGGAGGAACTCAAGGAAGAGACCAAAAACACCGAAGGTAACGCCCAGGTCAAATCCCAGCAGCGACGTCGCCGCCAATCGAATAATAAGCGCAAGGCCCTTGCGGAAGTGCCTAATGCTGATGTGGTTGTGGTGAATCCAACGCACATTGCCGTGGCGCTCCGTTACGACCGTAAGACGATGAAAGCGCCCAAAATCGTGGCCAAAGGGATTCGCCTGAACGCCCAGCGCATCAGGGAGATTGCCGAGAAACATCAGGTGCCGATTATGCAAAATGTGCCGTTGGCACGGCTCATGTTTAAGTACGGGAAGGTGGGTGGCGAGGTTCCTGCTCAGCTATACGCCGCCGTGGCCGAAGTGTTGGCGTGGGTATACCGCGTCAACGCGTATCGATATTACCGCGAACAGAATAATTAAATTTTTTAGAAGCAATGGCTCCTGCCAAATCAAAATCAAACATAGCCCGCTTGTTCCGCAACGGCGACGTCCTGCTCATTGCCGGACTCTTCATCACGGTCCTGCTGATGATCCTGCCGGTGCATCCGTTTTTCCTCGACGGATTCCTGGCGGTCAGCATCGGGCTGTCGCTGCTGATTCTGCTTTCGATTCTCTACATTCGTGAGCCGGCGGAATTCACTGGATTTCCCACGCTGCTGCTGTTTGTCACGCTGTTTCGATTGTCCCTGAACATCGCTTCCACGCGCCTCATTTTGCTCGATGGTTACGCGGGACACATCATCGAAGCGTTCGGAAGCTACGTCGTGAGAGGGAATTACGTCGTCGGGCTCGTCATCTTCCTGATTCTCGTCCTCATCAATTTCATCGTCATCACCAAGGGCGCGGGACGTATCGCGGAAGTCGCGGCGCGCTTCACGTTGGATGCGATGCCCGGCAAACAAATGGCGATTGATGCCGAGTTGAACGCTGGTGTCATCAACGAAGCCGAAGCCCGCCTGCGCCGTCGCAAGGTCGAGCAGGAATCGGATTTTTACGGCGCGATGGACGGAGCGAGCAAATTCGTTCGCGGCGACGCCATCGCGGCGATTTTGATCACGCTCATCAACGTTCTCGGCGGTTTCGCCATCGGCATCATGCAGAAGGGGATGACCGTGCAGGAATCGCTGCAACGCTTCACGCTGCTGTCCATCGGTGACGGTCTGGTCTCGCAGATTCCCGCGCTGATCACTTCGACCGCTGCCGGTATTTTGGTTACGCGCGCTGCGGCCAAGGAAGAACTCGGCAAGGAGTTGACCAAGCAATTGCTGGCGTTTCCGAAGGTTCTCACGATTTTGAGCGTGATGCTCGGAGTTTTTGCGATCGTTCCCGGAATGCCCATGATTCCGTTCATATTACTTTCGGCTCTCAGCGGTTACCTCGCTTACAGCCTGAAAAATGACCCGCAAGATAGCGGGATGTCGTCGGCATCCAGCGTGGCCAAAGACGCTGCCGGTGTCGCCGCAAAAGCTGCCGGCGCAACTGCGGGGGCGGCGAATGCGACCGGCTCCGCTGGCGACAAGCTGGAATCGCTTCTCAACGTGGATGCGATGCAAATCGAACTCGGCTATGGTCTCGTGAGCCTTGCCGATACGCGCAAGGGCGGCGATTTGCTCGAACGCGTCACAGGCGTCCGCAAAACGTTCGCGCAGGAAATGGGAATCATCGTTCCGCCAATTCGTCTCCGCGACAATTTGCAACTCGAAGCCAATCAATATCGTTTCCTGTTGAAGGGCAATCCGATTGCCGTTGGCGAACTCGTTCCCAACCACTGGCTCGCCATGAACGCCACGAACAGCAAAGTCGTGCTCAAAGGCCTGCCGACGGTAGAGCCCGTTTTCAAATTGCCCGCCACGTGGATCACTGATGTCGAGCGCAAGAACGCCGAAATGCACGGCTACACCGTGGTGGACGCGGCGTCCGTGCTCGTCACGCATCTTTCCGAAACCGTTAAGCGCAATTGCCACGAAGTGCTCAGCCGACAGGACGTTCAGGTGTTGCTCGACAATCTCAAGCAGACTCACCCGACCGTCGTTACGGAATTGATCCCCGGCCAATTGAACGTTGGCCAGGTCCAGCGCATCCTGCAAAACCTGCTGTCCGAGGGAATTTCAATCCGCAATCTTTCCAGCATTTTGGAAAAGATCAGCGATTACGCGAGCGTGACGAAGAATCCCGACGAACTTTCCGAACACGCCCGCCGCGCTCTTGGCTCGCAAATCGTCAAACCGTTCCAGAACGACAAAGGCGGATTGCAGGCCATTACGCTCGATCCTCGCCTCGAACAGCAGATCGCGCAGGGCGTGCGCCAGTCGCCAACCGAAATCAGTTTGATGATGGATCCTCGGCTCGCGCGCCACGTGGTGGACACGCTCTCGCAACGCATCCAGCAATTGCTTTCTTCAGGAATGCCGCCGGTCGTAATGTGCGCTCCACAGATTCGCCTCGCGTTTCGCCGGTTCTTTGAAACGACCTTCTCGGATTTGACCGTGCTCTCCTATGCGGAAGTGCCGTCGCGAATTGAAATTCAAAACGCGGGCATAATCCCGTGTCCTGAATAAATCGCGCCTTGACCATGCAACCGCTTTCATTCACCGCCACATCCGCCGAAGAGGCCGTCGCGCAAATCCGCGCGAAGCTCGGCCCGGAAGCCGTGGTGTTGAATGTCCGCCCATTGCCTGCCAACGGCATCGCTCGCCTCTGGCAAAAGCCGATGATTGAAGTGCTGGCGTATCGCCCGGAAGAGCCAACGCCGCCTGCGCCACAAGCCCCCGCTGCGCCTCAACTTTCCCCTGCAATGGAAGTTCTGGCAGAATTTCGCCAGCAGTTGGATGAGATTAAACAACGAATCGAGCAACGCAATCAACCTGCTGAAATCGCACCGGTTTCCCGTCCTGCCACTAACGAGCCGTCTGAGCCGGGCGACAGCAAAGACGGCCAGTGGCGCATTGGCTCGCTATTGCGCCAGAGCGGACTGTTGCCGCTGCACACACAATTTATTATTGATCGCTTGCGCTCGTTGCACGGAGAACTTCCCCCTCCCTCACTCGCGGAAGAAATTCGCCTGGCGAAAACTTTGTTTACGAATTTATGGAAGCGGTCCTCGCCGATCGCTGCCCACTCCACCCATGTGCTCGTCGGCCCCGCCGGTTCCGGCAAGACCACGACCCTCTGCAAATGGCTCACCCAGGCTTCGCTGATGGAAGGCCGCATGGCGCGAGTGTGGCGTCTCGATGGTCCCGCCGCAAATCTGGCGGAATCACTTAGCGTTTATTGCGAAATCCTGAGAATTACTTGCGAACGCGCCTGGCAGCCGGGGCAGGGACCCATTGCCGAGGATATCGGCTTTATTGATTTGCCCGGCGTAGATTGGCGCAATGCCCTTGCGTTGAAGGAGTTAGGAGCGCAAATCAAGCAATTCGGCTCCCCACGCATCCATTTGGTCCTTAACGGCGCTTACGATTCCTCCATTTTGGCCGCTCAAATCCGTGCTTTTAGCGTTCTGCCCATCGAAGACCTGATCATCACCCATCTCGATGAGGAAACCCGCTGGGGCAAGCTCTGGAATCTGGTGCTCGGCACGAATTGCTCGATTCATCACTTCAGCCACGGGCAAAATATTCCCGGCGACTTCACCCCGGCCACGGCTGAAATGCTCCTGGCTCGTCAGTTTGCCCGTAAATAAAGGGTTTTCTGGCCTTCTCCGGCCGGCCTCCAAAGCTGGCAACCCAATTGCTAAGCACTACTCGGAATAATGCGTTTATGAGATCATTACTGCTGATTGGTGGCTTGATTGGATTCGCCACCGGCTTGGTTTTTAGTTGGGCACAGGAAAGTGCCTGGCCCGCCTCTCTTTGGCACGCCTGTTTGGCCGCCTATGTCATGAGCCTCCTCATGAAATGGTGGGGCCAATCGTGGCGCAAAAACCTTGAGCAAGCCCTGCTCGAACAACAGGCCGCCGCATCCACTCCTCTTAACCTGGCATCCGCCGCCAAAGGAAGTAAATCATGAGCACCGCAACACTCGAGTTCGAAACCACAACAACCAAAGAAGTTCGTCCCAATTCCCAGGACCTCTGGCGCCGCTACTCTCAATCCAGCCACGGCACCAGTCTCGAGAACAAACTCGTCGAACAATATCTTCCTCTCGTCAAAACGGTCGTCGGCCGCCTCGCGATGACACTTCCCGCGCACGTCAACAGTGACGACCTTTACAGCGCCGGACTCGTCGGCTTGTTGAACGCCGTCCGCCGTTTCAATCCCAAGAGCGGCTCCTCATTTGAAACCTATGCGCGCGTCCGCATTCGTGGCGCAATCTTTGACGAACTTCGCCGCCTTGATTGGGTGCCGCGTTCGATTCATGACAAGGCCAAGAAGGTCGAGAAGGTCATGCAGGAGTTGACCCAGCGTACCGGCAGCGTCCCAACCGATGCCCAGATGGCCAAGGCGCTCGGCATCACACTTGATGAGTACGAAGAATTGATGGAAGCCATTCGTCCGGCTTCGTACGTCTGTCTCGACTCCGTCCAAAGCAACGACGGCGAAATCAGCGGCAATACTTACGACGTCATCGCCGACGATTCCCAGATCAATCCTGGCAATGGCACTTCGATCCGTGAAATGACGAGCCTTATTGAAGACCGCCTGCAACAGTTGCCTGAAATGCAACGCAAGGTGCTCGCACTCTATTATTTTGAAGACATGCGTCTGCGCGAAATCGCGGAGGCATTTGGCGTTACGGAATCCCGTATTTGCCAGGTTCACGCCCAGGCCATCCTGGCCGTCAAGGCGTTGCTCCGGCGGCACGACCCGGAAGTTTTCAATCATCCACTGAGCTAATTCATGATTGTCATTGTTGGCGCATTAATAGTGATGGGCTCCGTCATCGGGGGCTTTATGATGGCGGGCGGCAAACCGCTCGCGCTCCTGCATTTATCAGAATTCGTCATCATCGTGGGCGCTGCTGTTGGCGCTCTCGTGTTGATGTCCCCCAAGAAGGTGTTGATGGATCTGGGTAAACAAGTCTTGGGCACGCTCAAGGGTTCGCCCTATAGCAAGCAATCATACGATGAAATGTTCAAAGCCCTCTATGAACTTTTTATGCTTGGCCGCCGTAACGGAATGGTCGCCCTCGAAGACCACATCATGAATCCGGGCACGAGCAGCATTTTCTCCAAGTATCCCACTTTTCAGAAGAACCATCACGCTATCGAATTCCTTTGTAGCAGCCTTCGCCCGATCATTGACGGCAAAATCAAACCGGATCAACTCAAGCTCCTCCTCGAGATCGAACTCGATGCCATGGAAGTCGAGCACGAGAAACCAATCGGCGTGCTTACCAAGGCCGCTGACGCCATGCCGGGATTTGGAATTGTCGCCGCCGTGTTGGGCATCGTCATCACCATGGCGTCCATCGCGGGTCCAATCGAAGAAATCGGTGAGAAAGTCGCCGCCGCGCTCGTTGGAACATTCCTGGGAATCTTCATTTCGTACGGCTTCATGAATCCGCTCGCCGTCAATATGGAATTCATCGGTATGGCCGAGATGTCATTTATTCGTTGCATCGCGGCTTCTGTCACCGGTTTCGCCGGCGGTATGTCTCCGATCATGGCTATTGAAGTGGCGCGTCGCGGTCTCGGAAGCGAAGTCAAGCCGAGCGCTGATGGTCTCGAAGCCATGCTCAAGACGCTCAATCAGGCAGCGGCTGGCGCCAAGTAATCTTTGAAATGGCCAGGCACAAACACAAGCATCATGGTGGCGCGTGGAAAGTGGCCTACGCGGACTTTGTCACCGCCATGATGGCGCTCTTCATGGTGTTGTGGCTGTCGTCCCAGGACCAGCGCATCAAGGAAGCCGTCGAACGCGCGTTCCGCAATCCATTCTCATCCGTCACCAAGGATTCCGTCGGCATCATTCCCAGCAAGGATACGCAGGCGGTTCGCAACAGTTCGGGAAATTTCGATTCCGCCTCCGCCGTCGAACTGACCATGCTTCGCCGCATCAATTCCGATCTTCTCAAATCGCTCGAGACGGAAATGGAGAGCAAAGACGAATCCATCAAGATGGACATGACCTCTGAAGGGCTCGCGATAAATGTTTTCGATCGCTCGCACAAACCCATCTTTGAGCCGCAATCCACCAAGTTCACGCAATACGGTGATTGGGTCTTCTCCACGCTGGCGTGGGAAATTGCGCGCTACAGTAATTTCGCGGTTGAACTCGAAGGCCACACTGAAGCCGGAAATGCGCCGGTGCGCGAGGACTACGGCGATTGGGAGATGTCTGCTGACCGTGCAAACGCGGTTCGACGCAAGCTTCTCGAACACGGCGTTACGATTCCGCAGATCAAGAAAGTGGCGGGCTTCGGCGCGACCGTTCCAATGCCGGATTATCCTCCTGCCGCCGAGATCAATCGCCGGGTAACTGTTCTCCTCAAAATTCGGTCCGGCAAATCCTGATGATGAGCGCCAATTCTGATTTCGTTCCATTTGTTCCGGGAGCCCGGTTGTCCGGTCTCACTTCGGTGCTGCCGGTTCAGGTGAAGGTCCTGTCTGGAGTGGAATCCAAGCCGGTCTTCACGCCACTCGGCGTCTCAACCACGCCAGGGCCTGACGCGCCCGCCACAACCGCCGCCCAGCACACGTGCGCCCCGCCGGTTGTCACACTTCAACGGGTGGGAGATAAAGTCACGGGAATCCGCATCCAATGCGGCTGCGGCCAGGTCACTGAGCTGAATTGCGTTTACTGAATAATGTAGCCGCCGAGGTAATGAGGCGGAGGGTGATGAATCTTCCGGGGCTTGATCGGGTCAACTACTCTTGAACCATTCCTCAAATTCCTTTATCTCGGCTTCGTGACGGGCGAATACCTGTCGCAGAACTTCCGCGTCGTCTTTGTAACCGTCATCACGTCCATCGGGTGTATGATCTTCCAGGGCGAGAAAATAATGAACCGCCTGCAAAAGGTCCACCAGCGCGAGCAGCGAAAATCTGCTGTAACGTTTTGACCCTGTGCATCGCAGTAACTCCACGGCCATTCGCATTTGTTCCACGAACTGGGGGAACTTCTTTTGATCAATTGGCAACCCGTTGAGTTTCGTCTGCAGCGTCTCAGCCACAATCAGCGGATCGGTCCAGAGATCTCCCACTGTAATGTCCCGCAGGCCATTTCGGACCGGTGCCCTTTTGATGTGAGTTGTCATGCGCGTGCCTGTATTCAACGCGAGCATGTCACGCCCGCTTTCAAACATTCAAGCTTTTATCCCCAACTCAATGCTTTGCCTCGGAATTCAAGTCTACAGGCGTCACCGCTTTCCCGCGCGCGGACAAATAGGGTGCGAGTGGATTTTCCTTCAGTCCGTTCAATCCCGAAATCACGCACTCCGCATTCACCACCGCCCCGTCCCAGCCGGTATGAAGTCTTTCGGTCGCCGCGGGCGCGTAAAGCGAATCCACTTTTTCCTGGCCGAGCGATTCCGATTTGCGGGCGATCAATTCATAGAGATCCACGTAAAGCGTCTTCGTTTCTTTCGCCACTTCCGCGGCCCAGGCCACGTGCGTGGTATTGTCGCGACGAAACTTGCCGTCCGCGGTCCAATTTTTTCGCGGCGTGAGTGAGCAAATAATTGGGGTGCCACCTTGTTCGCGGGTTTCTTTTACGAATTGTTCCAGATACCACCCGAACGTATGCACGACTTCTGTCTGTCCGTTGCGCGTGTTGTCTTGCGTCTCGGGGCCGGTTCCTTTGAGTGCGCCCTTGCCTGCCGCACCGCCGTTATCATTGGCGCCGAATTGCAGCATCACAAAATCGCCCTTCTTGATTAGCGGCTTTAAATTTTGCCAGAAGTTCCCGGTATAAAAGCTGCGACTGCTCGTTCCACCGAACGCGCGATTGACGACATTGATTTTGTCGGAATCGAAGAAGGCGACAATTGGCGCACCCCAACCCCACTGCGACATATTTGATCCATCTCCCAACGACCCGTTGCGGACGGTCGAGTCACCAATAAGCCATAAGGTCGGCAACTCCGGTTTCGCTGGGACTGGTGGAAGATATCTGGCGTTTCCCGGAGCGCCTCCTGGTGCGTTCGAACTTCCCATTTGAGTGTGGCGTGGCACATCGCTTTTTTGAATTGGCGCGTCAGCTGCAAAACAAGACGCGGCGGTTAAGGCGCAGAGAATCAATTGCACGGTTTGAAGCTTCATGGAATATCCGTTTCGTTAATTGGTCGTGGTTTTGTTATCGCTGACATATTTTGCGTCGGCGGTCTCAAGTGCTCTGCCTTTTTCCGAAAGCATCGGCACAAAGGGACTTTTATCGAATGCCTTCAAACCGGACACAATCGCCGCCGCGACAGTCTCCGCCCCCGGCACGTAAGTGTGATTGTGATCGCTATAGAGTTTGTTCACTTCTTCGCGCCCCATCTTTTCATATTTGTCCGCGCACAGGTTGGTGAGATCAAGCACCGGCAAATGCAATTTGCCGCCGATATCTTTCGTCCATTGCGTAAATCGTCCATTGCCAGTACCGCGTTCAATACGGTCCTGCTTCGCATCGTAATCGGAGGGCAGGGGAGCGGTCGGGGTCCCATCGTTGAACTTTGCCTTCGGATTCGTCCAGATGTTGCGTGTGGTGACGGTCAGCAAGTAAACATGCGCCCCCTTCAATTCCGCATCCGTCGCCATCTTTGACATATACCAGCCATACGTGTGCATTTCCTGGCCGGTCCGGTTAGTAACGATTTTATCGTCCAACCCGGGAGGCGTCGTGCCGTCATTGATTCCAAAAACGAGCAGCACGTAATCACCCGCTTTGATTTGCGGCAGGACATTCGGCCAGTCGCCGTCGTAATACGTGCGGCTCGATCTCCCGGCATGGCCGACGTTCTTGATCGTGGCTTTCTCCGAATCGAAAAACGCCGCGATTGGAGTTCCCCAGCCCGCCACCGGTTCACCGCTTTTTCCACGACCGGAATTCTTCGAAGTCGAATCGCCACAAACAAAAATCAAGGGCTTGGCCGCGCCGTCTTGCGCGCTGACGAACTGCGGAATGTTCAAAAGACATAAAACAACCAACAGGATCCGGGGCCTCATAAGTGAAAGTCCTAAGTCTGTGTTCAATGCTTCAAGTACTTCCCGGCGAAGTCGAGAAATGCGCTCCAATCGGACGCGGTAATTGTGTGGCCGCCGGTGTGATAATGAAAACCAAGGTCGCCGGAAATGAGCGGGGCATCAAGCGGCGGAAGCTCTGTTGTGCCAAGGTCCTTCTTGCCGAGCAACCGATAGACCGGCCCCGCGGCAACTTCTGCGAGAAATTCTCCATGCGGATCAGCCCATTGATCTTGTGTGCCGCCGGTGACGAAGACCGGGCGCGGAGCGTTGAGTGCAATGAGCATGTGCGAGTCTACCGGCATGTCATTCCAATGGCCGGGAAACTTCTGGAAGTTACCGGCGAATTGCCACGGGAAGTTCGCGGCCATGTCATCCACTGTCTCGCCGTAATCCCGGCGCGCCAGCGAAGCGCCCATCTCACCGGAGCAACTTGAAAAAACGAGGGCAAATCGCGGATCGCGTGCGCCTGCCCAAAGAACGGTTTTGCCGAGGCGCGAGTGACCGATAAGCGCAACGTGCTTGGCGTCCACCGCAGAGTCCGTCTGCAGATAATCTAACACGCGACTCGCGCCCCACGCCCAGGCGGTGATGCTGCCCCATTCGTCAGGAGCGGGTGCAGTTTGATTTGCGGGAATCGAGAGGCTGATGACGCCGCCGTTGGTTTTGGCGTCCGGTTGAATTTCCGTATAACGAAAACTCGCGTAACCGTAGCCGCGCGCGAGAATGTCCTGGATGGGGCCGAGTTCGCTGCGGCGCGCGGCGTTGGTGGCAGCGGCGACGGCATTATTCGTTGTCGGCGGATTGCCGAAGAAAACCAGATGCAACAAAAGCGGAACTGGAGCCGTAGTCTTTGCCGGAAGGTACATCGTGACGGTGACGCGAGGGCCGTTTGGTTTGTCGCCGAACCGTCCGACGACTTGCTTGCGAATAGCCGTTCCATCCATCGTGTTGGGTTCTG